>ERZ1292640.4329-Hain-H43-02um-R1-4329-length-10822-cov-6_pt1 | contig 10822 bp, 11 predicted proteins | sample MGYA00564404_ERZ1292640 | MGnify/ENA primary metagenome ERZ1292640 (study PRJEB36523, sample SAMEA6512636) | groundwater metagenome | collected 2019-01-08 | study: AquaDiva: Metagenomics assemblies of 32 groundwater samples | reverse complement strand
GATAAGTCGCCATTTCACTTCCTCTACGCCGCATCCCTGCAAAACAGTTCTCGCATGAATCCACATCTTATATTGAATATACATATATCCTCTCTACGCGCAAATTCTTCCGAGAGGTCTTTAAGAAAGTCACTTGGATAAAATCAGAATTATTACAGAGCCAACAACTTCAGACATGCATTTTGATAAAACCGTAAATCTATTTCACAGCTATGCGGTGAAACGGAAGGCTTCCCCCATAATATCTGTGCTCGAGAGCGATCACGAGCGCACCGAGGTTTTTTGCATATTCCATGAACATTTTATTCCCGCTGTAAATAGTAGCTGCATAAATATGGCGCTTAAGTACTAGCGACAGCGTCACATGTCAATGAAGCCGCGTACAAAGTGAAACTAATTGTTAACGCTATTTGGCGGCAATGAATTTGCCCAGGTCATCTATCGCCGCTGTTTTTCGCCATCACGCAACGGCACCTGGACCCCCTCCTCAAACAACTTCTCGGAGGTCACCCGACCGCTCTCATCCCACTCAATCCATTTCCCATGCTTCTTGCCAAGCTTGTATGCACCCTCGATCGCTTTTTGGCCGTTAAGGTGCCACTCGGAATATTGGCCATCATTAACGTAGGCGCCGCTAGAATTCTTGCTCTGCTGGCACTGTTTGGTGCCGACGAATGGCTTATCACGTGATGGCTCGCCACCATCACTGCATGGTTTGGATACGGTCGTGCAGCTAAAAAACATGATAGAAATGTACAGCGCTGTTTCCTCCAGGGGCCTAACCCTTCTTAGAGGTTGTCGTGAACTTTGCTTGGCACACATAAGATTATTCTCCACAAAACTCTTTATAAGATCAAGAAATTACAAATGATTTTTAAATTATTTGCATTTCTTGATAATATTAATTAATATTAATTATGTATGAAGTGGGTGTTAATTTTAGTTATTATTTTAAACACACAACAATCGCTACCCTCACAGGCCAGCGAGGAGCCGAAGCGACAAAAGGTGATAGATTTTGAAGACGAAATGATCGAGGGGGTGAATAAACACCCATACGATTCCGTAAGCCAGATTTCTGAATCACAAAAATCTGGACACAAACAACATCTTTATAAAAAACGAATCGGGTTCCGCACCGAAACACATGAGCTACTTAAGAATATGAGATTTATCTACGGAGGAATAAAGCGATGACCTCATATCTCGTCACTGCGGCCACATGCTCAAGCACTGTTCCATCTTCCTGGAGCAGGATCTGGAATGGCAAATCACCACTTCGCCTCGGCCTCACCTCTCATTGGATTATCAAAAAAACCACTGGCGCAATAAATATTACAAACACGGTCACAAAAGATGTGCGCGACATTCCGTTAATTGAAATTCAAAGCACGAAGGAAATCCTCTTACAAAGCGCATGCCCCATTAAACTAGCAATCAAACCCGCAAGGACCATCGCCCCACTGCCGCCGCATTTAATAAAACCAACAACTACTTATCAGCAACTTGAAAAAAACGAGCAAAAGTATTTTAAAAAAGCACTCAAAGCCTCTGCCATCTGTCTTGCGGCATTCAGCTTGGTCACATGGATATGGCCAAAACCAGCCATTTACGAGGAAATCATCCCACCCCAATTGACCAAGATCATCCTAACCCCATCGGCAGGAAATAATCATCAAATCGCCGCACAAAACACCGCCAAAGAAAGATCAAACTCACTTAAAAAGACGCTCGCATTTCAACAAAAGACAATTCAAAACAGCATAAATGGTCTCCTAAATGGCGGCATGACCTTGCTGCTTTCAAAATCTAACCCCATTGGTCCGGGCTCTTCGCACGCAGCACGCAGGACCATGGACACGAAATCATCCGGGATAATACCTACTACAACCGAAGTAATTCAAAACAACCATGCAAGAAATACGAATATCGCGATGCTTGGCGGTACACTTGAAAACAGTGGAGCCAGCAGGGTTGGTTACACCACTGGTGCCAGGGCCAGCGTGGCTGGACAGGGAAAATCACAAATCGCTTTTGACACCGTCAACTCTATTGTCGAGGAGGGCCTAACAAAAGACGAGGTTGGCCAGACAATTCATCGCCACCTTAAGGAAATAAGATATTGCTATGAGGCCGCCATCCTGCGCAACCCAGCAACGGAAGGCCGCCTAATCATTAATTTCATCATTTCAGGCTCCGGTGGCATAAGGTCGTCGCAAGTAAAAACATCCACAGTTTCTGACACCGGACTGGATAACTGCATAATACAAAGGCTGACGGCATGGCGGTTTCCGCAGACAAAAGGCGGGATCGATGTCGCTGTATCATATCCATTCATATTTAAGATGCTAGGGAGGTAACGTGATGTTGCTAGTTACATATTTATTATTTATGATAACCATATCAAACTCAAGCGCCGAAGACGAAGCACAACAGGTCAATATAGACGCGATAAAAGAAAAATACTGGGCCCGCGGCAACGAGACGGAACTCGGCGTGGTGCAGAACAGACTTTACTCGAAGGAGAGCAAACTAGAGATTGGTTCTCTTGTTGGGGTACTGAGTACTGATCCGTTTCTTAGCGTAAAATGCCTGGGCATCAAGGCAGGCTTTCACTTCAGCGAGTATTTCGCGGCTAACATTCTAGCATGGAAGAATTTTGTTGAACCATCTAGTGCCTTGCTTACATTTCAAGAAACCGTCGGCGCCACCACTAACAACAATCCACAGCGGTCATTCATCGGTACCGAGCTGGCGGCAAGCCTGATTTACGGAAAATTAAGCCTCATAGGAAAAGCGATAATATACTACGACCTCCATCTTTCAGCGGGCGGAGGGGTGACGGCCACGGAATCCGGCAATTACTTTACGCCATTAATAGGCATCGGCCAGCAGATCTTTCTTTCACAATCAGTCTCACTGCGGGTTGACTACCGCGCGATGAGATATACGGAAACCATCATAGAAAAAGTAATCACGCCTAAACTCGGCCAGCCCATAGGCCAGAGGGTCAACTGGACCAACGCAGTCACACTGGGGCTGGATTTTCTGTTCGGACTATGAATATGAAACCTAGATGGAAATGCACACTGATTTTTTTGCTCACGCTGATACCGATCAATGAAAACATTGCGGACACGAAAAACATCCCACGAGCAACAAACCCATGCTCGCCACGCGAGCAATGGACCCTGCCGAATTCATTACCAGCCAATTCCGCTGAGATTTTCTTGTCCTCTTTGCGCGGATCAATAAAATCTGTACGCAGTTTTGCGGAAGCTCTTACCATTCGCCGCAAAGCCTCATCACCACAGAGCTTAAAACTTTTTGCGGAGTACTGGATCTCGCGCTCACTTTATGAAGCAGGCCTGATCCACGCGGCGCACGCCGGGTTTTCAGCAACATTGGCAAAAAAAGCAAAATCAACCACCTCCGGCATACGTCTCGCGGCCCTTGGGTGCCTGATCGCCATACATGACCGTTACACGTCCATACAGTTGGATCCAGGCATGTCCAGCGTTTTACACGAATTATCAAAAAATGCCGTACTACAAGACGAATTTAGATCAATTCACGATGCTGCTTTATTGCTACTATTTGACAGCTTGGGCGGTGATAAGCCAAACCAAAACATTATAGGTCTTCTACGAGGATCCGGCGCTCACTGGTCACTCGCCAAGGGCGTGCTAGCCGCGACAGAGAACAAACACGACATCACCATCAGCGAGCTTAGCAGATTCATTACATCAGAAACACGCTCATCACGCTTACACCGCTATGACAACCAGGCCAGGCTTCTTATGGCAAGGGCATATTATTCAAACATGATGTTTGATAAGGCCTCAGCAGCGCTTAAAGAAATTTCCAAACAATCAAATGAATTGGTCACCGCTTTATCAGAACTTGCATGGGCGCAACTTTCAGCCAATCAGTTGCATGAGGCGATAGGAACCACGTTGTCGCTGTTTTCAGGAGGATTGCGAAGAACCTTCACTCCTGAATCACCAATGATCCTGGCGATGGCGTTTAACGAACTATGCCGGTACCCTGAGGCGATCAATGCATCAAATCTTTTCAGGGCGCAATACGCGGCAACCCGCCAGTGGCTTGTGTCTTTTGCAAAAAAGCCGTATAGGCTGTACGGATCGGCCACAGCCGCCCTCGTGGCAACCATCCAAGATGAACCACGGGCACCGGATCATGTGATAAGCGAGTGGCTGCGTTCACCAGTCTTCATTTCACACCAGGAGGAAATCAACCTCACATTCAGTGAAAGCAAATCAGCGGAAGGCTTCGCAATATCAGGACAGGCCGAGCAACATGATATTTCCACGCAGGCCGTCGCGCTCATAGACAGGCTTACACCACAAGTCAGCACGCAGAGTCTGTCTTCTGATACGGATGCGACAAAAATGCTAATTCGGCTCCGAAACTTGCTTTTATCATTCCACAAGATGCAGGCAGCCGCGCCGATCTGGAAAATACTTCACGGCAATCAATCGAATCACATGGCAGCCAGAAAAACCAACCTCCTTGCCAACATAGAGCGCGACTTACACGAAAGAACACTGCGGATGCTCTGGCAACTGGATGAGGTTGCCGAAAACATACGATTGCTAGAAGTAGAGGTTTATGGTGGAGCAACAAAAGATATTATTAAACAACATATAGATAAGGCAGCCAAGATCAAAAAAGAAAACCCAATCACAAAAACCACAGGCCCAAAAACATGGGATTGGGGGACCACGCGTCTCATTGCAAATTCAGGATCTGAAACAGAGGTATGGGAAGACGAACTCGGCTCATTCAAGGCGGACCTTACCGATAAGTGCGGCGGACAGCCTTAAAACTGCCATACTTTATTGATTTAAATAATAATTAATACGTGTGTATAAAATTTAGTCACCTTTCACAGCCTAAATAGGCCTAAAACCCACCCCACCACACAATAAAGTGGCACCTACATTGCTCTATCTACTTTTAAGTTCACACATGCAGAGTTAAGAGCGGCAAACAAAGAGTTGGATCTAGAGGAGTGAAGAGCAATGAGAGCAAAAAATCTTAAGGTGTTTTATACAAGCCTCATGTTAGTTTCATTATTAGTCATGAGCGCATTGGTTTCAGCTATGGCCGAGAATGAGTCATTAAATCTTCCAGACTCACAAACCACTTCAAGTTTACAAGCAACACGTAGCTTCGCGATGCACCAAAACAACTATCCAAATAACTATTATAATGACAAAAAACCTACATACGTTAGAAGAATGACCCCATTCGAAATACTTTACGATGCATTCGAAGAGAATACCGACAAACAAACCGGCAATGGGATTTATGACGAAATCACACTCAGAAGTTCAAACAAGCTTATCTGTAAAACTGATTACGAAGGCGTATTCGCTACAATCGTCTGCAACTAACAACACGCTTAACGTAAAAGCGTGGTAAGCCCCAGGGGATCAACCTTCTCCTTATGGATCACGGCCTGCCAGTGCAGGTGAGGACCGCTCACGCGCCCTGTTTTCCCAGATAAACCAAGCAATGTCCCACGCTCGACAAACCGGCCTTTTTTTACCTTGATCCTGCTCATATGCGCATAGACGGTGAATACGCCGTAACCGTGATCAATCAGCACCGTATTGCCACTAAAAAACAAATCCTTCGCCAGCACCACTTTCCCGCCAGCTGGCGCATAAATAGGCGTCCCCTCCGGGGCCTTAAGATCAAGGCCGCCATGGAAGCTGTTAAGCTGCCCATTAAAAACCCGCTTCTTCCCGAACGGACTCGTGATTTCACTTTTTATCGGAAGCACGAATGGGCCACTCCACTGCTTTCGTCGGGTCACAACATTATAAATAGCGCCGACTTCTTTCTTATCACTAAGAATCCGCTTAAGCTCTTGCTTGCTAGGTTCTATGTACCGCTGTGAGACACTAAGCTGCTCGGAGGGGTAGTTGCCGTCCTGGACCGTGATAGGCAATAAAAGCATCCGATCGGCATCACCTTTAACCTTCACCACTACCTCAATCTTGGCTGGCCCTGGCTTGCTTGCGTAAGGAATACCTAAAATCGCATCATAAGAGCCTTCACCGCGCTCTGGCACAGGAAAAAATGGGAACTTTATTTCTTCGCCGACACCACTTAGCGTGCCGGACACTTTATCACCGCGTAACTTTTCAGGCAAAAAAACACTGACAACAACTATTGAGCCATTCGCTGCTTGCGGTGATGAAACCTCCGCCCTGATCCCGTCATTTAATATGGTAGGCAAGGCGGTAGGCGCGGGCGCAGGGCTGGATATTTCTGCAACATCTGCTGCGACACTTCCGCAACAAAAAAACAAAACCAGCAGATACTTAAATCGCCCTGACACCTTTTTTGCCGTCATAAAAAGTTATCTCAAGCTCCTGCCCTGACGAAATCTGCGCGGCACTCCTGATGATCTCGCTGCCGCGTACGCTGTCCCTGACAATGGAATAACCACGCTCAAGCACCTTAAGCGGAGAAAGCGCATCAAGCTTCCCTGCAAGCCGCTCAAGCATGAGATTTCTGCGGTCTATCTGCGTCTTAAGCGCGCGGCCAAGCCGCAGCCAAAGCTCGTCACATTTTTGCATCTGCTCCCTGAGCCGGTCACGCGGGCTTATCAGCCTGGCCGCGATGTGCGATAGTAAAGTCTTGCGTGTGGCAAGGTCCCTGATGATGGCTCCCTGCAAACGCGCACCAAGTTCTTTCATCTGCATGGCTGCATCAACCCAGTGACCTGTTATTATCTCAGCCGCTGCCGAGGGCGTTGGCGCCCTGAGGTCAGAGGTGAAATCCGATATCGTAAAATCCGTTTCGTGCCCGATAGCCGAAACCACCGGCACTCCAGAGGCCGCAATAGCTCTTGCAACTTTTTCCTCGTTAAAGCACCACAGATCCTCAATACTGCCGCCACCGCGCGCCAGGATGACCATCTCACCGAGCAAATGTTTATTAACCAGTTCAAGCCCACGAACGATCTGATCGGCGGCGCCGTCTCCCTGCACCAAAACCGGGACCACAACAACGCGCACGTGCGGGGCACGACGCCGCATGATGTTCAGTATATCCTGGATAACAGCACCGGAAGGCGACGTGACCACGGCCACCTTGAGTGGAAATCGCGGCAGATTGCGTTTTCGTGACTGGTCAAAAAAACCTTCGGCCGATAGCCTTGCCTTAAGAGCCTCAAACGCGGCTCGGAGCGCCCCCTCGCCAATCGGCTCCACCTGGTCAGCGGCGAGCTGATATGAACCCCTTGGCGAATAAAGACTTATCCGGCCATGACAAAGGACCTGGAGCCCGTCTTTAAGCTCAAAAGTTTTCTTGCGCGAAGACCAGCCGAAAATCGCCACCGAAATCGTGGCGCCGGCATCCTTAAGCGAAAAGTAAACATGGCCAGAAGCAGCCGGCCGGAAATTGCTTATCTCGCCTTTGATCCAAACATTGGAAAATGCCGGCTCGATCACACCGCGAATCTGCGCGGTTATCTCGCTTACCGTCCAGTGCTTTACGGAACCACCATTCACTTGTTTGCCGCGGTCTTCTGGATGCTTGATGCGCCGTCAGCCACGGTCCGCTGCAATTCCCTCGAGGCTATCTTTTTAAAGATCTCATACGACTTCAGATAATTCAGCGCCTCACGCACCTGGTAGTCTTCCTTTGGATTGAACTTCATCGGCGCCATCTCGTCTTCTTCCTTAACTTGAGGTGGGGCTGACTTCAAATCTTTTACATCACTGCTTTTCTTATCCTTTGATTGTTTAACAACAGCATCAAGATCTTCCTTCTTATATTCCTTCTGCGGGTCATCCGGATTTGCCATGTGGCCCTTCAAGTCTTTTTCGCGGAAATAATCCTGCTTACGCTTTGCTTCGGCAAGGAGCTTCGGATCAAAATCATCAAGCAGAATATCCGGCGCTACGCCTTTTTCCTGAATGCTCCTTCCACTCGGCGTGAAATACCTGGCTATGGTTAGCTTAAGACCAAGATCTTGCCCAAGCTCTATCACCGTCTGCACAGAGCCTTTGCCGAAAGTCGGCTGTCCCAGAATGATCGCCCTATTGTGGTCCTGTAGCGCTCCAGCTACGATTTCTGCGGCAGAGGCGGTGCTTGAGTTAACCAGGATAGCCACCGGGAAATCCTTCCTCGCCTTCCCTTTTCTGGCATACTTGGTTTCTTTCTGATCCTTGTTGCGGCCTATGGTGGAAACCACCGCGCCTTCGTCAACAAACAGAGACGCGACTTCAACAGCTTGATCAAGAAGCCCTCCTGGGTTCACACGTAAATCTAGCACAAGCCCACGCAGTTTTTGTTTAGCTTCAAGCTTTACCAGGGCCTTAACGATATCTTCAGATGCATTTTCGTTAAAACTCGAAAGCCTTACGTACCCGTAACCTGGTTCGAGTTCCTCGTTTTTTACAGCCTGGATCTTTATAATATCGCGGGTGATAGAGACCTCCTTGATCTTCTCAAACCCGTCCCGGTAAATAGAAAGGTTGACGCTCGTGCCTTTCTTCCCGCGCATCTTTGATACAGCCTCGACAAGGGTCATCCCCTTCGTGCTCTCATCATTGATCTTGACGATACGGTCACTGGGCTTAAGCCCAGCCCGCCAGGCTGGCGTATCATCTATCGGCGCGATCACAGTCAATATATTATCCTTCATGCCAATCTCTATTCCGAGGCCGCCAAACTTCCCGCTCGTATCAATCTTCATGTCCTTAAACACATCGGGCGGGAGAAAATTAGAATGAGGGTCAAGCGTCTCGAGCATCCCTTTGATGGCCCCGTAAACAAGATCCTTGTTTTTTACCTCATCAACGTAATTTGATTCAACGAAATGGAGGACCTTCTGAAAAAGCTCCAGATTCTCATAGCGGGACTGCTGCATACCCTGAACAACTGGCAGTGTCTTAGAAGGCTGCGCTGCCTCGACGGTGATATTAACTATGTGTTTAGTCAAACTCTGGCCAAGAACAACCCCAAGCCATGAAACGCTGAACACTAACCCCAATGTTGAAACCTTCTTAATTAATTTGATCATAAGATTTAGGCTAAACTAATTAACGAACCACTGCAACGGGTTCACTGCTACGTTTCGTGCTCTTAATTCAAAATAAAGAGGAATACCCGACTCATCAGTTACCCCAATTTTATCGCCGATTGCCACCTGATCACCTACCTTTTTATTGAATTCACCAAGCTGGGCATAGAGGGAATAAAAATGATTTCCATGATCCACTATCATTACCTTGCCATAGTTTGGCAAATCACCGGCGTATGCCACTTTTCCAGCCGATACGGGCTGAACCAAAGACTTGGCTGACACGGTGATATCTATTCCTTTCTTAAAAACATAGAGATTGGATTTAGTGTCAAAAACCCCGCCAAAACTAGATGTGATACGGCCATCTTTCACCGGCATTAAAAGCTTGCCCCTAAGTTTCGAAAACAAACTGTGAGAAACCGCAGCAGATGTTGATTGCTCCGTTTCCACGGCCTGTTCAAGCTCGCGCCGTGCATTAAAATCCGAGATAAGTCGCTCGACCCTTGACTCCGCGTCCTTCAATTTCCGGTAATTAAAAAGTTGAGAAACCCTTTCTTCATGCCGTTTGGCAAGTATATCTGCTTGAAGCCGCCTGTTCAGTTCGAGAACGCTTTCCTGCTCATCCAAATCCTGCAGCAGGTAAACCAACTGCTGCTTTTCCTCCTGTATCTGGGCTTCGAGCTTTTCTGAATCTATTAAATCTACTCTCAATGCATCTATCTCTTTAATCCCATGATCTGCGAGATTCACCATGACCCGCCGGTGGGGCGATTCGGTTTTTTCCATGTTAAAAAGAGTCAAAGGCTGCCTGATCGACCTATCCACAGCGACAAGAAAATGGCGCGCCGACTGCTGATGCTCCGCTATCTTCTTACCAAGGGTGATCGTTCGCGCCTCAAGCTCCGCGATGGTGTTCTCGAGCTCGACCAGTCTTTTCTTACCAAGGATCCGTTCTTCTTTCTGAAGTTTTATGAGAACCTGGATTTTTTTCATGTTGAAGCGGGCCTGGGCCTGGTTTTTCAGGCCATTAAGAAGCTCCTCTTCAATGCTTATAACTCTTGATCTCAGCGCGCCAAGCTGTTCAGCCAAACCTCCCGCCATTGCTGTCTGTTGTGTTAAAGCTAAGATCAGCAATAAAAGCAGAATCATGCCCGTTGCCCGTCTTGACCTGCCCACACTCCCGAAAAACATCCAAGCACCAGTCCTATTAACATCATTTTCACGGCTAGAGTTGACGTTGCAATCGGCACATCAACAAAAAGAGGTGAAAATGCCTGGAGCTGACGGCCAAGCCACACCCCCGCGCCAAGCCATGCTGACGCTGCCAGAATACCGCCCGCGCCACCCACTAGTCCTCCTGAAATCATGCCTGGAAGCCTGAGCTGTAAGAAACCCGCGCCCCATAATCTGAGAACGCCAACGGCGTCCGCGTGAAAATGCCTGTTAACTCTCGCGAGATGAACAAGCCCGGTCAGAAGCGCTATACAAAGACCAATCGCCACGAATTTACTGATCCAATTCAAGGCACCCAAAGCACCGGCTATGTGATAGTAACGATTTTTTGAACTCTCCACCGATTCTACTCCCTGGATCCCGCGTATGCGTTCCACGGCTGAATCCTGGATATCACCGGCAATCGTGACAAAATGTGGGACAACCGCATCCGCTTCAGAACCAAGGCTTTCCAGTTTCGCCCCCAGATCCGGGTACTGCTCCTTCACCTTCTCCATGAATCCATTGGCTCCGGTGAAA
>ERZ1292640.4328-Hain-H43-02um-R1-4328-length-10822-cov-7_pt1 | contig 10822 bp, 10 predicted proteins | sample MGYA00564404_ERZ1292640 | MGnify/ENA primary metagenome ERZ1292640 (study PRJEB36523, sample SAMEA6512636) | groundwater metagenome | collected 2019-01-08 | study: AquaDiva: Metagenomics assemblies of 32 groundwater samples | reverse complement strand
CTTCGGCCTGGGCGATCTGGGCGTCGCGTTTGACCTGGGCGATGCGCGGTTTGCCCAGCGCATCGAGGTAGCCTTGGGTGTCGCGGATGTCACGGATGGTGAAGCTGACGATGCCGAGGCCCATGTTGGCCATGTCGCCGGCCGCCACTTCCTGCACTTTCGAGGCGAAGGCATCGCGGTTCTGGTAAATCTCCTCGACGGTCATCGTGCCCAGGATGGCGCGCAGATGGCCTTCGAGCGTCTGCGTGGCGATGTTCTTGATATCTTCGGTCCGTTTGCTGAGGAATTGCTCCGCCGATGTCCGGATTGAAACGTCGTCGCCCTTGACCTTGATCTGCGCCACGCCGTCCACTTTCACCGGCACGCCTTTGCTGGTATAAACCTCTGGCGTCTGCACATCGATGGTGAGCAACTCCAGGGAGAGGATGTCCACTTTTTCCACGACCGGAATGACAAAGGTGCCGCCGCCTTTGACGATGCGGAACCCGACCGAGGTGCCGTCGGAAAGCCGGTGCTTGCGACCGGAAACAATGAGCACCTCGTTGGGGCCAACCTTGGTGTAGCGTCCGGCCCAGATGGCCATTAAAACAAAAATGACAATGACCAGGCCAACTACGGCCAGGGCGGTGATGCCGATGCCGGAAGGGATTGCGGCTAAGATAGGTAGTGAGTTCATAGGAGTCTCTTTGGGTTTTGTTTAATCAAGTGGCGATTCTTTGCAAACGTCAGACGCGCTGAACATAGAATTGTGAGCCGACAACGCGCGTGATTCTTACCGTCTGCCCGTTAGCGACGGCAAAACCATGTTCCTCCCGGGCCGGGGCCGTGTAACGCGTGCCCGATTGCACGTAGGCAATTTCCCCGACGGCGTTGGCCGGGATCGGTGTGATGACGGTGGCGGTCTGGCCGGCCAGAGTATCGACGTGCGATTCACTGGAGCTTTGAATCTTGTGGAAAATAGTCCCAAATAACCAAACCACCAGAGCGGCCACGATTAACCCAGCCAGCGTGGCCAGTGGCGCGCTCACCCACGGGCTCTCGGTGGCGTGGATGCGGGAAAAGATCAAGCCGAAGGCGCCAAAGGCCGTGACGAACGACGCGATGGTGGTGGGGCTAAACGGCGCCAGGCCCGGCATGCCACTATGATCGAAACCGGCTTCGGCATGGCCGCCGGTGCCTAAGTCCGAGTCGGCGCCACTCCCGCCGAAAAGATGGCCCGCCACGGCGGTAATCAAGGTGAATAACAATCCCACTCCGAAGCAGATAGAATAAACAATAAAATCCATAGAATCATGGCCGGCTCTGTTGTGGCGTTATTTATCAGCCATCCCGGAATTTGGGGCAAGGAAAAAGCAGCCCGGGACCATTCCCAAGTCGCGGCTTCCCGGCGGCCATCCCGGCATAGGTTGATGGACGTTCATAGTTCGGCCTGCAAAACCACTAACAGATTCCACCAGCGAAGCATTTATAATGTCAAAACGGGTTTGTAATTAGCCCCATGGCCTCAGGCAAAAATGGCCCCGGCCAGTGAGTCAGCGGCCTGGCCGGACGCGAATTCTGCTCTTCCGTCCGGCCCGGCGTTGATGTTAGGCTATGCCCCATGCAATCCCACGAACTCTTGCGCGAAGTCTTCGATAACGCCAACGTCAAGCAGGTCTCCGCCGATATGGGCCTGTCCCTCTCCCTGATTTACAAATGGGCCGAACCGGCGGAACTGAGCGGCAGCGGCGCAGCCAATCCTTTGGATCGCATCGAGGCCTTGGTCCGTTCGACCCATGACTTGCGCGTCATCCAATGGTTGTGCGAGCGGGCAGGCGGCTTCTTCATCAAGAATCCCAAGGCCCACTGGCCGCACCCTTATTTCTTGGTTCCGGCGACCAACCAGATCGTCCAGGAATTCGCCGATCTCCTGTCGGTGATCGCCACGGCGGCAGGTGACAATCATATCACCAAACAGGAAGCCAAGACCATCCGCGCCCGGTGGGAGGAACTCAAGTCGGTCACCGAAGGCTTCGTGGCCTGTTGCGAGGAAGGCAATTTCGGTCCCCTGAAGAAAGAACTTGCGCCCACGGAAAAACATTGACCCTTTCCGGCGATGAAAAAGGCTTTGGGCAAAATCAATGGGCTGGCCTGACCGATGGGAATACAGGAAGAGCACCGCACCGATGATCATGAAAACCGAGGTGAACATATGACACGCGAAGACGCCTTGGCTCTGCTAAAGGAATTTACCCAGTCGGAGTCTCTGATCAAACATGCGCTGGCCGTCGAAGCGGCCATGCGGCACTACGCCGGCCATTTTGGTGAGAATGTGAAAACGTGGGGCCTTGCCGGCTTGCTGCACGATTTTGATTATGAACGCTGGCCGAATCCGCCGGAACACACGCGCGAAGGCGCGCGGATCTTGCGCGAGCGCGGACTGGACGAAGAAATCATCGGTGCCATTCTCTCCCACGCCGAATGGAACCAGGACCAATATCCGCTTGACCGTCCGATGCGCAAAACCCTCTTTGCGGTCGATGAACTCTGCGGCTTTGTCACAGCCGTGGCCTATGTCCGCCCCGAAAAACTGACGGGCATGGCCGCCAGCAGCGTCCGGAAGAAAATGAAACAAAAATCATTCGCCGCCGCTGTGAAACGCGAGGACATCGAGAAAGGCGCCGCCCTGCTTGGCTTGCCGCTGGACGATCACATCACCCATGTCATCTCGGCCCTGCAATCCGTGGCGGCCGATCTCGGCTTCGCGTGATCCGTCTCGGCACCACTCAAACAATGGTCGTGGCCGCGTTCGTGAGAACGCGGTGGAGGAACGGTGCGGGTGCGCATTTCACCTTCTGTTGACCGCGGCTTTGTCATATCCTCACTCACCTATGAACCAGGCTTTGTTATGGCGGCACCCGTGATCAGCGTCAGCCAAATGCGCCAGTGGGAACAAGCCACCTGGGCCGCCGGCCAGACCGAACAGGCCGTGATCAGCCGCGTCGGCCAGATCGTCGCCGCACGCGCGCTGGAACTCACGAGACCCGGCGCCTTGATTTTGATTTTGGCAGGCCAGGGGCATAATGGCGATGATGCGCGTTGTGCCCAACCCCATTTGGCCACTCGCGACGTGCGCCTGCTCAACGTCGGCAATCCGGGCGCCGATCTGGCCGAGTTGTGCCGCCAACTGGCATCTTCTCCGGCGCTCATCATCGACGGGTTGTTTGGCATCGGTCTGAATCGTCCGCTCAATGCAGATTGGATCACCTTCATCCACCAGGTCAATCAAGCCGGGATTCCCGTGCTGGCGGTGGATGTGCCTTCGGGTCTGAACGCGGAGACAGGGCAACCGGAAGGCGTGGCGCTGAATGCTGAGGTCACACTGACCTTGGGCGCTCCGAAGCGGGGTTTGCTGGAGCCATCCAGTTATCCTTACGTCGGAAGGCTGGAAGTGGCAGCCGAAATCGGATTGGCACCTTGCCCACTGAAAAGCGACCTGCAATGGACGCTCTCCGAAGATTTCAAGAGCTATCCGCCACGTCGGCGGGTGGACGGGCACAAAGGGACCTACGGCCATTTGACCCTCATCGCGGGAAGCCTGGGATATCATGGCGCAGCCGTGCTGGCGGCGCGCGGAGCGCTGCGGGCCCAACCGGGATTGGTCACTCTGTTTACGTCGGAAAAGGTCTATGGGCCTGTGGCGGCACAATTGCAGGCGGTGATGGTTCATCCCTGGCAGCCTGGCAAACCGTTGCCGGACAAGTGCAGCGCGGTTTTGTTCGGGCCTGGCTTGGCCGCCGGCGATTTGCCGTCCGACCTCAAGAGTGAATTGCGGCAATTCTGGCAGGAATTGCCTTTGCCGGTGGTGGTCGATGCCAGTGCGCTCGATTGGCTGCCGGCCAGTTCCAAGCGCCTCGGCGCCCTGCGATTGATCACCCCGCATCCTGGAGAGGCTGCTCGCATGCTGCAAACCACCGTAGCCGCCGTGCAAAAAGATCGGCCGGCCGCAGTCCGGGCTTTATCCAAACGCTTTGGCGGGTGTTGGGTGGCGCTCAAAGGCCACCAAACCATCATGGGGCGCAGCGGGGGCGACCTCTTTGTCAACTCTTCAGGCAATCCATTTTTGGCGCAGGGGGGCAGTGGCGATATCCTGGCCGGTTACCTGGGGGGATTGCTGGCGCAGCCGCCACTGCAAACGGACCCCCTGCGAGCCATCCGTTACGGGGTGTGGCAGCATGGCGCGACGGCGGACAGGCTGGCGGCGGTGCGACCAAATTGGACGATGGAAGACCTGGCGGTGGCCTTGGCCGATCTCAAGCCGCGATGATTCATTAGGAGCGCGGGCATCCATGCCTGCGCGTGCCGCAAGCGATTGGCCACAACCGAGTTTTGCGAAGACCTTCCGCTCGAGGCAGCCCACAGCGTGTAGTGACTTGTCTTGCCGATTGGAAACAGGCTCTGGCGGGCCGCAATGACCGGTCTTCAACCAACACGCAGGCATGGATGCCCGCGCTCCTGCTGCACGGATACGGCCATGCGACAAACTGGATTTGTCTCGTTCAGACCGGACCATTGAATTTTGCTTTCTTTGCGCCAAGCCGTTTGCTATGCAGAACGGCAGCATGCGCAGGCTTAGATTATTTGTTTTGATTTTGAGTTTGATCTGGCAGGCGGCAAGCGCGGGCTTGGCCGCGGAATACCGCTTGACCAATGGCGACGTCTTGAAAGGTGAAGCGGCCTCCTTCAATGACGATGGCTTGATCGTCAGGCTGGACTTGGGCGGGTTTTCGCAGCGGGTGGGCTGGGGGCGATTGACACAGGAAGCCTTGAAAGAACTGGCCAAGGATGCAAGAGCGACCCGGTTTGTCGAACCGTTCATTGAGATTCCGCCGGAGGTCAAACACAAGGAGAAAGCCAAGAAAAAGGAGATCGTGTTGCGGCCGGTGCCGCGCGTCGAGCGGCCGGCCGGGAAACCGAAGTTCTTCGCCTCCCTGATCACGCCCCCCGGCTTGATGGTCCTGATCGTTTTGTTTTTGGCGAATCTTTACGCCGGGTATGAAGTCGCCCAGTATCGAAACCGGCCTGTGGCCGTGGTCTGTGGCCTTTCGGTCCTTGCGCCGGTGTTGGGTCCGATTCTCTTTCTCTCGCTGCCAGGGGCGGCGGAGGCGCCGAGCCCCGACCAGCAATCCTTGGCCGAGGCGCAGGCGGCGGCGGCGGAGATATTGTCGGACCCTCTCAGCAATCAGAGCGCGGCCGTTCCGGCCCAAGGCGGCCTTGGTTTGGCCGCCGCCGCCAAGTTCGTGAAGTCCGAGCCGACCATCACGGAAGGCGCGGCGTACAAACGGGGCGATCACACTTTCAACCGGCGATTCTTCGAAACGAAGTTCCCCGGCTTCTTCCGCGTCGTGCCGAGCGAGGCGGAAAAGGATTTGGTGATCGTGGTCAAGGCGGTGAAACAGGAGTATGTCGCCAAACGGATCAGCCGGATTTCCTCCAATGAAATGCACCTCCAATTGCAGCGTGGCGGCGGGGCGGAAGTCTCTGTTTCCTTTGGCGAAATCGTCGAGGTGCAAATCCGCCGCCAAGACGCCAAGGCATGACCATGCCCGGCCATTCGCTTATGCCTGACGCGCTTGGCCCCATCCTCTGTTTTCGGTTCCTTCCCGTCACTCAAACTGCCGCATGAAATATCGCACCATTTTGCTGTTTGGAGCGCCCGGCGCCGGCAAAGGTACCCAGGGCAAGATCCTGGGAATCATCCCCAACTTCTTTCATTGCGCCTGCGGCGATGTGTTTCGGAATCTAACCACAGACAACGAATTGGGCCAGATTTTTGTGGAGCATTCCAGCCGGGGCGAACTGGTCCCGGACGAGCCAACGATTCGCCTCTGGCGGCAGTCCATCGAGGCCAGCACGCAAGCGGGCCGTTTCAACCCGGAACGCGACACCCTGGTGCTGGATGGCATCCCGCGCAATCCCCGCCAGGCGGAGATGCTCAATGCCGCGGTCGAGGTCTGTGCCGTCTTCAACCTGACCTGCCCGGACCTGGGCAAATTGACGGAACGGCTGCAACGCCGCGCCTTGCGTGAAAACCGATTGGACGACGCCAACCTGGAAGTGATCAAAAGCCGCCTGGAAACCTACGAACGCGAAACAAGGCCGGTGCTCGATTTTTACGGTCCGAAGCTGGTGCATATCATTGACGCGACCCAAACGCCGGTGAATGTTTTGCGCGATGTCTTGCAGATCATCGCGCAGCTTTAGCTATGACGCCACAATTTGGAGCTTTCACGGCCACTGAACTGTATTGTCCCAAGTGCCGGGCAGCCCAGCCGGTCCGGGAGAGACTCTTGTTGATTCTTCCTTCCGGCGAACTTCATGAGTTTCTCTGCGCTCGCTGCGCCACTTCTCTGGGAGAACGAACGGTGACCGGCTCGCCCCGGACCGCGCCACCTTCCAGTCCCCGCGCCCGGCCAAGCGTGCCGCGGCGGAAATTGCTAACTTGAACCGATTGCGCATTGTCTTTTTTGGCACAGCCGAGCTGGCCTGCGCCAGCTTGGCGGCTCTGGCTGCCCAACCCGATTTTGAAATCGTTGGCGTCGTCACCCAGCCGGACCGTCCCCGAGGCCGCGATTTGAAACTGCAGCCCACGCCGGTCAAGGAATTGGCGCTCCGGCACAGCCTGCGCGTATTGCAGCCCGAACGGGCGCGCCACGAATCCTTTGTGGGCACGCTGGCCGAATTGCATCCCGACCTGATCGCGGTGGCGGCCTACGGGCAGATTCTCCCGCCGGCCATCCTCGACCTGCCACGCCACGGTTGTTTGAACGTCCATGCTTCCCTCTTGCCCAAGTATCGCGGCGCCGCGCCCATCCAATGGGCCGTCCTGGAGGATGAAAGTGAAACCGGCGTCACCATCATGAAAATGGACCCCGGCCTCGATACCGGCGACATCCTCACCCAGGAAACCACTGCCATTGCGGCCACGGATAATGCCCAGACGCTGCATGACCGCCTGGCGGAGATGGGGGCCCGGTTGCTGGCGCGGACCATCCCCGATTACATTGCCGGAAGAATCTCCCCGCGCCCCCAGCCCTTGGAAGGCGCGAGCTACGCCCGTAAAATCCAAAAGCAGGATGGCTCTCTGGATTGGCGGCAGCCAGCGCGGACCTTATGGAATCGCGGGCGGGCTTTCACTCCCTGGCCCGGAGCCTTTACCTGTCTGCACGTCGGCTCCACGCCGCGCCTGCTGAAAATCTGGCAGGCCGAAGTGGCCGAGAGGTTTGTCGGCAATCCCGGTGAAATTCTCCAGGCCGACAAATGCGGCCTCGTGGTAGGTTGCGGCCAGCAAGCCTTGAGAATCTTGTCGCTGCAACTGGAGGGTGGCCGGCGATTGCATGCCCAGGAATTCCTGGCCGGTCACCGCCTGACCATCGGCGAGCACCTGGGCTGACCAATTAACGGGGTCACATCTCAACATTCAACATTTTCACCCTTCGTTTCATGCAACTCCTTTTACAGGGCGCGATCTCAGCGATGACCTGGACGATTGCGCCGGGAATTTGAATCTTGGTTCGTTGAACTTCAATTGTTGAATGTTGAGATGTGACCCCATTTCACTCTTCTCTGTGCAGTGCCACGCCCAATCGCCACTTTCCTGGCCGTCTTTTTCCTTGGCGACGACACCGCCATTATCAACTTCATCCCAACCAACCGAATAAAGCAAAAAGGCACCTTAGTCCGAGCGCCGATACTTCAGCGGCTGGCCGTTGACGACATCGAGAGGAACTCTTTGGATGAACTCAGGCGCCAAGTCGGCCAGTCGCTGGCACCAGCCCACGCTCCACCGCGAAAGGCCTGATCGATCTCACGGATCAAGTTGATGCTTTGCATCTGGCTCTGGAATTGCCGCAGATGCTCATCGGTCCACGCGCCGCTGACAGTGCCCTCCCAAAAGAGTTGAACGCCGGGCCCACCAATGATCGCGCCACGAATCATCCTGGAGAGAAGCGTAGGACTCTGCTTCAAACAGTCCGCCCAATTTGACAATGACTGCAGCATCTGCGAACGATTCATCGGCGCGTCCAAGCTTTAGCTCCGCCAGGCCGTGGATCAGACAACGTTGGGCGAGAATTCGCAGCGCGGGGTAGTGCGGAACATGAGACCATTCTGGCTGCGAGAGCTGGACGAATGAGAAGCGCAGAGGGGGAGGCTGCTGCGGTTCCAATTGTGCGTACGGTCGTTTGCTGGCCTCGCGTAACTCATTCAGTTCCGGTTCCCAAACGCTGAAGTTGGCGAAGGCGTCCGCGACCGGTGGGCGAACCTGAGAAGGCAGAGAATTGGTTTCCGAGACCAAAGCTTGTCGAAAGGCGTCGAGGTCGGTCTTTTTCCCTTCCCAAACGTTCCCCCAACCGGCGTTGGTGCCTTTCGGATAGCGAGTGAACACCTCGATTCTGGACCAAACGTTGCTGTTGACACGTTCCTTGTAGCCAATGGCTTCCATTAGCGGCGTCTTGGCAAAGTTTAATTCCTCTGGCACTTGCCGCGGCGCCCGTTGTTTCCAGTTCAACCGTTGCCCGAGAGAAAACGAATTACACGTCGAACATCGAATATCGTTGTTCCAACATCGAACGAGATGGAACCGGGGCAGGCGTTGGGTCCAGAGCCAAAGGTTCGGTGTTCGCTGTGCAGCGTTGGACGTGCATGGTGACGGCACCGACGAACCGGTCAGGTGGTGCAGACCAAGAAGAAACATTGTCGATCACACCGGTTCTGATTAACTTCGGCTGTCGTATGCGACAAATTCAGCCTTCGAAGCCCCACGATCTCGACCCGCTGGCCGTGGAACTGCTGGGCGGGTTGGGTGCGTTTCCCGGTGCGCGGCACATCGTTCTGGGGGGCTACTTTGCCCTCAAACATTATTGTGATTATCGCGTGACCCACGACGTTGACGCCTGGTGGTCGGAGGAAAGCACCGGAGAGGATCGAGACGCGGTGCGTGCGGCCCTGCGCTTGGTCCTGACGGAGATCGGCCAGCGGCGCGCACTGGATTTGCAGCAGCGTCGCTTCGGCGACACCGAATCCTGGGAGCTGATCCGCGCCGGCAGGAAGATTTTTTCGATGCAAATTGCCTCGCGCACGGTCCAGCTTGAGCCGTACTTGCCCAGTCCCTGGCCGCCGTTGCAGATTGAAAGCTTTGCGGACAATGTGGGCTCGAAGATGAATGCGTTGGTCCAACGCGGTGCGCCGCGCGATTTTCTCGATGTCCGCCAGTTGGTCATCGCCGGCCTGGCCACGCCGCTGGAATGTTGGTCCGTGTGGCAAAGAAAGAATCCGGATTTGCTGCTGGCCGAGGCGCGAGCCGAAGTCGCCCGGCATCTGCACGAACTGCAATTGCGGAGGCCGCTCGGATCTATCGTTGATCCGGCCGAGCGGGAGCGCGCCGGCGAAACCCGGCGGTGGTTTCGGGAAGTCTTTCTCTCTGGCGCATGAAGATCGACCACAGCGTGTATCCGGATCTCGACGAGCCTCCACACGACCTTCCCACTCCGGAGGCAAAGGCCGATTATGTGCATCGGGTCTGCGCGCAGTGGGATTACGGGATCGTTCCGGAACCGGAAACTTTTGTCCTGCTCAGGCAATGGAAGGACATCTTCGACCGGTTTCCGCTCGGCCATTCGGCCGCCTATCACACCTTTCGCTTTTTGTTCGGATGGAAACCGGTGGCGGGGCGGGCGCTTCGGGCGAGCTACGAGATTGATGATTTGAAGGAAGGGCGAACTGATCCCTGTGTGAACTGGATTTGATCCTCTCTGCATCGAATCGCGCGGACGAGCGGTCCGCCCGCTCGCTCGATGGATACGGCTCAGGGCCTGTGACTCCTGTTCTCACCGCCCCAGCCAGCGGGGCAAGAACGTCGTCAACGGCGGGAGATAAGTGATCAGCAGCACGCCGGTTAGCAGCACACATTGCATCGGAATGACGGCGCGGCTGATCTCGAGGACCGGTTTGCGAAAGCGATAGGAGCTGATCAAGACGTTGATGCCAACCGTCGGCATCAACAAACCCAACTCCATGTTCGCCAGGAAAATGATGCCGAGATGAATCGGATCAATGCCATAAGCTGCCCCCAGCGGCACCAACAATGGCACCACCACCACAATCGCTGAAAAGATGTCCATCAAACAGCCCACCAGCAGCAGACACAGATTGAGCACCAGCAAGAAGGCGTATTTCGATTTAATGGCCCCCGTCAGCCATTCGACCGCCTTCATCGGAACCTGGGCATCCACCAAATAATTGGTCAGACCGAGCGCCACGCCCAGAATAAGGAGCACCCCGCCCACCAAAAGGCCGCATTCAGCCATGACCCGCGGCACGTCCTTGGCCAATTTCAAATCGCCATGAATGATCGTCTCGACAAAGAAAGCGTAGAGCGCCGTCACGGCCGCCGCTTCCACCGGTGTGGCAAATCCGCCAAACAGGGCGACGAGGGCGACGACGGGCAGGAGCAATTCCCACTTGGCGTCCCATAGAGCCCGGCCTGCTTCCGAGGCATCAAAAGATCGCTTCACCGAAGGGTCTTTCGGGCCTTGGCGGATGCCCCACCAAGCGGTCAGCGTCACCATCAGAATCCCCGGCCCCAAGCCGCCCAAAAACATTTTTTCGATGGTCACCCCGCCGCTTTGGACGTTGGAACTGGCCACGATCGCGTAGAGGATCAACGGCAGAGAGGGGGGAAACAGCAGACCAAGCGAGCCGGAGCCGGTGAGCAATCCCAGGGCGGAGCGCTCGGAATAGCGCGCGGCCAGCATCACCGGCATGAGCAAACCGCCCAGCGCCA
>ERZ1292640.4327-Hain-H43-02um-R1-4327-length-10824-cov-9_pt1 | contig 10824 bp, 13 predicted proteins | sample MGYA00564404_ERZ1292640 | MGnify/ENA primary metagenome ERZ1292640 (study PRJEB36523, sample SAMEA6512636) | groundwater metagenome | collected 2019-01-08 | study: AquaDiva: Metagenomics assemblies of 32 groundwater samples | reverse complement strand
TCCGAGCCGTCGTGGAACTTGACGCCTTTGCGCAGCTTGAATTCCCAGGTGGTCGGATCGACGGCGCGCCAGGAGACGGCGAGACCGGGCACGATGCGCGCATTCGCGTCCACGTGCACCAGGGCATCGAATATATGCCAGGCGGCGTTGTTGTTGGGTGCGACGTTGAGGAAATGCGGATCGAGCGAGGTCACGTCGGCGCCCAGGCCGATGCGCAACTCGGCGGCGTGGGCGGTAATCGCGAATGCGGCCGCGACGGCAAACAGGAAGCGCTTGAACGGCATGTCTTGGTCCTCTTTTACACCTGCCTGAGAAGGCTGGCTGCGCCGTCCCGCGCGCGGTTTTCCATCTACATGATCCCTTGTCGCCCGCAATTATAGCGGATAGGCCTGTGCAGGTGGCCAGGCCCAAGCCGCACGAACAAGTGGGTGCTCCTTATCCCTAAGGAAAATGCGGCTATGGTTAGCGCGCGTTCGGCGCCAGTGTCGGCTACAATTCGGGGATCAGGAATCGGGAGGCCAATGGGAACAGTGGTTGCGTTGACGGGCCAGGTCGGCGGCGCAAAGCTCGCCGACGGGTTCCGGCGGCTGCGCGGCAAGGACCTCACTGTCATCGTCAATACCGGTGACGACCACGAGGTCTTCGGCCTGGCGTTCTCGCCCGACATCGACACCATGCTGTATACCCTGGCCGAAATCGCCAATCCCGCGGCTGGCTGGGAGCCGGCCGGCGAGACTTACGCGCTGCACGACATGCTGCAGCGTCTCGGCTCGGAGCATCGGGTCCGCATCGGTGATCGCTCGCTGGCGCTGCCGCTGCTGCGCACCGAGGCGATGCGGGCGGAACAATCGCTGACCCAGATCACGCTCGGTTTCTGCAAAACGCTGGGCATCGAGGTGCGCGTGCTGCCGATGAGCAACGAACCCGTGAGGACCGTGGTCGTCACCGACGCCGGGCACGTGAGTTATCACGAATACCTCACCGAACTGGAGTGCGAGCCGATAGTGAAGGACATTCTGTATGCCGGCGCCGACGCGGCGCGCATTCCGGACGAGGTTCTGGAGGCGCTGTACGCACCCGATCTCGAAGTGATCGTGCTGTGCCCTGCCAACCCCTATCACACGATTCAACCGATCCTGGCGGTGAAAGGCATGCGCGAGCTGCTGCGCGAGCGCGGCGTGCCGGTGATTGCGGTGACCCCCATCGTCGGCGACAAGGCGATCAAGGGGGCAGCCGGCAAGATGATGCGCGAACTGGGCCATGAGGTATCGAGTCGCAGGGCGGCGCTCGAATACTACCGGTTCATCGACGGATTCGTGATAGACAGCGTCGACGAAGGCCTCGCAGCGGACATCCGCGCCTGCGCCATCGAGGTCGCGGTCGCGCCGACGGTCATGCGTTCGGAGCAGGATCGGGTCGCGCTGGCGCAAACGGTACTCGACCTGGCCCGGGTGCTGCGCGAGCGCAAGGAAACGGAGCGCAGCGCTTAGTAGAGGCTGCGCGCGTTCGCGGCAGATTCGCGAAACGGCTAGTGCGAGAGATGAACCACATGCAACGGCGAAATGAATTTTCACTTCGCATCGGTTTCATCGGCGCGGGACGCGTGGCCAAAGGCCTCGCCTGGGGCTTGGCGCAAAGCGAGCACCGAGTGGTTGCCGCGGCGAGCCGCAGCCTTTCGTCGGCGCAGCAGCTCGCGGCGCGTATCCAGGGATGCGGCGCGAGCGCGGATGCGCAGACGGTGCTTGATGCGGCAGATCTCATTTTTCTCACCGTTCCCGATGATGCGATCGCCACGCTCGCCGCGAGCCTCGTCTGGCGGCCGGGAATGGCTGTGGTGCATACCAGCGGCGCCACCGAAGTGGCGGCGCTCGCACCCGCGGCGAAGCAGGGCGCGCAGACGGGCGGCTTTCATCCTCTGCAATTCTTCGCCGATCCGGAGGTCGCGCGCGCAGGATTGCCCGGCTGCACCATAGGCATCGAAGCCGAGGAGCCGTTGCTGTCAAGGCTCGAGGGACTCGCCGCGGCGCTGCAATGCCGGGCGCTACGTCTGCCGCCTGGCTGCCGCGCGCGCTATCACGCGAGCGCGCATTACGCCGGTGGTTTCGTCTTCGCCTTGTTGAAGGAAGCGGCCGACATGTGGCAGAGCTTCGGCGCGAGCCGCGAGGATGCGGTGCGCGCGCTGGTGCCGCTGTTGCGCGGCACCGCCACCGCGGCGGAGCAGCTGGGGCTCGCGCGCGGGCTGGCCGGCACCTATTCGCGCGGCGACCTGGGCACGGTGAAAAAACACCTCGAGGACCTCGCGCGCCTCGGCCCGGATGCGCTGCATCTGTATTGCGAGCTGGCCTTGCGCTCGATTCCCCTGGGCCTGGAGCGCGCCGGCTACGATGAACAACGCGCCGGGGAAATGCGCGCGCTGCTGCGGGCTGCGCTGGAAGGGCAGTAAGCTTAAAAGCCCCGCCGGTATTGGCTTTGCGGCCGTCTGCGACCGGAGAGCAAGGCCAGTTCCGGTTTTTCGGGCGATCGCAGCGCCCGGCGTTACTGCAACTGGAGCATTTGCTCGACGAGCGCGTCTTTTCCGGTGACTCGTTCCACCGGCCTCAGGCGGAGTTCTTCAAAGCCGATGCACGTAGGTCGCAGATCGACCGAAAGGCGCCAACCGGCGTTTGATCTCGTCAAGGTCGGTTTACTGGCGTGAAACTGCCGCTTGCGTATGGCAAGCTATTCAAATTTCGCGATCTGACGACCATCGATCGCTGAAACGAGGAATAGCAGTCATGGAGTTGGGCAGTCCTGTTACCCAAGAGTCGGCGAGCAACTCAGGCGTCGCCGCGCGCCGGATAGTTTTTCGAGATCACGAAATCCAGGCTCTGTAGGATCTCGTTAAAGTGCGGCCTGCCAAAGGGCATAGTCGAGGTGGTACCCCAGTAGAGTGTTCCGTCGGGACGGACCATGAACAGTCCCGGTTCGTTGAACAGATCAGGTTCTACCACCCCGGCCGAGGTCGGACCCTTCGAGCTGGAGACATAGAGTCCCCACATGCGTGCCTCCGCGATTGCGAGGCCGTATCCGACGCGTAGGTTTGCGAGCCCCCAGCCCGACTTCGTTTGCTCCGCCCGGTCCTGCACATCGGAACTGGCAGCCAACACCGATACACCGCGCTTTTCAAACTCCGGAAGCAGGGTTTCTAGCTCGGAAAGGTAGCGCCGGCAGATGGGGCAATGTAGTCCGCGGTAGAACACCACCATGATGAAATGCTGCGGTTTTTCGGCAGCAAGCGAGAAATGTCCCCCTCCAATGAGGTTGAGCTCCAGTTGGGGAACGGATCTATTTGGCGTGAGCGACATATTGAGCCTCTAGCAATATAGGTATGAGTCAAAGGGCTTGCGGTGTACCTTCATTAGTCGCCCACAGCGGTGATTTCCTTACGCGAACACTGGGAGTGGACTGCTAATCCGCAGCGGACAGCGTGGGCGAGAATATTACGGTCTCAGTGCGTCCAAGGGCATCGTAGGTTTCCTCGCCTTTTTCGCTCTGGTAGCCCGGGAGATCCCCCGCCAATCGATGAAAGGATGCGGTCATCAATATGTATTCGGGCTTTGACACGCCATTTTTTAGCAGGCGGTGCAACAGAATCACGTCCTCGCCCGTCAGTTCCTCGAACTGACGCACTTTCTTGATTGCGACAACGCCATGGTGCAGAACCGCTTTTAACCTCAGATCAAGAATATGCTGGCACGCGTCGCACGGGCAGTTGGCCCGGCTGCTCGACAGTTCATCGACTTTCTCATGGAAAGCGGAAAAGAACGCTGCGACTTGTCGGGCGACATCACGGGCAGCTGGTGCTTCCGCATCCGTCACTTCAGCATATAAGAGCGCCGCGTCTCCTTCCAGTTTATTTAGTATCAGGGGAAAGGAAGCGCGGTCGATGATCGTTTCCATCAATTGCGAAATGATCTCCTGCGCATGAAGCAGTGCAGTCTTGTGAAATTTGATAAACCTCGTATAGCCGCCGATGTCGGCGATAACCATTGCAACGTTCTTAAGTTCCATGTCTGTTACCCAGGCAAGTGCGGAGTTATGGCTTGAAGGTGCAAAAAATGGGCCGCGCTTGTTGTGCGCTCGCGGCCGATGGGATCAGGTCTTGCCAGAGGCCTTTAGGTGCTTCTCAAACCACGCGTCCACCGACCATTGACCATGACTTGCGATCAACAACACGCCGAGCAATATGCCCCAACATATGTGCTGATTGAGTCCCGCCTCGCTCAAGTCGGCGTAGGAAATAACTGCGACCACATTGAGAATAGAAAGTCCCGCAACCGAAAACCGGCCAAGCAGGCCAACCGCGAGCAAAACGGAGAGGCCAAGCTCCGCGCTGGTGGCCAGCGTGGCCGCCACCCCAGGCGACAATAGCGGCACGTCATAGACATCACCAAAAAGGTACAAGGTGCTGCTCCAGCTTTGCACCTTGGTCAGGCCGGACTTGAAGAATACCTCTGCCAGATATAGTCGCAAGCCCATGTCCATCAGTGGCGCCAGATATTCCGGCCAATGCGAAGCGGTGTAATAGAACCGGCCAATGCGCGATAAAGTGCCCATGCTAAAGCTCCTGATATTGATCACTAGCCGTCAGTCAAAACGCCGGCTTGAAGCAGTTTCAGCAAGGTAGATTGCAGATCAAAGCCCGAATGGAGCTCCAAGGTGACGTCGGTTGCTGCACCCAACGTAGATCCATTTTTGATGCCGTTCAGCCAGGTGGTTTCGGTGTCTGACAATTCGCTGACTAGAACAACGTCATTCTTGCGGCTGACCAAAGCGTTGCAACTGCCGGTATCGAGATCAATGTGGAAATCACTGTTCGCGCCTGGCTGGTGAGCGTTCCAGACAGTCGCAATCGGATAGCTGGAGCGCACCAGACCACAGGCGGGATGGATTCGCAGGATCAGGGCGGGATACTGTTCGGCGGGTACTCTCGCCAGTCTGCCGAGGTCCAGCGTGGCGGCATCGTCTGCAAAATAAGCGCAGTGGCAGGCCCACTCCAGAGCCGCGACGTCGGGCAGGTAGGCCAAGCCTTGCGCGGGTTCGAAGGCCGCGAGAAATTTGGCCATTTCCACGCCATATCGATGCAGGTTGCCGCTGCGCGAAAGATGCTGCCCGATGAAGTGCCGTGTTATCAGCCTGAAGAAATCTTTGCCCACGAGCTGCTCGATGATCGGATACGCGCCCGCAAGTGCGTCATGCAGATTGCCGCGATAGTTATTTTGATAAACGGCGATAGCGACAGCGGCCGGATAATTTGGATAGAGCGCGGCTATCTGCGGCGACGGCTCGGCGCCATGCACGATGTCCCGAGCGAAATTGGTCAGCAACTCATTCAACGCACACATGCATGTTCTCCATTCGCTGCTGCGCTTTCGCCGCCTCGCCCATAAGCACCGGTAATGCCGGAATATCGCTATCCCATTCAATCAACGTGGGTCGCGGACCGAAGTGCTGGAGTACCTGCTCATACAGATCCCACACCTCGGGATAGACCGGATGGTCATGGGTATCAACCAGGCAGCCGTCCCTGACGCTATACCCAGCCAGGTGATACTCTTTCACTGCGTCAGCCGGGAGGGCCTTGATAAATGCGTCGGCATTCACCCCAAGGTTGCGAACATTCACATGCAGGTTTTCCACATCGAACAGGATGCCGCAGCCGGTGCGCCGGCTCAGTTCACCCAGAAATTCGCCTTCGGTCATTTCAGCGTGCGTGAACGATAGATAGCTGGAGAGATTCTCCACCAGCAATTGGCGACCGAGTCGTTCCTGCAGCTCTTGCACCCGGTTAGATACGTGGGTCAGTGCCTGTTGCGTATAGGGAAATGGCAATAGGTCATTGATGACCATGCCCGCCGCAGAGTTCCAACATAAGTGCTCCGAGACCGCCGCAGGCTGCACTGCTTCACACAGATGCTGCAGAGCGGATAGATGTGCCTGATCGAGTTGTGCGGTCGAAGCCAGGCCCATGCCTACTCCATGCAGGCTCACGGGATAATGTTCGCGCACCTTGAGGAGGGTACGCAGAGGTGCTCCACCCCCGAAGAAATTCTCGCAATGTACCTCCACCCAGTCGAGTTTGGGCAAATATTCCAATAGATCACGGTAATGAGGCGCCCGCAACCCGATACTCGCGGCGCACGGCAAGTCATGTGTTGCGGGCTTGGTCATTACATCGATTTCAGCGTACCGCCGGCGATCTTTTCGCAAGTGCCTTTTGGCACAGCGACAAAATCCATCGCGTCATTGTTTTTGGTGGCTTGACCCGCGCACGCATGCGCGCTCTTGTTGCTGGAGCAATCATTCTTGCCTGCCTTGGCGATTCCAAAGCACTTTTCCATATCCGTCTTTTTGTCGGCTGCGCTCGCGTTGCCGCTTACCAGACCTAAGACCAGCAAACTACCGATTGCAGCGGAAAGAACACGACGGTTGTCCATAGTGAAACTCCTTATGTTGGGTTGATTGAAGCCGAGGATTTCCCCCCTGGCATTGCATTGGTCTGTGCAAAGTCGCGATTCCTTACAAGCAAGCACCGACATCGCATCACATTGCTTTGCAGGAAGGATGCTTAATGCATCCATTGGGTTCTATCTCGTTGATTATGCACAGGACAAGCATTGAACCGAATCTCATGCCGGGATCAGAAATATGCTTTGGTGCCGTCGGTTCCGGCAGGTTGCCTTGGCCATAAGCAGTACAGGGCCCTCCGGCAACGCAGATAGTTCGCAGGCGCGCGCAGGGGTGATTCATGGCAAAATCTATGGGCATGCGATTTCGTGATTCAATGCCCGACGCGCGAGATGCCACCGAGTCGGGTGTCACCATCCCCAGGACAACCACGATGGCCGAACAAGACGATCAGGCGCAATCCCTGGAGACGCATCGCAAATATCTGCAACGTTATGCGCTCTTTCATCTGCGCGACGCGTCGCTCGCAGAGGATGCCGTGCAAGACACCTTCATCGCGGCACTCGCCCAGTTCCAGCGCTTTCAGGGTCGTTCGCAGATGCGCACCTGGCTCACCGGAATCCTCAAACACAAGATTATCGATCTGACCCGCAACCGTGGTCGCGGATTGCCTGCAGACGCGTTCGCGCTGGGTGAGGACGAAGATCGCGGCGACGGCTCTTTCAACGCAAGGGGCAAGTGGGTCGATCCGCCCGCGGATTGGGGCATGCCCGATGCCGCGCTTGAGTCCAGCCAATTCTGGCGCGTCTACCAGGAATGCTGCCAGCGGATGTCCAAGCGTGATGCGCTGGTATTCTCCATGCGCGAGGTAATGGGCCTGTCATCGGAAGAAATTTGTAAGAAAATCGAGATTTCGACGACTAACTTGCACGTGATACTGTTTAGAGCGAGGCTGAGCTTGCGCAACTGCATGACAAAGAACTGGTTCGGGGTGCATCATGAGTAAACTGATGTATTCGTGCGAGCAAGCCTCGAAGCTATCCTCTCGGGCGATGGAACAGCCGTTGACCTTATCGGAACACTTGCTGCACCGCATGCACCTTATGCTGTGCAAGCGGTGCACCAATTTCGCCCGCCAGATCGAATTTCTACGCCGTGCATCCAGCAACGTGCCGGAGGTTTTCGAAAAAGACGAAGGCTGAATTGCCAGACGGCAATCGTCAATAGCATTCGCATGTGCCCGGAGGTCGCTGGAAATGCTTCCAGGCGACAAAGTCCAATTTTTGGAAATGAACCGATGAGCACGAAACCACTTCTTGACGTCGATGCCTGCGTATTCGATGCGTACGGCACGTTGTTCGACTTCAACAGCGCGGCGAGCGCCGCCAGCAGCGAGTTGGGCGGCGACTGGCAGCGCGTCTCCGACCTGTGGCGTCAAAAGCAGCTTCAGTACACATGGTTGCGCGGATTGGCCGGTCATCATGCCGATTTCTGGCAGGTTACGGGCGAAGCGCTGGAGTTTACGCTCGCCACGCTAAAAATCGAGCGCGCCGGGTTGCAGAATCGGCTGATGAATCTTTACCTGGAGCTCGCCACCTATCCTGAAGTAGCGGAAACGCTGCGCCGACTGAAGGCTACGGGCAGGAAACTGGCTATCCTTTCCAACGGCACACCTAAGATGCTTGAGGCGGTAGTCCATAGTGCCGGACTGGATCAAGCGTTCGATGCTGTGCTTTCAGTGGAAGAGGTGGGCGTCTACAAGCCGCATCCGGCGGTCTACGGGCTTGCGTGCGATCGACTGGAGCTCACTGCGTCGCGCATCTGCTTCCTTTCGTCGAATTCCTGGGACGCGTTTTCAGCCAAGGCGTTCGGCATGCGTGTGGTGTGGTGCAATCGGTTTGGACAGGCACCCGAGCGGATTCCGGAGGCACCCGATGGGGAAATATCCGAGCTTGGTGCATTGCCGGCCCTGCTCGCGTAATCGTTGCACTGGCGCGCACACTCAAAGCGATGTCCCGATCTGGGTCAGCCACGCCGGCGCGGCATCGAGCACCCATGTTTCAAATTGTTTATCCAGCCCGGTGAGGATAAAAACCGCCAGCAGCAGCATGACCGCACCAAGCACTCTCTTTCCCTGGTGGCCGGCGGCGAGCAGCCTGCCGCGCACGCGCAGCATGGCTTCGCGCGAAAGCGAACCTAGAATGACAAGCGGCAGTCCTGCTCCCAGGCCAAACAAGGCCATGACCAGCGTCACCTCTGTTAGCTGCTGACCCTGGCTGGCGAGCGTGATGGTGGCGCCGAGCGTCGGCCCTACGCACGGGCTCCACACCACACCGAGCAGAAGTCCGAGCACAAATTGCCCAGACAACCCATCGAGCGTCAGGCGTGCGAGCAGGTCCTGGCCGGCGCTGGACACGCCCGATGCCGCCACGGCAAAGCGTTCCTGCAGGCCGGTCGATAGCAACAGCACGCCGAAACCGAGCAGCATCAGCGCCGCGATGTTGCGGAACACCGCCTGATCCAGGCCGAGGCTGGCGCCGGCGCCGGCAAGAAACACACCGAGCACGGCGAAGGAAAGCGTAAGGCCGGCGGCGAGCGAGAGCGGGCCGCGACGATGGACAGACGCCGCTGTGCCGATGAGGATCGGCACCAGCGGCAGCACACAGGGCGACAGCACGGACAGACTGCCCGCCGCGAAGCTGATGCCATAGGTGCCGATACCGAATTCCATGACGGATCTTGTCTAGAGGGCTTTGCCAAGTTGTGCGGCAATCGCGTCCTTGCGCGTTTCGCCGGTGGACCGGGCTACCTCTTTCTTTCCCTTGAACACGATCAAAGTGCTCTGGTACTGCGTGCGCAGCCGCTTCACCACGTCTTTCTGATTGTCGAAATCAACTCGCAGGACCACGAAGTCCACGTTCTTTGCGTCTCGCATCAGCTCCGAAATGACGGGCTCCTGGGCGCGGCAGGTGGGACACCAGTCCGCGTGAATTTCGACCAGTATCGGCTTTCCGGCGGCCTGTGCCGCCTCGAAACCGGCCTGATCATAAGGCTTGCCGGCAGCCCAGGCCGCGGCGGCGAAGAATAAGCTGGCGATAGCGGGAAGGACGGGCAGAAAGCGGATTTTACGAATGCGCATAGGGATTCTCCTTTAATGGCGTCTGCAGCGATCTACGCTACGTAGCCCGCCTACCCCTTAGTCGCACTAAGTTCAAAAATCCTTACATTCATTATTTCAGGCATCTTGCCCATGCCGCCTCGTCTTCCAAATACGTGGATCGGCAGCGCTCGCGCGCCGCCAAAGCAGGCAGCCCAAAAACAAACAACTCCAGAAATTTGGGCAATGCCTGGCCGACCATCTTTCCTTGTTCGGTCAACAGGTATTCACACCGACTGATGAGACTGAGCATGGTGCCGACGATGCTGCACCTGAGCGAGGGCGGACCGTAAGCACCCCGATTCAGGGTTTGAACAACAACTCTATTTCAGCGAGCGCAATTTCGCGTACGCGGCGCGAGAATGGCATGCTGATATGTCCCATGCCGGAAACGCTTACGTTCTTCGCGCCCGCGAGCACCGAGCTATCTTGCGGTGCGACGATGTTGTCCTGGTGGCTGAACACCGAAACCGTGGGCACGCTAGGCGGTGCCGCGTTCAACTGCTCCAACCAGGCGTTGCCGGGCACCATCTGCTTTCCGTTCTTTCCCGCGGCCAGGCGAGCCGTGACCGTCCCGTGATGCGGCGTGCCCAGCGTTATCAGCTTGGCCACGCGCCGCGCGCCGTGCTGGCGCAGGTAAGCACGCGCCACCAGCCCGCCCATGCTGTGAGCAAGGATGACGAGCTGGTCCGCGCCGGTTGCGCCGCAGATTTCCTCGATGCGCTGCGCCAGCCCATCGGCGTAGCTGTCTATGTCGGCGTACACCGGCTCCAGATTGTGGCTGTATGCGCGCACCCCGTGATCGTCCAGATAACGCCTGAGCGGCAGCAAGAAGCCGCGGTTGCACACATAACCGTGAACCAGCAGCACCGGCAAGCGCTCCCGCGCCAAGGGCTGCAGCGTCTCCGCACCCGCGAACAGGCGTTCGAACGGCTGGTACAGGTTGTAGATCACGATATAGGCGCCGAGTTCGGCAAGATAAAGCCGCAGCCAGCCGGCAAGGCCTGGCCGGTGCTCAGATGGCGCGGCGCTGGAATATGGCCTGGCGATGGCGAAAGTTGCGGCGATGCCGAAGGCGCGCAGGCCAAGGGCGCAGGCAAACAAAATTGCTGCCGCCTTGATCCAGGGCCAGCCGGCGTAGCGCGAAAGACACCACCCGAGCACCAGATAGATGATCAGTTCGACCAGCAGTACGCGGCGGAAAGCGCGCGCGAGCATGG
>ERZ1292640.144-Hain-H43-02um-R1-144-length-57317-cov-9_pt2 | contig 10828 bp, 11 predicted proteins | sample MGYA00564404_ERZ1292640 | MGnify/ENA primary metagenome ERZ1292640 (study PRJEB36523, sample SAMEA6512636) | groundwater metagenome | collected 2019-01-08 | study: AquaDiva: Metagenomics assemblies of 32 groundwater samples | reverse complement strand
GCAAGAATGTGATGGCCAAAGACGAGGTGCTGGCCTGGATCAAGGTGCCCAAGCCGGTGCCTGGGGAACCGAGCGCCGCGCCGAGCCGCCCCAAGCAAGCGGGCGCCCCCGTCCCCAGTGCAAGGGGCAGCGCAACGCCGAAGGCACGCGAAGCGACAAGCGTGGGGGCAGAATTTTTAAGGGTCTACAAGATTTCCAAACGGTATGACGACGACATCTCGGCCGTCTGCCTGGCACTGAACCTGCAGATCGAAAACGGCAAGGTGTTGAAAGCCTCGGTAGGCGCAGGCGGCGTGGCGGCCACGCCGGTGCGCGCTTCGCAGACCGAAGCCGTCCTCACCGGCCGGCCCTGGTCACAGGAAACCGTGCGGCGCGCCATCACCACCTTGCGCGCCGAGTTTTCGCCGATCTCCGACATGCGCGCCTCCGGCGCCTACCGCAGCGAGGTGCTGGGCAACCTGCTGCAGCGCTTCTGGCTGGAGAGCCAGGGCCTGCAGCAAATCAATCTGGAATCCTTTGTGCTGGTGGAGGAATCCGCATGAACGCCCGGGAAAAGAACCACGACGAAGGCCCGGTCAGCCGCGCCGACAATCCGTCTGTGCCGCAGGTGCCTGTGCCGCCGGTGGCCGCACCCGCCGCAGGAAACAAGCCCGCCCGCGGCGCCGCCGGCTACTCGCACAAACACGAGAGCGCCCGCGCGCAGGTGGCCGGTGCCGCAACCTATGTGGACGACATCCTGGAGGCGCGCGGCACGTTGTACGCGGCACCCATCCTCTCGACCGTCGCTCACGGACGGCTGCGGGGCGTGGATGCCACGGCCGCGCTGGCCATGCCCGGCGTGCGCGGTGTCGTTCTGGCAGACGACATTCCGGGCGACCCGCTGCTGGCCACCTTTGTGCATGACGAACCGGTGTTTGCCACCGATACCGTCGAGCACATCGGCCAGGTCGTCGGCCTGGTGGTCGCCAGCTCGGTGATGCAGGCGCGCCGCGCCGCGCGAAAGGTCAAACTCGACATCGAGGAACTGCCGGCCATCCTGAACGTGCGCGATGCGCTCAAGACCGAAAACTATGTGTTGCCGCCGGTGTTTGTGAAACGCGGCGACGCGGCGCAGGCGCTGGTCTCGGCCCCGCACACCTTGAGCGGCCAGCTCGAGGTCGGCGGCCAGGAGCACTTCTACCTCGAAGGCCAGATCGCCTACGTGCTGCCGCAGGAGCAGAACCAGTGGCTGGTGTATTCCAGCACCCAGCATCCGGGCGAGGTGCAGCACTGGGTCTCGCACGCCCTGGGCATCAGCAACCACGCGGTGCGTGTGGAATGCCGGCGAATGGGCGGCGGCTTCGGCGGCAAGGAAACGCAGGCCGGCCACCTCGCCGTCTGGGCCGCGATTGCCGCGAACAAACTCCAGTGCCCGATCAAGCTGCGGCTGGACCGCGACGACGACTTTCTGGTCACCGGCAAGCGCCACCCGTTTGCCTATGACTACACCGTGGGTTTCGATAACAGCGGGCGCCTGCACGGCCTGAAACTTCTGATGGCCGCCAACTGCGGCTTCAGCGCCGACCTGAGCGGCCCTGTCGCCGACCGCGCGATTTTTCACACCGACAACGCCTACTTTCTCGAAGACGTGGAAATCGCGTCCTACCGCTGCAAGACGAACACGCAGAGCCACACCGCCTTCCGTGGCTTCGGCGGGCCGCAAGGCGTGGTGCTGATCGAAACCATCCTCGGCGACATCGCGCGGCATCTGGCCCTGGACCCGCTGGATGTGCGCATGCGCAACCTGTACGGCGTGGAAGACAGGAACACCACCCATTACCAGATGAAGGTCGAAGACAACATTCTCGACCCTCTGCTATCAAAACTGGAGCTGTCTGCGCAGTACCGGAGCCGGCGCAAGGCCATTTCGACATGGAACGCAAAAAGCCCGGTGATCAAGCGCGGCATCGCCATCACGCCGGTCAAGTTCGGCATCTCCTTCACCGCCACCTTGTTCAACCAGGCCGGCGCGCTGGTGCATGTGTACACCGACGGCAGCGTGCAGGTCAACCACGGCGGCACCGAGATGGGCCAGGGCCTGAACACCAAGGTCGCGCAGATCGTCGCCGACGAACTCGGCGTGGCCTTCGAAGACGTGCTGGCCACCGCCAGCGACACCAGCAAGATACCGAACGCCTCGGCCACCGCCGCCTCGGCCGGCACCGACCTGAACGCGCGCGCCGCGCAGTATGCCGCGCGCAATGTGCGTGACAACCTGGCGCAGTTTGTGGCGGGCCTGGACGGCTGCGGCGCCGGCGCCGTGTCGTTTGCCGGCGGCAAAATCAGCTCGCCCAAAGGCAGCCGACCCTTCCCGGAGGTGGTGCGTTTGGCCTACGCCAACCGCATCCAGCTCTGGAGCGACGGTTTTTACCGCACGCCGAAAATCCATTACGACAAGACCACGCTGACCGGCCGGCCGTTTTATTACTTCGCCTACGGCGCCGCCTGCAGCGAGGTCGCCATCGACACGCTGACCGGTGAAAGCCGCGTGCTCAAGGTCGACATCCTGCATGACGTGGGCACCAGCATCAACCCGGCGATCGACATCGGCCAGATCGAAGGCGGCTTTGTGCAGGGCATGGGCTGGCTGACGACCGAACAACTGGTGTGGAACGACAAGGGTTTGCTGAGCACCCACGCGCCCAGCACCTACAAGATTCCGGCGACCGGCGACATCCCCGAACACTTCAGGGTGAACCTCTGGCCCGAGCCGAACCGCGAGGACAATGTGTTCGGCAGCAAGGCTGTGGGTGAGCCTCCTTTCATGCTGGCGATCAGTGTGCTGGAAGCGCTGAAGGAGGCCATCGCGGCGGCAAGGCCGGGTACGGTGAATCTAGAGGCACCGGCGACGGCCGAACATGTGCTGCGGGCACTCCAGGGCTAGGACAATCAGGAGTTTGCGAGTTGTAGGTCGATGACGCAACGATTTGGCTCAAACGCCACCGAACGCGCATCCTGTTCAGCTTAGGTTCAGCCGCACGCCTGCAACATGGCCCCAAGGTTCAGGACAGACCACCGGGCCTCAAACCCTTGAACCTTTCCCACCGAGCAAAGCCGTAGAGAAAAGCCGCAGAGCAAAGCGCTTTTCTTGCCCACATCCCGCGAAAGAATCCCATGAAATCCATCAACCAGGTCTTCCTGTTGACCGCCTGCTGCACGATGCTGCTGACCGCATGCAACAAGGCAGAGAACCCGAGCGCGACGCTGACTCCGGCTGCCAGCGCAGTTGCCAATGTTTCAGACGCCGACATCACCATCCATGTCAAATCTGCCCTGGACAAGGAACCCGGTCTGGCGGGGCTGGACATCGCAGTCGTCACCACCAAGGGCGACGTTCGGCTCACGGGTGTCGTGTCAAGCCAGGCGCAGATCGATACCGCCATCAGCGCCGCACGGGCCGCCCAGGGCGCCCACACCATCCACGATGAGTTGACCGTCAAGCAGTGAAGCACCGCCCCGCGATCCGGTCACCCTGCCTGCCAAACCGCCCCAGCCCCACCTCCACCAGACCTTCGGGACGGCGAAGCAGGAACAACACATCCATCCCCATGCGCTGTGTCATGGCCAGACCTTCGTCGGGGCCTGCCACCAGCAAGGCCGTGGCCCAGGCGTCCGCCTGCATGCAGGTACGCGCCAGCACGGTGACCGATGCCACGGCGTTGTTCACAGGCGCACCGCGGCGCGCGTCCATGGTGTGCGCGAGGCGCACATCGCCCACCTCCAGATAACGCCGGTAGTCGCCCGAGGTAGCCACGGCCAGATCTTCCAGCTCGATGACCCCGTGCACCGCGCGGTGTCCCGCCTCGGGGCGTTCGAGCGCCACCGCCCAGGGCGTGCCGCTGGCTTGAGCGCCCACGGCACGCAGTTCACCATCCAGCGCAGCCAGCGCATGCCGCACGCCGTGTTGTTGCAGCACTTTGGCCATGCGATCCACCCCGTATCCCTTGGCAATGCCGCACAGGTCGAGCTGCAAGGGCGCGCGCTTGCGGGCCCGGCCTGCGGGCCTGTCCAGTTCCAGGCGCCCGTTCGCGGCGAGAGGCACAGACTGGCGTGCGGCGCGGATCGCTTGCGCGTCGGGTGCATCGCGCACCGCGCCAAACCCCCACGCATCGACCAGCGCCCCCACGCAGGGATCGAAGGCACCCGCGCTCAGGCTTTGAACATCGAGCGCGCAGTCCAGTACCTCCAGGATTTCAGCAGGCAGGTCCATCCACTCGCCCACAGGCGCGCGGTTCAGGCGCATGAGGTCGCTGTCCGGTTTCCAGGGCGACATCTGCTCGTCCACCTGCTCCACCGCAGCGGCAAGGTCCTGGCGCAAGGCCGCCAGGTCCATGGTGGTGTCGGCATCGACACTGGCCGACCAGCGCGTGCCCATGGTCGGGCCGTGCAGGGTGGTGCGTTTGCAGGGCGCAGCGGGTTCAGAAGACATCTTCGGCATACCGCTCCTTTGCTTTCAGCTTCGCTACGTTCAACTGCAGTGGTGCCAGCACCACGTCCAGCGTCTCGGCCACGCCCTGCGCCATGGCGCGGCCGCCGCAGACACGCACGATGGCGCCCTGTGCCACCAGACTGCGCACGCGCTCGGCGTCGCGGCGCAGGGCGTCCTGCACGTAACCACCGCCGTCGGGCACGCGGGAAAACACCGTCTGCAAAGTCGCCAGGCGTCCTTCGCCGAGCCAACGCTGAATTTCGGGGCCGAAGTAGAAGTCCCGCGCCGGATCGCGCCCGCCAAAGTACAGGTGCATCGGGGTCCGTCTGTCGTTGCGGCGGATGAAGCCGGCCAGCGGTGCCACGCCTGTGCCCGCCCCGATCAACAACACAGGCCGCCGCGTTCGTGGCAGTGCAAAGCCGGGATTGGACCGGATAAAGGCGGTGATGCTGTCCCCCGTCTGCAGGCCCAGCAAGTGCGTGGAGCACAAGCCGCCGGGCATCTGACGCACGCAGATTTCCAGAAACCCGTCTTCCCAGCCCGACGCCAGCGAGTAGTAGCGCGGCACGGCCGAACCTGGCGGCACGATCCCCACGAGATCGCCGGCTGCAAACCGCGCCAGACCGTGCCCGCGCAGGCGTGCGCCCAGGCCCTGTGCAGGCCAGGCAAAGCGCAGGATCGCCGTGGCCTGCCCGGTCGCACCGGGGTAGTCCTGGCGCGCCATGAGCGTGAGCTTCGCGGTGGGTGGCACGCGCGGTACATGCGCCAGCACCAGGGGTTCACCCAGCGCCTGTGCCAGGGCAACGCCCCATTGCGCGAACTGCTGTCCCGATTGCTGGTGGATGCACTCGACCGGCAGCAACGTGGGCCAGCCCTGCGCGCGCAACGTCTGGTCCAGCGCCTCGGCAAAGGCGCAGAAGGCCGGGAACTGCCGGTCGCCAAAGCCCAGCACCGTCACCGGCACAGCGCTGGCGTTGAGCCTGGCGATGTGCTCCAGGGCGTGGCTGGCGTGGGCCGGGGCCTGGCCTTCGCCATAGGTTGCTGCAAGCACAAACACCTGCCGCGTGGCGGCCGTGGTTCGAAAGTTCTCCAGCGCGCTGGTGTGAACGCGGTGGCCGCACTGGCTCAGCGCATCTTGCAGCGTTTGGGCAAAACCCCAGGTGCTGCCGCCTTCGCTGGCAACGAAGATGAGCACGTCGGCCTGCGCCAGCGGGGTGTTGCCCGTGATGTGTGGTGCCTGGCGACGTGCTTGCCACCAGATGACAACGCCCGACAGCCAGAACAGCAGCACGCTGGCGCCCACGAGCCCGAGCACCACGGCCCAGGGCCAGGCCGCTTCGCCCGTGTGCAGCACCACGGCCAGGTCGTAAGCACGCTGCGCAAAGGTGGCGTCCTGCCAGGCCAGCATTTGCCCCGAGTACCTGTCGATCCAGCCTTGACCCTGGGCGGTGGCGACCTTCCAGGTGTCCTCCGGGTCGGTGGCGCCGGGGAAATTCAGCTTGCGCAAATCCTGCACAGCAAGGCTTTGCAGCGTGGCGAGCTGTGCGCCGGGCAAGGCTGGCTTGCCGGTGACCACCGAGAGCACTTCAGGCTCGGTCCTGGTGTCCAGTGCCACGAGGCCCAGGGTCGATGCGCTCATGGTCAGCGCCGTGAGCGATGTCAGGAACAGGACTGCGAGCACCACACGGCCCGCGACCACATGGATGCGTTGCGCCAGCGAGCCACGCACCCGCGCCGCCAGCCGCTGCCAGCCGCCCATGCGCCGCAGCAGCAGCACCAGCGCAGAAACGCACACCAGGCCCATGGCCAGCGCAATGCCCGCTGCGCCCCAGCGCCCGGCGTCGCCGAGCAGCAGCGAGCGGTGCAGGTTCTTCACCCAGCGCGGCAGCGCCGAGGCTTGCCACGCACCCAGCACCCTGCCATCGACCGGGTCCACGTAAGACGCCTGCGGCTGGTCGCCGGCAAAGCTGAACACCACGATGGCACCCGAGGGCAGGTGGCGAATCTCTTCCGCGCCCGGGACGGTGCGCGTCACGCGCTCCACCAGCGGAGCCACGGCCAAATCGCCCGGTGCGGCGGGTGCCTGCCACGCCTGCTGCACCGGATCGATCGCCAGGATGGCGCCGGTGACGCCCAGCACCACGGCCAGGGTGCCAATGGTGAGGCCCAGCCAGCGGTGGATGGCTTTCCAGCTCATGCGCGACCCTTCATTGGAGTTGGAAGGTCACCGACTGGATGTACTGCTTGCCGGCCTGCGGCTTGCCGGCGTTGGCTTTGGACAGCGGTACGCGGACCTCCGACGGGCTGTCGCGCATGTCTTCTGCTGCGGCGTCGATGCGGATTTCATAGCCCGCGTCAATCAGTGCATCCGCCAGATCGGCTGTGACCTTGAGCGTGCGCCCCGCGCCCACGCTGGCACCGGTGACACCGTCCAGGCGCTTGGCGTCACCGGCCGAGAGGCGGCTCCAGTCAGACAAGTGCTTGTGGTACTTCGCCTTGCCGCCGGCCACCCACAGCGTGCGCACATAGGCGCCTTTGGCATCGGTCAGGTACGCCGCCAGGTAGGCACCGTCGCCGCCGTAGTTCTTGAGCTGGGCGGTCAGCGTGACCGGGCGGCTGTGTGCCAGTGCGGGAAGCGCCAGCGCGCAGGCGGTGGCCAAAATAGTCAAAAGAGGTTTGGACATGGTGATGCTCCTGTGGGATTGGCGGTTACTGGATCTGGCCGCGCGGCGCGCTGCCAGGGGTCAACAAAGGGGATGGCGCGGCGGTGCCGTCTGGTTGCGGCGATTGCGGCGGTTGGGCCTGCTGCGCGGTACCCCCCTGACCACGATCGCGTTCCCGGGAACGTTGGTGGTCGTCTTGCTTCATCTTCAACACCTTCAGGGTTTCCGGGTCGATCTTGGCTTTGAAGGTGCGACCCTGGGCATCCGTGCCGCGAATTTCATAGCAGCCGTCGTCGATCTTCAGCCGCTGGATCTGCCAGCCCTGTGCGGTCGCCATTTGCCGCACAGCCTCACGCGTCTGCCAGCGATTGAGCGGCGCATCACAATCGGCACCGGCCCATGCAGGCAGGACGGCCAGGCCCACTGACAAAACCAGCAAGCTATGGCGCAAAGAAGCGGGGTATTTCATGGGAGGGTCCTTTAAAACGGGTTAGGGAAGCGCTGAATAAGTCCTGGCGGCTGCGCGGCAGCCGGATCGGGATGGGATGCAAGGCGGATTTCGCAGCCAATAGCTGGCTATTGGCAAAAAATTCGACGCCGCAGACTGCCCGAGCCCGGCTGATCGCGCGCTGCAGGGGACTTGTTCAGCGCTTCCTTGGCACATGATGAACGGTTTGCGGTGCCGAAAATGCCAGGGCTGGTGCCCGGCAGCCAAATTCCAGCTGCAACTTTGATACGCATCAGGGTTCTGCTTTCTTGTTCCATGGGATTGTGGAGAAAACACCCTGTATGCATGCTGAATGGCGCATTCATCTTCTGTTCATCGCCCAAAAGGCAAAGCAGGGGCTTGTGGTCTCGTGCAGCTGCGCTGCCCCGTCGCTGCCTTGTTCTGTCTGGCTTGGGAATGTAGTGCACCGATGGGTCCGGCCAACCAGGGCTTGTTCACACCACGAAACAGGTACGAACGCGGCGAAAACAGCGCCAATCAAGGCGTGCGGCGACACCCGGACCGGGCGTCCGGGTGAGGAGTGCAATGACGAGTGGCGTTGGTAAAACAGAATGTGCTGATACCGCCTGACTCAGCGAAACCAGTCAATTCGTCTCCGTCGGCAGCAGCCCACTCTGGGATTTGAGTCGGAGGAGGCCGCGACGAGTCAGGCCGCCAGCTCTTTCATCACCGCGTACAGGTCGGCCTTGCCCTCGAAGCCGATGCCCGGCAACTCAGGCAGCGTGACGTAGCTGTCGACCACCTTCACGCCGTCAGGAAAACCGCCATAGGGCTGGAACAGGTCCGGGTAGGACTCATTGCCGCCCAGGCCCAGGCCAGCCGCAATCGCCAGGGACATCTGGTGGCCGCCGTGCGGGATGCAGCGTGTGGACGACCAGCCATGTTCCTTGAGCATCTCGAGCGTGCGCAGGTACTCCACCAGGCCGTAGCTGAGCGCGCAGTCGAACTGCAGCCAGTCGCGGTCCGGGCGCATGCCGCCGTAACGGATCAGGTTGCGCGCGTCCTGCATCGAAAACAGGTTCTCGCCAGTGGCCATGGGTTTGTCGTAGTGCTGCGCCAGCTCGGCCTGCAAGGCGTAGTCCAGCGGGTCGCCGGCTTCCTCGTACCAGAACAGGTCGTAGGCCGACAGGGCTTTGGCGTAGGCGATCGCGGTCTTGATGTCGAAGCGGCCATTCGCATCGACCGCCAGCTTCTGGCCCGGTGCCAGCATGCCCAGCACCGCCTCGATGCGCCGGCAGTCGTCGGCCAGCGACGCGCCGCCTATCTTCATCTTCACCACCGCATAACCGCGGTCCAGGTAACTGCGCATCTCCATCATCAGCTTGGCGTCGTCCTTGCCCGGGTAGTAATAACCGCCGGCCGCGTACACAAACACCTTGCGATTCGGCGTGCCGTTGCCATACCGCTCGGCCAGCAACTGGTACAGCGGTATACCTTCTACCTTGGCGACCGCGTCCCAGACCGCCATGTCGATGGTGCCGACGGCTACCGAACGTTCGCCGTGGCCGCCCGGTTTTTCATTGGTCATCATGGCGGCCCAAACCTTGTGCGGGTCGAGGTTGTTGCCGCTCTCGGCGAGCAGGCTGTCCGGCGCGGCTTCCAGGATGCGCGGCGCAAAACGCTCGCGGATCAGCCCGCCCTGGCCGTAACGCCCGTTCGAGTTGAAGCCGTAACCGACGACAGGTTTGCCGTCGCGGACCACGTCGGTGACCACCGCCACCAGGCTCAGCGTCATTTTCGAGAAGTCGATGTAGGCGTTGCGGATGTCGGACTTGATGGGTTGGGTGACTTCGCGGATATCGATGATCTTCATGGGATGGCTTCGCAGTGGGTGAATGATGGGGCTATCATCGGCGCCTCCCGTCCCGGCGTCCAATGCCGGTTTTTTCTTCTTCCATGCCCGCAAAGCACCACTCATGAACCTGACCTGGTTGGAGGATTTTCTGGCGCTCGCCAGCTCCGGCAATTTCTCGCGCGCCGCCAGCGACCGCCACATGACACAGCCGGCCTTCAGCCGCCGCGTGCGTGCGCTCGAAGAATGGCTGGGCGTCGCGCTGTTCGACCGCAGCACGCACCCGGTCACGCTGACCGAGACCGGGCAGTGGTTCCAGTCGGTGGCGCAGGACATCCTCGCGCGTGTGGCCCGCGTGCCCGACGAAGCCCGGGCGGTGGCCGATGCCGGCTCCGCCACCCTGCGGTTTGCGTCCACCCATGCGCTGTCCTTCACCTTCCTGCCGGCCTGGCTGCGCGGGCTGGAGTCCGGCGCGACTATGGGCCCGATCCAGCTCGTCTCTGACGTGATGCAGCAGTGCGAGGCGCTGATGCTGCAGGGGCGCATCCAGTTCCTGCTGTGTCACTGGCATGACCAGGTGCCGGGCCGGCTGGACCCGGCGAGCCACCGCTCGGTGAAGGTAGGCGGCGACACCCTGGTGCCGGTCTCCAGCTCCGGCAAAAACGGCAAGCCCCAGCACCTGCTGTCGGCCAGCGGCAAAAGCGCCTCCATCCTCGCCTACAGCAACGAGTCCGGGCTGGGCCGCATCGTGCGCGCCCTGCGCAGCGGCGCGCTTGAAAAATCCCGCAGCGAGCCGGTGTTCACCGCGCACCTGGCCTCGGTGCTCAAGACCATGGCACTGGACGGACGCGGCGTGGCCTGGTTGCCGCTCAGCCTGATCGGCGAGGAACTGGCCACGGGGCGCCTGGTCGCCGCTGGCGGTCCCGAGTGGGCGATTGAACTGGACATCCGGCTGGTCCGCAGCAATACCGCGCTGCCGCCGGCGGCCGAGAACTTCTGGCGCAGGGTGGCCGCCGCCTCGCCGCACTAGGACGCCGAGGCCTTTTCCGGCAGGGGCGCAAACGTCATGAACACCGAGGTGCCTTCGCCCGGCTTCGATTCCACCCAGATCCGCTGGTGATGGCGGGCAACGATGCGTTGGCAGGTTGTCAGGCCAATGCCGGTTCCGCTGAACTCGCTGAGCGTATGGAAGCGCTGAAAGGGCTGGAACAGCAGCTCACCGTTCCCCGCATCGAAGCCCACACCATTGTCCTGAATCCGGACGATCACTTCGGCACCCGCCGCATCCACCAGAAGCTGAACCTGCGCGTCCTCACGCTTGCCGGTGAATTTCCAGGCGTTGCCCAGCAGGTTGGTCAGCAGCGGCCGCATCAGCCCGGCGTCCGCACAGACATGCA
>ERZ1292640.4325-Hain-H43-02um-R1-4325-length-10831-cov-10_pt1 | contig 10831 bp, 8 predicted proteins | sample MGYA00564404_ERZ1292640 | MGnify/ENA primary metagenome ERZ1292640 (study PRJEB36523, sample SAMEA6512636) | groundwater metagenome | collected 2019-01-08 | study: AquaDiva: Metagenomics assemblies of 32 groundwater samples | reverse complement strand
ATACTCCTGTTTGTCGTATCTTCAGGATCAAATCCGCCTTCGGCGGATTTGGCTGGGACGTGTGGATTCGAACCACAATAGCGAGATCCAAATTCTCGAGTCCTACCATTGGACGACGTCCCAAAATTTACGAAGTAAATTTTGATCCCGAGCCGCCAGTTATTAGCACTGTACGGCGAGGGACCAAACTTGCTATTTACAAACTTTTCGGTTTTGCCTTTTCTGCCTCATACGCATCCAGAATCTTTTTCTGTATATACTCTCTTGCCTGCACTGTAATCGGATGCGCTATGTCTTTATGTTCTGATTGCCTTAAGTCATGCGTCTCTTCCTGGCTTACCGGAACAGCCTGGACTGAAACCGGAAGCTGCGAGCCGCATTCATTGCAAAATTTACTGTGGATAACATTTTTATGGTTGCACTTAGGACAGCTCTCTTTTATTTTACGCGAAGGCATGGCAATAAAAAGCCCGGTTTTGCCTTCTATGATTTTTATGTTGCGGACAACAAACGCGTTGTCAATGGTTATTGTGGCATACGCCCTTAGTTTGCTATTCGCTCCTTCTTTCTGGAAGATCCTAACCTCTGTAATCTCCATAGATGCCTCCTTTGTAAGTCTTTACTAAAAAAACGCCTTCGGCCTTGTGTTTCGGAATTGCCTTAAAAACTCTTTCTGCAGATTTTTTATTTCCAAATGTGCAGAAGACCGTTGGCCCGCTTCCTGATAAAAGGCTGTGCCGGCCGCCTGCTCTGAACAGCATAGTCTTTACCTTATTTATATGAACACTGTCTCTACCCAGGACATCTTCAAAAATATTATAATAATTATCTTCCAGCGCTTTTATGTCGCGCGCCCTTAGAGCTGAAAGCGCTTTTTTAAGAGAATGCAGCCTGTTAGAAAAGTTGCGCCTATCGATTCTATTGTACATCAACCTGGTTGAAAGCGGGATAAAAGGTTTTATTAATATATGGAAAAAACTCTGGGTTAAATCGAGTTTTTTTAATAATTCGCCTGCGCCTCCTGCAACAGCAAAAGCCACATCCTTCATAAAAAACGGGGCATCTTTGCCAAGACCTGAGGCTATTTCAAAAAGCCTTTTTTCTGAAACCCCGAACTCGAAAAGCTCGTTTATTGCCCTAAGGCTGGATGCGGCATTGCTCGATCCGCCTCCAAGCCCGGCTGAAACAGGGATATTTTTTTTGATATATATTTCAAGGTTCAGCCTGATCTTTGCTTCTACGGAAAGGGCTTTTGCTGCTTTGTATACTATATTATCTTTATCCTGGCTGCATTTATTTGAACTTGCTTTAACCTTTAAGCCCCTGCCTTTTTCTTTTATGATTATCTCGTCTTTTAAATCTATTTTTTCAAAGATCGTTTCTATATTGTGAAATCCGTCAGGCCTTTTTTCCAGTACATCCAAATAAAGATTCAGCTTCGCAGGAGCAAAAACTCTGATTTCGCGCATAAGTGCTTCTAGGCTCGGGCTTGGTCACAGTTAAGACAGAGTCTTAATCTTGGCTATTTTCTAGAAATAACTTTCTTTACTGCTTTTACTATATCTTCTGATGTCAAACCAAATAATTTGAACAGCTCTTTTGGATCTCCTGACTCGCCGAATCTATCCTTAACTCCTACAAATTCCATTGGCACAGGATGATTCTGGATAACTACCTCTGCCACAGCGCTTCCCATGCCCCCGACTACAGTATGTTCTTCAGCAGTAACAATTGCGCCTGTTTCTTTTGCAGCCTTAATTATCGCGTCTTTATCTATGGGCTTAACCGTGTGTAAATTTATAACTCTCGCTGAGATGTTTTCCTTTTTTAATGCCTCATGCGCAAGCAACGCCTCATAAACTTCTACGCCGCAAGCTATGATCGTAACATCACTGCCTTCTTTTAATAAAAAAGATTTCCCTATCTGAAAAACATCTTCTTCCTTTGTTATTACAGGAACACCGCTTCTCCCAAGCCGCAGATACACAGGCCCTGCATAAGAAGCGCTGGCTATGGTTGCTTTTTTTGCCTCTAACGCATCGCACGGGATTATAACTGTCATATTCGGAAGTATTCTCATAAGAGCAAGTTCTTCATTTGCCTGGTGGGTAGGCCCATCTTCGCCTACGGAGATGCCGCCATGGGTACCGGCTATCTTTACATTCGTCTTCATATATGCAAGAGAAATCCTTACTTGATCCCATGCCCTGCCTGCGGCAAAAGCCCCGAATGTGCACGCAAACGCAACCTTTCCTGAAAGCGCCAGGCCTGCTGCTGTGCCCATCATATCCTGCTCGCTCACGCCCATTGAAAAAAATCTCTCTGGAAATTTTTCTTTGAACCATGCGGCTCTGGTAGATTCTGTAAGGTCTGCTGAAAGAACAACTATATCGTCTCTTTTCTGGCCCAGCTCAACCAGGCCTTCGCCAAACCCGTCTCTTGTAGCTTTCATCTTAATTTCCATTTATCTCTCCATTTCCAATTCTTTTACAGCCTTTTCCAGTTCTTCTTTATTTGGCGCAACACCGTGATATTTATTTTTATTCTCAAAAAAAGATACGCCCTTGCCTTTAACAGTGTGGGCTAGAATCATGCTAGGTTTTCCTTTTATTTTTTCCGCTTTATCATAAGCATCGACCACTTCTTTGACATTGTGGCCGTCTACTTCAAAAACTTCCCATCCAAAAGCCTGCCATTTTGCCTTCAGGGGTTCAAGGCCCTTGACATCTTCCACCCTGCCGTCTATTTGAAATTTATTGTTATCTATAATCCCGCATACATTATCCAGTTTATAGTGAGCTCCTGTAAGGGCTGCCTCCCATACCTGGCCTTCGTCAAGCTCTCCGTCTCCCATAAGGCAATATATGCGCTTCGGGTCTTTATTAAGCCTTGCGCCTAAAGCAAACCCATTGGCAATAGAAAGCCCCTGGCCCAGAGAGCCGCTCGATATCTCAATGCCTGGCAGGCCTCTCTGAGGATGGCCCTGCAATCTTGTCCCGATTTTTCTCAAAGTGCAGAGCTCGTCTTTATTGAAAAAATTCATGCGGGCCAGCACTGCATAAAGAGCAGGACAGCCATGGCCTTTTGAAAGTATAAATATGTCCCGCGTATTGCAAAAAGGCTCGTCGGGATCGCATCTGAATTTATAAAAATACAGGCCGACTAGAAGCTCTACCATTGACAATGACCCGCCTGTATGGCCAGATCCTGCGCATGAAAGCATTTTCACAATCTCAATGCGAATTTCTTTAGCTATGTTTTTCAATTCTCTGATATCAGGCTGTTTTGCCATATTTATCCTTTTATTGTAGGGACAGCACACTGTGCTGTCCCTACTTTAACGCTTCTAATTTTTCTTTTACCTTTTTATCCTCTTTTAATCCTATCGATTTAATCCATGCGTCTTTTGCTTTATCCAGACTCCCTATTTTAAAATAAGCGTCCCCAAGGTGATCGTAAACAACAGGGTCGTCCCCTATTATTTCTTTTGCCTTTTCCAGTTCTTTTCTGGCTTCTTCAAACATGCCTTTTTTAAAATAGACCCATCCAAGGCTGTCTATATAAGCTCCGTTTCCCGGGCTTAAATCAAGCGCCTTTTTGATAAGGTCTTCCGCCTGATCCAGGTTTTTGCCGTCATCCGCATATACGTAACCCAGATAATTCAGCGCCTCTGCGTTTTCCGGATCCAGCTCAATAGAACGTTTTAATCTGAGCACTGCTTCTTCTTTCTGGCCCGCCTCTTCCAGCACAGCGCCTAAATAAAAATGCGTCTTTGCATTAAAAGGGTCTATTTCAATGCTTTTTTTGTATTCTTCAATGGCCGATGCTTTATCGCCTTTCTCGGAATAACAGAACGCTATGGCAAGATGAACATCAGCCTGTCTTTTTTCCAGGGTTAACGCCTTTTTCAAAATCTGGATCGCCTCGTCTACTTTTTCCATAGCGATATATATGTAACTAAGCTCTATATAAGCGCTGATATCATTCGGGTCAGCGTTTAAAAGTTTTTCGTACTGCTTTATCGCTTCCTCTTTTTCATTCATCTCAAAATAAAGCTGGCCCAGCTGATGGTATACCCTGGTATTGCCAGGGTCTAATTCAAGGGATTTTTTATAGTGTAAAAGCGCCTGTTCTTTTTTATTCTGTATTTCAAGAAGCACTGCGAGGCCAAGATGCGCCTCCAGATAGTCCGGCTTTAATTCAATTGCCTTTTCCAGCGCCTTTATGGCTTCATCAACCTTTCCCGAACGCGCGTAAACTATGCCAAGATTAAAATGTATTACAGGCGAATCTTTTTTCTCTAATGCAAGATTTTCATATATCTTTATGGCCCTCTCCATGTCCTGGCCAAGTATATAAAGATCAGCCAGAGAAGTCAGGGTAGCCAGGTCATCCGGTTCTGACTTTAAAATCTCTTCGTATTCCTTTGTTGCCTCATCAAATTTTTTCTGAGATGTGTAAATAAGCGCCAGAAGAAATCTGGATTTTGTATCCTTTTTATCCATATCCTTTGCTTTCTGAAGCGCTTTTATCGCAAGATCAAGCTCGCCTGCTTTTATATAACTTGCTCCCAGTCTATAATAGAGAGACGCTGCACCAGGGTCCAGCTCAATTGCTTTTTTATATTCTCCTATTGCTTCAGCGGTCCTGCCCTCATTATCATACACCATACCCGTAGAATAATGGGCATAGGCCTTTGAAGACACGCGGTGCGTTTCTTTCTGTTTAACTAGATTCAGAATTTCTTCTTGGGGGCTTTTTTTAGCAGAAGCTGTTTTTTTAGCTGGCGCCGTAGAAGCGCATCCGATTAGATGGGAAACAAATATGACTAAAAAACTTAATGTAAGAAAATATCTTGGGGACATTATCAGGGTTGTCGCATTTGTAGGGGCGGAACAATGTTCCGCCCCTACAGGAATATTACCACAATTTCTTTTTATGCCTGTCTCTTCGCAGTCTTTTCTTTCTTTTATGTCTCGCTATCTTCTTTCTTTTTCTTTTTCTTCCGCAAGGCATTGCGTCCTCCTTGTCTAATAGATCACCTTGTTAAGCGGGTACTCTATGATCCCCTGGCCGCCGCTTTGTTTCAATTTTGGTATGAGCGTCCTTACAACAGATTCATCTATGATAGTTTCTATCGCGCACCAGCCTTTTTTAGAAAGTTTTGATACTGTGGGTGTTTTCATCGCAGGGAGAATCGCGATTATCTTATTCAGGTTTTTTTCTTCCAGATTCATTTTAAGCCCTACTTTTTCTTCTGCAAGGATTGCCCCTTGTAAAAGAAGCGCTATATTTTCTATCTTTTCCCTTTTCCATGGGTCTTTCCAGGAAGTTTTATTTGCCACTATCAGGGTAGTGGATTCGCATATCGTATCCACTATCCTTAAGTTATTTGCCTTTAAACTTGCGCCTGTTTCAGTAAGCTCAACTATACCGTCCACCAATCCTGCGCCTACCTTTGCCTCAGTGGCGCCCCAGCTAAATTCTATATCCACGTCTACTTTTTTCTTCTTAAAATATTCCTTTGTAGCGCTTACAAGTTCTGTCGCAACCCTTTTGCCCTTTAAATCCTCCGGCTTTTTTATCTTTGAATCATTAGGGACAGCCAAAACCCAGCGAACAGGCTTTAATCCCTGCTTGCCGTATATAAGTTCGCATACCTCTACCACGTCCCTACCGCTTTCAATGGTCCAGTCTTTGCCAGTAATGCCGGCATCAAGCGCAGCATCAGCCACATATCTTGCCATTTCCTGCGCCCTTAATAAAAACGGAGAAATCTCTTCATCGTCTATAGAAGGGAAATAGCTTCTGGATCCTATATTTATATTAAAGCCTGCTTTTTTAAACATCCTTACTGTTGCTTCCTGCAGGCTTCCCTTAGGAATTCCGAATTTTAGCTTCATGTTAGATTTATTCATAGTGAGGTTATTATACAGACTAAGGGAAACTTTGTAAAGATGAATCTCTATAGATTCTCTCTCGCCTCTCTATTTAACGGCAGGGCCATTAGACCTGTGCCAGATATGGCTATATCAATATCGCACACAGCTTTTGCAAAGTCAATCATGTCTTTATACGGTCCTTCTTTTTCAAAGTATTCAGAATTAGTGGCGCGTTTTACCTTTGCCAGGAAATCTTCAAATTCAGGCTGTCTGTCTAAGTCTGTTTTTTCCAACACATCTAAAACTATTTCTCCCAGGCCTCTTATATCTGTTTCTCGATGAGCCGAGATAGCTCCGCCCTTTCTATTATTAAAACTAGACCTGCCAAAATCAGGCAATAGCCATAATTCTCCATTTTCATCGTCCATGATATTCCCGGGATGCACATCCCCATACACAATACCCATATCATGAAGGTTATGTAATGTATTTGCAATTCTCGCGGCATCTTTTTTAACGCCGCTGACTAATTGCCCTGCGGCAATATCGTCTGCTTTAAATTCAGCTATTTTTTCTTCTAATAACTCCGATAATGTTTTGCTAAATACGTGAGGAGATACAAAATATGGGTGGCCTTTGGCGTCTTTAAAAAGCTTTCCCGCAAGAAGCCCTGGAATGTTTTTATCGGCAAGCTTCTCGTATACCTGGAATTGCCAGGCATTCATATTAAAAATAAGCCAGGCCTTTTTGCCATTCCTAGTTTCTGCAAATCTTACATTGGGATGTTTTGTTTCATCAATAGGCGCTTTTATAACAGTATAACTTTCAAAACCCTCTGGGCTGGACAGCTCTACAACATATCCTGGCTTTAAAACTCTTATGTCTTCTTCGGCCATTAATTTAATAAGCGGCCGCTCCTGCTCAGCTAAGTCTTTAACCCTCTCACTTATACCCCCCATCGGCACCCTGAGCGCAGATTCGCGAGGCAGGCCGGCAGCACAGTAGACTGAGTTATTTAGAACCAATAAACCGGCTATTATCAACGATGTTATCTTCACATTAAATAATTTTTTGAGGTTTGACATAATAATTCATTTGTCCGGCAGCTTTACAAACCACGCCTGGATTCTTTGCCTGGCGTTACAGATAACAGAGTACTGCCTGATATTACGCTAGACTGTAACAGCAATTCAAAAGAACCATCATTATATCCGATTGCCTCTACCGTATCGCCTTGATTTGCTCCGTCTATTTGCTCCCTGACGCTCTCTTGAAAGGTCAAGCGATTCTGACTGTCAATATGGCTTATATATGCGCTTCCAAAAACCTTGCGTAAAAAATCTATTTTGTATTGTACGTCATTTAATGATGTCAAATGCTGATTTACTTTTCTCTGCCAGGCTAATAAATTAATAAATATCCTTACAGCCTTCTGCCCGTATACAGGTTGAACTAAAACATGCTGTTGGTTAAGAGCGATGGGAAAATAAATCCTGTGCACGTTATCAAACGTGTAAGAATGCTGCGGCACTGTTACTTCCTTGGGCGCCCCAGACACGCTTTGTATTTCAGAATCGTCCATGCGTAGCTTTGTCTTTTTTCTTCCATAAGTTTCTGCAGGCCATATTTCAAAGAATCCGCCGCATCCTATAAGCACAATATCTTTACCTTTGAAAGTGTTTATATCGCGCACAGTTTTTGGAATAACTATATGTTTACCCTTATCTGACATAACATTAAACACCCCTCCAAAACTCCTGCGCAGATAAGCCTCAGCTTCTGCCTGCGCCTTACTCGATGCATTTTCGCGGACAGCCTTAACCCATTCATCAGTTGGAAAAACGCGGATATAACCCTCTTTCATAGGCTGTAACAAAAACGATGTTTCTTCTAATTTTAATTGAGTAGTCAAATGAACTGGCATCAGAAACTTGAATTTTTCTTCCTCCATTGTGCATCCATGAACGCCTGTAAAATTTGCTAAAAGATTTTCGCTAGGCGCTGTAATATGGCTCATAATATCTGCAGCCTGTTCCCCTGTTTGCTTAGGATGTATCTCAAAATATTCTCCGCAGCCAATCAGCTGAATTGCCTGATAATGCTTAAACCCAAGGGCTGCCATAATTTCTTCGTGAATAACTATCCTGTACTGCTCGTCCATTTTTCCATAATACGCTGAGCCAAATATTGCCCGATTGTATTCAGCCAATTGTATCTTATCAGAAGGCGCCTCATCTCTAACAAACCTCAGCCAAGCATCTTTTTCAAACACCCTTATGATGTTCTGCGATGGGATCACCTGCAGCACAACCTCATCGCTTTTCATTTTTCTATGCATATCCCTCACTAGTTCGCATCGGTTTCCCTCATAAAGCATTGTATTATAAGTGCCGGAGAATATTTCATGGCTGCTGTCATTATGAAATTTCAATAAATTTAAACCAGGTTTAAAGCCCTTTTGCTTTTTAAACTCGTCTTCTGGCCAAATCTCTATGCCATCGCCAACGCCTATCAAAACAACATTGCGCGCAAGCAAATCCACGCAAAACAGGCCTTCTTTTGGCATTTTACTCTCTATTTTCCCCCAAAGGCTCTTCGATATGCCCAGCCGACCTTGTGAATTTATACGCGCTCTGTCTTGTTCTGATTCCCTAATTTTAACAACACCTTTTTCTGTATCCATTACCTTTATGCTTATTCTGCCGCTTCGCATCTGGCATTCGGGAGGAAGTTTCAAACGATGCTTTTTCTTTTCTATTTTGCGGACATATGTGCCTGCCCACGACGAAGATTTCCTAATATCCCTGCCTGGCTCAGCAGTAATTCCTACAACTTTGTTTGCGCCCTGCTTCCAACCTCCTATCGGCACTCTTAAATTATCAGCAGGATATCCAAGACCTGCGCACAAAAACACCTGCGCGAGGATTATGGAGATTATTTTGGTTGAGAGCCTGGTGTGTAAATTTAGCATGGTCAAGAACTGGCATAACTTATAAGGGCGAATCATAAGTATCTGCCCAGGTGTTGCGCTTCTCTTGCCTTATTGCGAATCAAATACGTGCCGTCATGATTATCCTCTAGAAATAAAATTCTGCCTGAGTCGCTCATTTCCTCCAATAATAGCTGCATAACGCCTTCCCATGTTCTAGACAGCCTAAAAACCCTTGTCAACATTAGCGCGCTTATCCTGCCACCTGAACTTAATAAGGAACCAAAGTATTCTTTTACGATAGGCCGCAAAGCCAGAGAAGCAGCTTTAGTGTCTTTAGAATTTATTATTGTAAAACTATTATCTGACAAGCGAACTGCTATTAAAGAAGGGTCTGTTAAATGCTTTAATATATTTTTCCTTGATAACCCTCTTATGTCTCTAAGATATTGCCATTCTCTAAATGAAACTTTTGTGGTTTGATCTTCAAAATAGACATCCGGAATCATGTCTAACTTGCCTACAGATTCCAACATATCTATGCCTATAGCAAGAGAATAATATAACGAACCATACAAAACATTATCCACGATTTCTGTTAAAAGCTGCTCTGCGTTTTGGCCTGTGGTTAAAAATTCCAATAAAGCTGCCTTACTTCCCTGCGTGTCTATTTCCCATAGCATGCGGGCCATCAGAAACCTGCTCATTACAGGAGGATTATTTAATAATAGCGAGATTGCATCAACTACATTTTTCACATGGCTGCTTTTTTCTTTATCTTGTGGTTTCATATTTTTAATAATATTTACACACGCCATGGCAGCAGATAGGCTCAACTCATCTTTTTTATTAATAAGCTGGACTAACTCAGGCAATGCAGCCTGATCCAATAATTGGCCTAAAGATTCAATAATAGCTTTTCTAACATGCCTATTGGCCGCTATCTCGTATTTTAACGCAGAGATTACCCCATCTGCAACTCGCGCGTCTCCATTTTCTGCCAAGGCATAAATTATCTGGCTTGCAACTAGCCAGTCTGCTGCAAAAAGAGTCTCTTTGTCAAAGAGAATAACTTTTTTCTGCTCTGCGTCCACGCCTTTAAAAAAGCGCAATTTCTGCAAAAGAATACTCGCTGCAAAACTGTCTTTACTTCTGCCCAACAACCAGATAATTCGCCTGAAAACTTCGGGATTTGAATCATCCGTTTTAATCAACTCGTCTATTGCCTGGTTTCCCAAAGCTATCATGCGTTTAGCTAAAAGCTCTGTTTGAAGATCTCCGCCGTTAATATCTATATCCTTCTCGGTATCACTTTGCACAACTTTGATAAATTCTCCAACCCCTGCCCTCTGATACGCAGAGATCAAAAGATCCTCTGCCAAAGCCTGGTCTGCCGGGCTTATCAAACCCCAATTAAAAGGAAGATCGTCTCTGGACAGATCGTAGTTACTGCCTGGGGGAAAATAAGTCTCATAAAATTCTTCCAGATCTAAATCTTTAATAAACGCTTCGGCTATTTTATTGGATGCAGCTCTTTGAAATATTTCTATAAAATAACTCTTTTCCATATAGCTTACACTTTGGTTGGCATAACGGCCTTTTGCATCAGGCAATCCCCTTAATTCCAAGATAGCATTTAAAATCTCTAGCATGGGTATTGTTTCGATAGCCTTACCCTTTTCAATAAGCCTAGACGCTTCTCGGATACTATTTTTTATTACCTCGCTCTTTTGATATTTTGGTAAATTTCCAACCCCATTCATCCTACCCGCTGCATCTCTAAATCTACCACTGCTTTCATCCCTCATCATAGGCACCCTGAGATTTCTGGCTTGTATATATAAGCTAGGGGTATTTTTATTAGTAGTAGTTCCCGGCAATGCAACCCCTGTAACTAGAAACGTCTGGGTAAGGATTAAAGATAATATTTTGATAGGAATCTTAATGCGGTTTTTCATCATTTGCATATAAAAAACCCGGGCATGTCTCTGTGTGTATTTTATAGTCCTCTGCCATGGGA
>ERZ1292640.4322-Hain-H43-02um-R1-4322-length-10834-cov-6_pt1 | contig 10834 bp, 11 predicted proteins | sample MGYA00564404_ERZ1292640 | MGnify/ENA primary metagenome ERZ1292640 (study PRJEB36523, sample SAMEA6512636) | groundwater metagenome | collected 2019-01-08 | study: AquaDiva: Metagenomics assemblies of 32 groundwater samples | reverse complement strand
CCATCAATCTTGAAAGCCCAATTCCGTAGCATCCCATAATAACGGGCTTTTCTCTGCCGTCTTTATCTTTAAATTTTAAATCAAAAGGCAGAGAATATTTTGTTCCCAGCTTGAAAATATTGCCAACTTCAATTGCTTTTTTTTCTTCCCAGTCAGAAGCTTTGCAATTCGGGCAATTTTTATTCTCGCCTATTATTTCTTTATTTATAGCTGTTAAACATTTCTTGCAGATATAAATTATGTCTTCTCCGGCCTCTGTAACTGTTTGAAACTCGTCTGAATATTTTGCAAAACTTCCTCCCGAAGCCAAGGTTCTGTAAGTAAGCGGATTTTTTCCTCCTCTATAAATTCCGCACTCTTTAAAAATATTAAAATAAACCTTAAGCATTTTTTCATAATAATTATCTATGTCTTCCTGTGTTGCGTGAAAAGAATAAAGGTCTTTCATTAAAAATTCCCTTGTTCTTAAAATTCCCGATTTTGCCCTTAATTCGTTTCTGAATTTTGTCTGTATTTGAAAAAGATAAAAAGGCAAATCTTTATAAGAAAAAACTATTTTTTTAGCCAAGGGCGAAACAACCTCCTCGTGGGTGGGGCCTAAGGCATATTCTTTGTCGTTGCCGCCTTTTATTTTAAAAAGTATGTCTAATGTTTCCCATCTGCCTGTTTTTTGCCAGTTTTCTTTTGGTTGCAAAACCGGCATTAAAACCTCCTGCCCGCCCGCCAATTCTATATTTTTTCTGATTATATTTTCAATTTTTTTTAGAACAATGAATCCCAGCGGTAAAAATGTATAAACACCTGCTATAAGCTGGTCAACAAACCCCGCGCGAGTCAGCAAGTCGTGCGACACCGCTTCTGCCTCAGCAGACCTCTCTTTTATTGTTTTATAAAACATCTTTGATTGCAACATAATTGTGTTTTAAAAATCTTAATATTAATTTTACAGATTATTTTTGAATGCTGGATTTTAGAAAGTCTGTTAGGCGGGGAATATCAAATTTTATTGTGATAAAAAGAGACATTGTTATTAATAAAATAAAAAATACAATAGTGATATTTTGCTCAATTTTTACTGAAACCGGTTTTTTTCTTATTTTTTCAATTATTAAAAATATCATTTTTCCGCCGTCTAGGGCCGGTATGGGAAACAAATTAAATATAGCCACAAAAACAGAAATAACTCCGATAAAGTATAAAAAGTATCCTACTCCGTAATTTGCGGCTGTTGCCAAAAACACTGTAATACCCAAAGGCCCGGCAAATTCAGCTCCATTGGGCACGCCTTTTCCGGAAAATATATTTGCAAATACTTGATATAGCCCTTTTACTGCGTTTACTGTTACTTCCCAGGTAAAAACCGCCCCCCTGACGGGAGCCATATAAAAAGGATATTTTTCAATAAGAGTGGCGGTTCTTTCCAACGTTGTTCCTGTTGGCCCTTCGGTTGCAGGCCACGAAAGCCGCGGAGTTAAAGAAACCGTCATATCTTCTCCCTGCCTGTTTATTATTAAAGAAAGGTCTTTGCCTAAATTGTCTTTTGTGATTTTTTGAAAATCGCTTATTTTATTAATTTTGACAATCTCTGAATCTACAACTCTTGCTTCTATAATTGTGTCGCCGGCTTTCAATCCCGATTTTTCTGCCGGAGAATCTGGCGAAACAAATATAATTTTAACTTGGGGATTTTTTAATCCGGAAATTTCCTGGTCGCCTATGGGGATATCGGCCCCCATTGTAAAAACAATTGAAAAAATAAATATTGCGGCCAGCCAAAAAGCAATCACCCCTCCCAGCACAATCATCATTCTTTTCCAAATAACCAAATTAGAAAAACTTCTGTAGTCATCAACGCCACCTTCTTCTCCGTAAATTTTTACAAAAGCGCCTAAGGGCAAAAGATTTACAGAATAAATTGTTTCGCCAAATTTTTTGCCAAAAAGCCGAGGCGGATATCCTATGCCGAATTCTTCAACCTTTACCCCGAATTTTTTAGCTATAATAAAATGCCCAAATTCGTGAATAACCATCAGGGCCACCAAGCTGAATAAAGCAACTAAAAGTGTTAATATCATTTAATTTTTAATTTTAATTTTCAAATTTTAAAAATTTTTCTATTTCTTCTGTTCTTAATAATATAACATTATTAGACGCCTTAGACAAACCAAATGATTGACCCTTAAAAATTCCAACATAACAAACCTCTTTTCCAAATGCGCGCACCTCCTCAACCGCTGGCACCAAGTCTGTATCTGAACTTATCAAATAAGCAACATCATATTTATTTTCTCTGGCAAATCTTATCATTTCTACCGCCAATCTCACATCAACGCCTTTTTCATGATAAGTTTTGTCGGGATGTTTTATTAACTGGCCAAGAGAAATATTTACATTTTGTTGTTGCAAGTTTCCAATAAGTTTTTGCTGATTTGCGTACATTGTTTCACTTTTTTCGTTATTTCTTTCTCTGTTAACTGCGCCGACATAATATCTTATATCTAAAAGTTCGTCATCTTTTGCCAGCCACTTGCAAAAATCACGAAAACGAAATTTAAGTAAACTATATCTTTTACCGGTTTTCTGCGACATTTCTTTCATTTTAAAATAGAAATTTCCGCCATCAATAAAAACAAAAATTTTCTTATTCATTTAAATTAAAAGCCGTGGTCCCGGCGCGAACCGAGAACACGGCGTGTTTAAACAATTTAATTATAGCAAATCCAATCCTCGTGTCAAGGGTTTCTTTGTTTATTTTTTTTGTGCAACCATTGACAATCATTTTAATTTATGATAAATTATATTTAGCACATTTCCCCATCACCCGTAGGCAGCTATGCCTAAAATAGCGAGGAGACGGTCGTATGATTTTTTTATTGCAACCACAAGTGGGCGGCCCAATAGGCTATATTTCAGCCGACACTATTGAGGAAGTAGCGAACAAAACAGGGATGATTATCGATGGACGACCATTGTTGCCCATAAATTCGGCGTGGCTTAAAAAGAACGCCGCTTCCCGTACCTATTCCTGTTTTCCAATTCCCGAAATCTCAACGACAGACCTTCCCGAATAAACTCATATGCCCCGCTATTGCAACTTTGATTGTAATCGTCGGGGCTCTTTTTTTTGTAAAAAAACTATACTACTTCGTTTTTTTTCTTTTCCACTAAATTTTTAATTTTTTCGTTGTATTCATCAACCACCTTTTGAAGCTCGTCTTTGCCGCGAAATTTATCATCTTCTGAAATTTTCTTTTCTTTAAAACTGTCTTGAATTTCGTTCCAGCAATGCTCTCTCTGGCGCCTTATTGTTTGCCGTGCCGACTCTCCTTTTTCATTTAAAATTTTTGTCAGCCCCTGCCTGTATTCTTCTGTTAAAAGAGGCAGATTCAAGCGAATTATATTTTTATCTACGGTCACAGACATTGAAAGTCCGGATTTGGCAATTGCTTTTTCTATGGGTTCTATATAGGAAATATCCCACGGCTGTATAGTGAGCTGGTTTGTCTGCGAAGCAGAAATGGCTCCTAATTGTTTTAAGCTGAATTTCTGGCCAAAACAATCAACCTCTATGTCTTCTATTAAAGAAGGGCTGGCCCTGGAAGTGCGGATTTTTGCCGCCTCTCCCTCTAAAAAAATAAATGTTTTTTCAAATTCCGGTTTTATTTTGTTTATTATTTCTTTATACATTAATAAAAGTTAAAAGTTAAAGGTCAAAAGTTAAAAGTAAATAGAAACGCTAATTAATACTTTGAACTTTGGACTATACTTTAAATTTTTGATTTTTGACTTTTAATTAAAATTTATTATATTTCCACCAGCAGATATTCTAACGCCAGCTTTGGATTTGTGTTGGTCAGCGATATTTGTTGGTTGATATATTCTATAAGGTTTATATTTTTTTTAATTTTTTCCAAAGAGTAATTTTTTAAAAAATCGGGAGGTTCAATAAAATATTTCTGTCCCCTCTTGTCTTCTGCTCCCGCTTTTAAAAGCATCAAATATCTGAAATATTTTGTTAAAATTATTAATATTTCGCCTAAAGATTGCGATTCAAAGTCAAGCGATTTTGCATATTGAAATTTTTCCGCAAAAGAAGATCCGATAATTTTTAGTATTTCTTTCAACAATTTTTCTTCTTTTTCTGTTTTTGCCTGATTTAAAAAAATATGCTTGGATAGGCCGGCAATAGAAAATTTAACTGTCTGGCATCTTGAAGTTATAGTATTTAAGAGCATTTCCTTGCGTGAAGAAATTAAAATTATTATTGTTTTTCCTTTGGGCTCTTCAAGTGTTTTTAAAAAACAATTTTGGGATTCCTGATTCATTTTTTCCGAATCGTTTACAATAACCGCCTTAAACGAACCGTAATAAGATTTATAGCTTAAAAAATTCTGCGCCTCTCTTAATTTTTCTATTTTTAATTCGCCCTCTGCGTCCTCCACCATTAAAAGGCCGGGGAAATTTCCTTTTTCTATCATTTGGCAATTCTGGCATTTCTGGCAGGGTTTTTCTTTTTCTGCTAAACAATTTATCAATTTAATAAATTCTTTTGCAAATATCTTTTTTCCTAATTGCTTTTCTCCGGCAAATAAATAAGCATGCGAAAGCTGGCCCTGCTCAAACTTATTTTTTAAAAAATTCCACTGTTTTTCATGTCCAACTAACATAAATAAATTATTTTTTGCTCATTACTACTTTTTTGTATTCGTCTAAATGCTCTAAAACTATGCCGGTTCCTTTGACTACGCAGAATAAAGGCTCTTCTGCCACAAAACAAGGAACGCCCGTGCTCTGAGCCACCAATTCGTTGATTTTTGGAAGCAAAGATCCTCCGCCGGCCATTATAATGCCCTTGTTCATTATGTCTGCTGAAAGTTCCGGAGGAGTTTCGCTTAAAACCTGTTTTGCAACCTGGATAATTTCGGCCAACACATCGGAGATAGCTTCGCAAACTTCGTTGTTTGATATTTTAATGTTTCGGGGCAATCCTAAAATTAAATCTCTGCCCTGTATTTCCAGATATTTTAATTCTTTCTGTAATAAAGCGGTGCCCGCTTTAATTTTTATTTCTTCGGCCGACTGCGTTCCTATCGCCAAATTATATTTCTTTTTTATATAATCAGTTATGGCAAAGTCCATTTTATCTCCCGCTGTTCTTATAGAATGCGAAGTGACTATTCCGCCAAGAGAAATTACAGCCACCTCGGAAGTTCCTCCGCCAATATCAATAATCATATGCCCCGAACACGAGTTTATAGGAATACCTGCCCCAATAGCGGCCAAAATTGGCTCTTTGGCCACAAACGCCTGTTTGGCGCCAGCCGACAAAGCCGCCTCTATGACAGCCCTTCTTTCTGTGCTAGTAATGCCGGCTGGAACCGAGATCACTAATTCCGGCTTAAAAAATTTAAACCTGCTTGTTGTTTTATCAATAAAATAACGAAGCATTGCCTGCGTTACTTTATAATCGGCAATCACTCCGTCTTTTAACGGCCTGTAAACTTTAATGTCGGCAGGGGTCCTGCCAATCATTTCTTTAGCCCCCTCTCCCACTGCTAAAATTTTATTATCTGTCAAAGATACGGCCACCACCGACGGCTCATATAAAACAATTCCTTTACCTAAAACATAAACTAAAGAATTGCATGTTCCAAGGTCAATGGCAATTTTTGTGGAAAACATATAAATAAGTTAAAAGTCTAAAGTTAAAAGTTAAAAATATAATATAAAGTTTTAAAATATAACGACGAAATTAAAGCAAAAAATATTGATACTTTTAACTTTTAACTTTACTTTAAATTTTTGACTTTTAACTTTTAATTCTTTTAATGTCTGCTCCTAATTTCTGCAATCTTTCTTCTATTTTTTCGTATCCTCTGTCTATTTGGTAAATATTGTTTATTGTTGTTGTTCCCCTGGCAACTAGTCCGGCCAATATTAGAGCGGCTCCAGACCTTAAATCTAAACTGGGAATTTCAATGCCGTACAAAAGGGTCGGCCCGTTTACAATTGCCCGGTGCGGATCGCAAAAAATTATCTCTGCTCCCATTTTATTCAATTCTTCAAGATATTTCAACCTGCCTTCATATAAAGGATCGTGTATTAAAGTTCCCCCTCTTGTTTGAGTTGCCAAAACTCCAAGCTCCGGCTGCAGGTCTGTATGAATTCCTGGATACGGCAAACTTTGAATTCTGTCTATCACTATCTTGGCCGAGGGCATAACCCTGATGGTATTTTTGTTTTTTATTTCAAAATTAGCTCCGCAGCTTTTTAATTTTTTTAAGAAAAGAGTCAGGTGTTCTATGCCTGCGTTTTTTATTAAAACATCTCCTTTGGTTATTAGGCTGGCAACAATAAAAGTTCCTGCTTCAATTGGGTCTGATATCAATTTATGGCTAAATCCCGAAAGCTCTTTTTTTCCCTTAACTTCAAAAGAATGAGGCCCTGCTGTTTTTATTTTGGCCCCCATTTTTTTTAAAACTTTTATCAATTCCTGCACCTGGTAATCTAAGTCGGCTATTTTTAAAATTGTTTTTTCTTGAAAAAAAGACGAAAATAGCAAAACATTTTCTGTGGCTGTAACAGAAAATTCAGAAAGCGCCACTTCCCTGTTTTTTTCTTTGTCTTTTTCTCTTATTTTTTTAAAATAATAATAACTTCCCTTAGAGTAATTTTCAAAACCCAATTGTAAGAAAGCGTCAAAATGAGTGTCTAATGGCCTTGCCCCGATTATGCATCCGCCCGGAGAAAGCATTTTTAATTTTCCAAACCTTGCCAGCAAGGGCCCCAAAACCAAAACAGACCCGCGAAAATTGCTTATGATTTTTTGAGGAAGTTTTTCGGGATTAATATTTTGGCAATTTATCTTTACTTTTCTTTCTCCTTGCCATTCTATTTTGGCCCCCATTCCTTCTAAAATTTCCAGCATTCTGTTGATGTCTTCAATTAGGGGCAGGTTGTCTATCACGCAGTCTTTTTTGGTTAAAACAGTTGCAACCAAAATCGGCAAAGCCGCATTTTTTGAGCCCATTATTTCCACTTCTCCCGCAAGTTTTTTTCCGCCGTTAATAATAAATTTTTCTGCCATAATTTAAAACTTAAATATGTTTAATATTATCTCAATTTTTTTATCCCGTCAATGCCCCAAAAACAAAATGGAAGAATTGATTTCCCGCTGGGAAGTTACTGAAAGACGACTTCGTTCGGCGTAGCGTCTTTCACGCTACGATACGATAAACGCCGAAGCATCATAGGCTCTTCGTTTCATAACGAGGGGCTTTTTTTATTGCGTTTTTTGTTGTATATTTAAAAAACATTAATTATGGATAAAATAAATTTATCAAAAAAAATACTGGTTTCAATCACCGGCTCCAAGGAGCAGGAGTGGCAAGACAAATTAAAAGAAATAAACAAACTCAAACTAAAAGAGGTTGCTTTGTTTTTAGAACTTTTTAAAAAGCCAGAAAGAGAAAAAATATATACTGCTCTCCTCTCTTCAAAAATTAAAAGTATTCCACTGGTTCATATCCGCCACGATATGGCAGTTGACGAGTTAAAATTTTTAAAAAATAATTTTAAGACAAAATACTTTACCGTTCACGAAATAAATTTTCAGCAAAACGATATTTTAAAATGGAAAAAATTTTATAAAAACCTGTCTTTGGAAATGAACACCGATAATTTTGTTTCAAAAAAAATTAATGTTGAAAAAATCGGGGGCTTTTGCGTTGATTTGGCACACTTTAAGGTTGGCATGGAAAAATTAAGCAAAGATTTTGAATATGTCTTTAATAAAAAAAATTCCGCCAATTGGAGAAAATATTTTGACTGCAACCATTTAAACGGCTACAATCCAAAAACAAACTGCGATATGCACACAATTTACAATTTAAAAGATTTTGACTATTTAAAAACCTTGCCAAATTTTTTATTCGGCAAAATCATTGCTCTTGAAACATTTAATCCAATAAAAGAACAGCTTGAATTTAAAAAATATTTGACAAATTTATTAAAATCAAAAATTAGATGACTAAAAAAAATCGTTTAATAATATTGTTTGTTTGCGCGCTGTTTTTTCTTGTTATTACCTCCTCTATTGTGCTTTATTCTTTGGGATACAGAATTGATTTTGAACAGAAAAAAATTACAGCTACCGGCGGAATATACCTTAAGGTTTGGCCCCAGCCGGCCGAATTTTTTGTAGACTCAAAAAATAGCGGAAAAACCAAAATATTTTCTGACTCTATATTTATACAAAACCTTCTGCCAAAACAGCATAATGTTTTGATCAAAAAAGAGGGGTATTTTCCTTATCAAAAAATATTAGATATAAAAGAAAAAGAAGTCGTAAAGTTAGAGCACATCATATTGTTTAAAGAAAATATTACTTTTGAAATTTTAAAAAACGAAGAAAATTCTCCTTTTAAAAAACAAGACGATAATAATTTGTTTTTTATAAAAGACGGAGGTCTTTATAAAAATAATCTTTTAGAAAAACCTTCTTTGGTTTTAAAAAACCTTGCCGCTTTCAGGGTGGCTGAAAACAGCATAATCTGGTTGGGATTAGATGGATTTGTTTACAGCTCTGACATATCCGGAGAAAAATCAGAAAAGATAAGTTCTTCTCCTTTAAAAATTAATAAAAACAGCTCCTATAAAATAGAAACTGTTTTTCAAAATATTTTTCTTTTTGAAAACAACCATGCTTTATTGCTGTCTCAAAAAACAAAAGAGTTTTTAAGTTTTTATGATCCGGTTAAAAAAATTGAAATTTCTCCCAACGGCCAGAAGGTTGTTTTTTACAATGATTACGAAATATTGTTTTCTTACATCTGGAAGCTTCAAGAATCTGAAAACCCAGAAAAAATATTCTTGAACAGATTTTCGGAAAAAATCGGCCAGTGTGTCTGGCTTAACAACGATTATATTATTTTTACAATTTCAGATAGAATAAAAATTTCCGAAATTGACAATAAAAACAATTTAAATATAATTACCCTGCCAGAAATATCGGCCTTTTCTGGCCAAAACCCGGAAATATACTTTAACCAGCAAGAAAAAAAATTATATGCCCTTTTTGGCGATAAAATTCTAATATCGGAAAAAATCGCCCCGTAAAATAATTTTTACAACATTTGCGGCTGGGATTCTATTTTCTTTTTAAAATCTTTCCAGTTAAGCGCTTGGCCGTTTGCTATTTTACAAATGTCTTTAAACTGGCAATAACCGCACTGCCAGTTTTTTGGATAATCTTGAAGGCGGACGGGAATGTTATCTGCCTCTATTTTTGATTTTAAATCATAAAATCCGTCCAAAAGGCCTTTTACAAGATTTTCGTCATAGCTGACTAAAAATTCCTTGATGTTTTGCTGGTCTTTATCAATGTAAAGCAATAAACCCTTTTTAATATTAAAATAATGCATATAAAGCTGAATTTGACAAACATTTTCTTCTTTGGGCTGGAGCAAATTTCTAAAAATCATGCTGTTTATGCTTTTAATATCTAAAACATAATTTTCGTTATCAATGCATAAAATGGCGTCTGCCCTGCCAGAAATTATCTCTTGGGCCGGGATGGGTATTTCTGTGGTAACGCCTATTCTCAACCTATATAAAATATTAAAGATATTCCGGTGCATATGCTCTCCATGTTCAAAAATCCTCAGTATTCTAGCTGGTAATGATTCTCTGGGAGCATTTTTAAATTTAAAAAAAACGGCGCGCGGGCATTTGCCGGCGTCTGTGATATAAAACTTTGCCTGGTCTTTATTTTTTTGATTTTCTATATAAAATTTATCAATAAGTTCTTTCAACATATAAATAATTCTATTTTATTTTTCAAAAAATAGCAATTACCACCAAAAAAAATGCAGAGACGCGATCTCTGCTTTTATATTAAGCCCGTTATTCGTAATTTGGAAAATAACAATCCGGGCAATACGGATTTTCATATATAGGTTTAATGTAGCGATTAAGCGCTACCCTTTTGCAAACGCAACAACGTTTTCCTAAATTATTAAGCAAAATAGCCACATCATCAAGCTCTGGATTTTGGTTTCCCCACGGATTTGATGGTTTTTTTGGCGGATCGTTTGAATCAGGTTTTCTGCTCGTAAACCCCATACCTTCTCTCCTTTTCTGTTTTCAGTTGTTGTTAAATTTCAAAGACCAAATTATCTCTTTGACCACTTAAGTGAGAATGTTTCTCGCCACAGCTTAGACCAGGAATTTCTATTCTTCGAAAACCAACAGTCACTACATTACCTATTATACCGCTATGACTTTGCTCGTCAGGTCTGTATCTATTATTAACACCATACATCTCCTCGAAAACAAAATTATTTCTTTACTTCTATATTAAAATTACGATTTTCGTATTTATTTCTTAACCAATCAATGAAATTTGAGTTTTCCTTGGGGTTAAGGTGTTGCGCAATTTCTTTACCAGCTCTGGTTAAAGAGTAAAAATCTGGCACTACTATTTCTTTATTTGCCTTATCCTTTGCGGTAAAATATACCAATTTGTCTATATAAACATCAAAGACATCCTCTTCGGATCGTATACTTGATTCATTAGAACAAATTAATCCGATATTTTGCAAATCTAGGAACGAGGTATAAGAGGCATCTAATTGCTCCATGTCTTTTACGCTAGAAAAAATATCTTTAAATATGCCCGTTCTAATAAGAGAAACTCCTAAAATCTTCGTAAAATTATTTAACAATTTACCATCTATAGATTTTAAAACTTGCAATGTGCTCATAGAATAAGTCCCTGGATTATTATATTCCCCTGCAATAATCTTTGCTATCAGTATTTGCATCTCATCATTAG
>ERZ1292640.4319-Hain-H43-02um-R1-4319-length-10836-cov-14_pt1 | contig 10836 bp, 10 predicted proteins | sample MGYA00564404_ERZ1292640 | MGnify/ENA primary metagenome ERZ1292640 (study PRJEB36523, sample SAMEA6512636) | groundwater metagenome | collected 2019-01-08 | study: AquaDiva: Metagenomics assemblies of 32 groundwater samples | reverse complement strand
TGTTCATGGATGCCGAGTTCAATCAGTACGAAGTCGAAAAGGAAAACATGGGCGAAGCGCTCAACTACCTTGAGGAAGGCATGCAGTGCGAGGTCGTGTTGTACGAGGAGCGCGCAATTTCGGTCGTGATACCGCAGTCGGTCGAACGTGAAATCATCTACACGGAGCCGGCGATACGCGGTGATACGTCGGGCAAGGTCCTGAAGCCCTCGAAACTCAAAACGGGATACATGGTGCAGGTGCCGTTGTTTTGCGCGACCGGCGACAAGATCGAGATCGACACCCGCACGGGTGAATACCGGCGACGGGTTTGACAGCTCCGGCCGCACAACAAAAAGCCGATTCCCTCCCCCTTTGACGGGGGAGGCATCACAAATTCCCTCCCCCTCGATGGGGGAGGTGCGCCGGAGCGTGGAGCAGGGACCCGTTTACGGGATGCGACCGTGAAGGTGCACAATAGCACGCGGATATCCGGCGCTCAGCATCCCGCTGCGGGGTCACATCCATCGGCAAGCCGACGGAACCTGTTCCGCCCTCCGCGGGCGCAGGGTGGGGGTGATTACTGCCCGCAACCTTTGCACCCCCATCCCAACCTTCCCCCGTCAAGGGGGAAGGAGTTGCTTTGGACTTCCCCCGTCAAGGGGGAAGGAGTTGCTTTGGACTTCCCCCATCAAGGGGGAAGGAGTTCCTTTTGAATTTTGGTGGAGTGAGGTTCAGGGGTTGCCGGCGACCAGCGCCATCAACTCGCCGAGGTCGGACAGCTTTTCCAGGTCATGCACGAGCTCGATCGACCGGTCGGATTGAGCCTTGCTCAAAACAAGTTCCGAGCTGCTGCGGTACTTGTCAACCAGATCTTCCCAACTGGGTGGAGTCTCCGGCTCCCACGGCCCCTTGTCGACTTGCTCGGAAATTGCCTGCCCGCTTTTCAGTTTGATCTTTACCAGGCAGCCGTAGGGGGCGTGCGGCGGGTTGTAGCCGTGTTTCGCATACTCCGGCCACACGGACATCTTCACGCGTTGCATGATCGAAGTGAGTTCCGGATCGGCCAGCTTGGCGTCGGAGAACGAAGCGTTTACGACCTTGCCGTCGCGCAAGGCGGTCGCCACGCAAAACTCCATGCTGTACTTCGACTCGAACTTGCTTTGGGGATTCGGGAACTTGAGGTAGTCGACGACCGCCGGTGTCACGAGACACTCGATAGACTCGACGGCGTCGGGCGACAGGCTGTGCTTCGCGCGGAGATTGAGGACCGCCTGTATGCCATTGTGTGAACGGGTGCATGCGGGGAATTTTTTCAGCGTAATTCCAGGTGCGCTGAATTCGAACGGGCGTCCGAGATGCTCCAGAATTCCCTCGCCGCTGGCGCCGTCGCCAAAGGTCTGCAGAAACCCGTCGCGCGCCTCTATCACATTGGCGGGTCCCGTATAACCCATACCGGCGAGTTGCGCGGACACGATGCCATCGCGGGCACTGCGCCCGGCGCCGTATGCTTTGCTCATCGTTCCCATTGCGGCACGAATTCCCGATGCTTCTGCGCCGGCGATGCCCAGCGCATTGCCTATCTTCCCGGTATCCAGGTCAAGCAGCTTGCCCGCCGCAGCGGCGGCGCCAAATGTATTGAGTACCGCGAGCGGGTGCCAGCCCTTGAGCTGAAAGGCCGGCCTGATGCCGGCGCCTATCTTGTTGGCGACTTCGACGCCGATGACGTGGGCGAGCAGTGCCGTCTTGCCGGAAGCCTTGGTTTGTTCCCCCAGCGCCCATACCACCGGGCAGATCGATACCGAAGGATGAGTCATCTGGATGACGGATATGTCACTCCACCCCAGGATGTCGGCGGCGGTGCCGTTGACCAGCGCGGCGTTCGGCGCATTGGTCCTGAATCCTTGAGCCAGCACCGTTGCCGACGGGGTTCCTCCCTGTTCTTTGACGTAGCCTGCGAGCAGTTGCGGGGCCCGTTCGGGCACGCCGCCAAGCGCCACGCCCAGAGTGTCCAGAAATGAATGCTTGGCAAGCCGCAGCACCTCGTCCGGAATATCCCCGTACCGTGTATTCACGATGAATTCAGCCAGCCTGGCCGTGATGGCGGTCCGGGTATTGTTCCCGATCCTGTCTTGCGCTCCCATGTGACGCTCCGCGTGATGTCTGACGTGTGCTACGGGCACAAATCAGGTGAGTTGCTTGGGCTTTTCGCCGAGATAGCGGCGTTCCATGAGGAATTGGTCGGATACCCGGGTGTAGCTCGATCCGGAGAGGCGGCCGATAGGATTCAGCAATGCCAGGTCCACATGGTAACGCGCGTTGACGATTCCATCGTGAAAATGGAACAGCACCACTTCCCCGAAAACGACGTGATGACGCGTGCCGAAATCAACGATCTTTACCAAACGGCATTCCATCTGCACGGGAGCTTCCTTGATGCGGGGTGGCTTGACCATGACGGACGGCGTGGAGGTAAAACCCGCTTTTTCCAGTTCGCTTACGCCGGCAGGAAAGTCCGTAGCGCATATGTTCATGCGCTCGGCAATCTCCTCGTTGCAGATGTGCACCACGAATTCCGGCAGGAACCGGATATTCTGGACCGTATCCTTTTCCCTGCCGTCACCCTGGTTCCCGACGGAGAACATCAGCATGGGCGGCGCCGATCCTACCATATTGAACAGGCTGAACGGCGCGGCGTTGATTCCCTGCGGCCCCAAGGTTGTGACCAGCGCGATGGGGCGCGGCACGATGCTGCCGGTCATCAGCTTGTACTGGTCTTTCTCTTCCAGGTTGCGTGGGTCAATTTGCATCAATATCTGTCTCCTTGGCCGCCATGCGGGATTGCTTCCCGGTTTCCATGATATGGAGATAACGGTTGCCGCTCCGGAACATGATATATACAGTGCTCACTTGATGCCAGCGTGGCGGCAGAATATCCATATTATGAACGGACAGACGATGCGGTCATCACCGGAAAAGAACGCAGGGCAGGCGGGCGCCCTGCCGCCTCAACCCGGCTCGGAGTCATTGCTGCGCATGATGGAGCACCTCGTGCTGGTGCGCGAATTCGAGCTCAAGTGCGAGGCCATGTGGAAGGCGAAGGAGCCGCTGGTCGGCGAGTATCACCTCAGCCTGGGACAGGAAGCGATTGCCGTGGGGACTTGTGCCGCGATCGGACCGGACGACTTCATTTGCCCCTCGATTCGCGGCATGGGCGTTTATTTGTGCCGCGGCACGCCGCTGCAATATCTGATGGCGACTTTCTTCGACCGCGAAGGCGGCATCGGAGCAGGGCGCTGGGCGCATTGGCATAGTCCAGTGCCTGAAGTCGGCATACTCGCCCAGACCGGAATGCTGGGCAGCGGACTCGTCACGTCGAATGGTGTGGCGCTGACGCAGCAATACCTCGAGACGGGCAAGGTGGTGGTCGCAATGCTCGGCGACGGCGCAACCAACACCGGCTATTTCCACGAAGGCATGAATTTCGCCGCGTTCCGGCTGCTGCCGGTCGTGATCGTCATAGAAAATAATCAAATGGCGGTCTCAACGCCGCTCAATACCGTGGTGCGGGTGGAAAATCTTGCGAGCCGGGCCGCGGGTTATGGCATACCCGGGGTGACGATCGACGGCAACGACGTGCTGGCGGTGAACGATGCCGTGCGGCAGGCCGTTGCGCTTGCGCGCAAGGGCGGTGGACCGACGTTGATCGAATGCAAAACGTATCGCTGGGGCGGCTCCACGGTGCGCGATCCGGATTTGCTGCGGCCGGCCGCCGAGAAGGAGGCCGCCAGGAAGAATTGTCCGCTGGCGCGGTTGAAAGGGAAGCTGGTCGAGCAAGGCATCTTGTCTGAACCGGATTTTGACGCCATGACGCGGGCGGCGAGACAGCGCATAGACGCAGCCGAACAGCATGCCAAGAAATTGCCGTTACTCGACGCCGGCGGGGATCTGCTGTCCAGGTACGGGCCGTATGCGGAAGGAGTTCAATCATGAGCGCGCGCGCCGATTCAGCGGCCGCAAGGGTGATCACGTTCCGCCAGGCCCTCAATGAAGCCTTGAGCGAGGAGATGGCGCGTGATGAGCGCGTGATCGTGATGGGGGAGGATGTCGGCCGCAAGGGCGGTATCGCCGGCGTGACCAAAGGCCTGCTCGACTCGTACGGTCCCAAACGCGTAATCGACACGCCGATCTCGGAGATGGCGATTGCCGGCGCGTGCAGCGGCGCGGCGATGAGCGGACTGAGGCCAGTGGGTGAATTCTATTATTCCGACATGCTCATGTTCATGTCCGACAGCATTGTGACGAGCGCGGCGCGGCTGAATTTCGCGACCGGCTTTCGCGCGCCCTACGTGCTGCGCGGACGCGATGGCAGCAAACCCCATGATGGCGGTCCGCACCAGGATTCGTACGCGGCGTGGTTGGCCCATGTTCCGGGCCTCAAGGTGGTCATGCCCGCCACGCCGGCGGATGCCAAGGGCCTGCTGACTGCCGCGATTCGCGACGACAACCCGGTGGTTTTTCTCGAGCAGATCCCGCTCTACGACGTCGCAGGCCCGGTGCCGGCCGGCGAATACGTGGTGCCGATCGGAAAGGCCGAAATCCGGCAGCAGGGCGGCGATGTCACATTATTGACATTTGCGTAAGTAATGTCCCATGTGTCTAGAGAGAGGGGTGAGGACATTGCTTTTGCAGGTATCAGTAGCGTGCATCGGACGTTGCGTGTACGATGCGCTTGCCGCGCACGAACGCTGGAAGCCCAAAGGCGTAACGGTCGAAGTACTGGATCTGCGTAGCTTGCGCCCGCTCGACGTTGCAGCAATTCGTGCTTCCGTCGCCAGGACCGGGCGCCTGGTCGTTGTGCACGAAGGCTGGGCGAGCTATGGCATCGGAGCCGAGGTCGTGGCGTGCGTTTCCGACGGACCTCAGTTGCTGTTGCGGTCGCCCGCGCGGCGCGTGGGCACCACCGAGACGCATATTCCCGCAAGCCCGCGGCTCGCGGCGGCATTCCTGCCGAACGCGGAGCGCATCGACGCCGCGATCTCCGCGATCACCGGATAGATCGCATGGCATTGCAGCCGTGAACATGAGTATTCCTTCCCCCTCGATGGGGGAAGGTTTGGATGGGGGTGACGACGTCAGCGACATGCGCGCAAATAGATTCACCCCCACCTTAATCCTCCCCCATCAAGGGGGAGGAGAAGTTTTTTTGTCGGCTTCCAGCCGACGAACATCCGAATTCCTCGCCTTGCAGTCGAGGGTTGTTCAGTCAACGGGAATATTTGCCGCCTTGATCACTTTGCTCCATTTGGCGACTTCCGCTTTCATGTAGCGCGTGAAGTCTTCGGGCGAACCGCCGCCGGCCTGGAAACCGGCTGCCGTCATTCGCGCGATGATGTCTTGCATCGCGAGCACCTTGTTGAATTCGCCATTCAGCTTGTCAATGACGGGTTGGGGCGTGCCGCGCGGCACCATGAGGCCGTACCACGTCGTCGCTTCATAGCCGGGCACGGTTTCTGCCACGGTCGGGATGTTCGGAAGTTCGGGCAGGCGTTTGCTGCCTGAAACGGCGATACTTCTCAGTTTGCCGGCCTTGACGTGCGGCATCGCCACTGGCGACAGCGCAAACATCATCTGCATTCTTCCGCCAAGAAGATCATTCACTGCCGGAGGAGTTCCCTTGTAAGGAACATGCACAATATCGATGTTTGTCATCAGGCGAAACAGCTCGGTGGCGAGATGCGGGCCGGTGAGGGTCCCACCGGTTCCGTAGTTGATTTGTCCGGGTTTGGCTTTGGCGAGGGCGATCAAATCTTTCACTGTCTTGACCGGAAGGCTGGGGTGCATGCTCAGAATGTTCGGTACCGAAGCAAGCTGGGTTACCGGAACCAGATCCTGTTCCGGATCGTATGGCAGTTTTTTCCCCATGCTGATCAGATTGGCGTAAGTGCTGGAGACCAGCAGTATCGTATAACCATCCGGAACGGCTTTCGACGCAAGTTCGTTGGCGATGATGCCGCTCGCACCCGCCCGGTTGTCGATAACCACCTGTTGCTCCCAGGCTTCGGTCAGCTTGATACCGATAGCTCGCGCGAGGATGTCACTGGTACCGCCCGCCGGGAATCCCAATACCCAGCGGATCGGCTTGGACGGATAGGTTTGAGCAGAAGCCGCTCCCGCCAGCCCGCAGAATACGGCCACATAAAGCAATGATCTGAAAAAACAGGTTGTCGATCTCATGATTTCCTCCAGGTTTGGTTACCGTTTTTTATAAAGATCGTCAGTCAGCGACGCGCGTACCAGAGTCTCGAATTACCTTCGCCCACTTTGCCCCCTCGGATTTCATGTATGCCGAAAATTCTTCGGTGGTGCTGGCGAGCGTACGAAAGCCGGCGTTGACCAGGCGTTCACGAACGTCGGGCAGGCCCAATATCCTGTTGACTTCGGCGTTGAGGCGGATAACGATGTCTTGCGGAATTCCGGCCGGGGCGAGAATGCCGTACCACACGCTTGCTTCGAAGCCTGGCAATGTTTCCGCCGCGGCTGGCACGGCAGGCAATTCAGGCAGTCTTGCTTTGCCGGTAACGGCAAGGGCACGCAGCTTGCCTGCCCTGATCTGTGTCAGGGCGGGTGGGGCACCCGCAAACATCAAATGCACCTGGCCGCTGATGACGTCCAGCAACGCGGCCGGGGTGCCCTTGTATGGGACCGGAACAATATCGACGCCGACCATCTGCTTGAAGAGTTCCGCGCCGAGGTACGCCTGCGTGCCACTGCCGGAATGGGCGTAATTGAGGTCATGCGGTCTGGCCTTTGCCAGGCCGATCAAATCCTTGAGCGTCTTGACCGGCAACGACGGGTGCACTACAACGATGTTATCGGCTATTGCCAGCAGGGCAATCGGCGAGAAATCCTTCCCGGGATCGTATGAAACTTTCCTGAAGAGGCTTGGATTGATGACAAAACTTGTGGCGATCTGCAGCAGTGAATACCCATCGGGGGGCGTTTTGGCAACGGCGTCGATCGCAATCAGGCCGCCAGCGCCGGCGCGGTTATCCACTATCACCTGCTGCTTGAACGCATCTCCGAGTTTATCCGCCACCGTGCGCGCCAGGATGTCACTGGCGCCGCCCGCGGGAAACGGGATGACGAGCCTGATGGGTTTGGCAGGGTAGGTCTGGGCGCCTGCGCGACCGGGATGAACGGCGGCGGGCAGGCCGCAGCACAACAACAGGGCCAGCCGGATTGCTGGCGGCAACGGTGATTTCCTCATTTTCTCCTCGCCTGATTGTTTCGACCGCGCGCAGTATTTTCTTTTGCGCAAACGAATCCGGAATATGGATAGTAATCCTTGTCAAAGAGCATCTGAAGATATATTGTCACCGCGATGAACGGAAGGCAAGGGCGTGGAGTTATCCGTATTATGGATATTCGGACCGGCCCGTGATCAGTTGCGTTTCTTCAGCAAGTTAATCCGAACGAAGGAGGAGTCCCATGGCGTCATCGACAGCAACTCAAGGTGCGAAGGCCGGCAAGGTGAAAGTAATCAAGGGCGCGAAACTCATCGACGGCAGGGGCGGCCCGGTGTTGCTGAAGCCGGTCATCGTCATCGAGGGCAAGCGCATCAAGGCGGTCGGCAAGCAGGGGGAAGTGAAGGTGCCCGCGGGCGCGGAGGTGATCGACGCCGGCAAGTTCACCTTGATGCCGGGGTTGATCGACACCCACCTGCACCTCGCCGCGTTCAACTGCGCAACCTTCAATAACTACCGGGTTTCGATCTGGGAAGTCACGCCGCAGCTCCAGATGCTCTACATGCTGTTTCACGCGCAGATGTGCATGGAGATGGGATTCACGACGCTGCGCGATCTCGGGCGCGCGACCTCGCGCGGGCATTTCGTGCTGGAGGCGTGTGCGGTGCGCGATGCGATCAACGCCGGGATCCACGCGGGCCCCAGGCTGCACGTCTGCGGACGTCCCATCATCACCGGTTCACATCTCGATTTGACGTTGCCGCGCGCGGCCCTGCGCCAGGAGGGGTTCACCGCGGACGGGCCGTGGGCGCTGCGCGCACTGGCGCGCGAGCATATGCGGGCGGGGGCCGACCTGCTGAAGACCAGCGTGTCGGGTGGGGGCGGCACGCAGGACGAAGAGCCCGATGTGCGCAACATGACGCAGGAGGAGCTCGAGGCAATCGTCGACGAAGGCCACGCGTTTCACAAGCCGACTTCCGCGCACTGCTTTACCGCGGAGTCGCACAAGATGTGCGTGCGCGCCAAAGTCGACACCATCGAGCACATGGTGTTTCACGACAAGGAGTCGATCGCGATGATCAAGGCGTCCGGAATCCCGGTGACGCCGACCTTGTCGCATCGCACCGATCACGCGATCGAGGTGCGCGCGCGCATCGGCACGCCCCGCAACGTACTGGACAAAATGAAGAAGATCCAGCCCTACACGTTCGAAACTTTCAAGGTGATGCACCAGGCCGGAATCAAGATCTCGATGGGGACGGACCTGGGGCCGGAGCCGGAGATGGGGACCAACGCCAAGGAGCTGGAACTCTACGTCAATCTCGGCATGACACCGATGGAAGCCTTGCAAACCGCCACCAAGAATGCGGCGGAAGCGATATGGCTGGGCAAGGACGTTGGGACGCTCGAGGCCGGCAAGTTTGCGGACATACTGGCGATAGACGGCGACCCTTCGCGCGATATCACGGTGCTCAATACCAAGGACAATATCCGGTTGGTGATGAAAGAGGGCGAACCCTACGTCGACAAGATTTCCGCGAAACAGCGCTCGGTCGTCCAATGCGAACCCGGTTCGTGGAAGATCATAGACAACGCCTAGATGGCGACGCTGCAGCAGCTTTTTGACCTTAGCGGACGTGTCAGCGTCGTCACTGGCGGTACGGCGGGCCTCGGTTTGCAGATGGCGACCGCGCTTGCCGAAGCGGGTTCGGACATCGTCATTTGTTCGCGTCGCAAGGACCATTGCGAGCACGCCGCGGCACAGTTGCGGGCGTTGGGCACGCAGGTGCTGGCCGTGGAATGCGATGTATCCAAGGCGGATCAGATCGAATCCCTGAAAAACCAGGTCTGTGAAAGATTCGGCCGGGTCGATGTGCTGGTCAACAACGCGGGCCGGACCTGGTGGGCGGCCCCCGAAGACCTGCCTCTGGAGCGCTGGCAGTACGTGATCGATCTCAACGTTACCGGCACGTTCCTGTGCTCCCAGATATTCGGCCGCGTCATGATCAAGCAGCGGCGCGGCAAGATCATCAACATCGCTTCGGCTTCCGGCCTCGTCGGCAAGAACCCCGCCGTGCATAACTCGATCGCTTACAATGCAACCAAAGGCGCAGTCGTCAACATGACGCGGGATCTCGCGGTGAAGTGGGCGCAGCACAATATTCTCGTCAATGCGATCGCGCCCGGGTTCTTCCTGGCGAGTCGCAACCAGGGGCGGTTCGAGGAGCGCAAGGACAAAATTCTCGGCGAGATTCCGCTCCATCGCCCCGGTGGCGCGGACGATCTGAAGGGGCCGGTGGTGTTCCTCGCATCGGATGCTTCAAATTTCGTTACGGGTGCGATCCTGTCGGTCGATGGCGGCGCCACCGCGTGGTGAATATGGGTAAAACGCGCATTCCCGTTTCCATCCTCACCGGTTTTCTGGGAAGCGGCAAAACCACTTTGCTGAATCACCTGTTGCAGGATCCGGCAATGGCGAAGTGCCTCGTGATCATCAACGAGTTCGGCGAGATCGGCATCGATCATCTGCTCGTCTCCGTGCCGAGCGAGAACATGATGCTGCTCAACAACGGATGTCTTTGCTGCGTGTTGAAAGGCGATCTGGTCGAGACATTTTCCGAAATCCACGCGAAACGTTCCCGCGGCGAGATACCCTGGTTCGACCGGGTCATCGTGGAAACGACCGGGCTGGCGGATCCGGTGCCGGTCATACAGACGATCGTTACCGACGAGGATATCTGCGACGACTTCCGCCTGGAGCTTGTTGCGACACTGGTTGACGGCGTGCACGGCGAAGCGCAGCTCGGGCAAAGCGCCGAGTCAGTGAAGCAGGTAGCGGTCGCTGACACCTTGCTGATTTCCAAAACGGATCTCGCATCTGCGGAAGGCCTCGCAGGCTTGCGCGAGAGGCTGAGGAAGGTGAATCCGGGCGCCAATATTTTCGATGTGCATCAGGGGCAGATACCACTCGACAGTCTGCTTGGCGGAGAAGCGCGGGATGCTGCGCGCAAGGTGGAGGAGATCAAGCGGTGGCTGGACGCGGAGGAGCGAACCGCAGGCTACCGGCAACTTCCGCAAGGTCACGCTTTGCATGGACAGCTGGATGCGCACGCGGATGACCGGCACGATCCTCAGCTTCTGACCTTCAGTCTGTCCTATGAAGTTCCGATCCGGCGTTCCGCCGTCGCGCTGTGGCTCAATATGCTTGCGAATTTTCTGGGCGCCGATCTGTTGCGGGTCAAAGGCATACTGAACGTTGAAGGCGAACCCGTCGTCATACACGTCGTGCAAACCATCGTTCACGAACCGGCGGTTCTGGAGCGATGGCCGAGCGACGACCGTCAGTCGCGTATCGTGTTCATTACGCGCAACATCGCCAAAAGCCAGATCGAGAAAACCCTGGAAGTGTTTGCGGTTGGGGAGTCCGGCGTTCCATCCGGACCCGGGCTCGCCATCGATCCCGAGGTCTACGCAAATTTCGCCAAGCTGGCGAAGAATTTCATGCACTAGAGTAACGGAGGAATTCATGATTACTGCCCTCGATCACGCGGCCAGACCCGGGGCAGGCGGGACGGACGCTGATGAGCTGCGGATGCTGCGCGACTCAGCG
>ERZ1292640.4103-Hain-H43-02um-R1-4103-length-11200-cov-4_pt1 | contig 10840 bp, 8 predicted proteins | sample MGYA00564404_ERZ1292640 | MGnify/ENA primary metagenome ERZ1292640 (study PRJEB36523, sample SAMEA6512636) | groundwater metagenome | collected 2019-01-08 | study: AquaDiva: Metagenomics assemblies of 32 groundwater samples | reverse complement strand
TGGTCAACGATGATGGCGATGGCCCTGCCGATGTCTCCCTCCGTGATCCGATCGGCTTTCCCGGCGAGCATGTCCCACAACTGATGGCAGAGGCGCTGGACGTTGTAGGGAACGTCGTCGGCTGCCGCCAGGATAGCCTCGACCACGTCGGACGAGACACCAAGGCGGCCGCGCTTGAACCGCGCTTCCAGGAAGGGCGCAAATTCCTCCTGAGGGATCGGTCCAAGGGACATGGCTCGACCGAACTTGTAAAATGGGCTCCGCTCACGGGTGGCCATGTCCTGCAGCACGGTCTGTCTGGATCCGGCAAAGAGATAGCTGACATGGCGATGGTGTTGAAAGTGGGATCGCATGGCCTTTTCCAGGCTGGCGCCGGGGAATCGCTTCATCTCTTGGAACTCGTCGAAGGCAATCACCAGCCGGCGCTTCCGCTTCTCGGAGACCCGTTCCGGGAGAGCCAGAACCTCTTCCTGAAGGGCCAGGACGCTCCGGGGCGAGGTGCCGACGTCGAGGGAGAGGGTGGGCATGCCGGTGGTGTCCGTCCCTACCTGGGGACGAAGGCGCCCGAGAAGCTCCATGGCGAGGCGGAGCAGTCGTTCCGGTCTGGACTCCGCCGCCCGGAGCACCGCCTGCGCCATCAGTTCCAGCAACTGTACGGGCGTGGTCGTCCGGAAGGTATCCACGTAGGCGACGAGGGTCCCCCGGGAGCTCAGAGATTCGAGGGCCGTGAGAATCAGCGAGGTCTTGCCGTACCGGCGGGGTGAAAGGAGAAACAGGTGTTGTCCGTCCGTAAGTTCCCGGACCAGCTCCGCCAGCTCCCCACGGCGGTCAGCGAAGTCGCTGCCCGTGACCACCGACCCGAACTTGAACGGGTTCTGCATCGCTGCCCCGGTATTATGCATTTCTGCATTATGCAATAATGCATAATGCAATTGTGCATAATGTAGGCGAGAATGGAGCCCCTGTCAAGCCGGGATCACGGCAAGGCGTCGGCCGGGACTTCGCCCAGGTGGCGGACCCGCCGCCCGGTGCCGTGGGCGCTCTGCTGGCGGCAGGAGACGCCGGCTGCCACGATCTTCTACTCGGCGCCCTCGGCCCCGATGGTGGGGAAGGGGCGGCGGTCCCCTATGGGGAGAGATAAATCGTAGTGCTCCTTGACACCAGGACCGAAAAAAGCCACCATGCGCTCGTCGTTGGGGGGCCAAGCGGCGTCCTCCGGTGGAATCCGAAGCCTTCCAGGGCCCCGCGGCCCATAAGCATATTCCAAACGTCCCCGCCAATTCGGCAAGTCCACATTTACGCCACTGCGGACAGTGTCTCCCGAAACGACGTCGCGCCGTCTGAGAAGATGGGACGAGAAGACGCCCGGCAAGCGGGTCCTCGGCGACCTCTCTGGCGGGCCCGTAGGGCGTACAGCACAGCAGGCCAAGAGCTATGAAATGCGCCAGTTGCGCATTTGAGGCACCGTCCGACTTTGCGTTCTGCCCCAAGTGCGGGGGCAAGCTTCCCGCGGCCTGCCCTTCATGCGGTTTTGCCGCCCAGCCCGGCTTTGCCTTCTGCCCCCGGTGTGGCACGCGGCTGGCCCCGGTGCCGGCAGAGCAATCGGCCCCCACAGAAGGGGGCGCGGCCGAGGCCGATCGACGGCCGGTCACTGTACTGTTTGCCGACCTCTCCGGCTTCACGGCACTGAGCGAGCGCCTCGACCCCGAGGAAATCCGAGCCCTCCAGAGCGACCTGTTCCAGGAATTGGTTTCGGTGATCGACCGCTACGGAGGCTTCGTCGAGAAGTTCGTCGGGGACGCCGTCATGGCCGTCTTTGGCGCGCCGGTCGCGCACGAGGACGACCCCGAGCGCGCCATCCGGGCTGCCATCGCCATGCACGAGCGGACGGCGACGCTCAGTTGTCGCTGGGAGAACCGGCTCGGCAAACCGCTCGCCCTGCACATCGGCGTAAACACCGGGCCCGTCGTGGCGGGCAGCCTCGGCTCGACGGGAGGTGCTGCGTATGCCGTCACCGGGGACACGGTGAACACCGCATCCCGGCTCCAAAACGCCGCCCAGCCAGGGCAGACCTTGGTCAGCCACGCAACCTACCGCCTCACCCAGCATGCCTTCGCCTTCGAACCACTCGGTGACCTGGCGCTAAAGGGAAAAACCGACCCCTTCCCGGTCTACCGGCTCCTGGGCGTGTTGGAGGCGCCCCGCTCGGCGCGGGGTCTCGAAACACACGGTCTCGTGGCGCCGCTGGTAGGCCGGGATGACGAGTTGGGCCAGATGCTCGCCGCCTTTGACCGAATGCAGCGCGGCCGGGCGCAGGTCGTCAGCCTGATCGGGGAGGCAGGAGTCGGAAAGTCGCGGCTGCTCAGTGAGTTTTTTCTGAAACTCGAGGAGAGCGGGCAACTCAAGACGACGGCCGTGCGGCGTGCGACGTGTTCCTCCATTGGCGAGCAGACGTTTGGCGTTGTCGCCGCCTTTTTCCGGGAAGCGTACGGCGTCGCGCCAGATGACTCGCTGGAGGTGGCCCAGCGGAAGTTTACGGCCGGACTGCAGGGGCTCGGCGCAGACGCGGACGAGGTAGCGCGCCTCGTGCCGATCCTCGGGTACGTGCTCGGTCTCCGATCCGGCGACCTGTTGCGCCACCTGGAACCCGAGCAGTTGAAGCGTCAGATCTTCCTGGCCCTTCGCACGCTGTGCGAGCGGCGCCTGCAGCATGGACCCCTGATGCTCGTCGTGGAGGATCTACACTGGGCGGATGCTGCCTCCGTTGAAATCCTGCGCTTCCTGGTGGACCGGCTGTCGGATCGCCCCCTCATGCTCCTGCTCACATACCGGCCAGTATTCGACGCCAGCACCCTGGCCACCAGCCGGGCAGCGCACACCGCCATCCGCCTGGCCCCACTGTCAGCCGCCGACACCGATGCGCTCCTCGGCGCCTTCTTCGGCCCGTCCGCGAATCGGCTGCCGGCCGCTCTACGCGAGCTGATCATCAAGCGCGCCGGCGGCAACCCCTTCTACCTGGAAGAGATCGTGCGCGGTCTGATAGCGGCCGGCACGCTGGCGCGAGAGAACGGCGGCTGGGTGTGTACGGCTGACGCAGGGACCATGGACGTGCCGCCCACCATTCAGGGGTTGCTGCTGTCCCGGCTCGACCGGCTGCCGTCCGGAGCCCGGCGCCTCATCCAGGAAGTGGCGGTGCTGGGGCTCGTCTTCGACTTCCAGGTGCTCCGCATGGTCTGCAGTGAGCCGGAGGCCTCGGAATCCAACCTGGAAGTCCTCTTGGATGCCGAGCTGCTGACGGAGGCTCCCCGAACCTCTGACATGCATGGCTCGGCGGCCGCCGGCGAGCGGCATTATCGATTCAGCCATGCCCTGGTACAGGAGGTGGTCTACCAGAACCTCCTGTTGCGGCGGCGCACCGAGTTGCACGGGCGCGTTGGCCAGGTGTTGGAGGCCGTGTGCGGGTACGGCGAGCAACCGCAGCGGCTTGAGGATATGGAGGCGCTCGGGCACCACTTCAGCCTCAGTGTTGATAAGCCCAAGGGCGCGGGGTACCTCCTGGCGGCGGGCGACTGGGCACGTGCCATCTATGCCAACGACGATGCCCTTCGTCACTATGAACGGGCTCTGCAAACGCTGGGTGAGTGCGGGGGCTGCGACGGAGAGCGGTTGGCGGTGCGGGAGCGCCTGGGGGATCTCCTGGGTCCCATCGGCCAGCGCAAGGCGGCGCTGGAGCACTACGAAGCGGTGCGTCGCGCCGCCGAGGCGGCTTCCGACCGGGCGGTACAGGCTCGCATCTACCGGAAGATGGGTGGGCTGCACTGGGATGCCGGGGAACGCGATCGTGCCCTGGCCTGCTTCCAGGCAGGCCTCGCGATTCTTGAGGGGGACGCCCAACACATCGAGCTAGCACACCTCTACCAGGAAATGGGGCGGCTTGCCTTTCGCAGTGGTGACAACCGGCGTGCCGCCGAATGGGCGAAGCGGGCGTTGGGGCAAGCCGAGCGGCTGGCCGCTGGCTCCACGGAGTCTGCGGCGTCAAACGACCAGGAAGTTCAAAAGGGGGCTGCGGCGGCCATCTCGCATGCTTACAACACGCTGGGCGTCGCCCTGGCGCGCATCGGCAGCCTGGAGGAAGCAGTCGCGCATATCGAGCGCAGTGTGGCCGTGGCGCAGGCATACGGGCTCCTTCAAGTGGCGTGTCGGGGTTACGCGAACCTGGGAGTGCTCTACAGCACCCTCGATCCGAGTCGGGCCATCGAGACGTGCGTGAATGGCCTGGAGATGGCGAAGAAGATCGGCGACCTCGGGTTCCAATCGCGGCTCTACGCCAACCTGGCCGTCGCCTACTGTGCCCTGACCGACCGGTGCGAAGAGGAGGGGATCGGCGCGGCGCAGGCTTCCATCGACCTTGACCGACGACTCGGGCAGCTCGACCACCTGGCCATACCGCTAATCGTGCTCGGCCAGATTTACCAGTGCCACGGTGGCAACTCTGAGCTGGCGCGCCAGTGCTACAGTGAGGCGCTCGGCCTCGCCGAGGAGGTTGGAGAACCCCAGCTCCTGTTCCCCTGCTACGATGGCTTGGCTACCCTGTATCTGGAGATGGGAGATGAATCCCAAGCCGAGCAGTACATGCTCAAGGCCCAGCAGGTCTGCGAGCGGGCAGGGCTCGAGCCGGACTCGCTCGTAGTGCTGCCGTTCTTCTGCTGAGCACAGGAGGCCCTCAAGACCCAGGGAAGGGAGGAGATTGGGAGATGGCTACTATCGAATCGCGACCGCCACTGCAGCCGGGAGAGCCGGCTCCGGACTTCACGCTATCGGCCGTGGATCGGGACGGAACCGTGTCGCTGGCCGACTACCGCGGTAAGAGCCCGCTGCTACTGGCCGTGTTCCGCGGGCTGTGGTGCCCGTTCTGCCGACGGGCCATCGCGCAGATGGGCGTCACTCGGCAGAAGCTCCAGGCGCTGGGCGTAGAGACGCTGGGGATCGTCGCCACCAAGCCAGAGAATGCCCGCCTCTACTTCCGGTTTCATCCCACGCGTGTACCGTTGGCCGCTGACCCAGAGTTAATCACGCACCGGGCCTATGGCCTCCCGAAGCCCCCGGTAACGCCGGAACTCATGCAGGCTCTTAAGGTCGTGCGAGGCAATACGACGGGGGAACTGCCGGAGCCACAGCCGCTTGCGGAGGTAGGCAGTGCACTCGACCGGCTGCATGGCTTCGAGCCAACCGAGACTGACCGAGACGATTTTCAGCGGCAATATCCCCAACTCACAGGACAATTCTTGGTGGATCGGAACGGCATCGTTCGCTGGGTCGGCATCGAGTGCGCCCAAGAAGGCCTGGCGGGCCTGGGCAAGTTCCCGATCGACGAGGAACTCGTGGCCGCGGCGCGGGCGCTTACAGGCTGACTCGCCGTATGCCGGCCGCGGCAGGCGCGGCTCCCGCAGCCGAGCAGGGGAGAGCAACAAAGGGAAAAGGTCAGGGGCAGGCCAAGGGCGATCCGGAGGCCCGCTCCCGGGGTCCCTGGACGACGGGAACGGTGGCTGGGTCTGAGGGCAGGGGGCAAGAAGGGAGGCACCAAGGAATGGCAACGGTCGAACCGCGACCACCTTTGCAACCGAACGAGCAGGCGCCGGACTTCACGTTGCCGGCGGCCCACGGGGAGGGATTCGTGTCGCTGGCCGACTACCGCGGCCGGAGCCCGGTGCTGCTGGCCCTGCTTCGCGGGCTGTACTGACCCTTCTGCCGGCGGCACGTTGTGCAGCTAGGGAGGACGGCTGAGAAGCTTCGGCAGGTTGGCGTCGAGACGCTGGTGATCGTCGCCACGGGGGCGGAGCGCGCGCGCCTCTACTTCCGGTTTCGCCCCCCTCGGTGCCCAGTGGGCGCAGACCCGGACCTGATCACGCACCGCGCCTACGGGGTGCCGCAGACCGCCAAGACGCCGGAGATCGTGGAAATCATTCTCTCCAGGTGGGCGGATCTGGCCCGAGAGTTACAACTCCAGGCGCCACCAGGCCAGGTTTATGATGCCCTCAGCCGGCAGGACGGCTTCACGCTGGCGGAGACCGACGAGGCGGAAAGGCAGCGGCACCAGGCGCAGTTCGTCGGGCAATTCCTGGTGGATCGAGACGGCATCGTTCGCTGGGTCGGCATCGAGTGCGCCCAAGAAGGCCTGGCGGGCCTGGCCAAATTCCCCACCGATGAGGAGGTGCTGGCCGCGGCGCGGGCGCTGCCAAGCTGAGCCACGATACGTACGGCCACATGAACCAGGCGTCGCGGCCTACTCGTGCATCCGGCAGCGACCGGTGGGTCCGTGAAATTGGGGCAGAGTGAGGATGGGGATGGACGCGAAAGGCTACTACGCGACACACGGGATCGGCGGTCGGGTCGGGTTCGGCCGGCGGCCCGCCATCCTCGTGATCGACATGCAGAACGATTTCTCCCACCTCGGCCTCTGGCCTGCCCGCGCGCATAGCCCTCCCGAGGCCGCCGCCGCGTAATCGGGGGTCAGGCTTTGAGAATTTGCTTTCGGCTGCAACCGAACTACTGGCGCTGCCAGGGCGATTGATTCTCAGCGAGAGAATGTTCCGAAGAACATGGCAAGGAGGCGGGCTGTGGTGAGATATTCGATTCCCGCCTCGTCGAAGTCCCTATCGTTCGACCTTGCGGTATAGTGTCTTAGCGGAAGAAGGTCCAGTGCGTATTCCAGAGTTGTTATTTCGACACCGATCTTCAGAGCAGCCCGTGGCAGGAACCTTCGGACTTCCGTGATCGTGACTTCGGGAACCGCGAACTCCTGAATGTCAGTCTCAAAGAGAATCCGACGCGCCATCCCGCCAAGCAAGGCTGCCAGGATCGGATTAGCGTCGACGACGAGCCGTTCGGGTCTCCTCGAAGTCGGCAAGGATGGTCTCCTCGGTCACGCCACGCTCTTTCATCATGCGCCGGATGGTGCGAGTCAGGACGGAGAACAAGTCTTTCTTGATCTCCAGCGGCAACGAGGTGCCAGTGGCGGGAAGATAGAACCCGACGATCCTGCCCCGGCGAGTGACGAGGATAGTCTCCGTCTCTTTGAGGAGTTTGGTTGCTTGGTCGCGGAACTCCCGTACCGTCGCTGTTCGCATGTGACCACCCCCGTGCCCACATAATTAGTCCACCCATTCGCGGAAGTCAAGGGTAACGAGTTCCACGCGAGGCCTTGCTTTCCCGGCGGCCCTGTGCCCTGCAGGAATGTGAAGAGAGCGCGACGTTGCCAACGCCGTCAACCTCTTCCAGATCCCGCGCCATTCGGCGGGCGTCTGCCCGGCCGTGCAAAGAGATACGGACGCCTTCTTGGAGAATAGAAAGGTACCGGACACCTCATCCTACCCGCGGTTGGGGGACGTCGCCGCTCTTGTAACTTTTCGTTAACCTTCCTCCACTGGCCTCAACCCTCATACTTAGTGCAGCGCTATCCCCTGTGTGGAGCCACTCGGGCAGTGGACGCCGGTCCCGCCGAGGCCGCAGTACCCCCCTGGGTTTTTCGCGAGGTACTGCTGGTGATACTCCTCGGCATAGTAAAACTCAGGGGCGTCGAGGATCTCGGTCGTGATCGGCCCAAGGCCGGCCTCGGTGAGCGCGTTCCGGTATGCCTGCCGCGAGGTTTCGGCGGCCGCGTGCTGCGCCACACCGTAGCAGTAGATGGCCGACCGATACTGCGAGCCCACGTCGTTTCCTTGGCGCATGCCCTGCGTCGGATCATGGTTCTCCCAGAAGAGGCGCAGGAGTGAGTCGTAGGACACCACGGCGGGCTCGAAGACCACCCGCACGACCTCGGCATGCCCGGTCAGCCCGCTGCACACTTCTTCGTAGGTTGGGTTGGGGGTAAGCCCTCCGGCGTATCCGACCGCCGTCGAATAGACGCCCCGCCGCTGCCAGAATATCCGCTCCGCGCCCCAGAAGCAGCCCATGCCGAACATGGCGAGCTCGGTTCCCGCCGGGAAGAGCGGCTCGAGGCGGTTCCCATTCACGAAGTGGGCGGCCGGGACACGCATGCGCTCGGCGCGGCCCGGAAGCGCCTCCTGACTGGAAGGCATCGTAGACTTGCGGGTGAAGAACCCCATGGTGTCGTCCCTCCCTCGGAGAGTTTCCGCCCCTGGAGGCCATGCCGATTCCTGTCTCGCCAGTACAAGGCGGGAATCTGCATCGTCTTCGGCTTGACCACGGGGCCGGGTGTGGCGGGGCTACGCTCCAGGGAGCGCGTCGGCCAGGACCTCCACCAGATGGCGGGCACGCCGCCCGGCGCCGTGGGCGATCTGCTGGCGGCAGGAGACCCCGGCCGCCACGATCTCGCACTCCGGCCCCTTGGCCTTGACCGCCGGGAACAGCCGGCGGTTGCCGATGGCGAGGGACAGCTCGTAGTGCTCCTTCTCGTAGCCGAAGGAGCCGGCCATCCCGCAGCAGCCCGAGTCCACCTCCTCCACCTTGGCCCCCGGCAGCATCCGAAGGACCTGGAGGCTGGGGCTCGTCCCGATCAGGGCCTTCTGGTGACAGTGGCCATGGAGCAGGAGGGACCTGGCGCCATTCGTGAACGGCAGGTTCAGGGCGCCGCGCTCCTTCAGGCCCACCAAAAACTCCTCGATCATGAAGGTCTGCTTGGCGAGGTCGCCGGCGCGGGGGTCATCGAGCAGATCGGGGTACTCGTCGCGGAAGGTCAGGATGCAACTGGGCTCGCACCCCACGATGGGGATGCCCTTTGTCGCGTACGCCGACAGCCGGTCCACGTTGTCGGCGGCGTTCGCCTTGGCCTCGTGAATCAGCCCCTTGGAGATCATGGGGCGGCCGCAGCACTTCTTCTCCGCGAGGATGACCTCCAAGCCGGCCGCCTCCAGGACCTTCACCGCGGCCTTGCCGATCTCCGGATAGTTGTAGGTCATGTAGCAGTCGTTGAAGAGGACGACGGGCCCCTGGCTCGGCGCGGCCGCTCCGGAGGAGTCCGGAGTCCTACGGACCGGCCCACCGTTTCGCGAGGCGAACCAGCGGTCGAACGTCTGGGAGGCGAAGGGCGGAAGCTGCCGGTTCCTGTGGATGCCCAGCGCGCTGTGCAGGAACCAGCGGGCCGGTGTGCTGTTCGCGACCCAGTTGGACAGCGGGGCAAAGGCGCAGCCCAACCGGTTCAGCCGCTCGATGTTGCCGAAGATCCGGGCCCGCAGTGGCGTCCCGTGCCGGGCATGGTAGTGGGCCAGGAACTCGGACTTCAGCTTGGCCATGTCCACGTTGGACGGACACTCGGCCTTGCAGCCCTTGCACTCCAGGCAGAGATCCAGGACCTCGTACATCCGCGGGCTGGTCAGGGCGTCGGCCGGCAGGTGGCCGTTGATGGCCGCCCGCAGGGCGTTGGCCCGGCCGCGGGTGGAGTGCTCCTCCTCCCGCGTGACCATGTAGGAGGGGCACATGGTCCCCTCCAGCTTCTTCTTGCAGACGGCCGCGCCGTTGCACATCTCGATGGCGCGATCGAAACCACCCTCTCGGGTGTACTTGAAGAACGTCTGGACCTGGCGGGCGCGGTACGTGCCCCCGAAGCGCAGGTTCTCCGTCATGGGGGGCGCGTCCACGATCTTGCCCGGGTTCATGATGGTCTTGGGGTCGGCGGCCGCCTTGAGTTCCTTGAACGCCTGGTAGAGCGTCGGCCCGAAGAACTTCTCGTTCCAGCACGATCGGGCCAGGCCGTCGCCGTGCTCGGCGCTCATGGCGCCGCCGAACTCCATCACCAGGTCGCAGACCTGCTCGGCGATGGACCGCAGCCTCTCCACTTCCGGGTCCTGCTTCAGGTCGATGAGGGGCCGGATGTGCAGGCAGCCGACGGAGGCGTGGGCGTAGTAAGCCGCCTCGGTCCCGTGGGACCGGACGATCTGGTCGAACCGCTTGATGTACTCCGCCAGCCGCTCGGGGGGCACGGCCGTATCCTCGATCCCGGCGATCGGCTTCTTGTCCCCCGGCATCCCCAGGAGGAGGCCCAGCCCCGCCTTGCGGACCTTCCAGATCTTCTGCTGTTCCTCGGGGGTCACGGCCCGGGTGAAGGCGATGCCGATGTGCTGGCGCTGGAGGTGGGTCTCCAGCCGGTCCAGCTTGGCCACCAGCTCTTCCCGCGAGGTCCCGTGGTACTCCACCAGAAGCAGGGCACCCGGATTGCCCTGGACGAAGGTCATCTGCCGGGCGTACTCCAGGGAGGCCCGGGTGAGGTCCATGATGTACTTGTCCACCAGCTCGACGGCCGCCGGTCCCGTCGAGAGGATCTCCATGGTGGATTCCAGGGCCTCGATCATGGTCCGGTAGTGGACCACCATCAGGGCGGTCAGCTTGGGGCGGGGCACCAGGTTGATCTTGGCCTCCAGCGTGGTGGCCAGCGTCCCTTCCGAGGCGACAAGCATCTTCACCAGGTTGAAGGGCTTCCCGTTCACGAACTCGTCCAGGTTGTAGCCGCCCACCCGGCGCATGATCTTGGGGTAGCGTTTGAGGATCTCCTCGCGGTAGGTCGTGGCCAGCCGCTGGATCACCTGGGAGATATCCCCCTCCAGCCCCGGCGTCCGCAGCTTCGCCTCCAGCTCGGCATCGGACAGGGCGCGGGCCGTGATCAGCTCGGCGTCGGCCAGGATGACCCGCATCTCCAGCACGTGGTCAATGGTCTTCCCGTAGATGATGGAGCGGGCTCCCGAGGAGTTATTCCCCATCATGCCGCCGATGGTGGCGCGGTCGCTGGGGGAGACGTCGGGCGCGAACCAGAGGCCGTGGGGCCGGAGTTCGGCGTTCAGCTCGTCCAGGACGACGCCGGGCTGGATGCGCGCCCAGCGCTCCTCCA
>ERZ1292640.2577-Hain-H43-02um-R1-2577-length-14478-cov-5_pt2 | contig 10845 bp, 13 predicted proteins | sample MGYA00564404_ERZ1292640 | MGnify/ENA primary metagenome ERZ1292640 (study PRJEB36523, sample SAMEA6512636) | groundwater metagenome | collected 2019-01-08 | study: AquaDiva: Metagenomics assemblies of 32 groundwater samples | reverse complement strand
CTTAGTCTTTCCTTTTAGGGCTTCTCCATATGCTCTCAGGCCGATTTCCTTTGCATAAACTAAAAACTCGGTTGCTAAGTTTTGCAGCAAGTCTTCAGTGGCTGAAAGTGAATCTCTGTCAAGAGCTCCGCTGATTGTTTGGATTTGCTTTTCAAATTCATCTCTTATTGGAGTTAGGGCTGAAAAATCAAGGTTTTTTTCTTTAGAAACAGCTATGGCGCCATCCATCCCAATGAGATGTTTTGATGCCGAAAGTGATAAAGCCGCTTTTTTTGCTTCAAGGACTGTTCCCGAGCCAGTATACTGTGTCACTTGAGGAGTTTCTGGCTGAGTTTCTTCTATAGGGGGAGTTGAACTTTCGTTTGTTTGGTTTGAATCTTGAGCGAATACAGTAGATAATGAAAGGAGAACAATTGCCAAAATCACCACCGAACGCATATTTCTTTTTCAGAGGCTTGTGTATTTAAACTTTACTTCTTTATTAGTTTCTTCAGTTCTTCTTCGAATGATTCGAGGTCAGTAAACGACCGGTATACAGAAGCAAACCGTATATATGCAACTTTGTCAATTTTCTTAAGTTTCTTCATAACAAGCTCGCCTATTAGCCTGCTGTCAATTTCTGTTGAGCTCATTGTCTTAAGTTTTTGCTCTATATCATTCAAGGCCGAGTCAATAACTGCTCTGCTTATGGGTCTTTTTTCGCATGCTTTGAGCATACCTAAGAACAATTTTTCTCTGTCAAATCTCTCTCTTCTTCCATCTTTTTTAACGACCATGAGGTTTACTGTTTCGACCCTTTCAAAAGTTGTGAATCGCTTATTGCATTTCAAGCATTCGCGCCTTCTTCTGGTTATGTCTCCTCCTTCAGAATCTCGTTTATCTGTTACTTTTGTATCTCCATTAGAGCAATAAGGGCATTTCATAAGGAAAGGCTTGTGTATTGCTATTTATTTCTTTGTGCGCAGATAGCTTTATATGATTAGCTGACAATTAGTTCATTAATGAAACTTGAGTCTTTTGCCGAGTTCCTATTAACTTATAGTTGGGGTTTGTTGATAATTGGCATGGTCATAAGCACAATGGCTTTTCTTGGTTATTTCGATATCAAGAACCTAATCCCTCCAAGATGCGAAGCTGAGCCTCCGTTTAAATGTATAGGGCTTGAAGTTAAGAACAGCTCAACTATAGAGGTAATGCTCAGAAGTCAGTCAAATGACACTATTTTAATCAGCACGTTGACTGTATTAAATGCAAATCCGCCTTGTGGTGGTCTTGTTAATGCATCAGTTAATGGGCAGGTTCTCCCTTTTATTATAAGCCCGAGGGATATAATTAAGTTAGATGTGTTGTGTAAAACCCCTTGGTTTAGCGGGGATTTTCTTGATGCCGATATCCAATTAACTTATAGCATAAACTTTTCTTTGTTGAATACATCAATTAGGGTGAATGGTATTGTTGAATGAAAGTTTTTTTAACTTGGAAAATTTATTAGGCTTGGGTGATGGAAATTATTGATGTGCTTCTGATATTGACTGCCTCGGTCGCTGGGATTTATCTTATTGCCAAAGGCTCAGACTGGTCTACTGACTCTCTTGTTCCAGTTGCAAAGAAACTCGGCACGTCTCATATTGCCATAGCTTTGATAATCGTTTCTATAATGGTGAGCCTTCCGGAGATAGTTGTAGCTCTGTATGCATCTTTCTTAGGACACATCGAGATAAGTATAGGTGTTATTATTGGTTCTGTAATAGTCAATATAGGGCTAATGACTGGGCTTAGTGCCTTGATTACACCATTAAAAATAAGCAGAAAGCTTATCCTTAGGGATGGAATTTTTGCTGTCTGTATTGCAATAATGGTTCTTGTCTTAAGCTCGGACCTGAAAATAACTAGGGCTGAAGGTGCAGCTTTCATTCTGATTTTCATACCCTACCTAATCAATGTTTGGGAACAGGAGAAAGCCGAACATGAATCCCAAAAAAAGAAGGAGCTTATTGATGTTGAGAAAGAGCTAAGCCTTGATTTATTTGGAAAAGTCAAGGCTGGATTTTTGACATTTGTGATAGGCATGGTTTCTCTTCTTATAGGCTCTTACTTGTTTTCTTGGTCGCTTATTCGTATAAGTCAAGTTTCAGGAATTTCAGACCTTCTTATTGGACTGACAATTGGAGCCATTGGCCCTTCAATTCCGAATATTGTTTCTGCAGTTCAAGGAACACTCAAAGGCATAGAGTATGTTGCAGTTTCTGAGACACTTGGCTCGGATATTTTTACTTTGCTCGTAACTCTTGGGATTCTTTCAATGATTCAGCCTATCACTTTGTCGACACAATGGCTAAGGTTTGATATTCCAATTATGGTTGGGATGAGCACACTTCTGCTTTTTTTCATGATTAGGAAACCATTTATTTCCAGGTTTGAGGGATTCATTCTATTATTTTCCTACATTGGAATACTTATCGCAAACATCTTCATCCATCTATAATTGCTTTTATGCAATGCTGAAGGTTTGCTGGCTCGCTTAGGAAAGCTTCTCTTCTTAGATCTTCAACTATGTAAAAAATCTGTTTTTCTATTATGGGATGATTTTCTTCCATTTGCTCAATGAACTCCTGAAAATCTTTCATGTGTCTGAACACACCATCTATTAAGTAATCGTAGCCGTTGTTTATTTTATATAATGAATTTATGCTTGGGTGGCTTGAAAGAAACTGCTCAAGTTCTGTTCTTGATTCTCTTTTCACTTTCAAGGCCAATGACACTCTTGTATTAAATCCAAGTTTCGCAAAATCAAGAAGTGTTGTGTGTTTTACGATGAGATTATTTTCTTGATGTTTTAGTCTGTCATAGATTGTGCTTATTGGAATCCTTATCCTTCTGCTCATCTGAGTGAGTGTCTCTCTCGCATTCTGTCTTAGACAGGATATAACCATCAGATCTTTTTTTATTACCATTTTATCCACCTCGGAATTATTTTGGAAATAATGTAGATATTCCGATTTGTTACTTGTTATTAAGAAGTATAAGAACACTGTAGACCAGTAGTAAATTTATTAAAATACTATATAAATTGATAAAATATGCTAAGAAGCGTAATACAAATTTCAGGTAAGACACACGTAGTTTCTCTCCCAACTAGTTGGCTTAGGAAATATGGCATTAAGAAAGGTGATTCTCTTGAAGTGCAGGAAAAAGAGTCTTATCTAATTGTTTCTCCTGAAAAAGAGCTTGGAGGTAACTCAATCACAATCGATGTGTCAGGAGTTCAGTCATCGATAAAAAGGCTCCTTGGAGCAGCCTACAAAGCTGGTTACGATGAAGTTCAGTTAATTTATGAGTCGAGGACTGAGAGAGAGGCAATAGATAAGGCACTTGCTATAAGTATGAAGACATTCCAGGTTATTGAAGAAAAAGAAGGGAAAGTCAGAATTAAGAACCTCTCAGAACTTCGACATGAGGAATTCGAACAGATGCTTAGAAGGATGTTTTTGTTGCTGCTGAGCAGCATTGACGACATAGTGAAATCCTCTGATAAAAATGACATAGAGATATTAAACAAGGTAATTGAGCGAGACTTCGAGGTTAATAACTGCGCAGATTTTTGTCGCAGGAGCTTAAATAGAAAAGGTTATGCTATGTTCATAAAAACTCCTCCGCTCTATTTCATCGTTGAGCAGCTTGAAAAAATAGGTGATATAATTAGGGATATAGCTGTAAACGCAAAAGAAGAAGACATACATCATGATCTTTGTGCTGAAGCAGCAAAATTCTTTAGAGAGTTCTATGAACTGTACTATAGTTTTGATGTGAAAAAATTTGATGCATGGCTCAAGATGAATGATGAAATTAAGAATGAAATGGCAAGCTCAAAGAAAACAACCTCAAGGGCATTTAATCTTCTTGGTACGATGGTTGAGGAGTTGTTCGCAATGAATGGCGCTTTGCTTGTGTGCAAGTTAAGTTAATCTATCTGCTTACCTCGAGAAAAGCTTTTTCTTCTTTAGAATCGGACTTGGTGAGCCTCCTCCGTGCCACGTTATACGGGGCCGCACCTGCATCGTATACATTCTTTCATTAGAGTCATCAAAAACAAGTGCTGCACCTTTAATTCTTGGAAGGTCGTTTATTGCGACATCAAGATTATCACGCATGTAGCTTTGCATTAACATTCCCAAAGCATCAATATCAATTTTGGCAGTCAACCTATGCACGATAACCGTATCTGATTGTGTCATCACATCAGTATGAATTTTTCCGGGTTGCTGGGAAGCAAGAATAAGCGATACGCCTGGTTGCCTACCCTCTCTTAGAATAGTTATTAACGGTCCGGATGCAAGCGTCATACCTTCTCGGGGGAGGAATTCGTGAGCTTCGTCAATCATTATCCAAACGAGTGGAAGCTCTTTCTTCCCATATGAGCCCTCGCCCATCATATGGACTGTCTGTTGTATTTCCTCGAACTCCTCATTTCTCCTTGCTATCATCCTGCTTTCAAAAATGTGCTGGGAGAGAAGACCTACAACAAGAGATTTGATGTTCCATCCATTTGATATTGTCGCGTATGCACTAACATCAACAACGCTAATTTGGCCTCCTATAGCAAGGTCGCTAAGGTTCATTCCATTTTCATCAAAGAGCCCCCAGTCGATTACATTAGTGAATCTATTTTCTGCTGCGTCTCTTGTTTGCTGGTCAACTTTTTTGTCATTTCTTATATCAACTATTACGTCATGAATCGAGAAGGAAATTTTTGTTTTTAGGAGCCTGTTGATGACCCTTTCGATGAGAACGCCCAGAGGTTCAGTCAACTTTATTTCCATTACTGTTGCCCAGTCGGATGGCTTAAGGTCTGCCGGTCTTATTGCGAAGGCGTGGTCAGCGGGCATGCCTTTTTCTTTGAAAGAATCGAAGAATCCTATAGGGGTGTAAATTTGTACATTCATTCCTTTTGGTTCCATGTCCCACTTATCGAGTATTTCCCTGTCTTTCCTATTCTCGTATTTCATAGTCCAGTAAATTCCCATTGTGTCCAGTATCAATATTGATAGATTGCCCATTATTTCAGGGCTCAGTGTCATCATGCCTTCGGCCATATTCCCAAGAGTGTAGGACTTTCCAGATCCTCTTTTTCCGCATAAGAAAACAACGTGAGACTTTCCTACATCCATATATACATTATTCGAGAGCGAAGTCACCTGACCCATCCTCACGTATTGCTTGCCGAGAAGGTATGTTCCCTGCATTCCGAACTTGGCCTTCTCCTCATCATCTCTACCGATTATGATGTCATATGGCATTTGCTTAATTCTGGGTTCAGGGTATTTAAAGCATTTCATGCAATAATTTTTATAACAATATATAATCCAATAGCACATGAGAGATTCATCATGGAAATTGTTGTTGCGCGATTTCGAAAAGTCTGAGGCGCAACGGGAAAAAATCGTACAGTTATCAAGGGAAGTAATCCAGTGCTCAAAAAAATCAATTTACGCTGCTCACAGGCATGATTTGCAAGAATCAAAAACATGGATTGATAATAGCAGAACTCTGATAAAAAAGATACTTTTGCTGAAAAAAAAAGCGAGCGCAGATTCCCAAGGTTCTGTGAGAGTTGCACTTCAGGAGTATGTTGAAGCGATTTGCCTATACAATGTTATTCAGGGAAAGGATATTCCAAGCCATAAAGCTCTCGGAGTCGATTCAGAGTCTTACCTTCTTGGATTATGCGACCTCGTTGGCGAGCTCGGCCGTTTTGGCGTTCACAGGATAATAAATAATGATTACCAGACAACGGTCAGAATGCAGAAGATTGTGCATAACCTTTATGGTAAGTTCATGCACCTTAATCTCAGGAATAATGAGCTGAGAAAAAAGGTAGATGGTGTTAAATGGGAGTTGAAGAAGATTGAGGACGTAATATTACAACTGAAGATTGCTGGGAGGCTTTAGGTGAAAAAAAGCCAGGCAGAGATAGAGCAGGAAGCAAAGAAAATAATTGATGAGTTTGCTAAAGCACTTGAAGCAGTAAAAGAAGAAGTAAATATCGATACAGAGCTTTTTGATTCGATGAGGACTCCTGACAGGGATCCTGAAAAAGGGCTTAAAATCAACATGCTTAGAAATTTTCCTAAGACTAAAGACGGCGAACCCCAGATGGAAAAAAAAGGCTGGTAGCATGCTTCCTGAAGTTATTGGGCGAATTAGAAGCGGTTCCATTTCAGCAGAAGAAAGAATCAGAATGTTTCTGGAAAGAATAGAACTCGACAACCCCCATATAAACTCAGTTCTACACGTTAACTCTAATGCTATTGAAGAAGCAAAGCGGATTGATGAAAGGATAAAAACAAGACAAGCCGGCAAGCTCGCTGGTTTGGGTATTATTGTGAAACCGAATATTTCTGTGAAAGGACTTCCTATTTCCTGCGGTTCGAAAGTTCTTGAAAATTATATTGGGAGTTTTGATGCCGATGTAATCTCAGCTATCAGGCGAGAGGATGGAATTATTCTTGGAATGGCTAACTGTGATGAATTCGCTTCAGGCTCAAGTGGTGAAAACTCTGCTTTTGGCCCAACTCAAAATCCAACATCTCCAGGGAGAATTCCTGGTGGTTCCAGTTCAGGAAGTGCTGCATCAGTCGCTGCAGGATTTTGCGACATAGCACTTGGAAGCGACACTGGAGGCTCTATAAGGAACCCTGCCTCTCATTGTGGAGTTTTTGGCTTCAAACCAACTTATGGGCTTGTTTCCAGGCATGGCTTAGTTGATTTGAGCATGAGCCTTGACGTAATAGGTCCTATTTGCAAAGACGCTTATGGAATTGCATTAATGATGGATGTCATTTCCGGCTCCTCTGAGAATGACGCAAAAACAATTCCGCATGAAAGGATTGATTTCTTGCGCGGAATTGATGATGGAATCAAAGGAAAAACTGTTGGGCTTTGCTCTATTGCGAAGGAGATGTGTAGCGAAAAAAGAATCTACGATGTTGTAGAATCGACTGCTGAAAATATGAAAAAAAATCTTGGAGTCAAGCTTATTGATATTGATATTCCCCACATAGACCTTTCAGTACAAGCTTATTACCCGCTTGTTTATGTAGAATTTTTCTCTGGGACAAGAAAGTTTGACGGCAAAAAGTATGGAAAACCTATTGAGGAATTTTGCGGAGAGGAAGTTCTTAGGAGAATTCTTGGCGGTAAAGAAATTTCAAGAGCTGAATATGAAGGCAAGTACTACAGGCTTGCGCTAAAGGCAAAGATGGCGATAAAAATTGCCGTAGAAAAGGCTTTTGAGAAAGTTGATTTCATAGTGCTTCCAGTTACTCCAAAACTTCCTCACAGAATTGGTGACAAAATAACTGATCCAAGGGTCATTTATGCATATGACGCATTTACAATTCCAGCGAACTTTGCCGGAATTTGTGCCATCAGCGTTCCAGCAGGAGAAATTGATGGTTGCCCCGTAGGTATGCAGATTTTGGCAAAAAGTTTTAATGATGCAACTCTTTTAAGGGCTGCAAGAGTGATTGAGAGATTGGGGATAAAAAATGCTTAACCATAACAACGTAATGATTGAAAGATTAAGTCACTCTGCAATCAGACTGACAAAAAACAAGACAATTTACATCGACCCATTTAAGATTTCTGAAAGCAAGAAAGGGGATGTTGTTTTAATAAGTCACGATCATTTCGACCACTGCTCGATCGAGGACTTGCAAAAAATCTGCGATTCAAACACAATAATTGTATGCCCTCCAGATTGCCAGAGTAAAATAATGGCTGGAAAGGTTCATTGCAAACAGATTCTTCTTGTCAAGCCAGGAGTAAAACTGAATATCGATGGAATTAGGGTAGAGGCTGTTCATGCTTATAATACCAACAAGAATTTTCACCCAAAGGAAAATGACTGGGTAGGATACTTAATAGATCTCGACGGAACTATAATTTATCATGCCGGGGACACCGATGTAATCCCCGAAATGAGTTCTTTCAAGAACATTGATGTCGCATGTCTTCCTGTTTCTGGAACTTATGTCATGACAGCAAAAGAAGCTATTCAGGCTGCTGGGATAATAAAGCCCAAAATTTCTGTTCCGATGCATTATGGGACTATTATTGGGACTAAAGCTGATGCGGATGAATTCAAGCGACTTTGGAATGGGAGAACTGAGATTCTAGGCTGATTCTCCAAATCTTTATAAAAAGCTGTTAGTTCCGGATTAGGTTATGCTTAGAACTCATAATTGCGGTGAATTGACTGATAAAGACTTGCACAAAAAAGTCGAGTTGTGTGGTTGGGTTCAGACAAGAAGAGATCATGGAGGCGTTATTTTCATTGATCTTAGGGACCGTTACGGCTTGAGCCAAGTTATTTTTGACCCATCGCACAACAAGGAAACTCACAAGGAAGCCGAACGAATTGGAAGAGAATGGGTGTTGAGGGTTGTTGGAACCGTCAGGCCACGAAAGGAAGGTATGGAAAACCCTAGAATGCACACAGGAAAGATAGAGATTATTTCTGATAGTCTTGAAATTCTTTCGAAATCAAAAACGCCGCCATTTGAGATTGATGAAGATGCAGTAATAAGTGAGGAACTTCGTCTGAAGTACAGATATCTTGACCTCAGAAGGACTAATATCCAAAAGTATTTCTTGATTAGGCACAAAGCCTATCAGGCCGTAAGAGAATACCTTTCATCAAATGGGTTTTTAGAAGTTGAGACCCCAATGCTTGTTAAAAGCACGCCGGAAGGAGCGAGAGACTATATTGTTCCAAGCAGGGTAAATCTCGGTAAAGTGTATGCATTGCCCCAAAGCCCGCAGCTTTACAAGCAGATTCTAATGGTCGCGGGGTTTGACAGGTATTTCCAGATCGCCCGTTGCCTCAGGGATGAAGATTTGAGATCTGATAGGCAACCTGAGTTTACGCAAATAGATCTTGAGATGAGTTTCGTTGAAGAAGAGGATATCTATGCCATTACTGAGGGAATGGTAAAGAATATTTTTAAACATTGTCTCGGAGTTGACCTGAAGATTCCTTTTAAAAGAATCACTCACAAGGAGGCTAATGATAGGTTTGGCTCTGACAAGCCTGACCTTAGATACGGTCTTGAATTGAGAGAAATTACAAAGGAAGTAAACGAGTCGGATTTCACAATATTCAAGAACGCAATTTCTTCAGGAGCGGTTGTTAAATGCCTCATAGTTGATTCTGCAGAGTTCACCCGCAATGAAATTGATTCGCTAATAGATTTTGCAAAGATGAATGGCGCAAAAGGACTCGCATGGATGAAAGTTGAGAGTGGAAAATTGGAATCGAATATAGCGAAATATTTTTCTGATAATGTACAGCAATCAATAATCCAAAAAACATCTGCGAAGGAAGGCACGACCTTATTATTTGCAGCTGATTCTCCCGATAAAACTAATTCAATTCTTTCTGTTTTGAGAAAGCACATCGCAGAAAAGAAAAATCTTATTCCACCCGGCAGCCATGATTTTCTTTGGGTAACTGATTTTCCGTTGTTTATTTGGAATAACGATGATGACAGAATAGAGGCAGCACATCATTTGTTCACAATGCCTGCTAAAGGAGACCTTCATTTGCTAGATAGCGAACCTTTGAAAGTTAAGGCGCGATCGTATGACTTGACACTAAATGGAGTGGAGGTTGCTTCAGGTTCAATTAGAAATAACGATCCTGAACTTCAGAAGAAAGTATTCAAGGTTGTCAACATTTCTGATGCTGAAGCGGAAGAGAAGTTCGGCTTCCTTCTCGAGGCATTCAAGTATGGCGCACCGCCTCACGGCGGCATAGCTCCTGGCTTTGACAGGCTTGTTGCCTTAATGTGCGGCTTCAATGATATCCGTGAAGTAATTGCTTTCCCGAAAAACAAGAAAGCAGAGAATCCTATGGACGGCTGCCCAAGCGACATGTCGCCCCAGCAGTTGAAGGAATTGGGACTTAAGTTGGATTTTGTTAAGGATTAGCCACCAGAAATAACAGAAAGCAACTTTATTTCATCATTATCACTCACATCACGATCTAGTGTAAGCAGTTCGCTGTCTCTCACAACAAGAACTGCTTCTGGGTTTACAGATATCTTTTCGAGAAGATCTTTAACTGACCCTGAGAATTTGACTTCAATGTTTTTGTTTTGCCGCTCTATATGAACTTTCATTCAGTCATTTTTCCTAGTTCTGCCATCGCCCGTTCAAGGAGATCTTTATGGCTTGGAGAAATTGTTTCCATAGTTCTTTTCTTGTTGCACCACAAGTAAGTATTGAGTTTGTTAGGGTCGTAGTCCAGCTTGACTGGGATGTTCATGCTAGTATCTACTAAATAAACGTCGTTAACTATTGTATCCTGCCCATCCGAGACATGAAAATTGAAATCCAATTTCTTTTTTATCGTGTATTTTTTAAGGCCGACTGTTTCCTTAATTTCCTGCCTCATCGCTTCTTCAGTGTTCATTTCCCCTATGACATGGCCTTTAACAAATTCCCAGGCCTTGCTGTCAGGAAGGTTCTTGTGAACCAGAAGGAAGTATAGCTGCCCGCCGTTGTTGTCGTAAATTATCCCGATTATGCCTTTCTTCTCCACCATGTGTTTATGCGGCTTGGGTTTGTTTAAAATATTTTCTATTCTATCTCTCTAAAAATCCCTGTCTTCAGATTTTTATTTACATTCGTAGGTTTGAATACCTTTCCATTCATTACAATGTATGTTCCAATTGGGAGTTCTTGAACAGCAATAAAAGCTGCTCCTAAGTTAAACAATGCATCAGAATCTGGCTTTTCTGCAGGTATCGCTGAGCCCGTCAGGACTATCGTCTTTTTTATATT
>ERZ1292640.4318-Hain-H43-02um-R1-4318-length-10846-cov-26_pt1 | contig 10846 bp, 15 predicted proteins | sample MGYA00564404_ERZ1292640 | MGnify/ENA primary metagenome ERZ1292640 (study PRJEB36523, sample SAMEA6512636) | groundwater metagenome | collected 2019-01-08 | study: AquaDiva: Metagenomics assemblies of 32 groundwater samples | reverse complement strand
CATCCTGCGGGTGATCGAGGCGGGCAAGAGGGCGCTGGGACGGTGAGTGACTGTCCCATCACAGTCCGAGTTCTGGACATGGAGCGCTACCCGATCGACAGCAGTGGTGGTGCTTCCGGCCCGGACGGAATTGGGAAGCTGCCGTAGTCGCTGTGCGGAAGGTTCGATGAGGCAGCGGTAGCACTCGTAGTTCTGACTAGGAGCCATAGTCGAGTTTTAACACCGACTGCCAGTCGTAGGACTTCTTCGGGTCATCCGTCTCGATATGGAACCACAGCGGAAGCGGGGAAGGTTGATTTGTGAGGTCCGTTGCCATTGGTTTGAGCGTGAGACGGCGGATGTGTGTTTTGACCTTCGATTTCTTCGCCTTTGGCAGTTTCCGGACCTGCTGTTCTTGGGCGGAGTACTCAAGTGACGTATCGTGAATCGCACTCGCGTAGTGACGGAAGAATTCAAGCCGTAACGCGAGATCGTCGATTACATCGGTCGGCAATCCCTCTCCAGCAAGCAGTGCTCTCAACTCTTTCCAGAACTCGGCGAAGTGAAGAATGTTCGCGGCCTTCTCCGCAGCCTGCTCGTCATCCTTCCAGCTCCTAATTATGTTCTCCACGACTCCCAGCAAGAAAGCCGCTCCGGCTCGGTCGAGCCGGCGGTGTAGTGTCCAGTCGCAATAGAACCTCAAAGCTCCAAACCGCCCCCTGAATCGCTTGTATTCCAAGAGCTTTCTCGCTTTCACCAAGATGAAGATGACGAGCGGTTCGTTGATTCCCTTCCTTGCCTCTTCAAGCCCCCATCGCAGCTTTTCGACAATCTCCTCACGCATAGATGCAAACTTTAACACTGTCCGCACTTCGGAACCGATTGAAGGGCGGATCGGCATCAGGCTCCCCGGCATCGCCTGCCCGGAGCGGCGCCAGCCGTTCGGGAACCGGGCCAGGCAGTTCACTGCTGAACTGGCGTTGGGCAAGACGGTCACCGTCCATGTCCGGGACCGTGCGCCTGGTCGGGGATGTGTTCCCGCCAGACGGCCGGAATCTGAACCACGAGCTGGTTCGGGCCGGCCTCGCCTAGTGGTACGAAGTATGCGTCGGATGGCCGCCTCAGCTGGAGGGGGGAGGGCCTCTAAGCGGGGGTTGTGGGCAGAGCGGAATCCGGTGCCGCCGTGGGGGTGGCGGCGGTTGTGAGTGGAACAGGAGTCCTGCCGACCGGCTTTCCGTCTCTCTCGACGGCCGGAACCTGAACCACGAGGTTGTACAGTCCGGGCCTGGTCTGCGTTGTGGTATGGTAAATATCCGCGCCACGACCCGGTGCTCGAGCGGCTGGATCAGCGAGGCGCGTGAAGCCCCCGGGGGCTGGGCGCGGAGCCGGATCCGGTGGCGCCGCGCGGAGTGGCCCAGCCAGGAGGAAGCCAATGCCTGGGCGCCCGTACGTAGGGCAGCTTTCGGCAGGCTAGGGATGCACGAGCATGGCAAAGGAAAGCACAGACAAGGGCAGGGGCTGGCTGGAAAAGGCTGCGGATTTCCTAGCGCCAATCCCGGTGGTGGGCCCTGTCCTTGCAGCCGTCGTTAAGCACTTCGGCCCCAGAGCGCTGCTCTGGTGCCTATTCGGCTTTGCTTTTGCATTCGCATTATTCTATTTCCGGCTGGTCCCACTTCCGGCGAGAGTCTCCGATTGGACATGCACGACACCGAATCGCATAAATGTCACAGTGGTCAAGGACCCTACCACAGACTGGCGGGCACCATATCGCTTTTGGTTGGAAAAGGAGGCGGATCTGCTCCGCGAACGCCAGGAGACATCTGGGTATATGGTGGCCGTCATTGAATCTGAGACGCTTGCGGCGACCTGTGAATACAAATGGGTGCTAAACGCCTCCCCAGGCTTTATATTATCAGGCTTCGGTTTCAGAAGCATGTTATCGGGATCATCGCAACGTTTTGAGCCACTCCCAGTAGCCCAAGCATCGCGCTCAGGTACTTTCGTGGCGTTTCGATCGGCTAAGTACCATGGCGAGTACAAGCTTATCGCTGTACTCCAAGTTTCCTGGAAGCGAGAAGATTTGCGTCCTGATGACTTTCTCACGACGATACATTCGCAGGTCAACTGATAGGAGAAGCATATGATGAGGCGATGGCTGCTCGTGACCGTGATAACTGCCAGTGCTGCACTCGTTTCCGGTGTCGTCATTTTCGGACAAAAGAGGACACACAGGATTGAGGGTCAAGTCTTAGATTCGCAGAACCAGCCGATAGGGAATGTGTTGGTCAGGGCCTACCGGAAAGATGGTTTGGAAAAGGTTGGCGAGTCCAGAACTAAGGAGGATGGCCGATATTTCGTTGAATTTTATTCAGACTCTCCGATCAGCTTCGTTCAGTATGAAGCTACTAATTGGATTCCTGCGACGGTGAATCAAATTTCCGGGGCCAGGGATCACCTTATAAATAAGGTCCTGTACAAGGAGGGCTCACGCTTATCTTGGATCGCTGGCAATGAGGCTCTTGCATCGTTCGAGACTGTTTATTGGCATTACCAGCTTACGGGAGGGAAGGCTTATCCAGCAGGGGTAGAGAGTCGATATAGGGCTCTTCTAAAAGGATTGATCGTTCCAGAGGAGCTACAGCCGAGGGTTAAGGAGATCTGGTCGCGGTACGAAAAGCTGAAGTGATGTGGACGACACCGGGTGGCGCGGAACTGGCCCGTAGAGTGAAGGGTCCGTCCTCTTACGGAGCGTGGGGAGCAGACTTGCGCGGCTGGAACGCAAGGTCAAGGGGGGAAGAACGGATTGTGGGCAGACCCGACGGCGATCCCGCTGCGTCTGTGGAAGGGCTTGTGCCAGGAGGTGAATCGGCGAATCGGACGTAGCTCAGGTCCCGGCCGCGGAGAACGGGGTTCCGATCCGCGGCCGCGGGCCTGGCAGCGGCTTCGTCACGGCCAAGCAGATCGTCCGGGAGTGGGGCGTCGGTTTTCTCGTCCTATACAGCCGCGCATAATTACAGGGACACGGTGGATGTGGGGCAGGCGATCGCTTTATGTCGCCTGCCTCTCCGCGTGCGAACGGCAGGCCACACAAGACGATGGCCTGCCCCACGAGGCCACAGCCCTTAGTTCGAGCAGTGTATGTCCCGAAACTTATGCGCGGCTGTATAATCGGCCACGAGCACGCCGGCCAGCAGGTGTGCCTCTGGGCCCTCCACCGCCCCGGCGGCTTGGGGGGAGGTGCGAGGCCGGGATCTCCGGACCACCCCGGTTGGGCGGGCTGTGATCTCAAGGACCAGGTTGGCAGACGAGCGGAAACAGCTCGGCGGGCCGGCGGGGCGTCGTGCCATTGACTCGGACGTTCAGCGCGGAGCATAATAGACACCGTCCATTGTCGCCAGCGCCGGCATTTTTGGGGGGCGAGGCGTAATGAACAATTCAACGGTGTATCGTCGGTCGCCGGTACGGCTGTTCCTTGGTGAGCCGGCGCCCAGGCCGTGCCACGGAGTGGTGGCAGCGCTGCGTACCTGGCATTGCAGGCGCGGTATGATCTACCCGCAGGTGGTGAACCGTGGTGGGCCGGGGGTTCACAGCTCGCTGGACCGGTTCCGGAAGGCCATGTCCGTCGAGGCTGGGAGGATTGGACTGACCGGCCGGTCAGCCTAAGATCCCGGAAGGAAGGCTGCCAAATGCAGCGGAAGTCGTTACAAGACAAAGAGTTCTGGCCGCAGCCGGCCCGGTGGTGGGTTCGTCTTACGCTGACCGGGAGTGGGCTTACTCTGGTAGGCACAAGGGCGTTTCCCCATGACCTGTGTCGCCGTTATTGATGTTGAGACGACAGGGCTGAACCCCTACCGACACGACCGCATTGTCGAACTAGCCGCTTTGGTCATCAGCCTTGATGGATCGGTACGTCGCGAGTTTGTCACACTGGTCAATCCGGAGCGGGACATCGGTCCGAGCCGCGTACACGGGCTCAGCACACGAGACATCCTCGCAGCGCCCCGATTTAGCGAGATAGCAGGGGCACTGGTTGAGGTACTTGACGGCTGCGTCGCTCTGGCAGGGCACAACGTACGGTTCGATCACTCGTTTCTCACTGCTGAATTCGACCGCCTAGGGTATCCGTTTCCGGATGGTCCCACGCTATGCACCATGCAGCTTGCTGGCGGAGGCAGTCTCTCCTGTGCTTGTTCGGATTACGGAATCGCAGTCGAAGGAGAAGCCCATGCGGCGTGCCACGATGCATGGGCCACCGCCCAGTTGTTGGCCACGCTCTTGAAGGATGCTCCTCGCCTAGCATCGGGGATCTCGCGCCAGCCGCCAATCGCCTGGCCGAAGATCCCGAAATCTTCGGTGAGGCCACTGAGGCGGGACGACTCGCGCAGGCGCGAGGCTGAGCCACCTGCTTATATCCAAAAACTGCTCACACGAGTGCAGCCTGACATCCCGCCTCACGAAGAGAACTCGGCCATACTCCCTTACACCGCTTTACTGACCCGGGCGCTTGAGGATCGCCACGTCGACGACGAGGAGGGGCACGCCCTGGTCGAACTCGCCACGCGGTGGGGCATCCCGGCCAACCAGATTCAGAAGGCCAATTGGAACTACTTGCTGAGCTTGGGGGTGGCGGCACTGGCAGACGGCGTCGTGACGGCCGCGGAATGGCGAGACCTGCGCCAGGTAGCCTCACTGCTGGGCCTAGATTCTCGAAATCTGGATGAGATTCTGCAACTGGCCGCGGAGAGGCTGTGGGAAGTTCAGACTCAGCCTTTGGCAGCCGTCGGGGCGTTGGGTGGCGAGAAACTTGCTGGAAAGCAGGTGTGCTTCACTGGAGAGTGTCAGTGTCTGCTGAAGGGTGAACCGATTACCCGAGAGATGGCCGCCGGGCTTGCTGCACGTCATGGGATGATTGTCGCGGAATCGGTGACGAAGAAGTTGGACATGCTCGTAGTTGCAGATCCGCTGACGCAGTCCGGCAAGGCAAAGAAGGCTCATCAGTACGGGATTCGGATTGTGCATGAACTCGTGTTTTGGAGGGCCCTGGGACTGGAGGTGGGATAAGATGGCCACACGCTTGCACCGTTCCGTTGACCAACCAATTCGCGAGGGCCTGAGTTGGAGCGAGAGGTGGGAAGGCCCGGACAAAGGTCTCATCTGGTGCTGGGAGAGGGGGCGACAAGAACGTCTCGAGCGTCCAGACGATGCGGCACGGGCTGACAAGGGCGAACTGGTTGGGCTGGACTGGAAGGGTGGAGTAAAGAAGAAGCTTGAAGTTGAGAACAGACCTGGGACGTTGAAGTATCTGGCCACTTGGCAAGGACTGCGTGGCGAGGACTTGGACATCGAGCTCGAAGACGAACGCGTTATCGTGTGCACCAGAACCGGACAGGCTGTCGTGTTCAGTGCCAAGTTGCCGGAGGATGAAGAATAGGGAGTAGACAACTGCCAGCCGAGCGCCGCGGCGGCTGAGCCGCCGCCCGTTAGGCCGCATCCCAGGAGACTCATGACTGACGATACTCAGGTCCACATCGAGTCGAGCAACTTGACTTTTGAAGCTGTTGCAGCACGGACCACCTCGGATCTTGCGTTGCGCCGCAGATTGGCTGAGGCGCACGTCGTTTTTCTTCCGCTCGGGCCGGTTCAAGGCTTCGAGGGCGACGTCTTCACGGGCGCTCTGGCCGACCTTTACGAGTTCGTCCGAACCGAAGGGCCAACACTTCGTGTGGAAGTTGCGTCGGAAAGTGACGAGCCCGCAGTGCTGATTCTTCACTGGGAATTCCTTGACCTCGGGCGGTTCCTGGTCATGAAGGCGGCGGCGCCACTGATAATTGGGATTCTCGCCAACTACATCTGGAGCAAGTTGGGCAGCAACACCCGCAAGCGGCGGGCCGCACGGGTGCGGTGCGAGATCACGACTCAACTGCCCGATGGTTCGTCGCGGATGGCTCGATACGATGGTCCCGCCGACACTTTCGAGAAAACAATGCGCGACATCGCCGCTCAGGCGCCGACCGGGGGACGCGAGGACACATGATAAAGCCCGATCCTCAGATACGGCGTATATGCCTGGAAGATCCTCGATTCGGAGAAGCCCGCGATGCACTCCTTGCGTTCAAGTCGCGGCTCGACGCCCCGCTGTCGCCCACTTTCTGGGAGGGTCTTAAACAGCAGAAGATCTCCGCGCTCGCGAGTCGCGATCAGGCCGCTGCGAAAGCATGTTGGTGTCTTGAAGAGGTCGGCAGGGCGCAGGAGCGCTTCGTTCTGGGCTTCGCGGCTGCCAAACGAGACGACTTCTATACGTTTTGGTGCGATCTTGAGAGGGTCGAGACCGCGCTGCATTTCCTCGAACCTCATTACGCCACATCGCTGCCCGATTTCGGATTGAGGCACTTGTCGCTGCACCTGCCTAGGTTTCAGGAGTTGTTCCCATACCGTCTGTTTTTCAGCCCTGGCATGATCGTGAAGCGCTTCATCTGCTCTATATGTGGGCAGCCCATGAAACTTCGCGGAGGTTGTGGTCACATTGTGGGCGACATTTACAACGGCGAAATCTGCGGCCAGGTTCTCAAGGACATACAGTTACTAGAGGTGTCGATCGTTGACAAGCCAGTTCAGAAGTATTCTGTGCTATTCGGCCCTGACATTGCTTACGACTACGGCCCCGTTCGCTATGTTGTCCAAGGGCTAAGATCGCCCTGGCATGAGTGGCAGTGCGAGATTAGTGAGATAGTGGAAGCCCCGGAGCGATTCCCTGGGACTTCGCCGGACGCTGGCTGTCCGTGCGAGTCGGGTCAGCACTACGAGGCCTGTTGTAAGCGGAAACCTCGTGTCCGTCGCCATTACGAGGTCCTGTTTGGGGTGTATCCTCCGGCGGAACTGGCGGCGGGGACCACAAATTGGAGCTTTATTGTGAAAGGCAGCCCAGTCGCAAAGCCTCAGGACACGACCGGCGATGCAGCCGAACCAGCCGCTGCAGGCGACGGCCAAGAGCAGGCTGCGCCTGAGCGCCACGGTCGTAAGCCAAGCTTGTCTATGGATCGTCGATGACCCAGTCATACATCGAGACGCTCCGAGTGGATGCGAGGAAAGACCCGGAGGGGTGGGGGAAGAGAAGCCGCGGGGCTGCGCGGCGCGTGCTGAGTGCTGTGTGCTTCCGAGAGACCGCGGAGAGCACATTTCAGAAAACAGGTAGTGCTCTGCTGCCTACCGTGGGCTTCTACTACGCGTTGTTCCACATGGGCATCGCAGCCCTCTACCTCGAGCACCGTACCCGTCCCGCCGAATTGCGTATGATGCGGCACGGCCGCCTCCACAAGCTTCTCGACCTGCGGCTCCTGCAAACCGGTAATCTGGCGCAATCCTATCTCGATCTCCTTAAGCGCCTCCAAGTGGCACGCGAGTACAGCAACTACGTGTTAGGGGGGAAGATGCTCGACGACGCAGATCTGCCGATCAGCCGACACGATGCCCAGGATCTCTACGGGCAGACAGGCGCAGAGTTTGTTCATGTGATCGACTTCATTCGAGCTGTGTCCACACAACTTGATGGAATTCTATGCCCCCTTGACGGGATTGCAGTGACCATTGGGGACGACATTGGTGATGACGTTTATCAGATCTACCTGTCTCCGGATGACGAGGAACGGGTCACCGAGTATCTTGTCGAGCGGAGGCTTACTACGTAGAAGCGTCCGGCCCGAGCTGCCGAACCAGGCACTCCGGGCGATGGCCAAAAGCGGGCTGCGCTTGAGCCCCCGAATCGTTAGAGGTTGATTATGCCTAGCTGGTTGAAGACCGTCGGTCACACGATCCGGCTGGTCCTCTGCCCGACAGCCTTCAGAGAGTCCGAGGTCGAGCACTGCCGCGCTCTGAATCAGGCTGGTGGTGTTGCGAGCGACCCCGATCAATTCCGCCCCGAGGCGGAACGTCGAATCGCGAAGAAACGAAGAGGCCTGTTGATTTCGTTTATCGTCGTCTCTGTTCTGACCACGGCTGGCTTCTGTGCGGCGTTGCTTGCGAATAGGTACCTTCCAATCCCGCTGTTGGGCGTGCGCCTCATTCGCTTGGGATCTGTGGTCATCATTACCTGGGCGGTCCTAAGCCGCATAGGCTACGAGACAGAGTCAATCAGTGGCGAAACACTGTTGGAGATCACGAGTGCGAAAGCATTCAAGCACTTCTATGGGTTGGGGGTCTTCCTTGCAACGTTTTCGTTGTTTCTTGAGCCCACCAATCTCTAACAATTAAAGGATTCTTGTCGCGCTTGGCGCGACAAAATCCTGAGAACAAGGCGTTGCAACGACGGCGCACATAACGCGCCGGAGGGTGAACGGCAGCCAGTATTCGTTTACCGGGTTTAGTCAGGTGGGCCGTTGCAGAACCACTGGCGGCACCACCGGTGGCGGGGTCATAGACACAAGCCTGGGCGCCGCGCCATCGGTCTCAGGACGCCGGTCCATCCTGCGGGTGATCGAGGCGGGCAAGAGGGCGCTGGGGGAGAACCGGAAGTGACACCGGTCGCGCCCTCCATGCCCACTCACTCGCCTTGGTAAGATTCCTAGTAGAGGCTGGCGTGACACTGGACGAGTTGCGGGCCACCAAACGGCAGACCATCCTGGCCATCGCGGCGAAGCATGGCGTCACTAGCATCCGCGTCTTCGGCTCATTCGCCCGTGGCGAGGCGGGGGAGGATAGCGATCTCGACTTGCTCATCGAGCGAGGCCCTCGGCGCACGCCGTTCTTTCCCGGGGGACTGGTCGCCGACCTGGAAGAACTCCTGGGCCGACGAGTTGACGTGACCACCGAATCGGCCTTGCACCCACTGCTGCGAAACCGCATCCTGCGTGAGGCGGTGCCTCTTTGAGCGACGGCGTAGGCGGAATCCTCCAAGCGGCTGAGCGACGGACTGCGCGCCATGGCCACGGAGGTTCCGTGGCAGGAAGTGGCCGGCTTCCGGAATCTGGTCGTACATGAATACTTGCGGCTGGACCTCAGCTTCGTGTGGGAGATCGTCACTGAGGACTTACCACTGCTGAAGCGGGCGATTCTGCTTTTGCGAGAAACGTTGGGGTCGCCTGACTGACAGGGCGGTGCCTGCTCGCCGGCGGGCCGGTCGGCAAGCTGCGCGAGGGCGACCTGATCGAGATCGTCATCGACCGCGTGCGCCTGGAGGGCTCCGTGAACCTGGTCGGCGCTGAGGGGCGCCATTTCGGTCCCGAAGAGGGCGCGCGGGAGCTGGCCGCGCGTCCGCTGCGAACGGACAACAACGCGGCCCGCAGGCCACAGCTCCGCCGCCTTCAGCGGCCTGACGGTTCCGCTTCCCCTTGGCCGGCCGCCTCCGGCTGTGCCTCGGCGTTTCGGGTCTTATCTGTTGCCCTTCGCTGCGCCTCTGCTAACCCCTCGGCAGACAACCGCTCTGCGATCTTGTCTCTCGCTTCGGCAGCGAGTGTGACTTGCGCTCTCGCGGCCAGATCGAGCCAAATGTATGCCTCGACGTTGTCCAACGCTACTCCGCGTCCCGCGGCGAACATGACGCCCATGCAAAACTGCGCGCGCGGCAAGCCCGACTCGGCTAAGGGCTGCAAGCGCCCCAGCGCTTCGGCATAGTCCCCGTTCTTCAGCGCCTTTTCGCCACGTTCCAAATCACGAGCGCAAATCGCCCCTCTTCGAGCTTCATCCCATGTCGCTTCGATGTCGAATAGGCGCAAAAGTTGAAGGCTATCCCAGGTGCGCTTGCGCAGGTCCAGTTCCTCGTCGGCCGCTTCGAGCCAGTCCTCGGCCTCCGGGCTTGGATGCCCCTGTACCCAAGCGCGTACGACCTGAACGACCTCTTCCAAGGGAAGTTGCTCTCGGGAATAGTACTCCGGCTTGTCCCCCTCCAACCGGATTTGCAGATCATCCGTGATGATCGTCCACTTCATATGATCCCAGCCTACCCCATGGCCGGTGACACCATCCGGCCACCTGCTTCGGCTGGAGCGGAGTGGGGCGCCCCAGCGTGGTGGACGCGGATGGCGTTTACCGCCTGCGCGGCCCGGCGCGCGTCTTCATGACCGAGCCGGCGGCGTAATGCCTCAGTCTCGGGGAGTCGATTACCGCGTGTCCGAATTTCGCTGACAGTCGCCGCGATGAGCCTGCGGCTCACCACACCGCATGAAAATGGGGGGCGAGGCATGCCTCGCCCCTACAACGCGTTACGAACCCCGCGGTTAACCCGCCCTCGATCTCGCAGGGTATTTTCGGAAGAGGCAACGAAATTCGGATACGTGTTGCCTTGGCGGGGCCCGATGACGAATTTCGTCGCCTCTCTTGAAAATTTCCGGAGTTCAGGCGGCCGGTTGCCGATTCAATGACCGCATGCTCCATTATCTTTCCCCAGCCTTTTCAATACGTTTCCCTCGATCCAGCCCTCTCATCCCGCGCCCCCCTGTTACTCTGTTAGCGGAGTCCTGGCTCCTCGGCCGCCGGAGTCCAATTTGGCTTCCTTCGTCCAAATTTTAGTTTTTCATGGCCACCGACCAACAAATTGACGCCAATCGACGCAACCCCCGCCGCAGCACCCGCCCCAGAACCCCCGCCGGGAAGGCCGTCGCCAGGCTAAACGAACCCGATCCCCGACTCCAGCGAACCCAAATCGCCGCCCCACGGTTCAACCAGGATACACTCGAGCCCATTTTCATGCGCCTTGGGTGGGGCGCCGCCCGATTGCGGTGACCGTCACCGAAATTCAGGCTCCCGCCCGGTCCCCGAGACTGAGGCATTACCCGGCTGCGATCACGGCCATCAAGAGCCAGGGGCCCGAGCGCATCAAGTCCGGCGACGTGCTGGTGCTGGCCGGCCGCGGCCCGATGGGCGCCGGCATGGAGGA
>ERZ1292640.4317-Hain-H43-02um-R1-4317-length-10848-cov-5_pt1 | contig 10848 bp, 7 predicted proteins | sample MGYA00564404_ERZ1292640 | MGnify/ENA primary metagenome ERZ1292640 (study PRJEB36523, sample SAMEA6512636) | groundwater metagenome | collected 2019-01-08 | study: AquaDiva: Metagenomics assemblies of 32 groundwater samples | reverse complement strand
CAATTTTAAAAGACTCTGTGGAAAAATTGGCTGACGGAGCTTTCGTCGTGCACGAAGACCACGGGATAGGCATCTTCCGAGGCATAACCTCAAAAGAATTTTCAATTTCCCCGCCCATCCGGCAGGCGAACAATTTTCAATTTTCAAAAGAAAACAAAATACAAGATACAGAATTTTTTACAATTGAGTATGCAGCTCCCAGACCCGGGGCCGAACCGGACAAACTTTTTGTTCCCTTGAATCAAAAAGGACGACTGACTCCGTATGTCGGTTTTGAAAATCCCCGCATAAACCGTCTGGGAGGAAACTTCTGGGAAAAGAGCAAGAGAAAAGCCAAGGAAGATATAGAAAAACTGGCCCGGCAGCTGCTGGAGCTTTATGCTAAAAGAAATTTAGCTCAGAGACCGCCCAATTTGGGTGATAAAGATTTGGAGGAAAACCTGCGGCAGTCTTTCACTTATAAAGAAACACCGGATCAGTTAAGAGCCGAGCAGGAAATACTCGCAGATTTGGAATCTCCCTACCCCATGGACAGGATACTTTGCGGAGATGTGGGTTTCGGTAAGACCGAAGTAGCCCTCCGGGCGGCTGTCAGGGTCATATCTTCCGGCCGTCAGGTGGCATTACTGTCCCCCACCACGGTACTGGCCGTCCAGCACGAAAAAACGACCACCAAAAGAATCGGCGCGTCTCCCTTAAAAATAAAAATGCTCTCGCGCCTCACTCCGTCCCGAGATAAAAAACACCTGCTCTCCGAATTAAAAGCGGGGAAGATAGACCTGTTGATAGGAACTCATCGGATTTTATCCAAAGATATTGAGTTTAAAAATCTTGGCCTGGTCATTATAGACGAGGAGCAGAGATTCGGAGTCAAACAGAAAGAAAAGCTGAAGGAGCTTCGGGTAGAAGCGGATATTTTATCTTTGTCGGCCACACCCATACCGCGGACTCTGCAGTTTACCTTGGCGGGATTGCGCCAGATATCGCAGATAGAAACTCCACCGCCGGAAAGAATACCCATCCGAACTTTTGTGCTCCCCTACTCTGCCCAAATAATCAAAGAGTCCATCTTAAGTGAAATAAAACGGGGCGGCCAAATCTATTTTCTGCATAACCGCATAGAGACTATGGGACAGGTAAGGAAAAAACTGGAAAAGGTCGTCAAGGACCCTCATCTTATAGGCATCATGCACGGCCGGTTGCCCGAAAAAGAAATGCTAAAAGTTATGGAAAAGTTTCGAGGCGGCGAAATAAAAATACTTCTGGCTACCACTATCATTGAAAACGGGCTGGATATCTCCGAAGCCAATACTTTGATAGTGGATGACGCCACGCGCCTCGGATTGGCTGAAGCGCATCAGTTGCGCGGACGAGTAGGCCGGGGATCGGAGCAGGCCTTCGCCTATTTTTTGTACAAGCCAAAACATCTCACCGAAAAATCGGGCGACCGCCTGCAAGCACTGAAAGAATATTCAGGATTAGGGTCGGGCTATGATATTGCCATGCGCGATCTGGAAACACGGGGCGCCGGCAATATTTTGGGCCGCGAGCAATCCGGCTCCGTCAACCGCCTCGGTTTGAATCTTTATTATCAAATGCTCCATGAAGCCGTGGATGAGGAGAAACAAAAATTGCCAAAAACTCATCCTTAGACTATTTTTAGCGCAGGTCTCCCGTTAGAAGTGTAATCCTGTACTAAATAACTATTTAACCTATGATAACAATATCTTTTATTTGGTTTTTAGATAAGATAGCCCTAAACTTCTAACGGGATGAACCCGCAGGAATTAAAATTTTTAAACGCGTTCAATTCTATCCCCAATCTCGGGCCGAGCTCCCTCCGCCTGCTGAAAAATCATTTCGGCAATTTTGCCGAGGCGTGGCACGCCGGCAACGATGCTTTTAAAAATATTGGGTTGGAGGCCAGGACCCGTGAAGGCCTTCTCTGGAAAAAACCATCCATCAATCCCGACCGCGAGATGGAGAAAATGGTCAAAGAAAAAATCTGGATAATAACCGAGGATGATAATTTATTTCCAAATATTTTAAAAGAAATACCCTATCCGCCCCTACTGCTTTATGGTACTGGCAATCCCCAAACTTTAGGTACTTTAGGAAAATCCAAAACCTGCGTGGCGGTCGTGGGCACCAGAAAACCAACCGGCTACGGTCTGCAGACCTGCGAAAAAATTGCTTCGGAGCTTGCCTCCTCCGGTATTGTTATAACCTCGGGCCTGGCCATCGGCATAGACACCAAGGCCCACCAGACGACTTTGGATAATAAGGGGGCGACTGTGGCCATAATCGGATCGGGGATAGACCAGCCCTCCATCTTTCCTCCGGAAAACCAGGGATTAGCCAGAAAAATCGTGGAAGCCGGAGGCTTGGTAATCTCGGAATATGCGCCGGGCACTCCGGCCGTCAAAGAACATTTCCCCCAGAGAAACCGCATCATTTCCGGCCTCTCGCGGGGGGTAGTAGTAATAGAAGCCCGCGAAAGATCCGGAGCCTTGATTACCGCGCGCTTTGCCTTGGACCAAAACAGAGAAGTGTTTGCCGTTCCCGGTTCCATTTTTTCCCTGTCGGCTTTTGGCCCCCACAAACTGATCCGGGACGGCGCGAAACTCATAACTTCCGCCCGGGATGTTTTAGAAGAGCTTGGTTTGGATTATACTGGTATGAGCGGGGAAATTTTTGAATCGCTGGACGAGCAAGAAAAAATAATTTTGGGATTTTTAGAAGAGCCTCTGGGAATAGACGTCCTCAAAGAAAAGACCAAACTGGATACCTCCGTCGTCATGACTTCTTTGTCTTTGCTTGAGTTAAAGGGACTAATAAGAAATTTGGGACAAGATACTTATCAAAAAAATCAATAATTTATGGCCAACAGCTTAGTAATAGTAGAATCCCCCACCAAAGCCAAAACTATTTCCCGCTTTTTGGGGAAAGGTTTTATTGTGGAGTCATCCTACGGGCACGTGCGCGATTTACCGTCTTCCAAACTGGGAGTGGATACGGAAAATAATTTTGAGCCCAAATACTTGGTCCCGGTCAGAGCCAAGCCGCTGGTTAAAAAACTTAAGGAGCTGGCTGGCAAAGCCGGGAAAATAATACTGGCGACTGACGAAGACCGCGAGGGCGAATCCATCGCCTGGCATTTGGTCCAGGCTCTCGGTCTGAACGAACCAAGCATCGCCCGTCCCGCTTCGCGGAAGAAGAAAGGAAAAGATTCATCCGCCGTCGCAGACAAAGCAGGAAAATTAAAAACCGTAGAACGGATAGTTTTTCATGAAATAACCAAGACGGCCATTGAAAAAGCTCTGGCGAATCCCCGCGAGATAGATCAGAGCCTGGTGGATGCCCAGCAGGCCCGCCGGGTATTAGACCGGCTGGTGGGCTATAAACTTTCACCGTTTTTATGGAAGAAATTTTTCCGGGGCCTTTCGGCCGGGCGCGTCCAATCCGTGGCAGTGCGGTTGATTGTAGAGCGCGAACGGGAAATACAAGCATTCACCCCGGAGGAATATTGGACCATCGGCGCCGAGCTAAACAAAATCGACCAATCCGACACAGCTTCTTTCGTAGCCTCCCTCGCTAAAAAAGGAGATAAGGCTCTGGATAAATTCGCGCTGAAATCTAAGGATGACACCGACCTTATTTTGTCTGACCTTAAAGAGGCAAGCTGGGTGGTTGAAAATGTAGAAAAAAAATCGGTCAATAAAAATCCCCTACCGCCGTTTACCACCTCTACCCTCCAGCAAGCCGCCTTCCAAAGATTGGGCTATTCGGCCAAGCAGACCATGCGTCTCGCCCAGCAACTCTATGAAGGAATTGATTTGGACGAAGGAGCCGTCGGACTTATCACCTATATGCGTACCGATTCGGTCAATCTCTCCGCCGATTCCTTGCAGGCCGCGCAGGAATTTTTACATAAAGAAATCGGCGAAAAATATGCCCTGCCTGAGCCGCGCCGCTTTAAGACATCATCCAAGGGAGCGCAGGAAGCTCACGAAGCCATCCGCCCCACCAATCCGTCTTACACCCCGGACTCCGTAAAAAAATTTCTGGATGCGCGCCAATTCAAACTCTATGATCTCATTTGGCGCCGGTTTCTGGCCTGCCAAATGCCCGCCGCGTCTTTAGACAGCGTCGCGATAGATATAAAAGCCGACGGCCAAAAAGAAAATTATATTTTCCGGGCCAACGGCCAAAGACTGCGCTTTGACGGCTTTTTAAAAATTTATCAGATGAAAGTAGCGGAAAATGAATTGCCGGATTTAGCTCCGCAAGAAAATCTAAAACTAGAAAAACTCCTGCCCGAACAACATTTCACCGAGCCGCCGCCGCGCTTTTCCGAAGCCTCTCTCGTCAAAATACTGGAAAAAAACGGCATCGGCCGGCCATCCACCTACGCTCCGATTATCTCCACCATCCAGGACCGCGGCTATGTACAAAAAAACGAGAGCCGCCGCCTGGCGCCCACGGAAATAGGGTTTAAGGTAAACGATATGCTGGTGGAAAATTTTCCGAAAGTCGTGGATACGCAATTTACCGCCAAAATGGAAAGCGAGCTGGACGAGGTGGCCGACGGCCAAATGAAGTGGCAGGATGTCATCAAAGAATTTTACGGGCCTTTCGCCCAAAATTTGGAAGAGAAATACGAATCGGTTAAAAAAGAAGATATGATTGAGACCACCAATGAAGTTTGTGAAAAATGCGGCAAGCCGATGATTATCCGCATGGGGCGGTTCGGCAAGTTTATGGCGTGCTCCGGCTTCCCCGACTGCAAAAATACCAAAGCCATAAAACAGGAAAAGCAGACCATCGGTATGAAATGCCCCAAGTGCCTGGAGGGAGATATTATCATCAAGCGTACCCGCCGCGGCAAAGTATTTTTCGGATGTTCAAAATATCCGGCTTGCGACCACGCGTCCTGGACCGACCCCCGCAACCCGGAGCCGGACAAAAAAGTTAAGAAGGAAGAAAACAACCCCGACTAATAGGGGTTGTTTTCTTAAATTGAAAATTTGCCGATTTAGATATAAAATAGGGCACACACAATGAGCTTTAATATTTTACTTGAAAAACTGAAGGAACAGAACCGCCCGGCGGAGGATTTGGAATTGATTAAAAAAGCTTATGATTTTGCCGCGCGGGCTCATGAGGGTCAGAAAAGAAAATCCGGCGAACCCTTCATCAACCACCCTCTTTCCACGGCGGTTAAACTCACCGAAATGCGGCTGGATTCCAAAACCATCGCCGCCGCCCTCCTGCATGATACCATTGAGGATCACCCCGAATTTGAAACAGAGCTTAAAAAAATTTTTGGCGAGGAAATTGCTTTTTTAGTGGACGGAGTCACCAAACTCAACAAAATAAAATATAAGGGTAGTCAGCGCACGGCTGAGAGCCTGCGTAAGATGTTTCTCGCCATCGGCGAAGACATCCGCATTGTCTTGCTCAAACTGGTGGACCGGACTCACAATATGGAAACCCTGCAATATCTGCCCGCCGATAAGCAAAAAAGGATAGCCACGGAGACTCTGGAAATCTACGCGCCGCTTGCCTACCGCCTCGGTATGAAAAAACTTTCGGGACAGCTGGAGGACCTCGCTTTTCCCTATGTCCTGCCCGAAAGATATGAATGGCTTTCCAAAATCACGTCTGATAAATTTCCGGAGTGGACAAAATATATGGAAAAAATAAAGCCGGTTTTGATTATGGAGCTCGCGCGAGACGAGGTTAAATTTGCCAGCATAACCTCGCGGATAAAACACCTGTACAGCCTTTACAAAAAACTTCTCAAATATGACTTGGACATTTCCAAAATAACCGATATCGTGGCTCTCCGAGTTATTGTCTACACTCTGGAGGATTGCTATGCCGCGCTGGGGGTGGTGCATAAACTTTGGCGGCCGGTGCCGGGAAAAATCAGGGATTACATAGCCCTGCCCAAGCCAAACGGTTATAAATCCCTGCATACCACGGTTTTCGGACCGGAAGATAATATGTTTGAGGTTCAGATAAGGACGGTGGAGATGCATCAGGAAGCCGAGTACGGTATCGCCGCCCATTGGGCCTACACCGAATTCAAGAAGGAAAGGCCCAAAGATTACGCGGAGAGACAGGCTTCTTTCCTCAACCAAAAAAGATTCGCTTGGCTGGACCAGATAAGAGAGTGGCAAAAAGACGTAGAGAGCCCCGATGAGTTTCTGGAAGCCCTGAAGATAGATTTTTTTAAAGCCCGTATCTTTGTGCTCTCCCCCAAAGGAGATGTCATAGACTTGCCCGAAGGAGCCACCCCGATTGATTTTGCTTATCACATCCATACCGATCTTGGCAGTTCCGCCACCGGTTCTAAAGTCAACGGCAAAATGGTGTCCCTGGATCATCAGTTAAAAACCGGGGATGTAGTAGAAATCCTTATCCAAAAAGGCAAAAAACCAAGTATCGATTGGCTGAAGTTCGTCAAAAGTACCCAAGCCCGCAAAAAAATTTCTTCTGTCTTAAAAAAACTTACCGAGTCCAAAAAATTTGAGAAAAAAGGGGGAGAGATGGTGGAGATACGGCTAACCGCCAAGGATCGTTTCGGTCTCCTGCATGATGTGACCTACGTCTTTACCAAACAGAAAATAAATATGAAAAATGTTACTACCGACAATAAAAGTAAATCTTACCCCGCGATAATAATACAGACCGTTCTCAAAAACCGCGGGGAACTGGAAAAAATAATGGTGCGGCTAAAAGAAGTCAAGGGAGTGATGGAGGTGAGTTATAAATTGTTATAGAAATCGACATCTTTAAATCTTAAAATATTTGCTCGCCAACTTATTCTCTCGCTTCACGGGTTGCGGTGTGGACAAATAATATTCGCTCGTCGGCGGGAGCCCCTCGGTGTTCTCCACTTATAAGAATGTTTATTGTTGTCATTGCGAGCGTAGGCGAAGCAATCTCTATCATCTTACATAAAGATAATGGAGCCCCCGTTTCCCTTCCTCCTCGCTTCATTTATTTGTTACCCACACCTCCACAAGTTCTCTCAAGAACAAATTGGCTCGCTTTTGTCATGAATATGAGAATAAAAAAACAGCCCGAAAGCTGCTGTTAAAATCCTAGCGATTTTTCTTAGGAGAATCGAAGAATTGTTCTTCTATTCGGCCTTTTTTGCCGTTTTGTTTATCAGAGTGATCATGTCTATCACATCTACTTTTTGAGCTTCGCCTGCACCCAGAAGATATTCACGCATATAAGTATTTGTAAATATTCCACATTCAAGATCTACATATCCTTCGTAAAGCCTTTTAATTTGAGCTACTAGTAGATTCCCATCATCTTTGAATATCAACACGTCTCCTACGGCAAATGTCCATTCTTTTTCTTCAGCCATCTGAAACCTCCGTTGTGGAAAAATATTTTATTTTTTATCCAGATTTGTTCTAACTATAGTCTACGCCTGCCTGATAAGTTTGTCAAGCAGAGCTCGGAGTTCTTCGTCAGAGTAAAATTCCATGACGATTTTTCCTCTCTCACCCATTTTCTGTAAAGAAACTTTAGTGCCCAGTCTCTCTTGCAATTGGTTCTGCCACTGGCGCATTTCGGGATCCTGCGATTGCGAGGCGCGCTTGCGGGGAGTCAGTGTCCGGCCGGAGACTTGGCGCGCTTTGTTTTCAGCCTCCCGCACCGTCAGCCGGTCAAATAAAATCGCGTTGTATACATCGTGCTGTTTGGTAAGGTCCTCCCCCGCCATCAAAATCGCCCGGGCATGCCCCTCGGTTATCTGGCCTTCATGCAAAGCGGTCTGTATATCGGGCGGCAAAGTTAAAAGACGGAGAGTGTTGGCCACCATCTCGCGCGATTTGCCGATGCGGTCGGCCACCTCTCTTTGCACCAGATTAAAATTATCTATCAGCTGCTTAAAAGCTTTGGCCCGCTCCAGCGCGTTTAAATCCTCGCGTTGGACGTTTTCTATCAAAGCCAGCTCCAGTTTTATCCGGTCATCCGGCATCCCTCGCCGTATTATGGCCGGCATCTGGGAAAGCCCTGCCAGCTGCGACGCGCGCCATCTCCGCTCCCCCGCTATCAGCTGGTATTTTACCTCCAACCCAGTCGGCGTTTCAAATTCTCTTTTGGTAACCAAAATCGGTTGCAGCACGCCGTGCTCGCGGATGGAGGAGGCTAAATCTTTCAAGGCCTCCGCGGCAAATTCGCGCCTGGGTTGAAAAGGATTGGCTTCTATCTTTTCTATCTCAATCCAAAAAATGGAGTCACCGCGACGGGGGGTAAAATTATCCTGATAAGTGCGTCCGGTGGCCGATTCAGACGCTACTTGAGCTACGGGCTGGACCGTCACGGACGCAGCCGCTACCGGAACAACCTGTTCCGACTGGACAGGTTTTTCTTCCGGCATATCGTCCGGCTGGCGATCTGGTATTAAAGATTCCAAACCGCGTCCCAAAGAGTCGCTCATTGTTGTTAAATTTATATTTTTCTTAAACCTTCCAGTCCCAAAACTTCCTGGGCCAATTGGCGATAAGCTTTGGCGCCATGTGAGTAAGGATCATATTGTAAAATTGTTTTGCCGAAAGAAGGAGCTTCGGCCAAACTGACGTTGCGCGGGATAACGGCGTCAAAAACATAGCCGGGAAATTTTCTTCTGATTTCTTTCTCCACCGCCCGATGCAGGCGGGATTTGCGGTCATACATGGTTAATAGCGCTCCCATAATGCCGACTTTGGTCTTTAGATTGGAGTTTATCAGCTGGATTGTCTGCAGAAGATCCACCAAACCTTCCAGCGCGTAATATTCGCATTGTACCGGTATAATGATTTTGTGAGAAGCAACCAGGGCGTTGATGGTCAGCAGACTCAAGCTCGGCGGGGAATCAATGATTATAAAATCATACTTGCGGCGCACCGGCTCCAAAACTTCTTTTAGTTTATACTCCCGATGGCGCATGTCAACCAGCTCTATGGCCGCGCCCGAGAGCGACGGAGACGACGGCAAGATATGCACCGAGAAAATGGGGGTTCGCTGGATGACATCATCGGCCAGAGCCTTACCGATGAGGGCGTGATAGATGTTTTTGTTTATTTTTCGGGGATTCAAACCCATACCCGAGGTGGTATTGGCTTGCGGATCAAGGTCCACCAAAAGCACCCGTTTGCCGAGAGCAGCTAAAAAAGTACTAAGATTAATTGCCGATGTACTCTTTCCGACACCGCCTTTTTGATTGCATAAGGTTATTATCCGCGTCATTGTCTTTTAATAATAAACTACTTAGGTTAAAGTTACAATTTTTTTAATCTCCTTTGAAAATCCTAACGCTAAAATGTTACAACTAAAACGCTATAGCGTTTTAGTTGTAACATTTAGCCAAGAGAAAAACGTTTTCTCAGGTGCAGTTCGTTATCAACCTTAGTCGCTTCAATAAAACGTACATAACGCCGGGCGTTATAAAATTCAATAATAAAATCAATTTCGTTCCTACATTCATACGGGTGAACAAAAACACTCTTTTGCAGTTCCTTTAATCCCATTTGTCTAAGCTGTCTACGGAGCGAATCTCTAAGATTTTTATACTGCTCCGGGATGTCAAACATAATAACCCTCCATTTCTTATCCCATTCTTTAGGTTTTTTAATTCTCATATCATCTACTTTATATCGCAAAGAAACCTTTTGACCCTCTTGGGTAAGAATAATAGAAATTGAGCCATCTCGATTCTCCTTATAATCAATAAGTTGTGACCGATAAAGCTGGTGGATAGCCCGATATAGTTTTCTTCTTTCTATTTTTTTCCATTCCAAAGGAATTTTGTTTAAAATTCTCGCATAATAAGCTGGTGATCTGGCTAAACTAAGAGCTATGCCTCCGGATAACAGAAGAAGCGCTTTTTGAGCAGTTGGTCCTACTTGTCTCATATTTTTACTTTATTATAAGCCATTCTATAATATAAATAGTAAAAGTACCATATTAACAGCGATAGCGTTGAAAGCGTAACATTTGATTTAAAATAAGGTTGAGAGTATCATGGCTTTACTATTTCAAGTATAAAGGGGGGCGAGTGGCGGAACGGTATACGCGTAGGTCTCAAAAACCTATGGGAGCAATCCCGTGTGGGTTCAAATCCCTCCTCGCCCATTCTATTTAGGAAAAACATTGGCTCGAACCGCATTTTAATTTTGGGGGAAGAAAATTTTTTCATTCATTTGTTGCAGAAATTCTCTAGAATTTCTGTTTTTTATTATTTGGGTTGGACAATTTATAGCTTTTATGTTAGGGTAAATCGTTATCAAAAATCGTAGTAGATAACATAGCACATTTCAAAATTGAACAGAGAGGGGGTATACCATGAGTCAGATCGATATAGTCGTTCCAGATGGTTCCATGCAGGAGGTCATTGTTGGCCTTTTTGCTAAAGCAGGGTTGCCAGTGGTGATAGAAAAAAGGCGAACAAAGGAAGGTAAAGTTGAGGTTGATTGGATTAAGCGTGTTGCCTTTCAGAGGCCGCAGGAAATCCCGAATTATCTCAAGAGTGGTCATTTCGATGTCGCCATTGTAGGCGAGGATTGGATTGCTAACTGGGGTTATGAATTTCCTGTTTTGCTCAAACTGCCCATTGGACGCAGTAGCAACAAACCCGTTAAGATTGTCTTGGCAGTGAATCAAGCCAGTGATTTTCGGCGGGTAGAAGAACTGCCCCAAAGTTGCGAAGTTGCCACCGAGTATGTCCAGTTGGTCCAAAGATTCTTCATTGGTTTGGGAAGGGATGACATCAAAGTTGTTCCGTCCTTCGGCAACACCGAACACAAGATCGGATTTGGGGCAACGGCAATCGTTGATGTGACA
>ERZ1292640.39-Hain-H43-02um-R1-39-length-97132-cov-21_pt2 | contig 10851 bp, 9 predicted proteins | sample MGYA00564404_ERZ1292640 | MGnify/ENA primary metagenome ERZ1292640 (study PRJEB36523, sample SAMEA6512636) | groundwater metagenome | collected 2019-01-08 | study: AquaDiva: Metagenomics assemblies of 32 groundwater samples | reverse complement strand
CCAAAGCCCTGCAAAACCGTCATGTCGCTCCCGCAACTGCGGAACTCAGGCTAGGCTTCAATGACCCCGACAGCCAAGCTCCGTGCAACACCCAGCACCTTCACCCTCTCGTCGGCCGCCGTCCGAGATGGGCAGGTCGACGTGAAACCCACTCCGTTCGTTCGAGGACGCGCCGGGAGGCGGCGAGCGTGAAGCGGGCCGGTCTGCCACCCACCTGAGCGACGACGCGGTTCATCGCCCTCGTGATGGCACGATGGGAACGGGCACGCTGCCGCTTCACCTCAATACTCTCTCACGCTCCGGACCTCACCTCGTTCCCGCATGGGCAGGCTGGACAGCTCAACGGGATACGCGCGCACCCTCGATCTGCCAAGCACCCTTCTCAACCTGTTCATTCAGGCATGCGTGACACACGTTCGTCTGCGTGCGCCCCGGAGGCGCCCAGACAGCCGTCACGGCGCCGGGGGTCTCCTTGGCGGTGCACTTCTTTCCCTTGACCGCGCAAGTGTCCCACAGCACCACGCCGGTCGCTTCGACTTTCTTCATCCGGTCCTCCTTCTTTCGAATTCTATCGCCAGGAAGCGGTTGAGTCTATCGCCCGCGTCCTCCACGAGATCCAGGCGGTCCGTCTCGCTAAGAGGAGGCATGAACGACGCACGCAGGCTGGTTTCGGCCTCGTCCAGGACAGCGGGCCTGCCGGATGGCCTGACCCCGGCTTGGCCCCGGCCCTCCCTCAGATCGTATCCAGCAAGCCGCGCTGGGCGGCCGTAAGCCAGCGGATACCCCCCCGGTCAGTGGCGGAAGATAAGCCGCGTGATGGAACAGCGCGGGAACAAGACCCGGAGCGGTCCGTGGGGAACCCGCGACGTCCGTGCCCTTGGACGTAACGCATCTGGATGCGCGATGTCCGCCCGCGCGAGGAGAGACGGCGGCGCCAGCCGCGCGACCTCGACCCTATGGGCCGCGAATCCATCCAGCCCGACCTCGGCCCGGATCGCCTTCCGGGGATGACGGTTCACGACCAGCACGACCAGCGACCGGCGGTCGCGCGAGAGCAGGGCGAGCGGGTCGAGCCACGGCACGCCCGCGACCTTCGGGAGCCGGCGGCCCGGGCTGTCGAACGCCTCCCCCACCGCCTCGACCGGGACCGGACGCCGGCCGGGCTGGGTGCCGTAGAGGTGCACGGCCCAGTGCACGGGCTGGGGCGCCACGACCCCCAAGTCCTTGACCAGCCCGCCGCCGTGGTTGATGAGCGCGCTGTGCGTGAGCAGTTCCACGAAGGACCCGGCCCGGACGGCCTGGTGCATGATCGAGGCGTAGAACAGCGCCTCCATCGTGGTCGCGTTGAACCGGTTCAGGATCTGGAGCTCGTCAAGGGCGAGCTTGGGCGCCAGCCCCGCCTCGACAAAAGGCTTCGCGCACGGCCAGAGCCGCCGCTCGACAAGCTCCGACGCGTCGCCCTGGATGTCGAGGTGCGTCTCCTCGGGGTCGGCGTCGGCGGGCAGATCGTGCAGCGGGAGCCAGTGAACCGAGATGGACCGGATCGTCTTCTTGTTGCGCCGCACGAGCTCGGCGTTCCATTCGGGCGTGTCCCCGCACCCGATGAGCTCGATGCCGGAGTCCGCCCGCCGCATGGCCCGGGCGAAGGACGCGTACCGGGCCGCGTTGCCCTTCGCGTCCGTCCACCCGATCTGCCAGCGCCCGTACAGCTCGTTCCCGATCTCCCAGAGCCGGACCCGGCGGCCGCAATACCTCACCCAGGCCGCGGCTTCCTCCGGGGTGCCGTCCCCGGCGTTCACGCAGACCATGGGCTCCGCGCCCACGAGCGCGCAGAACCGGAGCCACTCCTCGGTTCCGACGTGGTTCCACTCGACCCCCTCCCACGCCGGGTTGGGCTTCGCCGGGCGCGCGTCGACCGGGCCCACCCCGTCGCGCCACCGGTAGCCCGAAACGAAGTTGCCGCCCGGGAACCGGATGAGCGAGACGCCCGCCTCGCGAACGTACCGGACCACGTCGGGGTCCCAGCCGTCGAGGTGGTCCGCGGGGAACGCGAAGACCTGATCCACCCACGCCATCCCGCCGCCGGTCGTGCGGACGGAGAGGAAGGCCGGGCGCCCGCGGCGGAGGCTCCCCCGCGGCACGGCGAGCCGGACCGACAGCCGCCGCCATTCGGGGCCCGCGTTCAGCCGCGCGGACGCGAACGGCGCCGCCGCCGGATTCGGCGGACCGAGCGCGATCTCGAGTCGCGCCCCGCCCTGGGCCTTGGCCCAGAGGGTGACCTCGATCCACCGGCACCGGTGCCCGGGCACGAAGACGGGGGTGACGACGGCGGCGATGCCCTTCGCGATAGAGGCCAGCCGCTGCGAGGTCCCGTTGACGCCGGCGTCGAGGCCGAACCGCCCGCCGCGGCCGGTGGCCGCCCACCAGAATCCGCACCCCGCCGCCGCGCTCCGCTCGGGCTCGAACCCCGAAATCCTCCAGCGCTTCTGGTACCGGCCGATGACCCGGGCCCGCGACTCGTCCGCGCTCCCCCAGGGATTGCCCCAGACCGACGGGCCCTCGCATCCCGGGTTCAGGACGAGCTGGGCCCACGCGCCCTGGTAGACGTTCGTCCCCAGATGCTCCGTGAACTTGCCGAACATCCGGCGGGTCACCGCGAACGGCGCCGGCGCGGAGGCGCGGACGGTCAGGCGGGCCGGCCCGGCGGGCGACGGCGTGAACCGGAACAGGGAACGGGCGAGCGTCAGCGGAGCCTCGCGCGGCGGGTGCATTCCCCTCATCATACGACGGTCGATCCTCAGCGTCGGGCTTCCAGCAGCGCCCGCGCGGCGGCGTCCAGCCACCGGGCCTCATCGACGTCCACGGCCGAGAACCTCACCGGATCATTGGGCAGGAGCTGGGCCAGCCGCGGGAGGTCGGCGGCGATGAGGCACGCGATCCGCGGATAGCCGCCGATGCTCCCGCACTCGGGGCCGAGGATGATCGGCCGGCCGTCGGGCGGGACCTGGATGTGGCCCGACGCCACGGGCTCGGACAGCACGTCCTCCGGGGACCGCGGAATCGCCGTGCCCGTGAGCCGCACGCCGGAGCGGTCGGACGCCGAGTGGACGCGGAACGGGCCCGCGAGCAGGGCCTCGAGCGCCCCCGGCGGGAACGCCTCGAGGTCGGGCCCGGGGATGACGCGGAGGTCGCCCGGGGGGTCGTAGATCGCGGGCACGCGGGGGCTGAGGTCCCCGAGCTTGGGGGCGCCGGGCTTGCCCGTCTCGAGGAGCATGCCCGGCGCCAGCACGACCCCGCCGAGGCCGCACCGCACGTCGGTGGCGCGGCTACGCATGAACACGGGCGCGCCCAGTCCGCCCGCGACCCCGAGGTACGCCCGGCAGCCGGAGACCCTGGCCCCGAAGGAGAGCACGGAGCCCTTCCGGACCGTGACCGGGCGCCACCGGGGCACGACCCGGCCGTCCGCGGTGGCGGAGAGGTCGGCCCCGCAGACGGCGACCACCGCGTCCGTGAGCGCCTCGAGCCGGGGGCCCCGGTACGTTACCTCGAGCGCGGCGGCGAGCTCGGTATTCCCACAAAGCCGATTCGCCGCCCGGAGCGCGAAGGGATCGAACGCCCCGCCGGGCGCGACGCCGGCGGCCCGGTGGCCCGGCCGGCCCGGGTCCTGGACCGTCGTGAGCAGACCGGCCTCGACGACGCGGAAGACCCTCATCGGCTCACTTCCTTCCTGAAGAGCGTCGCGCCGCCATGAAGCCCAACGTGGTCGGCGGACGGCTCGAAGACCACCCGGTCGCCGACCGCGAGCCGGTTAGGCGGATTACGCCGCGGATCGAACAGGACGGCCGGAGTCCGGCCGAGAAGCCGCCAGCCGCTGGGCGACGGAGATGCGTAGATCCCGGTCTGCCAGCCGCCGATCCCGACCGAACCCGCGGGCACCCGGACCCGGGGCGCGTCGAGCCGCGGCAGGTTCAGCTCGCCGGGCACCGGTCCCAGGAACGGACAGCCCGGCTGGAACCCCATGACCCAGACCTCGAAGGTGACCGCGCAGTACCGGCGCACGACCTCGTCCCAGCCGAGGCCGGTAAGGCGCGAGATGGAGTCCCGGTCGGTCGCGCAGGCGGGACAGGTGCAGAGTGCGAACCGCTTCACCCTCCCCCCCGATCCCTGGGCCGGATCGGCGTCCGCCGCCTCCTCGGCCGCGATCCGGTCGAGGCCGTCGCGGACGATCCCGGGGTTCACGGCGACGGGATCGTACGAGACGAGCAGGGACCGGTACCCGACGTGGGTCTCGATCACGCCCGGCAGGGCCGCCCGGTCGACGCGCCCCTTGAGCCGCCGCACCCGGCGGACCGTGACGGCGTCGGGGCGCGCGGCCCGGCCGAGGGAAACCAGCCAGCCCGTGTCCCCGGCGGGGCGGATCTCAATCACGGAAAGCGGTTATTGCGGCGCGGTCCCGGAGAGCGCGTTCGCGATCCAGATGTGGATGGCGGCGGGGGTGTCCGTGGTCTGCGAAACGACGCTGACCCGCGTGAGGCCCCCGGCGGCGGCGCGCACGAGGACGCCTACGCCCTTCGACGTCTCGATCCCGACCGCCGCGCCCCTGAGCTCGGCCACGAACCAGCTCCCCCGCGCCGTGCGGCGGCTTTCCCCCACCCGGAACCCGCGCTCGTCCAGCGCCTTGCGCGCCGCCGCCAGCATCGCTACCGGAGGCTTCTGGTAGACCCTCGTCCGCGCCGGATCGTCCGGGAGCGCGGGATCGGCGAGGGCGGACCGGATCCGGTCGCGCGGGCCGCCGCAGGCCGCGAGGACGAGCGCGAGCCCCGCCAGCCACGGCGCGATCCGCTTCGTGGTGCCCGTGTCAGTCCTTCGGCGCCGGCGCCAGCGCGTCGGCCGGCTGCGCGATCTCCAGACACCCCCGGTAGGACCCGGCGGCGTCGCGGACGGCGACGTACCGGACGTGGATCTTCCGGCCGGCCTTCTCCGCCGGGAAGTCGAAGAAGTCCTGGGTCCCGGCGCGGAACGCCTCGAGGATCCGGTTCACGGCCGGGACGGTCTCCGGCTTGTGGCACGACTGCACGGACCTGCCCAAGATGTCGGGCGTCCGCGAGAAGAGCCGGTGCTTGGGGTCCGAGTAGTACACGGTCACGTCGTGCTCGTCCACGAACGTGATCTCGCCGGGCAGGTGCCGGAGCACGAGGTCGACCTGTTCGGGCGTCAGCGCCCCGCTTCCCAGGTTGATCGGCCCCGGCACCCTGGTCCCCCTAAAGTCCCTTGAGCGCGGTGGAGACCGACGCCTTCTCGATCTCGTCCCCGGTCACCTCGCGGCCGAGCTTCTGCGAGAGGAAGATGCCCTCGGCGATCTTCATCATCGAGAACCCGAGCGCCGCCGTGTCCAGGAGCTTCGCCTTCCCCTGCTGGACCGCGACCCAGTGCTTCTGGCAGGAGTCGTACGCGGTGTAGTCCGCGTTCACCTGGTGCCAGCGCGTGTCGGCCGCGTCCATCTCGAATCCGGCGTTCATCTCCATGTCCCCGATCGTCGTGTGGTACTGGAATGGCGCGAGCGTGATGCCGCCCTTCGACCCCGCGAGCTTGGACCCGTCGGTGCCACCGAGGTTGATGGCCCACGCCTCCTCGATGAAGAACGAGATGCCGCCCTCGAGGCGCACGAGCGCGACCCCGAACTCCTCGACGCTCCACTTGCCGCTCGCCCTGCGGTCCTCGTACATGGGCACCTCGTTGTGCGTGGCGCCGCTCACGGTCAGGACCTTGGGGTTGCCGAGCAGGTGCAGGATCTGGACGATGTGGTAGATCCCCATGTCGTACATGGCCCCGCCCGCCGCGATCTCCTTCTGGACGAAGTTCGACGTCCCGTACCCGTCCACGTAGGGGCGGCCCCGGCGGCGGTAGGAGGACGACTTCGCGTAGTAGAGCTTGCCGAGCGCGCCCTCGTCGATGAGCCGCTTCGCGGCCTTGGTCTCCTTCGCGAAGACCGTGGCGACCTGCATCATGAGCCGGCGGCCCGTCCGCGCGCGCGCCTCGATCATGGCCTTCGCGTCGGCCCAGCTTCCGGCGAGCGGCTTCTCGCAGTAGACGTCCTTGCCCGCCTCCATCGCCGCGATCGAGACCGGGGCGTGGAAGTTGTTGTGCAGGCAGACGTCGACCGCCTGGACGTCCGACAGCTTGAGGAGGTCGTGGAAGTTCGTGAAGACCCGCGTCACCCCGAGCTCGGCCGCGACCCGCTTCGCCTCCGCCTCGTTAACGTCCGCGATCGCGACGATCTCGGCCTCCGGAATGTTCTTGTACTGCCCGACGTGGGACTTCCCGATCTGCCCGACCCCGATCATGCCGATCCTGACCTTGTCCGCCATCTGTTCTCCTCCTTGAAGCCGTGTCTCGACCGGCCCATTATCGCAGGCCATGCAAGGCCCCGCAGGGCGTACAATGGGCGCCACGATGGCGTCGCCGCTCGCCCGTCCCCGCCGGTGGGTCCAGCTCACCCTCGTCGAAGGGGATCTGCGGCCCGGGGCCCGGCCGCGGTACTCCGCCCGCTGGTGGCTCGACTTCGCCCGCCGCGTCCGCGCCGAAGGCGCCTGCCTCTCCGCCGGAGGCTGCGTCGCCTTCTACCCCACCCGGATCCCCCTGCACTACCGGAGCCGGTGGATGGGCCGCCGCGACCCGTTCGGTGAGCTCGTCCGCGGGTGCCGGCGGCTGGGGATGGTCGTGGTCGCGCGCACGGACCCGCACGCCGTCCACGACCCCGTGTTCCGCGCGCACCCGGACTGGATCGCGCGCGACGAACATGGACGCCCCCGCCGGCACTGGGCCTCGCCCGAGATGTGGGTCACGTGCGGACTGGGCCCCTACCACTTCGAGTTCATGACCCGGATCCACGCGGAGCTCATGGCCCGGTACCCGCTCGACGGCATCTTCGTGAACCGCTGGGACGGGTCGGGGATGTGCTGGTGCCGCCACTGCCGCGACGGGTTCCGGCGCGCGACCGGGCTCGCGCTCCCCTCCGCCGCCCGGCTCGCCGACCCGCTGGCGCCCGTGACGAGGGCGTTCCGGCGCTGGAGAGCGGACCGCCTGTTCGCGCTCTGGGACCGCTGGGACGGCGTCGTGCGCGCCGCGAACCCCGCGGCCCGGTGCATCCCGAACACGGGCGGGGGCGCGGTCGCGGAGCTGGACATGGTCGAGTGCGCCCGCCGGGCCGAGGTCATGGTCGCGGACCGGCAGGCACGCTCCGGCGCGACCCCGGCCTGGATGATCGGCCAGAGCGCGAAAGCCTACCGCGCGGTGCTGGACCGCAAGCCCGCGATCGGGCTCTTCAACGTCGGACTCGAGGAGGCGTGGCGCTGGAAGGACTCGGTGCAGACGGCCGCGGAGCTCCGGATCTGGTCGTCCGAGATGATCGCGAACGGCATGGTGCCGTGGGTCTGCAAGTTCGGCGGCGCGCTCCAGGACGAGCGCTGGGTCGGCCCCGTGACCGGGATCCTGCGCCGGCACCGCCGGCTCGACGGCTGGATCGCCGGGGCCGAACCCGTCGCCCGGGTGGGCGTGGTCTTCTCCCAGCCGTCCGCCGCCGCCGCCGCCGGGCGCGAAGCCGGCCGCGCGATCGAGGCCCCGTCGTTCGGCGTCAGCGAGGCCCTGATCGAGGCCCGGATCCCGTTCGAGCTCGTCCACTCCGGACGATTGGGCCCCGCCCGGCTCGCGCGGTTCCGCGCCCTCGTGCTCCCGAACATCACGTGCCTCACGGAAGCCCAGTGCGCGGCGCTCGAGGCGTACGCCGCCGGCGGCGGCGGGATCGTGGCCACGCTCGAGACGTCGCGCCGGGACGGGGAGGGACGGCTGCGCCCGGACTTCGGGCTCGCGCGCCTATTCGGCGCCTCCGCCGCCGGCCCGGTCGAGGGGCCGATGCGGAACTCGTACCTGAAACTGCACCCGCCCCACCCGGTCCTGCGCGGGCTCGCGGACGCGGGCCGGATCCTCAACGGGCTTCACCGTGTGCCGCTGCGAGCGGTCGCGCCCGGCCGCGCGCCGCTCACTTATGTCCCGTCCTACCCGGACCTCCCCATGGAGATGGTGTACCCGCGCCACCGGGAGCCGGGTCCGCCCGCGCTCGTCCTCCGGCGGCATGGGAAGGGCCGCGTCGCCTTCGTGCCGTTCGACCTCGACCGCACGTTCTGGGAGATCCGGTGCGCGGACCACGGCGTCCTCCTGCGCAACCTCGTGACGTGGGCCGCGGGCCGCGCCCCGTCGCCCGTGCGCGTGGACGGGCCGGGCCTCCTCGACGTGACCGTCTGGCGCTCCCCGCGCGCCATCGTTGTCTTCCTCGTGAACCTCAACAACCCGATGGCGATGCGGGGGCCGTACCGCGAGATTCTGCCCGCCGGGCCCTACAGGGTCCGGCTCGACCCGCCGCCGGGGGTACGCGTCCACGCCGCCCGCCTGCCGGTGACCGGCCGCCGCCTTCCCCTGACGATTTCCCGGGGGGCGGTCGCGGTGACGGTGGCTTCGGTCCAGGATTACGAGGCGGTCGTCTTCGAGACGATCTAGAAGCCTGGCGGGGGCGAGGCTATTCCGGCTTCGTGCGGGCCTTGAGACCCTCGACCGGCTTGCCGTCACGGGTGCGGACCCGCAACGAGGCCCCCCAGCCGCCGTCTCCCTGCGTGACCTTGAGCAGGACCGGGTTCCAGCCCTTGAGCAGTTTCACGTCGGCCTTGTCCTCGCCGTCCGCGACCGGACGCCTCGCGTTGTTCGCGTGCACGACCTCGCCGTTGAGCCAGACCTTGACGCCGTCGTCGCTCCCGATCTCGAACCGGGCTTTCTGCTTGACCGGCGACCAGAGCCACGTCCGGAGGTACGCCGCGCAGTGCTCGCCGCCGATCACGGAAGAAAGGTCCACCTGCCACGGCGATTCGGACTCGGCGTCGGACTGCACCCGCTTCCACTCCACCACCGCCGCCTTCGCGTCCTCGGGCGGGAACCCGTGGTCGAGGAGGGCGTCGTCGGAGACGCCGGCGGCGCGGTACGGACCCGCGACCTCCCAGGCCGTCACGAACTCGATGAGCTTCCGGAGGTCCGCGAGGAGCTTGGCCGCTTCCTCCGCGGGCTTGCCCTGCATCCCCGCGCGGACCGCCCGGTCGAGCGCGGCGGCCGCCTCTTCCGGATACGAAGCCTTGATCGCCTTCGCGATGGCGAGGACGGCCGAGGACGCCTCGTCGCGCACGGCCGAGTCCTCGAGCTTCGATGACGCGAGGGCGAGCGCCCCGGGGTCCGCGATCCGGCCGAGCCCGGCAAGCACGGGGCGGCAATCCTCGGGGCGCCGCGCCACGGACAGCAGGAAGGCGAACATGCCGACCGTGTCCTGGACCGCCCGGTCCGACGGCAGGCCCGCCAGCCGGACCGCGCCCCGCAGGGCCAGGACCCGCCGCGTGACATCGGGGTGCGAATCGGCGGTTGCCGCCAGGAAGCCGTACGCGCGGGGGTTCGACTCCGGCCAATCGCCCATGGCCCGGATTGCGGCCTTGCCCACCGCGGGGTCCGCGTTGCCGGCCTCGCGTTCCACGGCGGCGAGGGCCGCGGCCCCGCCCGCGGCGGGCAGGATCGAGAGCAGCGCGATACGGGCCGCCGGCGCGGCCCCGGCGAGCGCCTCCAGGACGGGAGCGGCGGCCGCGGCGGGATTCCGCACCCCGCCCACGATCGCGGCCGCGGACTTCGCCGCCGCCCCGCGCACCTCGTCGTCCGGGGTCGCCAGGACCAGGGCGAGCAGCGGCGCGAGACCGGTCGCGGGCGCGAGGATGCCGAGCGCCTTCGCCGCCTCGAGCTGGATGCCCGGATCGGCATCCCTCGTCCCCGCCTCGAGCGCGGGCGCCGCGCCCAGGGCGTTCCTCGCCGCCAGGCTGCGAATCAGCTCGGTGCGGACCCGCGGAGCCGTGGAGGGCTTCAACAGCGCGATCATGGCGGCGTCGATCAGGGGGCCGGGCAGCGCGTCCAGGCTCGCCCGGGCCGCGTCCCGGGCCTCGCCCGTCAGCGTCGCAGAGGCTTTGGCCAGCAGGAGAATCGAGGACGTGTCGCCGATCCGGCCAAGCGCCCGGAGCCCCGCCAGCGCCACCGCCTCATCCCGGCTCCCGGCCGCGGCGGCCGCGATCCCGCGCCCCGCCGCGTCCGTCCGCCGGGAGAGCGCCTCCACGACCAGCCCCTGGTCCCCGGGGGGCAGTTTCCGGAACGCCGCTTTCATGGATTCCGACGGAACCGGCCCCGGCGTCTCCCGCACCGCGCGCAGGGCCGCGCCGAAAACGGCGGCGTCGGGGTCGGCGAGCGCCTTGAGGATCGTGGGGAACGAGTTCGCGCCGCCGGTCCCCGCCAGCCCCAGGAGCGCGGCGGCCCGGACCCGGCCCGGCCCGGTCCTCGACCAGAGCGCGGCGTAGATCTTCCCCGCCCGGCGGGGATCGCGGCCGCGCAGGGCGTCCGCGCACTCGAGGCAGGCGTCCGTGACCGCGGAGCGCACCTCCCGAGCCGCCTTCCGGCGCAAAGACGTCAGCGCCTCCGCGGCGCTGACGTCGCAGATGCGGCCGAGCGATCCCGCGGCGCACGCCGCGACCAATGTGTCGCTCCCGCCCGCGAGCCGGACGAGCACGGGCACGGCCGCGGGATCGCGGCGTTCCCCGAGCGAGTTCGCGATCCCGGCCAGCACCGGGCCCGTCGACGAGGCCGCCGCCGCGCCGAGCGCGGGGGGGGCCTCACGCCCCCGGCAGCGTCAGGGTGAAACAGGCCCCGCCGCCGGGGGTGTTGGTGGCTTCCAGGGTGCCGCCGTGGTCGCGGACCAGGCCGTATGAGATCCACAGGCCGAGC
>ERZ1292640.1953-Hain-H43-02um-R1-1953-length-16837-cov-43_pt1 | contig 10853 bp, 11 predicted proteins | sample MGYA00564404_ERZ1292640 | MGnify/ENA primary metagenome ERZ1292640 (study PRJEB36523, sample SAMEA6512636) | groundwater metagenome | collected 2019-01-08 | study: AquaDiva: Metagenomics assemblies of 32 groundwater samples | reverse complement strand
TTAATAATTTCGGCATTGGATTTTTTCGGTACTCAATTAAACCTGATGAAAAATTTCTTATGGCTAATTCCTCTTTGGTAAAGATGTTAGGGTATCGTTCTGAGAAGGAATTAAAAAAGAAAGGATTAGCTGAATTATTTGTAAATTGTAAAGAGAAAGACAGATTTTTTAGTTTATTAAAGAAAAGGGATAAAATAAAGTTTTTTGAGGTTGAATTGAAAAGAAAAGGCGGTCTACCGATTTGGGCAGCTATCACAGGAAGTTCCTCAAAGAGCGCGCTAAGGCCTGTTCCCGCGGGGTTAGAATACCTTGAAGTGGTTGTTGAAGATATTTCTCTTCATAAGGAAACACAAGAAAAGCTTTCTTTGGAGAGGGATTATTTACAGAGCTTGCTCGATAATATACCTGATGCCATTTATTTTAAGGATATTAAAAATAGGCTTATTAAGGTAAATAAATTTTACATTCAGGGCGCCGGTGGCCGTGAGCTTAAAAAGATTATTGGTAAAACTGATTTTGATTTTTTCCCATATAATCAGGCAAAACAAATGTTTAAAGATGATAATTATATTTTGCGCACAGGTAAGCCTATTATAGGAAAGATCGAACGAACTCTTCTTTCTAATAAAACCTGGAATCAGGTAATTACTACCAAGGTTCCTTTTTACAGTAAGAATGGCTTAATCATCGGCACTATGGGTATAACCAGAGATATGACCGCGTACGCGAATTTAGAGCAGGAACATCTCAAAATGACAACGGATGCCTTAAATATGCTGGGAAAGGCGTTAGAGATGCGCGACCCGTATACTTTTAAACATAACGCGAATGTGTCTATAATTGCTGAGCGTATCGCCAAAATGTTAAATTGGGATGAAAATAGGCTTTTGAACATAAGGTTAGCAGGCCGGCTCCATGATTTAGGAAAAATAGGTATTTCTTTGGATATTTTGAATAGGCCCGGAAAGTTGAATGAAGAAGAGTACCAATTGATTAAGAAGCACGTGGAAAATTGCTGTAAACTGATTAATGAGGTTGATTCTCTTCGTCCTTTGGTAGAAATAATATATCAGCATCATGAACGTTTGGACGGTTCCGGTTATCCTAATAGCTTAAAGGCAGGCGACATCCTTATGGAAGCGCGAATTCTGGCAGTAAGCGATGTGTTGGACGCAATGACTAGCCATCGTCCATACAGAGGAGCTTTAGGTATAGCAAAGGCTTTGGAAGAATTAAATGCCGGTTCAGGCACAAGGTATGATTCTAAAATAGTAAACATAGTAAACAGGTTTTTAAAAAAGGATAACGGAAAAATATTTTGGTTGTCGGATGATAACAAACAAAAATTGTGAAAACTTTTTGTAATATGGAAAAGCAAATTCATGTTTTTTATACTGGTATGGTTCAGGGCGTTGGTTTTCGTTTTACTACCGAAGATATTGCTAAGGATTTAGGGGTTTGCGGTTGGGTAAAGAATTTAGCTCTCGGCGGCGTAGAGATAATGGCACAGGCTCCAGAAGATGTTTTGAAAGAGTTCCTGTCCCGGATTAATCAACATTTTTCTCATTATATTCGGGATGTTGATATTCAGTGGTTTCCGGCGAGTAACGAATTTAAAAAATTTTCAATAGAGTTATGAAAGCAATCTTCTTAGATAGAGACGGTGTAATCAATAAATATCCCGGTGACAAAAAATATGTTACGAGCTGGAAGAATTTCAGGTTCTTACCGCGGGTAAAAAAAGCAATCGCGAATTTACGTAAAAATAATTTTAAATTATTTATAATCTCAAATCAGGCAGGGGTGGGAAAAGGTGTATTCAGCCAGAAAACGCTTGATATTATTACAAAGAATATGCTGCGGGAGATAGAGGAGGCTAAGGGTAAAATAGAAGGAGTTTATTATTGCGTTCATTCTCCGGAGATGGGTTGTTCCTGCAGAAAGCCGCGGCCCGGGCTGATACATCAGGCGAATAAGAATAGGCGCGTTAATCTTAAAGATACATTTTTCATAGGTGATACTATTCCTGATGTGAATACCGCGAAAGCCGCTGGTTGTAAATCTATTTTGGTTCTTTCAGGAAGAGAAAAATTGTCAAATCGCGAAAATTGGGAAACCCAGCCGGATTTTATTTTTGAAGATCTCTATGAGGCGGCGGAATTTATTATAAACAGTTAAACCGTATTGCGTTGTGCGTTATGCGTTGGGACTGTTGCGAAATGCCATTTTTCGTCATTCCGGCGAAAGCCGGAATCCAGAACTCTTTGATTTCAATAGGCTTATGGATACCGGCGACCGAGGGCGAAATGCCCGAGGAAGTGTCAGAGCCCAACTGGGCTCGACCTTTCGCCGGTATGACGATTTTAATGTATTTCGCAACAGCCCCGCGTTGCGCGCATGACGCGCAATGCGCGACGAATAATGAAAGTCATAATAACCTATGCTTCAGCCGGGGCGGGTCATTTAAAAGCCGCGGAAGCAATATATGATTTTATAAAGAAGTATCGCGCGGAAGTAGATGTAAAAATAATTGATATATTAGAAGAAACAAATGTTTTTTTTAGATTTGGTTATTCTCGCGGGTATTCATTTTTGGTTAATTACGTATTTTTGTTTTGGTGGCTGATTTTTCGGTTAACTTATCTAAAGCCGTGCCGGAAGGTTTTAAGGCCCATAGCGGCATTAATAAATTATTTGAATACAAAAAAATTTAGAAATTTTTTAATCCGGGAAAATCCGGATTTTATTATTTCAACCCATTTTTTTCCCTCCGAAATATCAGCAAGCTTAAAAGCTGATAAAAAAATAAAGTCGCAAGTTATTTCAGTGATAACTGATTTTGGGGCGCATCCATTTTGGATTTCAGGCGGAACATCCTTGTATGTCGTAGCTTCCGATGTTACTAAAAAGCAATTAGTTGGCGAGGGAGTTCCTGAAAATATCATAAGGGATTTAGGCATACCGGTACATTCTAAATTTCTTGAAGACCTTGACAAGATTGCTATACGCGAAAAAATTGGCATAAAAGCGAGCGCGTTTACGGTTTTAATTGTTACGGGCTCTTTTGGCATCGGGCCGATTGAAAAAATAGTGAATGTATTATATGAAGACGCGCGGTTGTTAGTTGCCTGCGGCAGAAATAAAAAATTGTATAAAAGATTAAAATTGAAAAATTATCCGAATTGCTTTGTTTTTGGGTTTGTGGATAATATGCAGGAGATGATGGGCGCGTCTGATGTGATTATCACTAAACCGGGCGGGCTTACTATAGCGGAGCTTTTAGCCATGGAGTTGCCGCCAATATTTATATCCGCCATTCCCGGCCAGGAGACAGAAAATGCCAGGGTTTTAGAAAGGCATGGGGTAGGCTTTAGCGTAAGGAAACTTGAAGTTTTAAAAAATATAATTTTAGATCTTAAAAAAAATCCTGAAAAATTAAGCCGCGTAAAAGATAAAATAAAAGAAATAAAAAAGCCGCTTTCGGTTAAGGAGATTTGCGATGTTGTATGCTAATGTGGTATTTGGCTTAAGTATTGAAGGCCCTTTTGATTATTCTGTAAACTGCAGGGAATTCTGTGAAGAAATTAAACCTGGCGCGAGAGTAGAGGTGTATTTACGGAATAGAAAAATGATCGGTTATGTGGTTGGGGTTAGCAAAAAAACAAATATTAAAAATACAAGGCCGATATTAAAACTGCTTGATAGTATCCCCGTCCTTGATAAAAATATGCTTTTGCTTACAAGAGAGATATCTGATTATTATTGTTGTTCGTGGGGGGAAGCGATAGAGCTGGCTTTGCCGGAAGATTTAAGGAAAGGAAAAAGTGTTTCGTTCGCGAAGCCAATTTTTCATTCTTGCGCGCAAGATGAGCCTGTTGTAGAATCGCCTGTAGGGGTTCGATTTATCGAACCCGAAAGAGATATCCTGACGGGCGCGATAAATCGCGCCCCTACGACCGAGGGCGAAATGCCCGAGGAAGTGCCAGAGCCCAACTGGGCGAGGCCAAAACAACAAAAATTTGCTATTTCGCAACAGCCCCAAGAGGAGCTCTCGCGATTAGAAATTTCTCCTAAGGGCATGGCGGATGATATAACCCTGCTCCATGATATGGATGGTAAGGCGCGTTGGGATGTGTATCTTAAAGAGATAAAAGAAGCTGTAACTGCTAAAAAATCCGTAATAATTTTATTACCTGATAAAAATTGTGTTCTAGGCGCTAAGCAAATAATCGAGAGTTCTGTGAGCTTCCTGTCCTCTTGTCCTGATCCTGTCTTGGCAGGGGAAGGATCTTGTGTAAGTATTTTGTCAAGAAAAGAGCCTCACGGATTAGAAGAATGGTTAAAAATAAAGACAGCCGGGGTTAGTATCGTAATTGGCAGTCGTTCAACCATATTTGCTCCTGTTAATAATTTGGGGTTGATAATCATAGATGAGGAAGGGGATTCGGTATACAAACAAGATCAGGCGCCTCATTACAACGCGAGGCAGGCCGCTGTTATGCGCTCAAGGTTAGAAAAAGCAAGGCTTATTTTAGGCAGCGCCGCGCCATCTTTAGAGAGCCTTTATCTGGTAAAGAAAAATAAGATTAAATATAATGTAATCCCAAGAAAAACAGATTTTCCGGAAATAAATTTCGTTGATTTAAAATCAGAATACTATTTAAAAATAAAAAGAGGCACAATTATTTCAAAGTATCTCGCCGATTCGATAATCCTAAGCCTTAATTTCGGAGGAAAAATACTTTTATTTTTAAATCGTCAGGGTTTTGCCACGTTTGCTTTTTGTCATAATTGCGGCACAGTCCTTAAATGCCCTCGTTGCAGTATTAATTTAGTTTATCATTTCCAAATGAATCAGCTAACCTGTCATTACTGTAATTTTAAGATGGATCTAGCTAAAATATGCCCTGATTGCAATGCAGGATATATAAAATTCGCAGGTTCCGGCGTTGAAAAAATAGAAAGTGAATTGTTTAGATTATTTCCGCAGGCAAGGATTAAGCGGATAGAAAAACAGGAACATCTGGATCTCGCGGCAGCAGATATTTTTGTCGCGACGAGTTCCATAATAAAGCACGCAAGTTATCCTGAAATCATAGCTTGCTCCCCTGAAGGCGCGGCTAGCCTCACGGCGAAGCCAGGGGATAGCCTCGTGCGAAGGGATTTCGATCTCATAGGGGTTCTTTCCATAGATAATTCTCTGAATCGTATTGATTTACGTTCGAGCGAAAAAACCTTCGCGTTATTAGCCGGCCTTTTAAAATTGACGGATAAAAAGATAATAATTCAGACAAGCCTGTCTGGCTGTCATTGTTTTCAGGCGCTATCTAAAAAAAATTTTGATATTTTCTATGAAGAAGAATTAAAACAAAGAAAACAATTAGATTTTCCTCCTTACAGGCACATGGTTATGATAAAACTGCGCGGCATGAAAGAGGAAAAGGTTAAGGAAGCAAGCAGCCGCTTATTCAGTGAATTAAAGGAAAACAATAAAGATAAAAGTATTCATTTGCTTTCGGTTAATCCGGCAAGCCCCTTGAAATTACGCTCTAAATTTTATTGGCAGATATTAATTAGTTCAGGTAATGTAAAAAAAGTAAACAAATTTCTAAAATTATATTTAAAAAAGTTTTCAGCTTCAGGTATAATAATAACAGTAGACGTGGATCCAGTATGATAATATAGAAACGATGTAGGGACAGAACAATGTTCTGTCCCTACTAAACATCTGTCCCTGCTAAACATATGAATATCGTATTCTTCGGTAGTTCAGAATTTGCTGTTTCTTCTTTAAAGGCCCTCGCTATCGCTGGCCATAATATCTTAGCCGTTGTGACTCAACCGGACAGAAAGATGGGCAGGCATCTGCGTTTAGAGGCAACAGCGGTGAAAAAGAATGCCCTCGGCTTGAATCTTAAAATTTTACAACCCGAGAATACGAATTTGCCCGAGACGTTAAATTTTTTAAAAGAGCTTAACGCGGATTTGTTTATTGTCGTTTCATACGGTCAGATTTTATCCAAAGAGCTTCTAGCCTTGCCAAAAATATTTGCTATAAACGCGCATGCTTCGATTCTGCCTAAATATCGGGGGGCGGCTCCTATAAATTGGGCGATAATTCGGGGAGAAAAAGTTACCGGTGTCAGTATTATAAAAATAACAGAAAAGATAGACGCGGGGCCGGTAATCTTAGAGAGAGAAATAGGGATTTGTAATGAGGATACCTCAATTACTTTAAGAGAAAAATTATCGCGTTTAGCCGCGGATTTGTTTTTGGAAGCAGCCAGAGTTATTGAAAAAGATGATTATAAATTAATATTGCAAAATGAGCAGGATGTGATTTTCGCGCCAAAACTTAAAAAAGAAGATGGATTAATTGACTGGAAAAGTTCTTCAGCAGATATTTATAATCTTATAAGGGGAAGCCTGGCTTGGCCAGGGGCCTTTACCTATTATAAAGGTAAGATGCTGAAGATACATAAAGCTAAAGTTAGTTCGCGAGTTTGTAAGTTCGCAAGTTCTAATCCCGGAGAAATTATGGAAGTTTCCAAAGAGGGAATAGTTGTATTTACAGGGAAGGATAATATTATCATAGAAGAGTTGCAAATTGAAGGTAAGAGAAAAATGAACGCGGAGGAATTTGTCGCAGGGCATAAAATTTCCATCGGAGAAATGCTGGGTGTGAAAAAATAGTTGTGCTTGGGAGAAAACATGATATAATTGGTATAATTAGTTATCGTTAAAAAACTCTATGTTTGAATTAATTTGTAGTAAAGATTTCTCGTCGCTTCGCTCCTCGAAATGACAAGGCTTAACACCCCGGACTGTCATTTCGACCGAAGGGAGAAATCTTAGTAGGGGCGAGCTCGCCCAAAAACTAGGGGTAAGCTCTCCTTATTTTAAAATATGCCTGAATTAAGAAAAGATCCAGTTCTGGGTAGGTGGGTAATCATTGCTACGGAAAGAGCAAAGCGGCCTGATACCTATACCGGCCCTGCTGTTGAAGAGCCTGTTGAGGGGTTATGCCCTTTTTGCGAAGGCAATGAGTCAAAAACACCGCCGGAAATTTACGCGATAAGGCCAAAATACACTCCGCCAAACAGGCCCGGATGGGACTTAAGGGTAATTTCCAGTGTCGCTCCATTTTTGCGGATAGAAGGAGAGATCGAACGCAGGGGCAGGGGCGTATATGATTTGATGAGCGGCGTTGGCGCGCATGAAGTTGTTGTTGAAACAAGCCAGCATATTGCTAATATGGCGGATTTAAGCGAGGGGCAAATAACGAATGTTATCAATTGTTATATAAGCAGGATCTTAGACCTTGAAAGAGACGGGCGTTTTAAATATGTTTTGGTTTTTAAAAATTATGGCTGGATTGCCGGCGCGGGCAAGATTAAACATTCAAGGTCTCAATTGATTGCTACTCCGGTTAATCCAAAGCGGGTTAAAGAAGAATTGGTAGGAGCAAAGCAGTATTATGATTATCACGAAAGGTGCGTATTTTGTGATTTAATTAAACAGGAATTAGAATCTAAGGATAGGCTAATATTAGATATAGGCGGTTTTATTGCTGTAGCTCCTTTTGCTTCAAAGTTTCCTTTTGAAGTCTGGATTTTGCCTAAGAAACATTCCGCTGATTTTACTACCTTAAACGCGGAAGACCGAACAGGTTTAGCTGTTATAATGAAGAAAGTATTGGCGAAATTAAAAAAAGGCCTGAATGATCCGCCGTATAACTATGTTTTTCATACCGCTCCTTTTCGGCGCTCAAAGGTTGGCTATTGGAAAAGTATTGATCATGATTTTCACTGGCATATTGAGATAATGCCGCGGCTTACCCGCGTGGCAGGGTTTGAGTGGGGAACGGGATTTTATATTTGTCCTTTACCGCCGGAAAGCGCGGCGCAATTTCTTAGAGAGGTAAATATAGATTAATTTAGTATTGCGTATTGCGTTCTGCGTATTGCGTAAACGCACGACGCAATACGCACTACGCGATACGAGAAGAATATGGCTGAATTAAGAAGAGACCCGATAGTAGGCAGATGGGTGATTGTAGACATAAAAAATCCCAGCGAGCCTAAAGACTTTGAATATGAGCAGTATATTCAAAAAGGAGGGACTTGCCCTTTTTGTTACGGCAATGAATCAATGACGCCTTCCGAGATAGAATGTTTCCGTGATCGCAGTACATTTTCTAATACCTCTGGTTGGCAGGTTCGCGTTATTCCTAATAAATTTCCTGCCTTGCAAGTAGAGGGTGATTTAGAAAGAAAAGGCATGGGTATATATGATATGCTTAATGGTGTGGGAGCGCACGAGGTTTTAATTGAATCTCCTTATCACTATAAGGATATTTCGGACTTGTTGGATTGCGAAGTTGAAAATATTATTACCATGTCCTGCCGCAGGGCCGCGGATCTCGCGATGGATAAACGGTTTAAATACATAATGATTTTTAGAAATTACGGCCACGCGGCAGGCGCTTCATTAGAGCATCCGCATACCCAGATTATCGCCCTTCCTATGGTGCCTAAAAATGTGGCGGAGGAGATAAAAGGTAGCCATGATTATTTTGGATACCGCGAGCGCTGTATTTTTTGCGATATTATCAGGCAGGAACTTCAAGAAAATGAGAGAGTGATTCTGGAAAATAAGTATTTTGTTTCTCTCTGTCCATTTGTTTCCCGTTTTCCTTTTGAGATATGGATACTCCCCAAGAAGCACAATGGTTCTTATTGCCGTATGCCTTCTGAAGAGGTGCCAGCGCTGGCCTCCATATTAAAAGAGACGATTGGAAAAATAAAAAAAGTATTTGTTAATTTGTCGTATAATTATATTATCCATTCTGCTCCAGTTAACAGTGATTTTGACACGGAGTATTATCATTGGCATATTGAATTGATGCCTAAACTTATGCGCGTCGCGGGATTCGAATGGGGGACAGGTTTTTACGTCGACCCTACTCCTCCAGAACTTGCCGCGAAGATTTTAAAAGAAATATAAAAACTACGCGCTATACGCTATACGCTACGCGCTATACGCTAAACAACAGGAGGAAATAAAATGGCAGTAAAAATTGGTATTAATGGTTTTGGCAGGATCGGAAGGCTTATTTATCGCGCGGCATTGGCAAAAGGAAACAAAGATTTAGATTTTGTGGCAGTAAATGATTTGCCCGTTGGAACAAAAACACTGGCGCACTTATTAAAATATGATTCTAATTTTGGAAAGCTCAACGCGGATATTGAAGTGCAGGATGACGCGCTTGTGGTTAATGGAAAAACAATTAAGATTTTAAGCGCGAAATCGCCTGCCGAAATACCATGGAAAGATTATGGGGTTGAGATTGTAATAGAATCAACGGGTGTTTTTACTGATAAGGAAAAATGCTCCGGGCATATTACGAATGGCGGAGCTAAAAAGGTTATTATTACAGCTCCCGCGAAGGGCCATGATATAACTATAGTATTGGGCGTTAATGAAAAACTCTATGATCCTAAAATACACAACATAATTTCAAATGCCTCTTGCACAACTAATTGCCTTGCTCCTATGATCAAGGTTCTTTTAGATAATTTTGGCGTTAAAAGTGGCCTGATGACCACGATACATTCGTATACCAATGACCAAAAGATATTGGATTTACCTCATAAGGATTTACGCCGGGCGCGCGCCGCGGCTGTTTCTATGATACCTACTTCTACTGGAGCAGCTAAAGCGATAGGTGAAGTTTTGCCGGTATTAAAAGGCAAGTTAGACGGTTTTGCCATTAGGGTTCCTACTCCGGATGTATCACTTACAGATTTAACCTGTGTTTTAGAGAAGGACGTTACAGCCGAAGTGGTAAATGAGGCATACAGAAAAGCCTCTGAAACTGACCTAAAAGGTATTCTGCAGTATCTTACTGAACCGCTTGTTTCAAAAGATTTTTATGGTTCCAACTATTCCTGTATTTTTGACGCTGAATTAACCAAGGTAATAGACGGAAAACTCGTTAAGGTTCTAGGTTGGTACGATAATGAATGGGCATATTCCTGCAGGGTTGTAGATTTGTGTGAATATATCGTTAAGCGGGGCATATAGTTACGAAAAAAGCCGCTTTTGAGGGTTTTCAAAAATAGGCCAAAAACCTTAAATACTTCACACTTTTTGCCTAAGATACTTCACAAAGATAAGAAATTATCTTGCTCAACCTGAACATAAAAGAGCGACAAAAACGTCGCTCTTTTTTATATCTTGCTGGTTTAGAAGAAAAAAAGACAATATGATAAAAACTAAGTCTGTATATTATGACAAGGTAGAAGAAGAGGATGGCGTGAGAATCTTGATAATGAGACATTGGTGCCGCCCCTTAAGTAAAGAAAAGGCGAAAATAGATGAATGGCTAAGAGAACTTGCACCAAGTAGACAGTTATTGGAAGATTGGAATAATCACAGGATTCATTGGCCTGAATATAAAAGAAGATATCTAGAAGAGATGAAAGGTCAAAAAGAAAATATAAGAAAGCTGACTAAGAGGGCAAAAACAGAAACAATCACTCTGCTCTGCAAGGAGCTGGCTGATGAACATTGTCATAGGAAATTATTAAAGTCTCTAATTGATGATTTAAGTTGAGATTGTTTTCAGCTACAGGGTAAGAATCGCAGTGATAAATTCTAGAAGCACAAGAAGCACAATAGGGATTGGTCAATAGATTCTTACCCCATAAGCAGGGGGGTAACGATCTATGGTATCATTCCCAACATCCTAAAGAATTATAGTTGACATTGCTTTTTTAAGTAATTATAATAAAAGTGGTAGATTCAAGTTTCTAACGCAACACTTCACAGAATTTTTCATGAGGCGTATA
>ERZ1292640.2841-Hain-H43-02um-R1-2841-length-13723-cov-5_pt1 | contig 10854 bp, 9 predicted proteins | sample MGYA00564404_ERZ1292640 | MGnify/ENA primary metagenome ERZ1292640 (study PRJEB36523, sample SAMEA6512636) | groundwater metagenome | collected 2019-01-08 | study: AquaDiva: Metagenomics assemblies of 32 groundwater samples | reverse complement strand
CGCCCCGCCCTCCGGCGGGGCGCCTTTTCTCATGCCGGCCACGGCCGTGACGATGAGAGGGAGAGGACGGCCGGGACGGGTTTGAGCCGGTGCGGTCCGAGAGAGAGCGCCGGCCGGCTCGCCCGTTCCCGCTCTCCCGAGGCTCCCCACATGAACGACCTTTCTTCGATTGCGGCCAGCCAGGTCGCGCCACTGTCGCCTGTTTCTCAACCCAACACCGCTGGCGCGATCATTGCCGCGGCCCTGCAGCTCCTCCCTCATCTCGAACGCGGCCAGCGGATCGACGCGGCGATCCTGCGCGCCGCCATGGAATCCGCCTTCGGCGCGTCCGATGCCTCCGGCGCCTGGGACTGGAAAACCGCCTACGAATCCTGCGAGGCGGCGACCGTTCTCTTCCTGCGCAAGTACGGAAAGGCGCTGTTCCGCAAAGCCGACTCTCCGGTTTTGCGTCTTTCCGCCCTGGCCAAGATCGCCGGCCTTCTCCCGACCCACACCCGCCGCTCCGCCGAAAGCGAGGCTTTCCAACAGTTCTCGACGCCGACCCCTCTCGGCCTGGCGGCCCTGGCTGCGGCCGCCATCGGGCCGGCGGATCGCGTGCTTGAGCCGTCGGCGGGCACCGGGCTCCTTGCCATCCTGGCCGAGATCGCCGGCGGCGCGCTCGTCCTGAACGAGCTAGCCGAGGTCCGGGCGACGCTGCTTTCCTCTCTCTTTCCAGCCGTCGCCGTCACGCGCTTCGACGCGGCCCAGATCGACGATCACCTCGATCCGGCCGTCGTCCCGAGCGTCGTGCTGATGAACCCGCCGTTCTCGGCGATGGCCAATGTGACTGGCCGTATGGCCGACACCGCCTATCGCCACATCGCCTCGGCCCTCGCGCGCCTGGCCGATGGCGGGCGGCTGGTGGCGATCACCGGCGCAAGCTTTTCCCCCGACGCTCCGGTTTGGCGCGACACCTTCATCCGCTTGCAAGAGCGCGGCCGCATCGTCTTCACCGCAGCGATCGATGGTGCGGTCTATGCCAAGCACGGCACGAGCATCGACACGCGGCTGATCGTCATCGACAAGGCGCCCACTGACGACCCGTCCGCCTTGCCGGTATCACCGGGCATGGCGCCCGACGTCGCCACGTTGCTGAGCTGGATCGCCGAGCACGTTCCGGCGCGTCTGACGCTGGCGCCCAGCCTCACCATCCCCGTGTCGGCCGCCGCCGCACCACGGACGGTGCGCGGCTATCTCGCCCGTGTTGCAGCGGCGCAGGCCAAGCCGTCTGTCGCCGATCCGGAGGCGGTCGATCTCGCCTACGAGACCATCGACTGGACGCCGCCCGAGGGCGCGCGTCTCAGCGATGCGATCTATGAGGAGTACCGGCTCCAATCGATCCGGATTCCTGGAGCCCAGGCCCATCCCACCAAGCTGGTGCAGTCCGCCGCCATGTCCTCGGTCGCGCCGCCGAAGCCGACCTATCGACCGTGCCTGCCGATCGGTCTCGTCAGCGAGGGCGTCCTGTCCGACGCCCAGCTCGAGACCGTGATCTATGCTGGCGAGGCACATGGCGACTATCTCGCCGGCGCGTGGACCGTGGACGAAACCTTCGATCTCGTCGCCGCCGCCCGTGACGATGCGCCGAATGCCTTCCGCTTTCGCCGGGGCTTCATGCTGGGCGACGGCACCGGCGCCGGCAAAGGCCGCCAGTCGGCCGGCGTCATCCTGGACAACTGGCTGAAGGGACGCCGTAAGGCGGTCTGGATCTCCAAGTCCGACAAGCTGCTCGAGGACGCCCAGCGCGACTGGTCGGCGCTCGGCATGGAGCGCCTGCTCATCACGCCGCTATCGCGTTTCCCCCAAGGCAAGCCGATCCGGCTCGCCGAAGGCATCCTATTTTTAACCTACGCTACGCTGCGGTCCGACGACCGCGGCGAGAAGCTTTCGCGCGTCCGCCAGATCGTTGAATGGTTGGGCTCCGACTTCGACGGAGTGATCATTTTCGACGAGAGCCATGCCATGCAGAACGCCGGTGGCGGCAAGGGAGAACGCGGCGATGTCGCGCCCTCCCAGCAAGGCCGCGCGGGCTTGCGCTTGCAGCACGCGCTGCCGAACGCGCGCGTCGTCTATGTCTCGGCCACCGGCGCGACCACCGTCCACAATCTCGCCTATGCCCAGCGGCTCGGCCTTTGGGGCGGCGAGGACTTCCCCTTCGCCACGCGCGCGGAGTTCGTGGAGGCGATCGAGGACGGCGGTGTCGCCGCCATGGAAGTGCTCGCCCGCGATCTGCGTTCGCTCGGGCTCTACATGGCCCGCTCGCTCTCCTATGACGGCGTCGAATACGAGCTGGTCGAGCATCCGCTCACCGCCGAGCAGCGCCGCATCTACGACGCCTATGCCGGCGCGTTCGCCATCATCCACAACCATCTCGACGCCGCGATGCAGGCCGCCAACATCACTGGTGAGACCGGCACGTTGAACCGGCAGGCGAAGTCGGCGGCCCGCTCGGCTTTCGAGAGCGCCAAGCAGCGCTTCTTCGGCCATCTGCTGACCTCGATGAAGACGCCGACGCTGATCCGTTCGATCGATCAGGATCTGGCGGACGGCCACGCCGCCGTCATCCAGATCGTCTCGACCGGCGAGGCGCTGATGGAACGCAGGCTCGCCGAGATCCCCACCGAGGAATGGAGCGACGTCCGGGTCGACATCACGCCGCGCGAGTACGTTCTCGACTACCTGGCCCATTCCTTCCCGGTGCAGCTCTACGAGCCCTTCACCGACAGCGAGGGCAATCTCTCCTCCCGGCCCGTCTTCCGCGACGGCCAGCCGGTCGTGAGCCGCGAGGCCGTCGCCCGTCGTAACGAGCTGATCGAGCGGCTTGCTTCGCTGCCGCCAGTGCCCGGCGCGCTCGACCAGATCGTCCAGCGCTTCGGCACGGACCTCGTGGCCGAAGTGACCGGACGCTCGCGCCGCGTGGTGCGAAAGGGCGACCGCCTCGTCGTCGAGAACCGCGCCGCCTCCGCCAATCTCGCCGAGACCGCCGCCTTCATGGACGACCTGAAGCGCATCCTCGTCTTCTCGGAGGCGGGCGGGACGGGCCGGAGTTACCACGCCGAGCTGTCGGCGCGGAACCGCCGCCTGCGCGTCCACTATCTGCTCGAACCCGGCTGGAAGGCCGACGCCGCGATCCAGGGCCTCGGGCGGACGAACCGCACCAACCAGGCGCAGCCGCCGCTCTTCCGGCCGATCGCCACCGATGTGAAGGCCGAGAAGCGCTTCCTTTCGACCATCGCCCGTCGCTTGGACACGCTGGGCGCCATCACCCGCGGTCAGCGCCAGACCGGCGGACAGGGATTGTTCAGGCCCGAGGACAATCTGGAATCCCACTATGCCCGCGACGCGCTGCGCCAGCTCTATCTACTGCTGGTGCGCGGCAAGATTGAAGACTGCTCGCTCCAGATGTTCGAGGACGCCACCGGCCTGAAACTGATGGACGCCAACGGCATCAAGGACGAGCTGCCGCCGATAACGACCTTCCTCAACCGCCTGCTGGCGCTCACCATCGAGCTTCAGGGTGTGCTGTTCACGGCGTTCGAGCAGTTGCTGAACGCCAAGATCGAGGGCGCCATCGCCAGCGGCGTCTATGACGTCGGCCTGGAGACGCTGCGGGCCGAGAGCTTCGTCGTCACCGATCGCCGCGCGATCTACACCCATCCCGCGACGGGCGCAGAGACTCGGTTGCTCACCATCACCGAGCGGCGGCGCAATCATCCGGTGACGCTGGACGACGCGCTCGATCACCTCGCCGATCCCCGCGCCGTCCTGCTGATCAACGAGCGCTCGGGCCGGGCCGCCGTGCAAGTCCCGGCGCCGAGCCTGATGCTCGACGATGGCGAGATCGAACGCCGCGTTCGGCTGATCCGGCCGATGGAACACCATCACGCATCGCTGAAGATGATGGACGAGAGCCATTGGCAGGCGGCCGACCGCGAGGCGTTCGCGGCGGCATGGACTCGCGAAGGGTCGGAGGTCCCCGAGTTTGCTGACAGCACGATCCACATCGTCGCCGGCTTGCTGTTGCCGATCTGGAAGCGCCTGCCGAACGAGTCGACGCGCGTCTATCGGCTACAGACCGACGCAGGCGAACGCATCATCGGCCGCAGGGTCTCGCCGGCCTGGGCAGCGAACGCCTCGCTGACCGGGGCGACCACTATGACGTCGGATGCGGCCTTCGCGGCGCTGATCGAGGGACGCACCGTCCTCGACCTCGCCGACGGCTTGCAGCTCCATCGGGTGCGCGTCATGGGCGCTCACCGCATCGAGCTGTCAGGCTTCGCCGACACCATGCGCGATCGCCTGCGCGCCTACGGCCTCTTCAGCGAGATCATCTCCTGGAAGCTGCGCATGTTCGTGCCGACGGATGCGACCGGCGCTGGTGTGCTGACGAAGGTGCTCGACCAATATCCAGTCGAGCGCATCGGCGAGCGGGAAGCCGCGTGATGGCCCGCCACGACGCCTCCGAACTGGCACACCGTCTCGCGCGCGACGCCGAGGCGGTGTGCCGCCACTACCTATCCGCTGGACGCCGGGAGGGCCGCTACTGGCTGGTGGGTGATGTCCGCAATACGCCGGGCCGTTCGATGTTCGTGAGGCTCAAGGAGTCGGTGAAAGGGCCGGCCGGCAAATGGACCGACGCCGCCACCGGCGAACATGGCGATCTGCTCGACGTCATCCGCGAAAGCTGCGGCCTGGTCGACTTCAAGGACGTCGCCGATGAGGCGCGTTCGTTTCTCAGCCTGCCGCATCCCGAACCCGAGCCGGATCATCCCCGATCGCGCACGCCGACTGCTCCGACCGGATCGCCGGAAGCGGCGCGGCGACTGTTCGCCATGTCGCTGCCGCTGGCTCGTACTCTCGTAGAAATGTATCTCCGCAATCGCGGCATTACGGCTTTGCACGGAACCAGAAGCCTGCGCTTCCACCCGCGCTGCTACTATCGGCCTGACGACCATAGCCCCACCGAGACGTGGCCGGCGATGATCGCCTCCGTAACCGATCTCGTGGGCCATCTCACCGGGGCGCATCGCACCTGGCTCGATCCGGGCGGCTTCTCCGAGGCGACGCTCGGCAAGGCGCCGATCGACACCCCGAGGCGGGCGATGGGCGACCTACTCGGTCACGCTGTTCGCTTCGGTGTGGCGGGCGAGGTGATGGCGGCCGGCGAGGGCATCGAGACGATTCTGTCGCTCAGGTGCGTCCTTCCCGCCATGCCGATGGTCGCAGCACTGTCGGCGGCGCATCTCTCCGCCATCCTGTTCCCGGACACATTGCGCCGGCTCTACATCGCCCGCGACGACGATCCTGCCGGTGACGGCGCGATGGCGACGTTGATCGAGCGGGCGCAGGAGGCCGGCATCGAGGCGATCGTGATCTCCCCACGGCTCGGCGACTTCAACGAGGATCTCCGGCTGCTCGGGATCGACGCGTTTCGGGCCGCAAGCCGGGTGCAGATCGCGGCGCAGGATGTTGCCCGCTTCATGGATCTGGCGGCATAGCCGGAACGGGGATGGGGCGCGGCAGCGTCGTCGCCATAGGGTCGGCGGTTATGCTTTCCGTCAGCGTCGGAGAGCACCACGCCCACGGCCTTCTGAGAGGGCGATCGGGCGGCAAACGGCCCGGACCGGCAACCTTGTGGGCCGACTATTTTCCGTCGGCGGCAAAGCCGCCTTTACATCGCGAGACAAAATAGTCGGCCCCCTTCGGTCCTCCGCCCAGGCTCCGGCCCTTCGCTTCGCTGCAGGTGCAGGTCCGGTCCGCCCGCCGCCTTCGTCGCCATGAAGGCCGCGATGGGCGCGGCCGATCCGACGAGGAAAGCCGCGATGACCACCGACAACGACGACGATTTCGAGCCGCACCACAGCGCATCCCCGACCGACCAAATCCTCCACGAACTCCAGCTCTATGGCTACCGTCCCTTCCACGACGAGCCCGACCCCAGGCCGCTTCCCGAAGCGAACATCCTTGTGGGAAGCATCTCCGACATCTTCGACGCCTTGGTGGTGGCGCTCGCAGATACCCGCCTCGAACCCGACCTCGAAGACTTGCTCTGGTCGACGGTGAACGTCTTCCACCGCGCCATCGACCGGATCGGGCGCGAACTCGACGACAACGAGCTGGCCCAGCAGCGCTCGCAGCGGGAACAGGACGGCAGCGAGGTCAAATCCGTCGAGCTGGAGCGCCTGACGGCGGAAGGCCAGACGCTGATCGAACGACGCAACGCCTTCGAGCTAATGCGCGACCAAGCTGCCGACCAATTCGAGCAGCACACTCATTCAGCCTGGCGGCCGCGCAACGGATCGAAGGTCAACCATCGAAACTTGACCTCGGCGATGATCGACAGCCGCGACTTCCTGGCGGCGAAGAAGCGTGCCGACAACCAGGTGCTCCTGCCCGCGGGCCCCAAGGTGGCGCTCACCGGCGGGCTCGACTTCAACGATCACCGGCTGATCTGGGCCAAACTCGATCAGGTCCACGCCAAGCACCCCGACATGGTGCTGCTGCACGGCGGATCGCCAAAGGGCGCGGAGCTGATCGCCGCCAAATGGGCCGACAACCGCAAGGTGCCGCAGATCGCCTTCAAGCCCGACTGGACGAAGCACGCCAAGGCCGCGCCGTTCAAGCGCAACGACGCCTTGCTGGAGGTCCTGCCGATCGGTGTGATGCACTTCCCCGGCACCGGCATCCAGGACAACCTCGCCGACAAGGCGAAAAAGCTCGGCATCCCGGTCTGGAAATTCGGCGGCGCGTGAGCGCCGCCTTGCCCTTTCTGCACAGTGACGTGAATCCGCAGAGGCGGATTATCAGCTTTCCGTAAAACCGCCTTTCAATCCGGTTCACCCGTGACGGCGATCCGGGCCGCACGAGCATAGTGCGCCAACTCCGTATCGTTCTCGATCAGGCCATCGAGGAGCGCCTTCATGTCGCTCTGATCGGACGCCGATTGAAAAGGCCCCGGCTGCCGCTCGATCGCCAACACCGCAATGGCGAGCGCCTTCTTCACTAGATGCAGGTCGCGTCCCGTGAACTCCGCCATGCCGCGCACCTCGACCGTCACTTCGTCTCGAGAGCACACCTTAGCTGATCGGCCTGCGCACCGTGAGGGTGACGAGGTTCCACCCGCTGGCGGCGGGCTTTCAGACGCGGCTCCTGCCGGCGGTCGCCATCCCTGCGTCTATCAGCGCTGATCCTTGGTCCGTCCGCGGGCCTGACGCCATCAACCCGCAAGGGGTCGGCTTACGCTCGAGCGTGCCGCCGCTCTGTCTTCGCCTTCGCGGTGATCGCGGCCCTCGGCCGGACACATCGGGCGCCTGTCGCGCGGGGATGGCCCCGCCTCAGCACAGGAGCCGGATCAATGTCTCAAGCCCTCGCATTCGCCAACGGCTGGAACCTCGCCACCACCCTCATGGTCTGCGTCGTCGTCTTCCATGCTGACGCTGGCAACTACGGCGTCATGCTGGCCGCCGAATATGACGGCGATCCCGCTGCCGTCATCCACGAATTCGACCCCTTCCAACCATGAAGGGGCGAACCACCACGAAAGCTGAACCTCAGAGCGCCAGCGGGATTTCTGCTCCCGCCGGCGCCTGTTTTCGGCTATATTCGTGGTCGCGCCGTGGTGGTGGTGGAAGGCGCGACCGTCAGACCTTTATCTCACGGAGCGCACCGCCATGATCATCTTCGGACCACTGCTCGTCATTGTCGGCATCGCCTTCTTCTGCTGGCTGCTGTTCAACCTCGCTGTCTTTGCGCTGCCCTTCTTCGCCGGTCTGACGATCGGCATCTGGGCCTTCCACACGGGAGCCGGCGTACTCGGCGGCATAGCGGTGGGTGTCGTGGCCGGCGGCATAACCTTTGGCCTTGGCCAGCTCGCGCTCGCCTTTGTGCCGTGGACGTGGCTTCGGCTCCTGATCATCCTCCTTTACGTCGCGCCCGCCGCCGTCGCCGGTTACAGCGCCACGCATGGAATCGCCCAGATGGCGATGCCTTCGCCTACGTGGCAGACGATCTTCGCCGTCATCGGCGCGATCGCCGTCAGCGTCACGGCGTTCGTCCGCTTCACCGGAATGGCCGCGCCCGGACCGGCCGGACAGGGCTTGGTGCGGGGCTGACACCGTCGCGTTGGCGGGGCGGGATCAGATCAGGCACCCGAGACGTCCGCAGTCCCCATCATCGAAGCTGGCGAGAGAGCGACTTTGGCAGTGAAGCTCGGCCCGCCACCGCAGAGTCGCCGGGGTCATGGCGGTCGTCACAGCGGCAATGACCAGATGGCGACGCCTGGGCGACCCGGCCTGCGATGCGCGTGAAATGCGGCGTGCGGCCCGAGCTTGGTGTTCGAAGCGGGAGATCCGTTGGTGGCCGGAACAGGGCTCGGATCGCCGTCGCCTTCACCGGCCGGACTTTGCGGCGACTCGAAAATCGCCATGTTCCCCTTGATGTCGGCTCTGTCAGGCCGAGCGCACCGAACGGCCTCTTCGATGGACTGATCTGGCCGAAGACCGGCTAAAGCCTCGACCGCCTATGGCGCAACAGCGGCGTCACAACTTTCTTCCTCTGCCGGCTGCGCCGCCATTCCTCGCGAAACAAGAAAGTTCCTCCTTTGCTGTCGAGCCCCTTCGGGGTGCGCCGTCGATCGCCTCCGGCCCGTCGATCACCATCGAGGCCGCAATGGTGCGGGCTCGGAAACAGAGATCAAGGAGAACTACCATGGCGACCATCGGCACCTTCAAGAAGACCGGCTCGAACGAATTCACCGGCGAAATCGTCACCCTCTCGGTCCAGGCCAAGAGCGTCCGGATCGTCCCCGAAGCCACGCGCTCCGGCGACAACAGCCCCAGCCATCGCGTCTATGTCGGCCGGGTCGAGATCGGCGCCGCCTGGGCCAAGCGCTCCAACGAAGGCCGCGACTATCTGGGCCTCAAGCTCGACGATCCGAGCTTCACCGCCCCGATCTTCGCCAACCTGTTCGATGACGAGGACGGCGAGGGCTACAGCCTGATCTGGTCCCGCCCCAACGGCCGCAGGAGCGACTGACCTGCTTACAATGCCCCGTCCGGCCTGTCCGGGCGGGGCATCGACATTTTCGAGAGTTCCTGGGCCGCCGTCGGCCGAGGTCGAACCCAGCGGCGCCCGGGGCGAAGGCGCTATTGTTGAGGCTCGGCTGAAATCGCCGAGTCGCCATTGCGATGAGGAGCTCGCACCAGCTCGGTAGCCTCCACATCAAGCGCTTCGGCCACTTGGCCCAGGACGGTGACGCTCGCCGACACGTCGGCGCGCTCGATCGCACCGATATACCGGGCGCTCAACCCAGCCCGCTCGGCCAACTCCTCTTGCGTCATCCCTTTCGCATGACGCAACCGACGCAGATTGGTCGCCATGACCTCCTTGAGATCCATGGCGATGATGGAGCCGATGCAGGAACCATCGTTCCAGGAACGATCCTTCCGATTCGTCCGCGGGTTATGCTATCCATCCCTGTTCTCGAGTGCCTCTGCACCGCCAACTTGAGCAACGTGATGCGCCTTAAGCATCACGAAACCGGCTTAATCAGGCGCGAAGTCTGTCAAAATTTGCGGTAAATGAATCCCTACTCCATTGCTTTGATCTCGACGGGGGAAAGATCGCAATGACAGAGGCGCCCTTCTGTGACCGGCCGCCGCTTACCGACCGCGTGAGCGCCTATGATGAGCAACATCTGGCGATATACCTACGGTTGCTGATGGCCGAGGAAGAAGGAGCCGACTGGCGAGAGGTCGTGCTGGTGCTCTTCGGCCTCGATCCGGCGCAAGAGCCCTGCCGTGCCAAAATCGTCCATGAAAGCCACCTGGCCCGCGCCCGCTGGATGACCGAAACCGGCTATCGGCACCTGCTTCAGCCACGAGCGCAGTAAGCCGCCGCACATCCGTTGTACGGGTTGTCGTCGCGCGCGATGCAATCATAGGGTCTAGCGCAAAGCCTGCGTTTCCGGATGGTTTGAAGCTCCCCGAATAGGGGAGCAAGACGAGAGGAAACGCCATGCCCACACAGTATTGGCGCTCGCCGGAGACGATCGATCATTTGTATCGCCTCGAACGCCCCGGCTTCGCCGTCGAATTCCTGCGCCGCAACGCCGAATACCGGCGTGACTACGCCCAAATTGAGCGCCAGATCGTGCGCGATCACGTCGATGCGGAGTCCGCTCGCGCGGATTTCGCCCGACGATGGGGGTTGCGGTTTCGCTCACGATCCGAGCAACCCGGTCGGCGACGAACCCACTACCTGGCTGCCGGAACTGTCGCCCGGCACGCTGCTGCTCGATGCAGCGCCGAGCGGATTCGCGCCTGTGGCGCTCGAGCCATCCCAGCTCGGCTCGATCGTCGCTGACCGGACCGATGATGAGGGTCGTGAGGTCGTAATCGTCGATGGGTCCGGCGAGCTTCACATCCGGCTCAACAGCGATCTGGCCGTTCGACGCCCCATGATTCTCCTGCCGCTCGGCGCCGCATCGGTCGATCTCCGACTCGATGTCGCGTCGCGTTTCATCCGCAAGGTAGGCGGCCAAACCATCGGCCTTCTCCCACGGGCGTTGCGACTGACCACGCAGCGCAAGCGCCGTCTCGTTCAGCTTCTTCATGCCTTCGATATTCACGACATGGGCGGCGGCCCTCGCGACGTCGCGGAAATCGTCCTGCGTTCGGAACAGGCCCAACTTCCGTCTGTCGAGTGGAAAGACTCCCACGCACGACGCGCGGCCAATCGTCTGATCCATGACTCGATCGCGCTCGTCGAACGCGGCTATCTTAAATTTCTGCGCGGCGGCTGATCAGCCACATAACC
>ERZ1292640.4314-Hain-H43-02um-R1-4314-length-10855-cov-12_pt1 | contig 10855 bp, 8 predicted proteins | sample MGYA00564404_ERZ1292640 | MGnify/ENA primary metagenome ERZ1292640 (study PRJEB36523, sample SAMEA6512636) | groundwater metagenome | collected 2019-01-08 | study: AquaDiva: Metagenomics assemblies of 32 groundwater samples | reverse complement strand
TCGGTGCGCAGTTTGTGCCACGCGCCCGACAACGTCATGATGCCGTTGATCATGCCGCCCCACGACGGCGCGAGCAGGATCAGCGAAAACAGCATGCCGAGGCTCTGCGCCCAGTCCGGCAGCGCGGTGTAATGCAGGTGGTGCGGTCCCGCCCACATATAGGTGAAAATCAGCGCCCAGAAGTGCACTACCGACAGCCGGTACGAATACACCGGGCGTTGCGCCTGCTTCGGAATGAAGTAATACATGATGCCGAGGAAACCGGCGGTCAGGAAAAAGCCGACCGCGTTGTGGCCGTACCACCATTGCACCATCGCATCCTGCACGCCGGCGTAGACCGAGTACGACTTCCAGAACGTGACCGGGATCGCTGCGCTGTTCACCACGTGCAGCAGCGCGATGGTCAGGATGAATGCGCCGAAAAACCAGTTGGCGACGTAGATGTGCGGTATGCGGCGGCGTGCGATGGTGCCGAAGAACACGATCGCGTAGGCGACCCATACCAGCGTGATCAGCACGTCGATCGGCCATTCGAGCTCGGCGTACTCCTTGGACGAGGTATAGCCGAGCGGCAGCGTGATCGCGGCCAGCACGATCACCGCCTGCCAGCCCCAGAACGTGAACGCGGCGAGCGCATCGCCGAAGAGGCGCGCGTGGCAGGTGCGCTGCACGACATAATACGAGGTGGCGAACAGCACCGAGCCGCCGAACGCGAAAACCACCGCATTGGTGTGGAGAGGGCGCAAACGGCCGTAGGAAAGCCACGGCGCAAGATTGAGCTCGGGCCAGATCAACTGCGCGGCGATGAGAACGCCGACCAGCATGCCGACGATGCCCCAGACCACGCTCATGATCGAGAACTGCCTGACTACCTTGTAATTATAGGTGGATTGCGCCTGCATCGAACTTCTCCCCGTCGTTGACGCCAAGGCCATACTACAAGGCGAGCCACGCGTTAGAGTTGATCTACATCAAATGCGCTCAGGCCGCGGCGGTTAACGCCCCCGCCGCACCTGCCCGCGCTCAGAAGCGCCAGCCGAGCCCGATACCCGGGAGCCAGGGATTCAGATTCAAGTGCGTGACCTTGGCACCGGTGGCAGCGACCTTCACGTCGGTGCCGATCCACACCTTCTTGACGTCGAAGTTCAGGTACAGGTTGCTGCCAAGCTTGATGTCGATTCCGGCCTGCAATGCCCCGCCGGTCGAACTGCTGTCGACGGCCAGCGGCACACCCGCCACGATATTCGCCGCGGAGAATTTCGTGTAGTTAAACCCGGCTCCCACGTACGGCCGGTACTGGCCGTCGGGCAGAAAATGGTACTGCAGGGTCAGCGTCGGCGGCAGGTGCTTGACGGTGCCGATTTTCCCGGTCCCGGCGAGATTGACGTCGTGCTGCTGCGGATAGGTCAGGATCAGCTCGGCCGCCAGATTCCTGGTGAAGAAATAGCTGATATCCACTTCCGGCGCCACGACGTTATTGAGTGTTACCGCATCCTGCGCAGTCACCCCTGCGTCCGAACTGTGCTGTGGCATGATGTTAACGATACGCCCCCGTACCAGCCAGTTGCCCCCGGCCTGCTGCTGCGCAGACACACCTGTGGCCGCCAGCAGCGTCCCAGCCAAAACCATCCATCGCAATTCCATGCCCGTCATTTTCATTTCGATGCGCCCCCCATAAGTTGCCGGATATCCGCGCCCGGATCGCTGATCTGCCTGTTCTATGTGTACGACGGATCGCAAAACCAAACCCTGACGTACGTCAACTTCCGTGCGCCTCACGGGTGGCGCAACAGGCACCGCGACGAATTGCGCGTGCCGCTCAGATGCCGTGCAGAAGCAGGGATTATGCGGGCGAGCGGGCGGGAGTCGGAACCGAGGCGTTGGTAAGGACCTGTTCCTTGGCAAGATATCGCAGCGTCTCGAAGTCGAGGATCGCGACTTGGCGGCGCCGCACTCGAATCAGGCCGAAATCCTGCAATTTCGATAACACGCGGCAGACGGTCTCCTCGGCCACTCCCAGATAATTGCCGATATCGCCGCGCGACATACTGAAGTTGAACTGTGTCGCCGAATAATTGCGGGCCGCGAATCGCTGTGAAAGGCCGAGCAGAAACGCCGCAAGCCGCTCCTCAGCGGAACGCTTCCCCAACAGCAGCATCAAGTGCTCGTTGTCGCAGATCTGGTTGCTCATGATCCGCAGCATCTGATAGTGAACGGCCGGAATGCGATCGGCAACCGCTTCCAGGCGGTCCACCGACACTTCGCATACCGATGTGGTTTCCAGCGCCATCGCGTCACATGAATAGCGTTTCGAATCAATCGCGCTCAGACCGAGCAGTTCGCCGGACACGTGCAGCCCCGTAATCTGCACGCGGCCATCCTCGGTCGTCAGATAAGTCTTGGCCGAGCCGCTGCGAATGGCGTATATGTAATCGAGCGCCTGGCCGGTCCGAAAAATGATTTGGCCGCGCCGGACAATCTGCTTGCGCTTGACGATGTGATCCAGCAACGACATTTCTTCTTCGTCGAGGCCGAGCGGAACGCACAGACGGTAGACGCCGCAGTCGCGGCAAGCCACCGGTACGCACCCCGTATCCGGGGGCAAATGACTGACCGAAGCAACTCTCCGCAGCATCGCTTTGTGCTCCCATTAATGCCGGTTGTAGTTGCACGCGACCCGGCCGTTCATTAATGTATCCCCCTCAGATAGGGTGTGCGCATGGTAACATAGGGTGTGCGCATGGTAACGGTTCGCGCGCCGGCCGCTTTTGATCTGCATCAAATCGGCTTCAACGCCGGCCTTGCAGACTCCGGCTACCGAGCTGCGAGTAGATTGACCTACATCAAGTCGCGCTTGCGCAATCCGCGGTCTACTTGCCGCTGCATCGACAGCATGGGGTGGCCGCCATGAACGCCCGCAACGACCTGCCCGTGAGCACGGGAAATGACGCCGAACGAATGCTGGAGGCGCTGTGCAACCCGCGGTGCTACCCGCATCCGGTCGCGCGCGTCACCCTGCTTGAGACCCACATCTCGTGGGTGATACTCACCGGCAGCTACGCCTACAAGATCAAGAAACCGGTGAATCTCGGCTTTCTCGATTTCACCACGCTCGCGGCACGCCGCCATTACTGCGACGAAGAACTGAGACTCAATCGCAGGCTCGCGCCGGACCTCTACCTCGAAACGGTCGCAATCACCGGCTCGCCGCAGCAACCGGTCATCGGCGGCAGCGGACCTGGAATCGAGTATGCAGTGAAAATGCGCGAGTTTCCGCAGTCCGCATTGCTCGACAGCGCGCTGGCACGCGGCGAAGTCAGCGTGGCGACGATCCAGGCGCTGGCGCACAGGATCGCCGCATTCCATGCCGCGCTAACGCCGGCAGCGCTGACAGCCGACGCGGCTGCGGCTGCGGCACTGGCGCCGGCACTCGACAACTTGCGGAAGATGCTGCCGTTACTCGATGCGCCTGCCGACATCGCCGCGCTCAACGCCGTGCGCGACTGGACGCAGCGCGAGCATCAGGCCCGCAGCCTCCCATTTGGCAAGCGCGGTCCCGCCGGCCGCGTGCGCGAATGCCACGGCGACCTCCACCTCGGCAATATCGCGTTGCTCGACGGCGCGGCGAAGCCGTTCGATTGCATCGAATTCAATCCGGCTTTGCGCTGGATGGACGTCATCAGCGAAGCGGCTTTCCTGTTGATGGATCTGGAAGCGCACGGCCGCCGCGATCTTGCGTACGTGTTCCTCAACAGCTACCTCGAGGCGAGCGGCGATTACGCCGGCGTTGCGGTGCTGCCGTTTTATCTCGTTTATCGCGCCGTGGTGCGCGCCAAAATCGGCCTGATACGCGCTGCACAGCACGGCACGGCAGGCCAACGCGATCAGCGCGCGCTGCACGCCTGGCCGCACTATCTCGCGCTCGCTCGCTCATATGCCGGATCCCGGCGCGGCGCGGTCATCATCACGCACGGCCCGTCCGGATCGGGTAAGACCACGTTCACCCAGGCGCTGCCCGCCGCACTCGGCGCGGTGCGCATACGCTCGGATATCGAACGCAAGCGGCTATACGGGCTTGATGCAGCTGCGCGCACGGAGTCTCAACCCGGCGCCGGCATCTACACACCGGACGCGACCGCGCGAACCTACGCGCTACTGGCGCGACACGCGCGCAGCATCGCCGGCGCCGGCTACCCGGTGATCATCGACGCGACCTTCCTCAAACACGCGCAGCGCGCCGCATTTCGCGCCCTGGCGCAGGAACTTGGAGTGCCATTCATGATCGCGAACTTCACCGCCCCGCCAGAGGTGTTGCGTGCACGCGTTGCGGCCCGCGCGGCACAGGGCGGCGATGCATCGGAAGCGGAACTCGCCGTGCTCGAAGCTCAGATCGCGACCCACGAGGCACTTACAGCGGACGAGCGCGGTCTCGCGGTCGCGACGGATGTCCGCGGCGACCCGGCCGCCGGCGCGCACACATTATGCGACGCTCTCACGCAACGGCTGAAGCGGTAACCGGCGATATGGCCAAACGCGAAAACGATACGACTGCAGCGTTGAAACGCGCTCCATTGTTTCGCACGCTGGCGCCCGCGGCACTGGCGCGCCTCGCGCTGAACGCGACTGCGATCAATCTGCCGCGCGGCAAACAGCTGTGCCGCAGCGGCGAGCGCTGCCCCGGCCTCTACCTCGTGGTCGGCGGGCGCGTCATGCTTAGCATCGGCGCACCGCACGGCGCCAGCAAAGTGATCGAGCTTATCGGCCCCGGCGGGCACATCGGACTCGCCGCGGCAGTGCTAGGCGCGCCGGAAACCGTGACGGCCCAGACGCTTGCGGACAGCAGTTTGCTGCTGATTCCGTGCGAGGCGCTGCTCGACTGCGCCGCCGGCAACCCCGGGTTCGCGCTGCAGCTGGTCGCGGAACTCAGTCGCCAGGTGTGCGGGCTCATTTCCGACATCGAGGCGTTTTCACTGCATTCGGGACGCGAGCGCGTTGCCGGTTATCTGCTGCAGATGGCCGCGGCGGGAGGCACCCGGCCGCGCCCGATCACGCTGCCCGCCAAGAAGAGCATCATCGCCTCGCGCCTGAGCCTGACCCCGGAGTATTTCTCGCGCATGCTGCACGAGCTGATTGCAGCCGGGGCAATTGCGGTGAACGGGCGACAGGTCACCATTCTCGATCCCAGCCGTTTGCGCAATCCCGGCCATTGAATCGCGGCAACCTGTCTTCAGTTCATCCTGCGCCAGTTCACCGCGTAATAGAGCACCGGTATCACGACCAACGTTAGCAGCGTTGACACGAAAATACCGAAGATCAGCGCCACCGCGAGGCCGCTGAAGATCGGGTCATCGAGAATGAACAGCGCGCCGAGCATCGCCGCGAGACCCGTGAGCACGATCGGCTTGGCGCGGGTTGCGCCGGAGCGGATGATCGCTTCCTGGAAATCCATTCCCGCCGCGACCTGCTGATTGGCGAAATCGACGAGCAGGATCGAGTTTCTGACGATGATGCCGGCGAGCGCGATCATGCCGATCATCGAGGTCGCGGTGAACTGCACGCCGAGCACCGCGTGGCCGGGCAGCACGCCGATCACGGTCAGCGGAATCGGCGCCATGATGACGAGCGGCGTCAGATACGACTTGAACTGCGCGACCACCAGCAGGTAGATCAGCGCGAGCCCCACCGCGTAGGCAATTCCCATGTCGCGGAACGTCTCGTAGGTGACCTGCCATTCGCCGTCCCACTTGAACGCATACTGCGCGTAGCGCGCCTGCGGCTGGCGGATAAAATATTCCTCGAGCGCACCGCCCGCGGCGGGCGCCACGGCGTTCAACCGCGAACGCATCGCGAACATGCCGTAGAGCGGGCTGTCGAGCTTGCCCGCCATGTCGCCGACGACGTAGACCACCGGCAGCAGGTCCTTGTGGTAAATCGTGCGCTCCCGGCGCGTCGCCACGGACTGCACGAGCTCCGAGAGCGGAATCAGCGCGCCGTCCTGCGCGCGCACCTTGAGCTTGAGCACGGCCTCGAGCGTCTTCGCGCTTTCGGACGGCAGCATGAGGCGCACCGGGATCGCGTACTTGGCGGCTCCGGTGCGCAGCGCGGTCACGTTGTCCCCGCCGAGCGCGATGCGGATCGTATTGACGACGTCCTGCTGCGTGACGCCCGCGAGCCCCGCCTTGTTGCGGTCGACGCGCAGCACGACCTTGGGCGCGTCCGCTTCGACGCTGTCGTCGATATCGACGATGTCGGAGGTTGCGTGAAACACCTCGCGCACGCGCTGCGCGACCGCGATCTGCCCGGCGTAGTCGGGACCGTAGACCTCAGTGACGATGGGCGCCAGCACCGGCGGTCCGGGCGGCACTTCGACCACTTTGATGCGCGCGTTGAACCTGCGGCCGATCGCTTCGATCTGCGGCCGCGCGGCAAGCGCGATTTCGTGGCTCTTGCGGTCGCGGTGATGCTTGTCAACGAGATTGACCTGCACGTCACCCTGCTCGGGTGCCGCGCGCTGGTAGTACTGCCGCACCAAACCGTTGAAATTGATCGGCGCAGCGGTGCCGGCGTAGGTCTGGTAATCGGTGACCTCAGGAATGGTCGCGACGTAAGTGCCGATCTCCTGCAGCACGCGCGCGGTCTGCTCGAGCGCGGTTCCCGCCGGCAGATCGACCACGATCTGGAATTCCGATTTGTTGTCGAACGGCAGCATCTTCAGCACCACCAGCTCGAGCGCCGCCAGCGCCAAGGCGCCGAAAATCGCCGCCACGATGCCCGCGAGCAGCTGGTAACGGTGGGCGCGCCCGGCCCCGCGGTTCAGAAACGGCGTCAGCAGCCGGCGGAACAGCGTGAGCAGCCTGCCCTCTGCGGCTTCTCTGCCATGCACCGCCGCGTGCGGTGCGAGCAGCCGCAGCGCCAGCCACGGCGTCACAATCAAAGCGATCGCCAGCGAGATCAGCATGCCGATCGAGGCGTTGATCGGGATCGGGCTCATGTACGGCCCCATCAGCCCGCTCACGAACGCCATCGGCAGCAGTGCCGCGATCACCGTCAGCGTCGCGAGTATGGTCGGGCCGCCGACCTCGTCTACCGCGCGCGGAATCGACTCCGCCGCGGGCAGCGCGTCGAGCCGGCGCCGGCGGTGGATATTCTCGACGACCACGATGGCATCGTCGACCAGGATCCCGATCGAGAAAATCAGCGCGAACAGCGATACGCGATTGAGCGTAAAACCCCATGCCCATGAAGCGAACAACGTCGCCGCGAGCGTGAGCAGCACCGCGATGCCGACGATCAGCGCCTCGCGCCAGCCGAGCGTCGCAAACACCAGCGCCACCACCGACAACGTCGCAAAGATCAGCTTCTGGATCAGCTTCTGCGCCTTGTCGTTGGCAGTCACGCCGTAATTGCGCGTCAGCGTCACGTTGACGCCTTCGGGAATTACCGTGCTTTGCAACTGCGCGACGCGTTGTATTACCTGCGCGGCGACATCAACCGCGTTCTCGCCGGGCTGCTTCGACACCGCGATCGTCACTGCCGGGAATCCGCCGCGTACGACGCCGCCCGGCGCCGCAGCGCCGCTGCCGAACGTCACGTAGTGGCGCGGCTGCTCCGGCCCGTCAACGACGGACGCGACATCGTTGAGATACACCGGCTGCCGCTCGCGCGTGCCGATGACCAGGCGGCGCACGTCATCCGCCGAGCCGAAGTACTGCCCGGCATCGACCGTGATCTCGCGGTTCCCCTGCGTCAGTTTGCCGGCAGGCTGCGCGCTGTTGGCGGCGGCGAGCGCGCGTCTGAGTTCCGGCACCGCGATGCCGTAGGCGTTGAGGCGCTCGGGATCGAGCAGCACGCGCACCATGCGGCCCGCACCGCCGATGGTGGTCACGGTGCGCGTGCCGGGGACGCGCTTCAATTCGATCTCGGCGGCATTCGCGACCTGCTGCAGCTCGTAGCCGCCGCGCGCCGGGTCGGCGGTCCACAGCGTAAGCGCGACGATCGGCACATCGTCGATTCCCATCGGCTTGACAATGAATTCGCCGACGCCCAGCTCAGGGGGCACCCAGTCGCGGTTGGCCGAGAGCGTGTCGTACAGCCGCACCAGCGCCTGGATGCGGTCCTCGCCGACCTTGTATTGCACGGTGAGGATCGCGAGCCCCGGCCGCGACACCGAAAACACGTGCTCGATACCCGAAATCTGCGACACGACCTGCTCGGCCGGAGTCGCGACCAGGCTTTCGACATCGGCGGCGGAGGCGCCCGGAAACGGGATGTAGACGTTGGCGACGGTCACGTTGATCTGCGGCTCTTCCTCGCGCGGAGTCACCGCCACCGCGAAAAGACCGAGCAGAAACGCCACCAGTGCGATCAGCGGCGTCAGCTGCGACTGCAGAAAGAATTGCGTGATGCGGCCCGAGATACCCATCGTTTGTCAATCGCCGCCCACGGACCGTAGGGTGGATGAAGGCAGTACTGTTTCTGCCGGAATCCACCGCGATTCGAATCGGTGGATTGCGCTTCGCTCCATCCACCCTACGCCCTGTTGTCTTCTCATCGGTGTTTATCGGCGCCGGCTGCGCGCTGCGCCGCTTGCGCGGGCTCGAGCGCGATCCTGTCGCCGGGGCTCAGGCCGGCGAGCACCTCGACGCCGGCCTCGCCCGCGGCCTCGCCGAGCCGGATCTGGCGCAGCTTGACCGCGCCACCGTCGCTCACCACATAGACCGCAGTGAGCTCACTGCGCCGCACCACGGCCGCCTCCGGAATCGCGAGCTTCGGCGCACGACCGGTGGTGAAATGCACGCGCGCGAACATGCCGGGATAAGCGCCGGCGACGGGTTGCGCCAGACTTACGCGCATGCGCGTCGCGTGCGTCTGTGCATCGGCTGCCGGCAGGAACGTCACGCGGCCGCCCGCGACCGTTTTGGCAAGCGCCGGAAATTCGACGCGCGCCGCACCGCTCTTCTTCGCCGCGGCCAGCTCGCGCTGCGGGATGCTGGCTGAAACGCGCAGATCGCGGGGATCGAACCCCGTCATCAGCGGCTTGCCGGGTGTCGCCATTTCACCGAGCTCGACGTGACGCTGCGCGACCACGCCGCTATACGGCGCAACCACCGTTGCGTAGCTCTTCACCGTCGCGGCCTGGCTGCCGAGCGCCACCGCCGCCTCGAGCTGCGCCTGCGCCGCCTTATAGTCGGCAAGCGCCTTGTCGAGCGCGGCCTGGCTCACGAACTTCTGGCTGAACAGCTCGCGCGTGCGCTCGTATATCGATTGCGCGTTGCGCAGCGCCGCCTGCGCCTGCGCGACCTGTGCCTGGCTGCCGGTGTAGGCATCGGCGACCTCGCGTTCGTCGATGCGCACGATCACCTCTCCCCGCTTCACGCGGTCGCCAACGTCGAAGTTGATCGCAACGACGCGGCCCGAGACCTGCGCCGAGACAGTGGTCTGCTTCACCGCCTCGACCACGGCGTCAACGCTATAGAGCTGATCCACCTCGCGGTAGGCGATGATCTCGGTCTTGAGATCCTGCGCCGCGTGCGCCTCCCCCACGATGCACAGGGCGATTGCGATCAGGGCCGGCCCTTTCATCAGCAACTCGATTGCAGTTGATTGGCGATGCATGGCGCGCGCGGCACGACCCTCAATGCGGTTTGAGCCTGCGCGGCAGCAGGTTCGCGATGCGCTGCTTAAGCTTGCGGAATTCCCGCTGTAATTGATCCCCGCCGAGCGGGTCCCGATTGGCGCGGAACGCCGTGTCGATCGCCTGCCAGTCGTCCGGATGCAGGTATTTCTCCGCCAGCGGCAACATCCGGTTTTCTTCCTGCTCCATGTGGTCCCCCAGGAACGCGGCATACGACTCGACCGCGTCGGCAAAATGCCGCAGACCGTCGGGGGCGCCGCCGAGATAGTGCACGAACGACCGCTGCAGATACGCCATCATCTGCGCGCTGCGCACGTGCTGGGCCTGCAACTCGTCGAGCACCGCATCCGCGCGGGAGGTGCGCTCGCGCAGCAGGCGAAACAGGCATTCGTCCTCTTTCGGGTGATGGCAGCGCTCGGGAAAGTCTTCGATGTAATACAGCATGCACGCAATCAATGCATGGTCGGCGTCGATATGGTGGGTGAGCAATTCCTGCACCACCTGCTCCAGCGTCTGCATCACGCTGCGGAGCATGCGATGCTCTTCCCTGATAATGGCGAGCGCCGAATCGCGTGCTGCCGCCTGGTCTGAATCGGTATTCGTCATGGCTGGTGACAATTTCAGTTACCCGCTGCCGGAGCGGTCGTCGTCCATCAGGATGCGGTGCGCCGGCCCTTCCAGGTCGTCGAACTGCCCGCGCCGGATCGCCCACCAGAACACCGCGCCGATCAAAAATGCCAGCGTGAGGCTCAGCGGAACCAGCAAATAGACGATTTCCATTGCTTACCTCAAATCGATTGCCGGCGCCGCCGGCGGCATGTCTGCGCGCACCGGCGCGCGGCACAACAACCGCAGTGCATTGGCAACCACCAGCATTGAGCTCGCGGCCATGCCGGCGCCGGCAATCAACGGCGTCACGTAACCGCATGCGGCGAGTGGCACCGCGACCACATTATAGGCGAATGCCCACGCCAGGTTCTGGCGGATGACGCGCAATGTCCGGTGCGCGGTGCGCACCGCCGTCGGCAACGCGTCGAGACGGCCCGACAGCAGAATCACGTCGCTCGCGCTGCATGCAATGTCCGTGCCGGACCCCATGGCAATCGACACCTGCGCCGCGGCCAGTCCTGCCGCATCGTTGATGCCGTCGCCGATCATCGCAACCACCGCGCCGTCGCGCTGCAGGTCCTGTACGTAATCGAGCTTGTCGCGCGGCGTGGC
>ERZ1292640.4313-Hain-H43-02um-R1-4313-length-10856-cov-6_pt1 | contig 10856 bp, 15 predicted proteins | sample MGYA00564404_ERZ1292640 | MGnify/ENA primary metagenome ERZ1292640 (study PRJEB36523, sample SAMEA6512636) | groundwater metagenome | collected 2019-01-08 | study: AquaDiva: Metagenomics assemblies of 32 groundwater samples | reverse complement strand
CGCATTCACGACCGCCTCGATCAAGTTGCCGACATTGACCAAGCCTGGTATGAAATTGACTTTGGCTGTTTCAGTGGCGACATTTACAGTGGCCGTGACACTAGGCAATTGGTTCAGTGCTTTTTCAATATGCCCTGCGCAGGCGGCGCAAGTCATCTTGTGCAGTTGCAGTTGCACAGATTGCGGTGCAATGTGAAAGCCGGATTTTTCAATGGCTTTAATCAGCGCATCCGTTTTGACTTGAGTTTCATCATAATTGACATGCGCTTTCTCATTGGCGAAATTGACAACGGCCTGGACACTGGAGAGTTTATTCAGATTCTTTTCTATCCGTGTCGCGCAGGCAGCGCAGGTCATTCCTTCAATCGGTAATTCAATGTGTTTGAGGGTTGAAGAATTCAAGGGTATTTCCTGGTTAAGCGCATAAAGTACAAGGAATTCAACGTATCTTACTGGCGATCGGGCACCAATACACCATCCATTAATTTAACTTTATCACCTTGATGGAAGTTTGCCGCATCCGGGAGTGTAATGATTGCCTGACGGCCATCATTCATGGTGACGCCGACTTGATACTGATTGCCCGGATTGGCCATATTGTTTCCATGATGGCCGCCCGCCGGGTTTGGATGATTCGCGCCATGAGGATGAGGAGCATATTGCATAATTTCCCTGGCGACCGTTCCGGCAATCACACCGCCTGCTATGGCATTCAGACCGCCAACTTGTCCCATTTTATTGACGAAATCAACAATGCCACAGTTGATACATCCTGATGCAGGAGGTTGCCGGTGAATGATTCCAGCATCGGTACTTTTGATGCTGATGCTGTTCCGGGCGCCGCTAATGGCTGTGCCGGTACGATGAATTGTCCTGGGTGCTCTGTTCAGATCGGGCGGGCTTTCCGGTAAAGGCCGGGTTGTCAGGTTCTGTGCGCTTGAGCTGGATTGTGCCAATGCGATATTGACAGTAAATAGACTGAAAATAATGGCGGTTACAACGGTTAGTTTCGCTAAATCACCCGTATGGCAGCTATTTGACATTGCCGATCTCCTTTGTGGACTGACATCAATGGAATAAATTATCCTTCAACTTCATCAATTGGATCTGGAAGTATCTGATTGGTTTCATTATAGCGATTTCTGACCATTCCTGCCGGCTACAGGTATGTGAGCGATCAGTCCGGCTTTGGCGGGGTATCTTTTTTCTCTGACGGATCTTTTTCGGAGCAGGCTGACATATCAGGTTGAGTTTCTTTGTTTTGATGTTTGATCATAAAAGTGGCGATGAATATGCCTAACTCGTAAAGAATACACAAAGGCACCGCCAGCATGAATTGTGAAATGACATCGGGTGGCGTGAAAATAGCTGCAATGACAAATGCGCCGACAATCACATAAGGACGGATTTCCTTTAGTTTTTCAATGGTGATGACACCAGTTCTGACTAAAACGATGACAACCACCGGTACTTCAAAAGTGACACCAAAAGCAATGAACATGGATAAGACAAAACTGAGGTATTTGCTGATGTCCGTCATCACGGCGACACCTTCCGGTGCAAAGTAGGTAATAAACTCGAAAACCAATGGCAATGCAGCAAAATAGGCGAATGCCATGCCAAAAAAGAATAAGAGGCTGCTGCCAAAGACCAAAGGCAAGGCCATGCGCTTTTCATGCGAATAGAGTCCGGGCGCAATAAAGGCCCATATTTGATACAGTGTATAGGGTAATGTAATGACAAAGGCCATCATCATGGCGACTTTCATCGGTACAAAAAAGGGTGTCGCCACGTCAGTGGCAATCATTTGCCCCCCTTGCGGTAGTTTTTCCAGCAGTGGTTGTGCCAGCAAGGTATACAGCTCACGTGCATAAAAAGCGCAAGGAAGAAAGCCAAGCATGAGTCCACCCAGTGCCCGTATCATTCTGGCACGTAATTCCACCAGATGTGATAAAAATGAGCCTTCAAGCATGGTAAGGGTTATGGGGTTGGTTATGTTGAGCGGGCATCGATGGATATCAGATAGGCAGTCGTTAAACCGCTATTTTATCTCCTTATCAAGAGCGCGATGGGGAGATTCGCTGATATTGGGAAGCGGCTGTTGTGCGTCTGCATGGGGCGGCTGTGACGCCGGTAAACCGGCGGACGGGGTTACTTCGGTTTTAGCGTCAGTAACCGTTGTTCTCAATTGATCAATGCCTTGTTGTACTGAATGCTCAACAGATTGAACGGTTTCTTCAACAGAAGATTGCATTTTTTTCAATTCTTCCATGCGCATTTCATTATGAATGTCAGTTCTAATGCTATAAACGAAATTCCGGCAGCGGCCATACAAATGCCCCAATGTACGTGCTACGGCAGGCAGCCGTTCGGGTCCGATCACGATTAATGCAACCATCGAAATGACCAGTATTTCCATAAAACTGATATCAAACATGCTGTGCCATTGATTGAAACCGTATTAATGAATCATTGATTAAATCCGGCAGGCTTTCAGGTATGCTCGGTTTTTCCCGGAAATCAATTGAACATCTAAGCCTTGGCTGGCGGTTCTTCCCTGGTTTTAACATCGGTTATCTGGTTATTTACGCTGGTGGGCTGAGATGCGCTATTTTCAGTAGCGGTTTTATTCGCAGGTATGGGTGGCACAGGCGCATTGATGGGTGTATGTTGTTCTTCTTGGATGTTTTCCTTAAAGGCATTTGCCGGGGAGTCATTTTTTGCTTCGACTTCTTTGACCGGATCATTGATATGGGTTGATTGGAATGATGTATTTTCAGTTCCGGATTCCTTCATTCCTTCCTTGAAACCCTTTAAGGCGCTTCCCAGATCACTACCCAGATTACGTAATTTTTTGGTGCCAAATACTAATACGACAACTGCCAATACGATGAGCCAATGCCAAATGCTGAATGTACCCATTACTTCCTCCTTTTAAACGGAACAGTACTAGCCTTGATGTATCATTACAGGTAGACGTTCCCTGCCACCGATGATATGGAAGTGTAAATGAAATACCTCTTGTCCACCTACACGCCCAGTATTGATAATGGTGCGGAAACCATCTTCGCAGCCCTGTTCTTTTGCCAGTCTGGGGGCTAATAATAACATTTTGCCCAATAAACTCTGATGATTATCTTGAATGTCGGCGAGTGAATCAATATGCAGCTTGGGGATCAGTAAGAAATGGACAGGTGCGGCGGGATTGATGTCATTAAACGCAAGAATGTCTTCATCTTCATAGATTTTATTGGCAGGAATTTCTTTGTTTGCTATTTTGCAAAATATGCAATTATCCATGTTTCAGCCCGTTGTTCGCGATGCCTTTTCTTCTATACCGGAGACGCCTTCGCGTCTTTCCAATTCTCTTAATACATCATCCGGAGTTAATCCGTGATAGGAAAGTAACACCAGACAGTGAAACCATAGATCCGCTGTTTCGTAGATCACTTGATTGGCATCGCCATCTTTGGATGCCATCAATGTTTCAGCAGATTCTTCGGCTATTTTCTTGAGAATCTTGTCTTGTCCACCATGGAACAGCTTGGCTACATATGAGCTGTTTGCATCAGCCAGCTTACGTGTTTCAATAGTTTTAGCCAGTCTGCTCAGAATTGTTGGATCAGTCATTTATTATAGATTTCTTTGGGATCTTTGATTACGGGAGCAACGGTGATCCACTCATTATCTTCAAGTTTCTGGAAGAAACAACTGTGTCTGCCAGTGTGGCAGGCAATGCCACCCATTTGCTCCACGGTGATGAGTAGTACATCTTCATCACAATCCAAATAAATATCTTTTATTTTCTGAATGTGGCCCGATTCTTCGCCCTTGTGCCAGAGTTTTTTGCGTGAACGGGACCAGTATACCGCTTCATGTTTTTCCACCGTCAGTTTGAGCGCTTCCCGGTTCATCCACGCAACCATCAGAATTTTGCCGCTGTCAGCTTCCTGAGTGATGACAGGTATCAAACCGTCTTCAGACCAGTTGATTTTGCTGAGCCAAGTATCAGGCATAAATGAATCGACCCTTCCAAAAGTTAAGTTTAATTATTCTAACATTACAATCGCACTTCGATACCATGTTGCGCCATATACTGTTTTGCTTGCTGGATTGTAAATTCGCCATAGTGAAAGATACTGGCCGCCAGTACGGCATCCGCATGTCCTTGTAGAATACCCTCTACCAAATGATCCAGATTGCCCACACCACCACTGGCGATAACCGGTATATCGACCGCATCTGAAACGGCGCGTGTTAAGGTTATATCAAAACCGTTGCGTGTGCCATCTCTATCCATACTGGTCAGCAAAATTTCACCGGCTCCCAGGGTTTGCATTTTTTTTGCCCACTCAATGGCATCAATACCCGTTGTCTTACGCCCGCCATGGGTAAAAACCTCCCAACGTGGCGAACCATCGGATGAACTCACCTGTTTGGCATCGATGGCGACGACAATGCATTGAGAGCCGTAATGACTCGATGCATCAGCCACCAGTTGCGGATTCAGGACTGCGGATGTGTTGATGCTTACTTTATCAGCACCTGCATTCAATAGTCTGCGAATATCTTCTACCTGACGCACGCCGCCGCCAACAGTCAAGGGAATAAATACCTGTGCAGCGACATCTTCAATGATATGCAGAATCAAGTCACGATTATCGGAGCTGGCTGTGATGTCCAGAAAAGTGAGTTCATCCGCGCCTTGTTCATCATATCGGCGTGAAATTTCCACCGGATCACCTGCGTCACGCAGCTCAACAAAGTTAACACCTTTAACAACACGTCCATTGGTGACATCCAGACATGGAATAATACGTTTAGCGAGGCTCATCAGATTTTAAAGCCGGGTTGTGAGAATGAATGAAAGATAACAAATTGTGATGACTCACAATCGAAGCGTTTGTTTTATGAGATACCGTTAGCCATACTGAGCTTATCAGCTAATATCTGGGCTTCCTTAAAATCCAGCGAACCTTCATAAATCGCCCGCCCAGTGATGGCGCCCATAATACCTTCTGACTCAATTTCACACAGTGTGTGAACATCATCGATATTGGTGATGCCGCCGCTGGCAATGACCGGTATGGTCAATTGTCTGGCCAATTCGACGGTGGCCTTGGCATTGATGCCACTGAGCATGCCATCTCTGCCGATGTCCGTGTAAATAACGGCTTCCACGCCATAGTCTTCGAATTTTTTGGCCAGATCAATCACGTCATGCCCGGTTATTTTAGACCAGCCATCAACGGCCACTTTGCCATCTTTTGCATCCAGTCCAACCATAATCTGCCCCGGGAAAGCATTGCAGGCATCCTGCAGAAAACCGGGTATTTTAATGGCTGCAGTACCAATAATGATGTAGGTGATCCCATTATCCAGATAACGTTCAATGGTATCAAGATCACGAATGCCGCCACCCAGTTGGATGGGGATCTGATCATCAATCACCCGTACAATTTCGCAAATAGCGGCTTCGTTTCTTGGTTTACCGGCAAATGCGCCATTTAAGTCAACAAGATGGAGTCTTCGCGCACCTTGGCTTAACCAGTGCGTTGCCATGTCGCCGGGCTCTTTGGAAAATACAGTGGCATCTTCCATAACTCCCTGTTTGAGTCGAACACAGTGCCCATCTTTGAGATCTATCGCAGGAATAATCAGCATAGCTTAATCAGAGTGAATAGTTGATTAATAGAGTTAGTTTATTACTTTTTGATTTTAGGAATGTGGCGTCCATCGGGCAAAATTACTTAATAGGGTTAATCCTGCCCATTGACTTTTTTCTGGATGGAACTGTACAGCGAAAATATTATCTTTTGCAACAGCGCAAGTAAATGGGAAAGGATAATTGCTGCGCGCAGCAATGGACGCAGAGTCAGTAGTTTCAACATAATAACTATGTACGAAATAAAAGCGCGCATCTTCTGCGATACCTTCCCACAAAGGATGCTTAATCGTTTGATATACCTGGTTCCAACCCATATGAGGCACTTTCAGTTTTTGTCCGTCAGCTGTTGTCATGGCTGCAGCGGGGAAATGTACTACCTTCCCGGATAGAATATCCAATCCTTTAATATGGCCTTCTTCACTTTCTTCAAACAACATTTGCAAGCCAATACAAATACCCAGAAATGGTTTGTGGGCAGCTGCTTCCATAACGGCTTCACGCAGTCCCCGGGTTTCGAGCTCATGCATACAATTGCGCATGGCGCCTTGCCCTGGCACTACGACACGTTTTGCTTTCTGCACCACATCGGGGTCACTGGTGACTATAATCGAAGCAGCCGGTGCCACATGTTCAAACGCTTTCTGCACGGAACGTAAATTACCCATTCCATAATCAACAATTGCAATATCAGTCATACGATGTGTATAGGAACAAAGTTACTTATAAAGTGCCTTTGGTGGATGGAATAATACCAACTGCGCCAGGATCATGTTCAATGGCCATACGGAGTGCCCGCCCCAATGCTTTAAACACGGTTTCAGCCTGATGGTGCGCATTTTTTCCGGATAGATTGTCAATATGCAGGGTTATTAAGGCATGATTGGTAAATCCCTGAAAAAATTCATTGATGAGGTCGACATCAAAATCACCAATGCGCGCCCGTACAAAATCAATGTTAAGTGCCAAACCGGGACGTCCGGACAAGTCTATGACCACGCGGGATAATGCTTCATCAAGGGGTACATAGGCATGGCCGTAGCGGCGTAGTCCTTTTTTATCGCCGACCGCTTGAGCAAAGGTTTGTCCAAAAGTAATGCCGATATCTTCAACGGTATGATGTGCGTCAATGTGCAGATCACCTTTGGCGGTAATCTCAAGATCTATCAGGCCATGACGGGCAATCTGATCAAGCATGTGATCCAGAAAAGGTATTCCTGTGTTCAAAGCAGATTTGCCTGTTCCATCTAAATCCAGATTCACGCTGATTTGGGTTTCCAGCGTATTTCGCGTTACTTGTGCCTGGCGCATAGAATAAAGTTTTTGATCAATACAAGAGGTTTTGAGCGAATTCTAAACTGTTTCACTGAGTAGGGTGTGTAATGTTTCGCAAAATTGTGAGTTTTCGTCAGAGGTTCCCACGGTGACACGCAGACAATTTTCTAATAACGGGTGGGTGCCATCAAGATTTTTGATTAATATTTTGCGTTGTTTGAGTGCCTGAAAGATTTGACTGGCTTTATGGATGCGGAACAAAATAAAATTGGCATCCGAGGGAAACACCTCTACACCCTTTATTGTACCAAGATATGTATTCATTTTTGTGCGTTCTGACTTGATAGTTTCCGCTTGTTCCAATAATACATCGGTATGATGTAATACCTTCTCCGCGATTAATTGCGTCATTATGCCAACATTATAAGGCAAGCGCATCTTTTCCAGTTGCATTATCCACTCAGGCCGGCCGACCAATAAACCCAATCTTAAGCCCGCCAGCCCCAATTTAGAGAGTGTACGCATCAATAGTAAATTGGGATATTGGCTTAACTGATCAATTAAGCTGGCATCAGCAAAAGCATGATAGGCTTCATCGACAACAACAATGCCAGGTGTTGCCTGAATAATGCTCAGAATGGCGCCGGCGTCGAATAGATTTCCCGTTGGATTGTTGGGGTAGGCCAGGAAAATTACGGCGGGTTTGTGTTTTTCTATTGCGGCCAACATGGCTTCCAGATCAAGCGAGAAGTCCTTTTTTAAGGGTACCCCGGCGTACTGAATGTTTGCGAATGTGGCAATCATCCGGAACATGACAAAGGCAGGCTCGACACTCATCAATATGGCGCCTGGTCTGGCGACTGCCATGGCGATAATCTGGATGATCTCATCCGATCCGTTGCCGAGCAGGATATCCATCTCATCAGAAACAGCCAGAGCCTGGCGTAAGGCTGCTTTCAGTGAAGCAGCGCTCGCGTCAGGATAACGATTAACCGGCGCGTTTGCCGTTAGCCGTGCAATTTCATCACGTAACACGGATGGTAACGGATAAGGATTTTCCATGGCGTCCAGCTTGATCATGCCGGTTGCAGGCGGGACATGATAGGCGGAGAGCGCAAGGATTTCCGGGCGGATAATTTGATCGGGACGATAAGAATTTGGCATAGTCGCCTATTTTAACCCAACATGGGTTTAAAGTTGAAACTGACGTTCCGGTTTTATTGGAATAACTGAAGCAACTACAATAAACGGCTCTTGTCTCCGGTTCTAAACCCAAGTAATGGTTCAGGTTCAGAAAAATTCTTTCCAAAAGCGATGACCTTGAATAGTTCGCCCATTTCTGCGGGGCTGACCAGTTTTTGCAGTTGATTGGCCTGCGGTAAGTAGTTGTTCATGTCTTCTGCCGATGTCTGTGCCAGAATTCCGGTGATGCCGCAATTAATCAGGAAATAAGCTTGAGTGGTATAACCCAACAGCATCAATCCGGTATTTTCCGTTGCCTCGGTGACTGCACTGAAATCAACGTGACTGGTGATATCTTGCAGTCCCGGCAAGTAAAACGGATCGTCATGGGCATGATGGCGGTAATGGCACATCAGCGTACCCTGGTCGCGCTGGGGGTGGTAATACTCACTGCGCCCGAACCCATAGTCAATGAGCAGGATGACGCCTTGCTGTAAGAGTCCTGCCAGGCTGCGCATGAAGCGACCGGCGGCAAGGTTTATTTCACTGACATAATAGGGATTGGTCTGATGATTGCCCGGGTTTATCAAAGGTATTAACTGAGCGGCGGCATGGTGTAGTTCAGGATTCTGGATGACGCGTTCTTGCCATTCAAATTGATTGTTTCGCCACGTCACGCCGCGTTCAAACAACTTATCGCCATGCCATGCCACCATATGAACCGGCATCGCATCCAAAACCTCATTGGCAAGGATGGTGCCTGTAAATTGAGCAGGCAATTGCTCCAGCCACTCGATCAAATGCGCAAGGTGGGGTGCTTTCTGGGCGAATAGCGTTTGTTGGCGTTGGCGTAACTCGGCGCTGACTTCAAGAATAAAATATTTTCCGGGCAAATAATCTGATTTTTCCAGCTCGCTCAGTAAATCCAGGGCCAGTTTGCCCGATCCTGCGCCAAATTCAAGAATATCGGCGTTTTTAACTTGCTCGGATACTTGTATCACTTGTCGCGCCAATGTGCGGCCAAACAGCGGGGAAATTTCAGGCGCAGTGACAAAATCACCAGCACCGCCCAGTTTGGCCGTTCCTCCGCTGTAATAACCCATTCCTGGCGCATACAGTGCCAGATTCATGAATTGCTCGAACGGAATCCAGCCACCCGCCGCTTCGATTTCTTTTTGAATCATTGTTCGTACAGAGTGGCAGTGTGCCAGCGCAATTTCATCGGCAGGCGGTAGAGTGGGCTGTAAAGACATGAGCAGGAATATTTTTTTGTGGTAAATTTCCACAGCTTGTAAGTTAATCGTGCCATAGTTTAACAGCACTTTGAAGGAGACGCAGGTGCAAGGGAAAGTGATATTGATTACGGGTGGCGCAAAACGGGTGGGAGCCGCCATCTGCCGGAGGCTGCATGCGCAAGGCGCACGATTGATTGTGCACTATCGCTCTTCGCTGGGTGAAGCCAAAGCCCTGCAAAATGAGCTGAATCAAGCACGCCCTGACTCAGTCGCGTTGGCTCAAGCGGATCTGCTAGATAAAGAATTACTATCTGATTTGATTGAAAAATCGGTAAAACGATTTGGGCAACTGGATGTGTTGATCAATAATGCTTCCAGCTTTTTTCCGACACCACTCCATCAATGTACTTTGGAAGACTGGGACGATCTGATGGGCAGCAATCTCAAAGCCCCTCTGTTTTTATCCCAGGCTGCTGCCCCTTATCTGAAAGAGCGGCATGGTTGTATTATCAACATTGTCGATATCCATGCCGAGCGGCCTTTAAGGAATTATGCGATCTACAATGCCGCCAAAGGCGGGTTGTTATCCCTGACCAAATCGCTGGCCGTGGAAATGGCGCCGGAAGTGCGCGTCAACGGCGTTTCACCCGGACCTATTTTATGGCCGGAAGATGGCGAATGGTCTGATGAAGCGGCGCGTCAGCATATTATTGCAGGCACGCTGCTCAAACGCTGCGGCGAACCGGATGATATCGCCAAAACGGTGCAATTTCTGATTGCCGATGCGCCTTATATTACCGGCCAGATTATTGCGGTGGATGGCGGGCGTAGTATTCATTTGTAGTAACGAGTGAAACGGCTGCGAGAATTTGATAAACCTTACTCGATCATTCACCAAATGCATTCTTGATCCATTCAATTTCCTGTCCATTTGCACCGGATAGCAGTAACGCGTCAAAGCGGCAAGGCGGCTCGCTATTCAATTCAGCCAAATAATGCCGTGCGGTACGCAATAGTTTGGCTTGTTTCGCTGGTGTAATGCTGGCCGCAGCACCGCCAAATAGTTCATTTGCGCGCATGCGGACTTCGATAAATACCAGCGTGGTTCCATCACGCATGATCAGATCGATTTCGCCAAAACGGCAACGATAGTTTTGTGTGACCAGAACCAGATGCCGGCGCTGGAGATACGATGCCGCTATTTGCTCGGCATCACTGCCCTTCATGTTCTATGAGATCTTTCTGTAAATCGAGTAGTTGTACTTTGCCATAATCAAACTGGGCGGCAACGGGTTCACGCACAAATTGATTGGGCGGTAAAAAACGGATAGATCCGGTGACGCCATCAAAAGAAATTTCATTCACTGATTGCGATTGCGGCTGTAATAGATAAGTCATTAAGCGAAAAGCATCAATGCCCAGAGCATACAGGCGTTCCATGTCCGTGTTCCTGGTTTTACCGGTGTGACGATAGGCCATGACTGCAGGGTGATCGGGTT
>ERZ1292640.4311-Hain-H43-02um-R1-4311-length-10857-cov-8_pt1 | contig 10857 bp, 8 predicted proteins | sample MGYA00564404_ERZ1292640 | MGnify/ENA primary metagenome ERZ1292640 (study PRJEB36523, sample SAMEA6512636) | groundwater metagenome | collected 2019-01-08 | study: AquaDiva: Metagenomics assemblies of 32 groundwater samples | reverse complement strand
CTGAACTACGTCGAGGGTGAGGCGCCTGAAGCCGACGAAGCGGACGCCGACCCGCTGCTGGTGACCACGCTGTATCCGCGCTACCTGCCGCTCGTCCGCTACCGCGTGGGCGATGCCGTGCGGCGGCCTGCGCGGCTTGCAAATGGACACGTCTTGTCCTTTGCGGAGGTGGCGGGCCGCGTGAACGATGTCATCGAGCTGGCGGCAGGGGAGTTCATCCACAGCGTGGCGGTGTTCCACTGTATCCACCAGGAACCGCGGGTGTTCGGCATCCAGATGGTGTTGCTCGACGACGGTATCGAGATTCATCTGGTGGCCGATGCTGCGGATCGCGAGGGCGCGGAAGGGCGCATTCGCCGGCGCCTGGCGCAGGTGCATCCGCTGCTCGCCGGCTGCCGCTTCCGGTATGTCGACGATCTCGAATCCACGAGCGCCGGCAAGCGCCGCTGGTATGTCGACCGTCGGACCGCGCCATGTGTGGCATCGCGGGCATCGTAGGCCGCGACGTCGGCCCCGGGGCCGCCGCGCCGCTGGCCGCCATGCTGCGCGCGGTCGCGCACCGCGGTCCTGACGGCCAGGGCACCTGGCACTCGCCGTCAGGCCACGCCAGCTTCGCGAATGCCAGGCTGGCCGTGCTCGATTTGTCGGCCGCCGGCCAGCAGCCGATGACCATCGACGGCGGCCGGCTCGCCATCACGTTCAATGGCGCCATCTACAACCTCCGCGAGCTGCGGCGTCGATTCGAGCAGCGCGGGACCGCGTTGTCGACCGCCACTGACACCGAAGTCATCCTGCGGGCCTACGAGCTGTACGGCGATGCTTGCGTCGACCACCTCCGCGGCATGTTCGCGTTTGCGTTGTGGGACCAGGCCGCCAATCGCTGCCTGCTGGCGCGCGACCGGCTGGGCATCAAGCCGCTGTACTATGCGTTGCCGCCGGGCCGCCTGGTGTTCGGGTCGGAGACGCGGACGGTTATCGCTTCCGGCCTGGTGCCGGCCGGGGTCGATGCGCAGGCGATGTTCGGCTACTTCCGCACCGGATCGGTCGCGGAGCCCCGAACGCTGCACGCTGCGGTACGCTGCCTGGCGCCCGGTCATGTCGGCGTGTGGCAAGATGGGCAGTTCACGACCCGCCGTTATTGGCAGCTCGGCTTCGACGCGGCGACCCGCGACGAGGACGCGGTGGCGACGACCCGCGAGGTGCTGCTCGACGCGGTGCGCCACCATTTCGTCAGCGACGTGCCGGTCGGCGTGTTCTTGAGCGGCGGCATCGATTCCACGGCGCTGCTCGCGCTGGCGGCACAGGCGGGTCACGCCGGCCTGCAGGCGTTCACGATGGGGCTGCCCGGCACGCCCGGTGATGAATCCGGCCTGGCGGCGAAGACCGCGCGGCACTTCGGTGCGCGCCACGTGGTCCACGACGTCGATGCCGAAGACGGCCGCCAATTGCTGCGCGACACCATGCTGGCGATGGACCAGCCCAGCATCGATGGCATGAACACGCTGGCGATCGCGCAGTTCGCCCGTCGCCAGGGCGTGAAGGTGATGTTGTCGGGATTGGGCGCCGACGAGCTGTTTGGCGGCTATCCGTCGTGGAACGGCGTGCCGCGCCTAGCCGACTGGCGCCGGCGCCTGGCTGCGATTCCACCGGTTCGCGCGGCAGCGGCCCGCGTGCTCGGCCGGGCTTCGAGCGTGCGGGCCCGCCGGCTTGGCGACCTGCTGGCCGATGGCCCTGGACTGACCCGGGCGTACGAGACCTATCGCGGGATCTTCACGACCGGGGAAGCCCGCCGGCTGACCGAGCACTATGCCGGGAGTGCGATTGACGGCAACGACGGCGCCGAACCGGAAGACGAGTCGTCGCCGGGCGACACGGTGGCCCGCCTCGAGATGACGCGTTACTTGCGCAACCAGTTGCTGCGCGACAGCGACGTGATGAGCATGGCGTGCGGCGTCGAGTTGCGCGTGCCGTACCTGGATACGGCCGTCGTCGACACCGTGTCCAGGATTGCGGCGCCGGTGAGACTGGCGCGCGGCAAGGCACTGCTGCGCCAGGCCGTCCCCGGGATTCCGGCCTGGGTGGCCAACCAACCGAAGCGGGGCTTCATGTTTCCGGTCGAGAGCTGGTTGCAGGGCGCCTGGCGCGGCGAGTTTGCCGCTGTTGACGAACGATGCCCGGTGCCGACTCAGACGTGGTACCGGAAATGGTGCGTGTATGCACTCGAGGAATGGATGACACGACATGGCTGAGGCATTTGCCGGGCGATCCGATGTCAGCGTCGGGTTTGCGGCCACCGGGACTTCGTTGCTCATCGCGCTGGCGGTGTTCCCGGCCGAGCCGTCGCCGCGCGGCGCGCTGGTGCTGCCGGCCACCATTCTCTCGGCTGGCATCCTGTTGCTGCCGGTGGCGCGGGCGATTCGCCGGTCACCGCAACTGCTGCACGCCGAGAACCTGGTCGCGTTCGGCTTCGTCTTCTGGCTGCTGCTCGACTTGATCCAGGGGGCGTACGATCTGGAGGACGCTGCCGACTGGGCCATTCGCGACGCGTTCATCGCCATAGGCGTGTCGGCGACGGCGATGTGGGCCGGCGTGGCCGGCCGGCCGTGGCCGGTCCCGAAGTGGCTGGCCGAGATTGCCACCAAGCCGATGGACACCAAGACGGCTGGCCGGTTGATCCCGGTCTGCTTCCTGATCGGGATGTTCAATTACGCCTACGCGGTGAATTTCGACATCCCGGTGATGTTCTCGTATCTCGGCGAGCAGCGGTGGGCGGCGCCCTGGGGCCGTGCCCAGCTCGGCGGCTGGGATGCGTTCCTCGACCAGGTGCAGTACTTCGGTTACGTGCTGCCCAGTCTGACGGCCTTGCTGATCGCACGCAGCGGCTTCAGCCTGCAGGCGTGGATGTCGATCTTTGCTTCCGGCGTCATGCTCGCGTTCCTGTCACAGGGCGGCGGCCGCCGCATCATCGGCGTGACCGTCGGGGCGGCGATCATCGTGTGGATCCAGGCGCAACAGGACTTGAAGGTCCGCAAGCTGACGATCGCCGCGGTGGCCGTGGTCGGCCTGCTCGCCGGCATGCAGTTCATGCTCAACATCCGCACCGTGGGCTACGAAGAGTTTGCGTTCACCGGCGAGACCGACTACGACTACCTCCACGTCGACGACAACTTTCTACGCCTGGCACAGGTGATCCAGATTGTGCCGGCCGAGCACGACTACGTTTATTTCCAGCAGTTGTGGTTCACGGTCATCCGGCCGGTGCCGCGCGTGTTCTGGCCCGGCAAGCCGATCGACCCTGGCTTCGACCTGCCGTCGATCGTCGGCATGAAGGGCGTCAGCCTCTCGACCTCGATCATCGGAGAGTGGTACCTGAGTTACGGCTGGCTGGCGGTGATTTTCGGCGGCTGGCTGCACGGCCGGCTGGCCAGGACGGTCAACACCCTCCGCGAGAAGGAGGAGTTCCACACCAACCCGATCGTCTACGGCCTCGCCGTGATGATCCTCGTCGCCGGCATGCGCTCCATGCAGGACCTGGTCATCATGAGTTACGCGCTCGTGGCCTGGTGGGCGGCCAACCGGTTGGCCCAAGCGCGCAAGGCGCCGACGCGGTGAAGCTGCTGCACGTCGTCGCGTCGTACCTCCCGGCCGTGCGCTACGGCGGGACCATCGTGTCGGTGCACGGCCTGGCGGCTGCGCTGGCGGCGCGGGGCCACGAGGTGCACGTCTACACGACCAGCGTCGATGGCGAGCGCGACTCCGACGTGCCGCACGGGGTGCCGGTGGTGATCGACGGCGTCCGCGTCTGGTACTTCCGTTCGCCAAATGTCCGGCGCCTCTATCGCTCGCCCGCCCTGCGCGCGCAGCTGGCCGACACGGTCGCGGATTTCGATGCCGTGCATACCCACGCCGTGTTCCTCTGGCCGCTGTGGGTGGCGGCGCGCGCCGCCGAGCGCGCCGGCGTGCCCTATGTGCTGTCGCCGCGAGGCATGCTGGAGCGCGACTTGATCAGCCGGAAGAACCCCTTCCTGAAGGCCCTCTGGATCGCGTCGATCGAGCGCCATAACCTCGAGCGCGCCGCGGCCATTCACGTGACCAGCGCGCGCGAGGCCCGGGAACTGGCGTCGTTGAACTTCAACCTGCCGCCCGTGATCACCATTCCAAACGGTGTCGAGTGCGTGGCCGCAACCGGCGGCGCCCCCGTTTCCGATCAACTGGCCGTGACGATCGCCCGCGGCCCGTACGTGCTGTTTCTCGGGCGCGTCAGTTGGAAAAAAGGCCTCGACCGGCTCCTCCGCGCCATGCCCTACATGCCGGACGGCCAGCGCGTGCTGGTGGCCGGCACCGACGATGAGGGCTTGCGGGCCTCGCTCGAGTCGCAAGCCACGGGCCTCGGTCTGGCCGATCGGCTGGTGTTTACCGGGCCGGTCGACGGTGCCGCCAAGCAGGCGCTGCTGGCCAACGCGCAACTCCTGATCCTGCCGTCGTACTCGGAGAACTTCGGCAACGTGGTGCTGGAAGCCATGGCCGCGGGGTGCCCGGTGATCGTGACGCCGGAAGTGGGCGCGGCGCCGATCGTCGCGGCCGCCGGTGCCGGATGGGTGGTGAGCGGCGAGCCGTCGACGCTGGGGGCGCGCGTTTCAGCGCTGGCCGCCGATTCCGCGCTGCGTGCCGAGATGGGCGCGCGGGCTCGTGCCGCCGCTCGCGACTACTCGTGGGATTCGGTCGCGGGCCGGATGGAGCACGTGTATGAGGGCCTCCTGAGTTGAGCGCCATCACCCCGCTCATCCTCACCTTCAACGAGGGACCCAATCTCGGCCGGACGCTCAGCCAGCTGGCGTGGGCCCGCGACGTCGTGGTCGTCGACAGTCACAGCACCGACGACACCCACGCGATCGCCGCGCGCTTTGCCAACGTCCGCGTCTTCGAACGCACCTTCACGACCCACGCCGAGCAATGGAACTTCGGCCTCGACGCAACCGGCATCACCACCGACTGGGTGCTCGCCCTCGACGCCGATTTCGTCCTGACCGGCGAGGTGAACCGCGAGATCCAGGCGCTGCAGCCGGCCGACGACGTGTCGGGCTACTGGGCGTCATTCACTTACTGTATTGACGGCCGGCCGTTGCCGGGCGCCGCGTATCCGCCGGTCATCGTGCTGTTCCGCCGGTCGCGCGGGCGCTACGCCCAGGATGGGCATACGCAGCGCGTGCAGGTCACCGGCCGCGTGCTCTCGCTGAGGCACCGGATTGATCACGACGATCGCAAGCCGCTGACACACTGGTTGTGGTCGCAGGCGCGCTACATGCAACTGGAAGCCGAGAAGCTGGCCTCCCCGGGCGCGCTCGGCCTGGTCGATCGAGTGCGGAAATGGATCGTGGTCGCGCCGCCGGCGATGTTCCTCTACTGCTACCTGGTTCGCGGCGGGATCTTCAGTGGCCGGGCCGGGCTGTTCTACGCGCTGCAGCGGGCCACGTCAGAAGCGATACTGTCGCTCTTCCTGGTGCAGCGCTGGCTGCGCCCGCACGACCGCCGCTAGCCGGGCGCCTGCGTCGTCGGTGGCTCTAGGCGGAGCTCGCCAGCCGGCCGAACAATGCGCGCCTGGCTGGTTGATGACGCAGCAACGCGAGGATGAAGTCGCGGTGCTTGTTGAAGCGCGCGGTCTGGCGGACGAGGGGCAGGATGCCGTCGGTCTTCGCCAGCTCGAACAGCGCGTCGATGTCGGTATCGCGCATGCGCTGCGCCACGAAGCGCAACGCGAGTTGTGCCTTGAACTCCGACTGGAACCGCGCGCGCCAGCGCCGTTCGTACTCCCGTAACGCCGCCGCCGACAGGTCGTTGGCGGCGAGCGCCGAATGCAGCACCTCGGCCGCGATCTCGCCGCTGACGATGCTGTAATAAATCCCGCCCCCGGTCGTCGGCTTCACCAGCCCGGCCGCGTCTCCCACCGCCACCACCCGATCGGTATAGCTTCGCCGGACGCCGCCCAGCGGCAGCATCCGCCGGCGCGGGCTGAGCGTATCGGGCACCGCCACCGACCAGCGCTCGCGCACCCGCGCGAGCATTCGCGAAAAATACTCACCGGCGTCGGCCTCGGCCATCACGCCAATGCGCACGGAGGTGCCGTAGGACCGCCGGACCGGCACCGCCCAGGCAAACCCCTTGGGGGCAATCTCCGAGCCGAAGTGAATCTCGACGTCGCCCAGTTGGTCGGCGGGCAGCTCGAGCTGCGCCGACTGCAGGAAGGCCGACGGCATGCCGAAGCCGAGGCGGCGCTGGAACGTGTAGTTCGCGCCGCAGGCCAGCACCGCCGCGCGTGCGGCCATCGTTTCACCGCCGGCCAGCGTCACGTGCACCCCGTGCTCAGCCGGCTCGATCGCCGTGACGCGGCAGCCGCGGCTGACGACCGCGCCCGCCAGCTCGGCGCGGCGCGCCAGGGCCTCGTCGAACATTGCGCGGTCGATGACGACCGCCTCGGTCGTGGCCGTCGTATATTCGAATGAGTGTCCCGCCGGGGCGACGAACTTGACCGTCGACAGGGGATTGAGCACCGATTCGGCGGGCAGGTTCATGCTGGTGATGGCGTCTGCCGCGAGCACGCCCGTACAGTGGACCGGCGTGCCGATCGCATCATGCTCTTCGAGCACCATCACCGAACGCCCGAGGGCTGCCAGGTTGCGGGCCACGGACATGCCGCCCGGACCGCCGCCGATAATCACCACATCGAGCATTGGAGTCAGATTATACAGGCCGGTTGTCGCCGCCAGGGTCAAACCTTCGGCCCGCGCTCTTCCCATCGCCCCCGCACCGTGATCCAGAACGACAGCAGGATCAATCGCAGGTCGAGACAGAAGCCGGCGCGACGCTGGTAGAGCTGGTCGTAGCGGAACTTGCCGGTGCGCGGCAGGTCGCGCGAAGCGTAGACCTGCGCCAGCCCGGTCAGCCCCGGACGCACGCGATGGCGTGCCTCGTAGCCGCGAATCTCGCTCAGCAGCAGGTGACGGCCGTCGGCGGTCGTGTCGGCCTCCCCGGGCCGCAGCGGACGCGGCCCGACAATGCTCATGTCGCCGCGGAAGATATTCCACAGTTGCGGCAGCTCGTCGAACGCCGTCGCGCGCAGGACGCGGCCGGCGCGGGTCACGCGGGGGTCGTTCGCGGTGGCCTGCACGGCGCCGGTGTGCCTCTCGGCATCGACCACCATCGATCGAAACTTGTAGGCCAGGAAGACCCGGCCGTTGCGTCCCACCCGTTCTTGCGGAAACAGCACCGGGCCGCCATCGTCGAGTTTGATCGCCAGTGCAATGAGGAGCGACACCGGCGAGAACACCAGCAGGCCGGCCGCCGAGACGAGCAGGTCGAACGACCGCTTCAGCATCGCCCGGCCACCTCGAACAGGACGCGGGCATGCGCGGCCACCTGGCGGTCGCGCGCGAACAACGCCGCCGCTTCGCGAGCCCGCGCACCCATGGCCTGGCGTCGAGCCGGGTCATCGGCCAGCGTCGTGATGGCCGAGGCGAGTGCGCCGGCGTCGCCCGGGGCGGCCAGCACGCCGGCACCATGGGCGGCCGTCAGCGCTCCGACCTCGCTTGAGGCATCCACCGCCGCCACGTACGGCCGTCCCGCCGCGAGGATGGGATACAGCTTGCTGGGAACGATGCAGCCCCCGAGGCCGGGCTTCAGCGACACCAGGCACACGTCGCTGGCCGCATAGGTCCACCGCAACTGATCGCGCGGCTGGAACGGCAGGAAGCGGACATTCTCCAGGCCGCGCGCGCGGACCGCTTCCTGCAGCGCTGCCTTGCGGTTGCCGTCACCGATGAACAGCAGCAGGATGTCGGGCTGCGACTTGAGCCGCTCGGCGGCGTCGATCACCACGTCCAGGTTCTGCCCATGGCCGATGTTGCCGGCGTGCAGCACGACGAAACGGCCGGCGAGATCGTTCGCGATCGCAAACGGGTTGCGCTTGTCGGCCGGCACAATCGCGGCCGTGTCGGCCCAGTTGTGAATCACCGTGATCTTCGAACCGGCCGCACCCTTGCCCTCGACCAGCCGCAGCGCCATGGTGTCGCCGAGGGCGACGATGCGCGCGGCGCGCCGCACGAGGAAGCGGTTCAGCTGGTCGAGGATGCTGTTGGCCAGCGGACTGTGGAAATCTTCCAGCAGGCCGGCCACTTCCGGAAAGATGTCCTGGCAGAAGAACACCATGCCGTGGCGCGGCCGCGCGGCCAGCGCCGCGAGACCGATGATTGGCGGATCGGTCAACGCCACCGTCACGTCCTGCCGGGGCAGCCGCACCGCCGCCCACACGGCCGAGACGAAGTAGGTCAGGTAGTTGGCGGCGCGGCCGGTGAAGCGGCGCTGGGCGAACGTCGTTCCGGCGGCGCGCACAATCCGCACGCCGTTTCTGGTCTCGCGGGCGGGCAGTTGCTCGCCGGTGATTGGATAGCCGGTGACCACCGTGACTTCGATGCCGTGCACCGCCACCAGGTCTTCGGCCAGTTCGGTCAGCAACTGGCCGGTCGCGCCGGTATCGGGCCAGTACGAGCGGTTGAAATAGCAGACGCGCAGCGGCGCGCCCGTGGGCACCGCCATCAGCGTGGCTTCCGCAACATGTGCGCGCCCATGACCAGCACGTCCATGTCGGTGCGCAGGAAGCAGTCGAGCGCCTGTTCCGGCCGCTCAACGATCGGCTCGTTCTCGTTGAACGAGGTGTTCAGCAGCACCGGCACGCCGGTCCGCGCCTGGAAGGCGCGAATCAGGGCCCAGTACCTCGGGTTGCTGGTCGCGCTCACCGACTGCAGCCGGCCGGAGCCATCGACGTGGGTGACGGCGGGAATCACCTCGCGCATTTCGGGCCGCACCGGGTAGACCTGGATCATGAACGGGTCATGCACGGCGTCGACGAAATAGTCGTCGATCGCCTCGGCCAGGATCGACGGCGCGAACGGACGGAAGCGCTCGCGGAACTTGATCTTCTGGTTGATGATGTCGCGCATGTCGCGGCGCCGCGGATCGGCGAGGATGCTGCGGTTGCCCAGGGCCCGTGCCCCCCACTCCATGCGCCCCTGATACCAGCCGACGACCTCGCCGCCGGCCAGCCGTCCGGCGGTCGCGTCACACAAGGCCGCCTCGTCCGCGATCGTCGCCAGGGTGCAACGGCCCTGGGCGACCACGCCGCTGTCGCGAATGACCTCGGCGATCTCGGCGTCGGTGTACGAGGTGCCCCAGTACGAGTGCTCCATGCGCGGGCCGATCGGCCGGGCGCCGCTGCCGTGCCAGGCCTCGAGCGCCGCCCCGAGCGCGGTGCCGTTGTCGCCCGCGGCCGGCTGGATGAAGACGTGCCGGAAGGGGGTGTTCTGCCGAATCTTGCCGTTGGCGACGCTGTTCATGGCGCAGCCGCCGGCGAGGCAGAGCGCGTCGACCGGCACGCGTTGGTGCGCGCCGCGCAGCACGTGGAAGGCCGCGTCCTCGAACACGCGCTGCACCGAGGCCGCGAGATCCTCGTGCCGGGCGGTCACCGGCTCGTCGGGCTTGCGCGCGGGGCCGAGCAACTCGAGCAGTCGATCGGTGTAGACGTCGGGCACGCTTGGCTCGCCGCCATTCCACGTCATGGTGATCTCGCCGGTCCAGTGCCTGAAGTAGTCCAGGTCGAGACGAAAGCCGCCGCCGGGATCGAGGCGCACCAGCCGGTGGATTGCCTCGGTGTGGCGCGGGGTGCCGTAGGGGGCCAGGCCCATCACCTTGAATTCGTCGCCGTACTTCTTGAAGCCGAGGTACTGCGTGATGGCGAGATAGATCAAGCCGAGCGAGTGGGGGAAATAGACCCGGTCGAGCACGTCCATCCGGCCGTGGCGGCCGTGCGCGGTCGAGACGCTCACGAAGTCGCCGAAGCCGTCGATGGCACAGCAGGCCGCTTCGTCCAGCCCGCTGGTGCGATAGGCGCTCGCCAGGTGCGCCGGGTGGTGCTCTACGTAGCGCGCGCGGGCCTCGACCGTGGCGCGATCGAGGTTGAAGGTGGTGGCGATGACTTCGGGAATGCCGGCGCTCTTGCCCGCCGTGCTGCGGTACTGGCCGAGCAGGGCCGCGCCGGGGCGGTGGGTCAGCGCGAACCATGCCTTGCGCGCGAGGTGGACCCGGCGGCCGCGCGCGATGGCCCAGATGTCCACGTCCTCGGGCCGTGCGCCCGCCATGGCCAGCCCCCGCGCGATCGCCCGCGCCGGAAACCCGGCCACGTGCTTGACGCGGCAGAACCGCTCTTCTTCGAGCGCCGCGATCAGCACGCCGTCGCGCACGACCGCCACGGCCACATCGCCGTGATACGCATTCAAGCCGACGATCAACATGCCCTGTTCAGTCCTGTCCCGGCGTGAGCGGGCCGTCCGGCGCCAGCGACCCGCGCGAGCCGTCGCGCCGGAACAGCATGAGCCCGGCCAGCACGCCGCACAGCACCGCGTTCGCGGGCATGATCAACGGCACCTCCCACAGGCTTTGCACGGCCACCCCGGTCAGGCCGGCGGCCGCGCCGACGCGGACCCAGAACATCTCTCCCTTATCGGCACGAACAGCCCGGCGTCCCAGCGCCTGCAGCACGCCCAGGGCAGCGATCACCGGCAGCACCACGAGCAGGCCGCCCTCGCTCGCCAGCTGGATGTAGCCCGAGTGGGCATTGTTGAAATGCGCCCAGCGCTGCATCGATCCGACCCACAGCCGCGACTGCTGGTACTGCGTCATCGCGTCGGAGTAGGTGCCCGCGCCGGTGCCGGTCAGCCAGAAGTCGCGGATTATCGGCACGCTTTCACGCCAGATTGTCAGGCGGCTGAACCCGGCCTGGTCCGGGTTCAGGCTTTGCTGCAGCCGGGT
>ERZ1292640.1065-Hain-H43-02um-R1-1065-length-22666-cov-17_pt2 | contig 10859 bp, 9 predicted proteins | sample MGYA00564404_ERZ1292640 | MGnify/ENA primary metagenome ERZ1292640 (study PRJEB36523, sample SAMEA6512636) | groundwater metagenome | collected 2019-01-08 | study: AquaDiva: Metagenomics assemblies of 32 groundwater samples | reverse complement strand
TGCAGCGCGCGCGCCATCAGCTCGTCGATCGGGTCGGCGGCCTCGCGCCCCAGCCGTTCTAGCAGGCGTTGCCGGCCGCCCTCGGGCCCGAGTGCCGAGGCGAAGAAATCGAACGGCGTCGTGTAATCGGCGCGCGCCAGCCAGCCGGCGAGGCGTTGATGGGCAGAGGCGAATCGCGGGTCCTGGTCGGCGCGCCGGTGGACTTCTCGCCACAGGCGTCCTGGCCGATCCCAGGCGAGTTCGAACAGGGCGTCTTCGTCGAGGCCGATCAGCGGCGACTTCAGGAGACTCGCGAGATTGAGGTCGTCCTGCGGCAGCAGCACGAAGCGGGCCAGCGCCAGCAAATCCTGGATCGCGAGCTCCTTGCCGAGGTCGAGGCGATCGACGCCCGCCACGTCGATGTCCTCGCGCTTCAGCGCCTTCACCAGGGCCGTCACGAAAGCGTTGCGCCGGCGCACCAGCACCATGAAGTCGCCGGCATTGAGCGGCTTGCCCGTGCTGGCCCGTCGCTCGTGCCCGATCAGGCTCTTGGCATGGAGTGCAACCAGACGCGCCAACCGTTCGTGCGGTGGCGCCAGCAGGCCGGGATCGGCATCGAGGTCGGTGAGGTCGGCCGTGCTCTTTTCGCCGCGCACCAACGGCCACAGCTCGACCTTGCCAGGCTGGCCGGTGCGGCTCGGCACGTGCAACACGTCGCCGGCCGCGCCGAGGCCCTGGGCTGCCGCCTCCTCGCCGAACACCCAGTCGACGGCGTCGAGCACGGCCGCCGTCGAACGGAACGACACGATGAGATCGACGGTCTCGAACCGCATCGTTGCTGCTTCGCTTCGCTCGGCGAACCAGATGCGCATGTCGGCGAGCTTGCGTGGATCGGCGCGCTGAAAGCCGAAGATCGACTGCTTGGTGTCGCCGACGGCGAAGATCGTGCGGTTGCGCTCGACGGCGCCTTCGCCCACGAAGAATTCCTCGGTCAGCCGGCGGATGATCTCCCACTGGTCGGGATTGGTATCCTGCGCCTCGTCGACCAGGACATGGTCGATGCCGCCGTCCAGCTTGTAGAGTACCCAGGCGGCGCTGTCGGCGCGCTCCAGCAGGCGCCGCGTGGCGACGATCAGATCGTCGTAATCCAGCGCCGCCCGCCGCCGCTTGCCGCGGGCGTAGCGCTCGACGATATCGACGCCGAGCTGCAGCAGCGCCAGGGTGAGTTCGATCAGCGTCGCGGCGCGAATGGCCTCGTGTGCCGCCTGCAGCCGATCGCTTTCGGTGCGCAGCACGGCGTCGATGTCCGGCATCGCCGTGACCGCGGCCTTGCCCGCGATCTTCTTGCGCGGCTTGCCCTGCTGGGTGAAGAAGACCGCCCGGTAGTCGTCCAGCAATGCTGGCCGGACCTCGGGTTGGTCGAGCCACTGCAGGATGAGTTCGCTGTAAGCCCTGTTCTCCTTCTCGCCCCGGGCCAGCGCGCGCGCGGCGAGACGCAGCCCGCTGTCGTCGAAGGCGCCATCGGCGCAAACCGCCGCGAGCAGAGCGCCCGTGGTGGCTTCGGGCGACACGCCGAGCGACTTGGCGAGCCTCACCCGCTCGCGCGCCAGGTTGCCGTCGCCGGCGATGCGTGCCAGCAGCCAGGCCCGTTCGCCCAGCAGCTTGTGCATCAGCTCGGCATACTCGGCGATGGAGATGCGACCGGCGACAGCGGCCAGAGCGTCGCGCAGGGACAACGGCGCGTCGCGGCGGGCGAGGGCCGCCATCTGCTCGTCCTGCGCCTGCTTCAGGATCGTGCCGGCTTCGCCCTCATCCAGCACTTCGAAACCGGGCGCCACGCCGGCCTCGAGCGGAAAGCGCTTCAACAGCGCCTGGCAGAAGGCGTGGATCGTCAGGATGTTGATGCCGCCGGGCGCGTCGAGCACGCGCGCGAACAGACGGCGGGCGATGACCCGCTCCTCCGGTTCGGGCGCCCGGTCGATCAGCCGGTGGATTTCGGTGTCGAGAACGGCTTCTTCGGCCAGAGCCCAGCGGCCAAGCTGTGCGGCCAGCCGATTGCGCATCTCGGCGGCGGCGGCCTTGGTGAAGGTGAGACACAGAATGCGCTCTGGACGAATGCCGGCCAGCAGCAGGCGGGTCACGCGATCGGTCAACACCTTGGTCTTGCCGGTACCGGCATTGGCCTCGACCCAGGCGGACTGCGCCGGCGACGTCGCCTTGCGCTGTTCGGCGCTGGCCAGCGCCACGGGATCGGGTAGCGCGCTCATTCGTCGAACCCGCCCGCGCTCGACCATTCGGCAACCCGCTCGAGGTGCTCGTAGTCGTTGAAATGCGGGATGAACTCGGGCCAAGGCAGCGCCACGTAGGGCGTCGCGGGGTTGGCGAAATGCTCCGCCATCTTCCCGACCAGCGCCACCATCGCCGGCACCAGTTCGTCGGAGCCCTTGATGTCCCTGATGTCGCCACCGTCGCCCAGGCCATTGGCGCGCCAATAGGTGAGGACGACCTCAGCCGCCTTGCCGTCGATCTTCCCGAAGCCGCCGGACTCAGCCATCGCCGCCTCGAGCAGGAGCTGCGGCGCAAACAGCCCCTCCAGTTCACGTGTCGTGGGCACGCGGCCGGTCTTGTAGTCGATCACCTCCCACACGCCGGGCCCGAGCTCGTCGATGCGGTCGGCGATGGCTGTGATGGTGAGCGGTCGCGACCGTGGACCGACCTGGAGCGTGCCCCGGGTTTCACCGTCGAGGAGTCGCAGACCCGCGGCGCGCCGGTTGTTCTCCTGCGCCACGAACCAGCGCGCCAGCCGCTGGAAGCGCGGCCACCAGAAGGCGCGCTCGGCCGGCGCGGTCAGCAGTTCGCCGAGATGCTCTTCGCCGATCGCCTCCAGGCGGCGGACGGCGTCGCTCGGCAGCAGGCCCGACGGATGCTGCTTCAGGAACTCGTCGAGGGCTGCGTGCAGCGCCGAGCCGCGCTCGGCGGCGCCGAGTTCGGCCTCCAGCGGTTCGAGCCGCTTCAGGTTCAGGATGCGCCGTGCATAGAGGCCGTAGGGATCGCGCCGCCATTGCTCGATGCTGGAGACCGAAAGCTGGGTCGGCCGCGCCTGCAGCGGGGGCCGCGGCGCCGGTCGCGGCCAGGGCTTGTAGGCCTCGGGCCGGTCGATCGCCTCGGCCCAGTCGATGTAGCGTCGGCCCCGCTGGATGTACTTTGGTGGTTCGGCGGCGGCGTTGGCGTCGTAGCCCAGCAGCGCATCGAGCCTGGCGAGCCAGCGCGACGGCACGGTGGGGGCGCCGCCCTCGCGCTCGGCGCGGGTCAGCAACACATGGTCGGCCGCGAAGGCCGACACGAAATCGTGCGCCGACAGACCGATGCGCCGTTCCGGTTGCGGCAGGCCGAGGGCGGTACGCATCGGCCGGTTGAGCCAGGGGCCGGTTTCGACGCTGGGCGGCCAGCTTCCCTCGTTGAGGCCGCCCAGGATCAGGAGATCGGCGCGCTGCAGTCGGGCCTCGAGCGGTCCCCAGATCGCGAGCCGGGGGTGACGTCCGTAGCGTGGGCGGATCGACTGAGGTGCAAGCATGGCGGTCAGCAAGGCCGGCCACTCGCCACCCTCGATCCCGGGCTGGCCGCGCCAGGCCCCGCGCAGCCGCGCCAGCACTTCGGCCAAGGCTTCGCCGGCCTCGCCGTGCCAAAGCACCTCGGTTGACGACAACATCTCGGCCGAGGCGATCATGGCATCGAGCAGAGCGTCGGGTGCGGCGCCCTCGGTCATCAGCACGGTAAGGCCCGACGTCGCGGCATCGAGGCGGTCGATCAGGGCAAGCGCGCCGTCAGCATCGGCGTCGTCCTTGCCCTTCGCGTTGGCGATGCGCGCGCGCAACGCCTCCAGTCCGGCGACCGGCTTCAGTCCGCGCAGGTACTTGCGATCGAGGCGGCGCGCCGTATCGAGCAGACCGGCACGTACTTGGCCGAGCGTGCAGAGCGGATGTTTCAGAAGGGCGAGGAGGTCGACCGGACCGAAGCCGCCGTCGACGGCTTTGCAAAGAGCGCGCAGCAGCGTGGCCGGTGGCGTGTCGACCAGCGGCTGCCCCGCCGAGTCGTCGATCTCGATGTTCCAGCGCTTGAGTTCGGCGGTGACGCGGCGCGCCAATTCGCGATCCGGCGTGATCAGGGCGGCGGTCCGGCGCGGTTCATCCAGCGCCTCGCGCAGCGCCAGCGCGATCACGACCGCCTCCTGATGCGAGCTGGCGCAATCGACGCGCGCGACATGGTCGAGCGCCGTGGGATCGGGCCGCGACCAGGCCTCGCTGGTCTCCGCCGGCCGCATCAGCTCCGCCACCAGCATCCGCCGCGCCCGGTCGCCACCTCCGCCAAGCCAGTCGGGCACGGCCGCCCGCTCGACGGCCAGGGTGTCCAGGAGTTCATGGAGGCCGAATTGGGGATGCGAGGGATCGAGTTTCTGCCAGCTGTCCTCGTCCATCTCGCGATCGAGGCCGGGCAGGACGACGGCCCCCTGCGGCAATTGGGCGATGACGCCGAGCAGCATCCGCGTTGCCGGTTGCGATCCGGTCGAGCCGGCGGCGATCACCGGTGTCGCGGGCGGCGTCGCTTGCCAGCGCGCGGCCTGGGCGCGAATGGCGCGGCTGCGCCGCTCGATGGCGTCGATTTGCCCGCGCTCGGCCAGCATCGCCGGCCATGCCGTGCCCACGATGTCGAGGAAGGTGAGGGTGCGCCGCCAGTGCTCGGCGAAATTGCCGGTGACGAGATCGTCCAGGCGCTCGAAGCCCACGCCCTCGATCGCCAGCTCGTCGAGCAGGCGGCCCAGTTCGCGCGCGAGCTTGAGGGCCTGTGCCGCCGATTGCGCGATGGGATGACCCTGATCGTCCCTGAAGGCGGCCACGAGCTGCGCCAGCAACGCCTCGCGCTCCGTGGAATCGATGGCGGGCGGCAGGGCAAGGGCGGTGTCGTCACCCGGCGACAGATCCCATTCGCTGTCGTCGACATCGCCCAGTGGCGCCATCCGCGGCAGGATCGTGGGCTTGCCGTCCGACGCCCGGAGAAAGGCTTCGCGCAGCGCCCGCACCGAGCGGCGGGTCGGTACCAGGATCAGGACATCGGCCAGGCCGAGGGGATCGCGGCCGTACTCGGCCAGCACGCCCCGAGCCAGCTCGTCGGCGAAGCGGTGGTCGATGCTGATGGTGAAGACGCCGTTCATCCCAGCACTTGTTCGGCCTGGGCCAGTGCCGCCGGTGTGCCGACGTGAAACCAGTCGCCGTCGTGCACCAGGCCGTAGAGGCGGCCGGCGGCTTCGGCGCGATTCCAGAGTTTCAGCAGCGAGAACGGCCCCTCGGCAGTGCCGTTGAACAGGCTGGGCTCGCAGACCGAGATGCTTGCGAAGAGATAGGGCGCGGCTTCGGCCGTGCCGCGATGGCGCGCATGTCCGTCGGGTTCGAGATAATAGTCGCCGCGGTCCTTCTCCTCGCGGCCGATCGCGGTGGCCAGCGGATGCAGCAGCAGCAGCGCGTCCATGCGCCGGGGATCCCAGGTTGCCTGCAGGCGGCCCAGCATCGACTCCGGCCCGTCGCGCCACAGGCCATCGCCATTCAGGACGAAGAACGGCCCGTTGCCCAGCAGGGGGAGCGCGTTGCGGACGCTGCCGCCGGTTTCCAGCAGATGGTCCTCGCGGATAATGCGGGCGCGCCCTTGCAGGCGGTCGGCGATCTGGCCGCCGAGGTGATGCACGTTCACCACGATGTTCTGCACGCCATGCCGCTGCAGGCGGTCCATCGCCCGCTCGATCATCGAACGGCCGGCGATGGGAATGAGTGGCTTGGGTGTGACATCGGTCAACGGCCGCATGCGTTCGCCGCGGCCGGCGGCCAGGATCATCGCCGTGCGAATCATGAGGTCTCCCGGATCATGAGGCCCCTATGCGCCGCAGCGGCGGCGGCAGCAAGCGATCGACCCAGGCACGCAGTGGCGCCAGCGCTTCGTGCTCCAGGGCGCTTTCGAACATCCGCCACACGCGCGGCAAATGAGGCAGATAGTCGGGCTTGGCGTCGCGTTTCAGCAGCCGCACGAAGAGGCCGATGATGCGCGCATGGCGCTGCGCGGCCATCAGCGCGAAGCCGGTCCGGAATCCCGCGGCGTCGCTGAGCCCGGTCTCGCCGATGTAGCGCGCGAGGCAGGCGGCGTGCACTTCAGGCGGGACGTCGCGCCGGGCGTCCTCGATCAGCGACACCAGATCGTAGGACGGATGGCCGCGCTGGGCGTCCTGGAAGTCGAGCAGGCCGCAGGCTTTTACGCCGGGTCGCTCCGGCAACCAGAGGAGATTGTCCTTGTGGTAGTCGCGCAGCAGCAGGGCCTCGGGTGCCGATGGCAGCGCGGCAAGGCAATCCTTCCACGCAGCGATGTAGCGGGCGGTCTCCTCCTGCGGTGTCGGCTTGCCGGTCGCGGCTGGCAGATACCATTCCGGCAGCAGCATCGCCGCCTCGATCAGCGCGTCGCCGGCATAGGCGCCGAGCCCCGGCAGCAGGGCGCGCTCGCCGGCGCGGTAGAGCTGCACCAGCACGTCGGTGGCGCGGGCATAGAGCTCGGCCTCGTCGCCGCCCGCCGCCAGCACGCGGGCATAGGTGTCGTCGCCCAGGTCTTCCAGCAGCAGGAAGCCGTGCTCGGGGTCCTCGGCCAGGATCTGCGGCGCACTCAAGCCGAGCGCGATCAGGTGGCGGCCCATGCGCACGAAGGGCCGCACGTCCTCCTGCGGCGGCGGCGCATCCATGACGACCGCTGACTCGCGCGGCCGGCTCAGCCGGAAGTATTTCCGGAACGAGGCATCGCCGGCCAGCAGGCGCTCGCCGGCATCGCCCCAGCCGGCGCGGGCGACGAAGTCGGCCCTCGATCGATCGCGTTCAGACGTCGCCAAAACGTGCATCTCCTTCAAGGCTCGCGCGCCGGCCCTCGCCCTCGATCGACAGCGTCACGGTCAGACGCTCGCGGGGCATCAAGGGTCCCAAACGTTCCGCCCATTCCACCAACGCGATGCCATCGGCCCGCGCTTCCTCCCAGCCGAGCTCGAAGACCTGCTCGGGCGCCTCCAGCCGGTAGAGATCGAAATGCCAGAAGACGCCGCGCGGCGTGTCGTAGACCTCGACCAGGGTGAAGGTCGGGCTGGGCACCACCAGCGTTGGATCGCCGGCGGTCGCCCGCAGGATTGCGCGGGCGAGCGTGGTCTTGCCGGCGCCGAGACCGCCTACCAGCGCCACGACATCGCGCGGCCGCAGGCGCTCGGCCAGGGCCGCGCCCAGCCGCTCGGTGGCGGCCTCGTCTGGAAGGGACAAAGAAAAAGTCGGCATCTTTCGATGCCGACTTTTAGCATGCTCGCGCCCTCGCTCGCCCTGTGGGCGATTGAGGGGGCAGTTAGTAGCGGTAGAGGTCGCCCTTGAACGGGCCCGCTTCCGGCACGCCGATGTATTTGGCCTGGTCGGGACGGAGCTTGGTCAGCTTGGCGCCGACCTTCTCGAGGTGGAGGGCCGCCACCTTCTCGTCGAGGAACTTGGGCAGCGTGTAGACCTGCTTCTCGTACTTGCCCGGGTTGGTCCAGATCTCGATCTGGGCCAGCGTCTGGTTCGAGAACGAGGCCGACATCACGAAGCTCGGATGGCCTGTGGCATTGCCGAGGTTCACGAGGCGGCCTTCCGACAGCACGATGATGCGCTTGCCGTCGGGGAACTCGACCTCGTCGACCTGCGGCTTCACGTTGTGCCACTTGAAATTGCGCAGGCTCGAGATCTGGATCTCGCTGTCGAAGTGGCCGATGTTGCAGATGATGGCGCGGTGCTTCATCGCCTTCATGTGGTCGAGCGTCAGCACGTCGACGTTGCCGGTGGCGGTGACGAAGATATCGGCGCGCGGGGCGGCATCTTCCATGGTCACGACCTCGTAGCCCTCCATCGCCGCCTGCAGGGCGCAGATCGGATCGACCTCGGACACCATCACGCGGCAGCCAGCCTGGCGCAGCGAGGCGGCCGAGCCCTTGCCGACGTCGCCGAAGCCCGCGACCATCGCCACCTTGCCCGACATCATCACGTCGGTGCCGCGGCGGATGCCGTCGACCAGCGATTCACGACAGCCATAGAGATTGTCGAACTTCGACTTGGTGACCGAGTCGTTGACGTTGATGGCTGGCCACAGGAGCTTGCCTTCCTTCGCCATGTTGTAGAGGCGGTGCACGCCCGTGGTCGTCTCCTCGGTCACGCCCTTGATCGAGGCGCCGAGCTTGGCGTACCAGCCGGGCTTCTCCTTGTTGGTCTTGGCGATCACCTTGTAGAGGACTTCCTCCTCCTCGTTGGTCGGCTTGGCGATCAACGACGGATCCTTCTCCGCCCGCGCGCCGAGATGGACCAGCAGGGTGGCGTCGCCGCCGTCGTCGAGGATCATGTTCGGCTCGCCGCCGTCGCCCCACTCGAAGATCTTGTGGGTGTAGTCCCAGTATTCCTCAAGGCTCTCGCCCTTGATCGCGAAGACCGGCGTGCCGGCCTTCGCGATGGCTGCGGCGGCATGATCCTGCGTCGAGTAGATGTTGCACGAGGCCCAGCGCACGTCGGCGCCCAGCGCCTTCAGCGTCTCGATCAGCACGCCGGTCTGGATGGTCATGTGCAGCGAGCCCGCGATGCGCGCGCCCTTCAATGGCTTCTTGGGCCCGTATTCCTTGCGGATCGACATCAGGCCCGGCATCTCGGTCTCGGCCATGTCGAGTTCCTTGCGGCCCCAGTCGGCGAGCCCGATATCCTTGACGATGTAATCCTGGGCCATATGGCGCTCCTGAAGTGCGGCTGAGGGGAAGCGGGCGTGTCATATCAGCGGCCCGGCATCGCCTCAACGCATCGTATGCTCATATAAGCAAGAATTTATGGGCAGATAACCGGCGCTTTATGCCGGGAGGCCGGCCGGTTCAATCTTCGCCGAATTTGCCCTGGACCAGGGCGGAAAGGGCGGCCATGGCCTCCACGGCCTGGCGGCCGGAGCAAGCGAGTTCGATTTCACTACCGATTCCGGCGCTCAGCATCATCAGCCCCATGATCGACAGGCCGGAGACTTCCTGTCCCTTGAAGCCGACGCGGACCGCTGAATCGAACTGGCCGGCGGCGCGCACGAACTTGGCGGCGGCCCGTGCGTGCAGGCCGCGCTTGTTGGCAATCTCCAGGGTCCGGCGGACGGCTCCAATACCCGCGTCGGCCGCGCCCTGCGACGCGGTTTCGCTCACGAGGCTTCCTTTGCCAGGATACGGGAGGCGACGGTGATGTATTTGCGGCCTGCTTCCTGCGCCATGCGCACGGCTTCGGCAATCGGCCGGCTGCGGACGCTGGCGAGCTTGACCAGCATCGGCAGATTGACGCCGGCCAGGACCTCGATATGGGCCTGCTCCATGATCGAGATCGCGAGATTGGAGGGCGTGCCTCCGAACATGTCGGTGAGCACGATGACGCCGTCGCCGGTGTCGCAGGCGCGGGCGCGTTCGAGAATTTCAGAGCGCCTCTTTTCCATGTCGTCGTCGGCGCCGATGCAGACTGTCGAGACGCATTGCTGCGGACCAACAACATGCTCGAGCGCAGCCAGGAATTCGCGCGCCAGATTGCCGTGGGTCACCAGTACGATACCAATCATCCGTCCCCGCCCGGTTTACCCTGTGCCGTCGGGCCCCCCGGCCCCCTCGGCGTCTCGGTGGGTGAGAGTGACCGAGCGGCCGGCGCGGCGCAACCAGTCTGCCAGGACTTCGGCCAGGGCAACGGAGCGATGGCGACCGCCGGTGCAGCCGATGGCGATGGTCAGGTAGCTTTTGCCCTCTGCGTCAAAACGCGGCAGCAGGGGGCCGATCAGCCCCTGCAGGTGTTCGACGAAGGGCTTGTAGTCGGGATCGGTGGCCACGTAGGCCGCGACCGCCGGGTCGCGGCCGGTCAGCGGTTTCAGCGTCGGTTCGTAGTGCGGGTTCTTCAGGAACCGGGCATCGAACACGAGGTCGGCCTCGCGCGGCAGACCGCGGCGGTACGAGAACGACATCACCGACAGGCGGGTGCCGACCCGCGGACCCAGGGCGAAATGGCCGGCCAGCAGCTGCTTCAGCGCATGCGGCGAGAGGGACGAGGTGTCGACCACCAGGTCGGCGATATCGCGCATCCAGCGAATTTGGCGACGTTCTTCGACAATGCCGTCCATCACCGGCCGGTCCGGCGCCATCGGATGCGGGCGTCGCGATTCGGTGTAGCGACGCTGAAGCACTTCGGTGTCGCACTCGAGGAACAGGAGCTTCGCATCGAGGTCGGCGCGTTGACGGAGCTTTTGGACACGGTCGACGAGCGCTTGCGGGTCGAAGCCGAAGGTACGGGTGTCGACGCCGAAGGCGAGAGGCGGAGCGGCCGATCCTGAGCCGCTGGAAGTCGAGCGCATCAGATCGCCGAGCAAGGGCAGGGGCATGTTGTCGACCGCCACATAGCCCATGTCTTCGAGCACATTCAGCGCCGTCATGCGGCCGGCGCCGGACAGACCTGTCACCAGGACGAACGGCCGGCGAAGGGTCGCGTCGGGCGGCAACGAGGGTGGCGGACTGTCTGGCATCGGAAGACCGGCGGCAATCATGCGGCGCCGATTCGGCCCAAGGCAAGGCGCAACTTGGCCGGCGCGGAAGCTTCGAACGGTGCCAGGGCGAGCACGGGCAGGTCGACACCCAGCACGGTCTCCCTAGCCGGCTCGGGCATCCGCTCGATGCGGTCGGGTGGTACCAGATCGACCACCAGCGCCAGCGGCGCCCGCGACAACAACTGGCCAAGCGACAGCTTGAGGATTCCGACGCCGCGCACTTCCATCAGACCGGCGAGCGCCGCTGGCGCGGA
>ERZ1292640.4309-Hain-H43-02um-R1-4309-length-10861-cov-13_pt1 | contig 10861 bp, 7 predicted proteins | sample MGYA00564404_ERZ1292640 | MGnify/ENA primary metagenome ERZ1292640 (study PRJEB36523, sample SAMEA6512636) | groundwater metagenome | collected 2019-01-08 | study: AquaDiva: Metagenomics assemblies of 32 groundwater samples | reverse complement strand
GCACGCCAGACGCGCTCCGGTGTCGCCGGCATCTCGACGTGCTTCACACCATAATCTGCCAGCGCGTCAACGACCGCGTTGATGACGACGCCGAGGGCGGGAGTCGTACCGCCCTCGCCGGCCGGGCGCATGCCAAGCGGGTGCGTCGGCGACGGCACTTCGCTCAATTGCGTCGCGAAGAACGGAAAGTTGTCCGCCCGCGGCATGGAATAATCCATGAATGAGCCCGAGAGCAGCTGCCCGGTGGCGGAATCGTAGAAACACTGCTCGAGAAGCGCTTGCCCCACGCCCTGCGCGATGCCGCCATGAACCTGGCCATCGATGATCAGCGGGTTTACCGCACGACCCACGTCGTCCACTGCCGCATACCGGACGACTTCGACGGAGCCCAGTTCAGGATCGATCTCGACTTCGCAGACGTGGCTGCCGTAGGGAAAGCTCGCGACGTTGACGGTTTCGTCGGAGCAAGCCGCCAGCGGGCCGCGCAGATCGTCAGGCAAATCGGTCAATTGCATGGCCCCGGCCGCAACGTCGAACAGGCCGACCGAGCGATCCCCGCCCGTCATGGCAAACCTGCCGTCCCTGAATCGAATCTCGCTCGGCTCGCAGCGCAGCAAGAGCGCCGCAAGCCGCGTTCCCTTCGCGATGATTTGCTGCGAGGAATTCCAGATGACGATGCTGGCGAGGCGCATGCCGCGGCCGGAATGCGTGCCACCGCCGACTTTTACGAAGTCGGTATCGCCGGTCCTGATACGAACGTTCTCGATCGGCACGCCCAGCCATTCTGTCACCAGCTGGGCGAAGCTCGTTTCGTGGCCTTGTCCGGTCGAGACCGTCCCGATGATGACATCGACCCGGCCTTCCGGATGCACCGTGACCTCGGCCCGCTCGCGCGGGACCCCGGTCGCTGTGTCGACGTAATTGGCCACGCCTATCCCGCGACACTTGCCGCGCTGGCGCGCTTCGGCGCGACGTTCCGCAAAGTCCGCCCAATCACCGAGCACGAGCGCCTTTTCCATGACCTCGTGATAGGCGCCGCTGTCGTAGATCATGCCGAACGGATTGGTGTAGGGCAGTTCTGCTTCCGTAAGCAAGTTGCGCCGCCTGAGCTCGACGCGATCGAATCCGCACTGGCGAGCGGCCAGATCGATGAGCCGCTCCATGACAAAGATGACTTCCGGCCGGCCTGCGCTCCGGTACGGTCGAGTCGGCGTCGTATTGCTGACGACGGCACGCGCCCGGAAATGCGCGGCCGGTACTCGGTAGATGCTCGACATGATCTCGACACCCTTCTGCAGCGGCGAGAAGTTCCCGGTGTGCGCTCCGGCGTTGCCGATGTTCGAGCCACGCATCGCGAGAAAATTGCCGTCCGCGTCCAGAGCAAGTTCCGCCTCCACCGCGAGGTCGCGGCCCTGGTAGTCGCTGACGAATGCCTCGATTCGCTCGCAGGTCCATTTGACCGGACGCCCGACGCGGCGCGCTGCCCACGCCACCAATGCGAACTCGGGATAGATCATCCCGCGCGTCCCGAAGTGGCCGCCGACGTCATGCATGACGACTCGCACTGTCGCCGCGGGGACGTTGAGCATGGTCGCGAGGTCGTCCTTCAGACGCACCGCACCGCTGCTGCCGGCGTAAAGCGTGTACTGCCCGGTGGCGGCGTCATACGCGCCGACTGCGGCGCGCGGCTCCATGGGAACGCCCGTAACCCGCTGCACCCAGGTCTCGAACTTGACGATATGCGCCGCGCGCGCGAAGGCGGCCGCGGTCGCATCCCGGTCGCCAACATCCGCATCCAGGCACACGTTTGATGACGCTTCGTCCCAAACGCGCGGCGCATCAGGCTGCGCTGCTGCAATCGTGTTGGTGACCGCAGGCAGCGCCGCGTAGTCGACGCTGACGAGCTCCGCCCCGTCCTTCGCGGCCGCGACCGTGTCCGCGATCACCATGGCTACCGCTTCGCCGACATAGCGCGCCTTGTCGGGCGCCAACGGATAATGCGGCGCGGCGAAGACCGGGGTTCCGTCCGTGTTGACCATGCGTATATCCGCGGGATGCAACGCGAACGGATGATGCGGAATCGGCCGCAAGCCGTCGGCGAGCATATCGCGCGCGGTCAGCACGGCGAGGACACCAGGACTTGCCAGTGCGTGCTGAATATCGATTGCAAGAATGCGCGCATGCCCATGCGGCGAACGGACCATGACGGCATAGACCTGCCGCGGCAGGTTGACGTCGTCGCTGAAGCAACCCTTGCCGGTGATCAGGCGCAAATCTTCCTTGCGCCGCACGGGCTCCCCGATGCCGGAACTTCCGGCGGTCACAGGCATTTCCGCCCCTTGCATCGCGGCGGCGCCAGCCTGGATGGCCTTGACGATGTTGTGATAGCCGGTGCAGCGGCAGAGGTTGCCCGCGAGCTGCGCGCGTATCGTCTGCGCGTCGAGGTCGTTGCCACTGCGATTCACCATATCCACCGCCGACATGATCATGCCGGGCGTGCAGAATCCGCATTGCAGCCCGTGGTATTCGTGAAACGCTTCCTGCATCGGGTGCAGTTTCCCGTCCACCGCGAGCCCTTCTATGGTTGTGACCGTCGCGCCATCGCACGCGAGTGCGAGCAGACTGCAGGACTTTACCCCCTTGCCGTCGACATGCACCGTGCAGCAGCCGCACTGGCTGGTATCGCAGCCCACGTGCGTTCCCGTCAGATGCAGAAACTCGCGCAGGAACTGGACCAGCAGCGTCCGCCCTTCGACCTCGGCACTGACGGACTGTCCGTTGACTGTCATGGCAACAATCGGCATCCGTAATTCTCCAGCTGAACCCTGTCTTCCTTGATGGCCGGACGTCGCGGTCCGCGTCCTCACTCAAACGTTATGCCCGCGGCCTTCACCACCTTGCCCCACTTGGTGATCTCGGTTCTGATGTGCGCGGCGAATTCTTCGGGCGAGTTGCTGACGGGATCCGACCCGACCGCAGCGAGCTGTTGAGCCACCTTGGGGGTGCCGACTGCCTTGACGACCACGGTGTGCAACTTCAAAACGATATCTTTCGGCGTGCCCGCGGGCACGAGGACCCCGAACCACTGGGTGGCTTCGTGGCCGGCCAGAGTCTCGCCTATGGTCGGCAGCCCCGGCAGTGTTCTCGAGCGCTTCGGGCCAGTGGTGGCGATTGCTCTCAACCTGCCGGCCTTCACGAACGACACCACGGACGGGCCGCTGCCGAAATACAGCGACACCTCGCCGGACAGGGTCGCGGTAACGGCCGGGCCGCCGCCTTTGTACGGCACGTGCACCATGTCGACTTTGGCGAGTTGCTTGAAGAGTTCCCCCGCAAGGTGCGCGACGGAACCGCTGCCCGCCGAAGCGAAGTTGATTTGTCCCGGTTTGCTTCGCGCGAGCGCGATCAAGTCCTTTACCGACTTCACCGGCAGCGACGGATGCACGACGAGGATGTAATCGGAGGTGGCGACCAGGCTGATTGGCGCGAAGTCCCTGATCGCGTCGTAGGGCAATTTCGGAGACGCGGCCGGAACGATCGCATTCGGTCCCACCGTGCCCATCAACAGGGTGTAGCCGTCTGCCGGCGCTCTCGCCGCGAACTCGGTGCCGATGCGGCCGGTCGCGCCCGGCCGGTTGTCCGGCACGACCTGCTCGCCCAGATTATCGGACAGCGCCTGCGCCAGGATGCGCGCGGCTGCGTCCGTTCCCCCGCCCGGAGGCCAGGGCACGATCAACCGGATCGGCTTATTTGGGTAAGCCTGGGCGAGCGCGGTATTCGAAACGAGTGCCAGCGCCGCCAATGCGGGAAGCAACACAACTGCGATGACGACCGTCTTCATGATTATGCTCCAACAGTATTTCGCGTGCCGATCACACGCTCATCATGCCATGGCTCAACTGCCCGCGCGAAGAATTCAGGCCTGCTCCGCGCGGGCTTTTTTTGCGCAGCACCACCCGACAGTAGCGGCCACCGTGTATTTCATGGTAATCATGGTAATGATGCTCTGAAAAGCGAACCGTCGCAAAGGCCTAACGTGCAAAATCTTGAACTGCTATTCAATCCCCGCGGCATTGCGGTCATCGGCGCGAGTCCTGATTTCGGCAGACCGGGCGGGCAAACCATGCAGGTGCTGACCGAGCGCGGCTATCAGGGCGGCATCTACCCGGTCAATCCGAAATACGACGCGATTGCGGGACGCCCGTGTTTTCCCTCGATCGAGTCCGTGCCTCAACCGTGTGATGTGGCGGTGATTGCGGTGCCGGCCGCGCAAGTGCCGCAAGTTGTCGCCGCTTGCGGCGCGCACGGTGTGCGTTATGCGGTCGTGCTGGGCGGAGGTTTCCGGGAAGGGGGTGAAGCCGGGCGTGCACTGGAAGCACGGATGCTGAAGAACGCGCGCGCGCACGGCATGCGGCTCATCGGTCCGAACTGCCTGGGACTCGTCAATGTTCATGCGCGCGCGTACTCGGCATTCGGGAGCGTGACGCGGCCACCATATCTCGAGCCGGGCGCGGTCTCGGCCGTCATCCAAAGCGGCGGTTTCGGCAACAGTCTCGTTATCCACTGCGCAGCGGCTGGCGTCGGTTTCCGTTACGTGGTGGCGAGCGGCAACGAAGCGGACATCACCACACCGGAGCTGATCGATGCGTTCGTGGACGATCCCCAGACGCGCGTGATCCTTGCCTACATCGAAGGCCTGAGAGACGGCCGCGCGTTTCTCGCCGCCGCCCGGCGCGCGCTCGCAGCCGGCAAGCCCATCGTCGTCTGGAAAGCGGGCAACACGCAGCAGGGCATGCGCGCCGCCGCCTCGCACACCGCGAACATGGTGGGGTCCTACGATGTCTATCGCGCAGCTTTTCGCGAGGTGGGCATCATCGAAGTCGGCGATATGGAAGAGGCCGCCGATTTCGTCCGCACGCTGCTCGGACAGCCGCCTGCTGCGGGCAAGAATGTGGCTGTCATGGGCGGCACCGGTGGCTCCGCGGTGGTGTTTTGCGACGCGGCGGATGCGTACGGTCTGACGCTCGCGCGCCTGACGCCGGCGACCATGACCGTTCTGAAGGAAAATCTGCCCAGCGTCGCGTCGCTCGACAACCCGGTCGATTACGCTGCCGGATTCATCAACGACAGGACCGCACAGCGATTTCAGCGCGCCGTGGAGGCCGTGCTTGCCGACCCCGGGATCGATCAGCTCGGTATCCTGTTCGCGACGGTGATCGGCCACGCTGGATGGCTCGGGGCCAAAGCGCTCGCCGAGGCGTCGCAGCGGTATCGCAAGCCGATCTTCATGTTTTCCTCCGTGCCGCGCGAGATGGCGCCCGAAATGTTCGAAACGCTGGAACAGGCGGGCATTCCCAACCTGCACTCGGTAAATCGGTTGGCGAAAGCGATGAGCATGCTCGCCGAATACGCGCGCGCGCGGCAGCAGAGCACGCAAACCGGGGCGGTGGCTGCGGTGCTCCCGCCACCGGTGGTGCTTCCCGCGGCAAGTGGCGCGCTCGACGAGCACGCGAGCAAAGAACTGTTGCGCGCATTCGGCATAGCGGTCAGCGCCGACCGCAGGTTGCCGCCGCAAGCGGTTACGCCGAAGGACGCTGCGGGGCTTTGTTTCCCGGTGGCTTTGAAAGTGGTATCGCGCGACATCGCGCACAAGAGCGACATCGGCGGCGTGCGGCTCGATATCGCCGACGCCGCGCAACTCGTTGCAGCGAGTGCGGAGATGCTGAAGCGCGTGCGTCAATCCGCGCCGCAGGCGGTACTCTCAGGCCTGCTCGTGTCGCCGATGATACGGGACGGCATCGAGACCATCGTCGGCGTGGTGAGCGACCCGGTCTTCGGACCCGTGGTCGCGTTCGGCATGGGCGGTGTTTACGCTGAAACGCTCAAAGACCTGACCTATCGCCTCGCGCCTTTCGGCGTGGAGACCGCGCGAACCATGATCGGGGAACTGCGTGCCTCGCCGATCTTCGGCGGACTGCGCGGGCAGCCGCCGCGCGACGTGGACGCGCTCGCGGTTGCTCTCGCCGCGGTGTCGCAAATGGCATGGACGATGCGGGACCGTCTTAGCGAACTGGATATCAATCCCATGCTGGTGCGGCCACGCGGTTCAGGGGTGGTCGCTGCGGACGCGCTGGTGGTGCTGCGTTAGCAACTTGATGCACGAACCCGTTCGCACTGAGCCCGTCGACCACGCTCGAGATCACTCGAGTTTCAGGTTGGCTTTGCGCGCGACCCGGCCCCATTTATCGATCTCGGCGGCAATCAGTTTGCTGAATTCCGCGGGCGTCGTGGTTTGCGGCTGCAGGCCTTGCGCGAGAAGCGCGTTGCGTACCTGGGGCGTGCCGATGGCGGCGGTGAATTCCCGGTGCAGGCGTTCGATGATTGCGTGCGGTGTTCTGGCAGGCGCAAACAGGCCGAGCCAGAGCGTGACTTCGAAGTCCGGAATGCCGGCCTCTATGGCGGTGGGTACATCGGGCAGCGCCGGTGAGCGTGCGGCACCGGTGACCGCAAGCGGGCGCAGCGTGCCCGAACGCACATGCGGCAGCACCGGCGCCATGGTGCCGAACTGCATCTCGATGCGGCCGGCGATGGTGTCGAGCACGGATTGCGCGGAGCTCTTGTAGGCGATGGGCGTGATCCGGATGCCGGTCAGCGTCGACAGCAGTTCGCCGCCGAGGCGCGCCATGCTGGCATTGCCGACGGTCGTGTAGCGGATCTGGCCGGGCTTCGCGCGCGCCAGTGCAATCAGTTCCTGCAGGCTCGCTGCCGCCACGGCCGGGTGCACTGCGATGATGTAGGGCAGATGCCCGATCAGCGTGAGCGGCGCGAAGTCGCGCAGCGGGTCGTAACTCAGGTGCGGATTCAGCGCTTTGGCCAGCGCATGGGTGCTGGTGGTGCCGCCGGAGAGCGTGTAGCCGTCAGGGGTGGCTCTTGCGCCGAGTTCGGCGCCGATCGCGCCACTGGCCCCGGCGCGGTTGTCGATGACGATGAATTGTCCCAGCGCATCGGCCACGCGCGGCGTGATCACCCGCACCGCGGCATCCACGGAACTGCCGGCGGGGAAGGGGGCAATCAGGCGGATTGGGTGACTGGGCCACGCATCCGCGGCCTGCGCCGGCGGCATGCCGCCGTTCAGCAGCGCGATGGCTGAAGCAAGAAGGGTCCATGTCGTTTTCATCCGAGAGTCTCCCCGGGTCCGGTAATCAGTTCGGCAATCTCGTTTGGGAGCATTATTGAAGACTCCTGGAATTAGGCGGGTGTGAGGTGACAGCGGTCATTGAACAGGGAAAGGAAAGGACCGTAAGAATCGAAGCTGACAATGCAGATACTGGTCACGCCCATTCTGAACCTGCCAAGTTGCGTCGCCGGGATACCGACTGCGGCACAAAGAATCGCGGCAATTACGAAATAGTGGCTTACCACCACGATCGCGCAGTCCTGGTGCTTCTCGACCTTCTCCAGAATTGCGGTCCAGGCACGGTTTTGAAGCTGGTCGCAGGATTCGCCGCCGCAGCTCTTAAAAAGAAGCTCGTCTTCATCCCCGCCCTTGACGAGCTTCTGTAAACGGGACCCGATGTCCCTTATTGCCGCTCCTTCCAGTGTGCCGCAGTTCATCTCACGGAAAGCCGGTTCCTCGATTACATCGAGATTATGGCCGTCGGCAATCCACTGAGCGGTGCCCATCGCCCGGCTCAACGGGCTGGAATAGACGGCCTTGATATCTTCTTCTTTCAATCGTTCCGCAAGCGAGCGGCACTGCCGCTCGCCTTCCTCATCGAGAACGGTGTCGTTGCTCCCGCCCTGAATGCGGCGTGATTGATTCCAGCTTGTCTGACCGTGTCTTATCAGTATGACCTTCGTCACATCGGCCTTCTTTTCCCTACTCTCATTTTGGCTTCCCGGATGACTTGCGCCAAATCGGCGGCGGCCTGCCGCACATCCGGGGCGCCAATTACGGCAGTGATCACGGCGCAGCCGGCTGCTCCCGCCTCGATACACGCAGTGGCATTACCGTGGTCGATGCCGCCGATAGCCACGACGGGGACCTGCACCGCCCGGCTAACCTCTCTCAATACGGCCACGCCTTTGGCCACCCCGATATCCTTCTTGACCCCGGCGGGGAAGATCCTTCCCGTCCCCACGTAGTCAGCACCGTCCGCCTCGGCCTGCTTCGCCTTCTTTTCATCGCCGGCGGAGACGCCGAGAATCTTACGCGGCCCGATGAGACGACGGGCTATCGTCGCCGGCATGTCCTTCTGCCCGACATGAACGCCGTCGGCGTCCATCGCCAGGGCGACATCTACACGGTCATTCACAATGAAGATGGCGCCATGCTGCCGGCACAAGTTTTGGATAATCCCGCAAACGCGGATCATTTCGCCGGTGTCCATCTTTTTCTCTCGAAATTGAATCACGTCGGCGCCGCCCTGCAGCGCTTCCCGTGCTCCCTCTATGTGGTCGCGTCCGGGAACAATATCAGCATTGGTAATAATGTAAGTGTCAAGCTTCAGCGGCATTCCCGGGGTCTCCCCAGCACCGGCCGCGATCCGAGCAAGTCTTGAGCGCGATTATCGGTCAATTAACGGGCGATCTATTCCAAGCACTAAAGCGAAGCAGGCGCTTTCCCGCACCCCGGCTGCTCCGAGGTCTTTTTTTCGGGCGGCAGGTCAGGCGATGTCGGGAGCCGCGTGATCGAGTACTTGTTCACACGGCCCAGACGGGTCAGTCCGGCATAGATGTTTCCGGTTGAATCAATGCCCATGCCATGCACGGGGGCCGTCTCCCAGCGAGCGAGCACCGTCCCGTTTCCATCGCGCACGCTGATAGCGTGTTTGCTGATGCGGGAGGCCTGTTCGCATAGATAGAAGATTCCGTTCTTGTCCCTGGCTATGTCATTCGGACCGCCCATGTCAGTCCACATACCGATGAACCTGCCATCCGGCGCGAAGATCTGCACGCGAGCGTTGGCGCGATCGCATACATAGAGGGTGCCGTCGGGCGAGATCGTCAGACTGTGCGGCAGATGAAAGTCTCCGGGCGCAGTCTTCCCGGGCTGCCCCCAGGACTGAATCAGTTCGCCATCCCTGGTGAAACGGTGCACCCGGCTGTTTCGGTAACCATCGGTCACGTAGAGATCACCGGACGGCCCCGGCATCATCTCGGTCGGATGATTGAATGGGCCGGCCGCCCGCAAGGGAAGATTGTGCCAGTCCTCGCAACCCGTATCGGAATGCTGTCCACGCGCGCCTATCAGCCTGATCAACTTGCCCTCAAGGGTGTAGATCATCGCCACGCAATCCACTTGGTCGGTCACGTAGGCGATGTCCCCGACGATTTTCAAACCATGGGCACGCTTGAATTCCCCCGCCCCCCAGGACCGGAGGAATTTTCCCTCCCGGTCAAATACCAGCACCGCAGGATCCTTGCGCTGGAAAACATAGAGGCGGTTCTGGGAATCCGTCGTAACCCTGCTGATCAAGCCAAAGGTTTCGCCTTCGGGTAACTTCGCAAAATCCTCGATCAGTTCGTAGGTGTATTCACCTGCACCGACTTCCATCACAGTCCTTCCCGCTTAAGGTCAGATTCCGGGTTCTCATTATCCGAATACTTTCCCGTCGGTGTTCATATTATTTGAAATCCTGCTCATCACAAGCAATATAGGGGCCTGTGGATGGCGAATTCACAGTATGACAGAATCCGCAATCAGCGCAATGAATGCCGCGGCTGGGCACGTTCTACTCGATCCTGAGGCCGGCCCGGTGGATCACCGGCGTCCAGCGCGCGATCTCCGCTTTCAGGTGCGCGGTGAACTGCTCGGGTGTGCTGCCGACGGGCTCGATACCGAGCGCGAGCAGTTTCTCTCGCGTCTCCGGAGCCGAGACAGCCTTTGCGATGTCGCTGCTCAACTGGTTCGCGATCGCCACTTGCAAGCGCGCCGGTGCAAGCACGCCATACCAGGTCGCTACTTCGTAGCCTGGATAACCCTGCTCGGCGACGGTCGGCACATCAGGTAGCGCGGCGGAACGTTTCGCCGTCGAGACCGCGAGCACCTTGAGCCGACCGGAACGGATGAACGGCATGCTCGCCGGCGCGCCGACAAACGTAAGCTCGATCTGTCCCGCGAGGACATCGGTCAGCGCAGGGCCGCCGCCCTTGTAGGGCACGTGCACAATGTCGATCTTCGCAACCTGCTTCAACAACTCGCCGGCAAGGTGCATCGTTCCGCCGCTGCCTGCCGATGCGTAATTCATCTCTCCCGGTCTCGATCTCGCGAGTGTGACGAGCTCTTTGAGGTCCTTTACCGGCAGCGCACGATTCACGACGAGCGTCAGCGGACCCGATGCGACGAGCGATACCGGCGTGAAGTCGCGGACCGGATGATAGGGCAGCGTTCTTGCGTGCAGTATGGAATTCATCGCGAAGCCGGCGGTCACGTAAGCCAACGTATGACCGTCAGGCACCGACTTCGCTACGACGTCAGCCGCGACAATTCCATCAGCGCCGGGTCTGTTCTCGACGATGACAGACTGGCCTATGGACTCGGACAACTTCTGCGCCACCAGCCGCGCCGGCACATCGGCCGCGCCTCCCGGCGCGAAACCGACAATGAAGCGCACCAGTCTGCTCGGATACTTGTCCCCCGGCGCACGCGCCGGCGCGCTCTGCTGCGCATAGGCATCGGCGACGCACACGCACGCAAGCGTCCCCCCCACGACAATCCACTCTTTGAGATGCATCGGCTTGCTCCTTCTGGCGGCGGGCTATGCCCAATAATGTCGGAACTTCCCGCATGGGTCAATTCGCCACGCGAAGATTGACCAGGATGGCACCGCTCACGGTGAGCAGCGCTCCCGCTGGCACC
>ERZ1292640.4308-Hain-H43-02um-R1-4308-length-10862-cov-7_pt1 | contig 10862 bp, 6 predicted proteins | sample MGYA00564404_ERZ1292640 | MGnify/ENA primary metagenome ERZ1292640 (study PRJEB36523, sample SAMEA6512636) | groundwater metagenome | collected 2019-01-08 | study: AquaDiva: Metagenomics assemblies of 32 groundwater samples | reverse complement strand
TTAGCTTAACTCCTTTCCCTTTAGCGTATTTGGCGTATTTCGCGGTTTTAATTGCCGGATTCAGGATGATGTATAAATGGAGGGGGCAGTGGGGAGTAGTGGGTGGTCAGTGGTCCGTGGTCCGTAGTCAGTGATCAGTGGTCAGTGGTCAGTGGTCGGTAGTCTTTCCCTTTGCGCCTTTTGCGTTCTTTTGCGGCTGTCTCAAGCGCCGTTTCCAGGATCAAAGACAAAGATTCAAAATCCCAAATCGCAAATGCGGAATCACCATTCACCATTCACCATTCACCATTCACCATTCACCAATCACAGATCCCTGCTACGCTTTGTCGGCAGGGCGGGCGGGCAGGAGTTTTTCAGCTTCTTCGAGCCATTTTCGCTGGGTTGGATAGAGGAATTGCGGTTCGATCAGGTTCCGGGTTTTCCAAGCCAACTCATATTGCTGGAGGGCTAAATGCATTTCGAACAGGTCCAGGTTATAAATAGCGATTTGGGAGCGGGTTAGTTCGCTGGTATTGACCGTCTTGAGCAGTTTCTCGGCTTCGAGCGGCCGCCCGTTCAGCAGCAAGGCGGCGCTGTGATTGATCCGGGCGAGAATGGAATCCGGGTTCTGCGAGACGAACAGCAACGTCAGTTTAATGACTTCGTCCGGTTGTTGACGGCTGATGAGCAAGGCGGCGGCGTGGTTGTTGACGATGATCGGGTCGTTGGGATTAAGTTGGTAGGCTTTGCTGCTGGCCGAAAGCATGAGATCGACATCTTTGAGCTGATCAGCCGCGCTGAAGAGCAGCATCCAGTAATTGAAATCTCTCACGAAGTCCTTTTCGCGCTTCTGCAGAAGGTCTCTGGCGATGGCCGGATAACTCAACTTGAGCAGGTCATTGGCGACGATGCTGGCCACTGAATTGTCGTCGAGGGGCGAAACGGGAATCTGCCGGAAAGCCATCTCCGCAGTGGTGTGGCGTCCCAAAGCCAGTTCGGCGCGGCCTTCCAGGTAATAGCTGTAACCGGCCAGGCGATCTTTGACGCCTTCCATGGTCCGGATTTTCAGCGCGATACTGCGCAATTCCTCCCATTGTCTGGCTTCCATAAGGCTGTTGGCATAAGTGACCCAGGGTCTGGCTGTATAGCCATATTCGGGCACGTAGCGCTTGAGCACGTCCAGAGCTTGCTTGTGCAGCCCCAGTTGGGAGTGGATTTGCGCGAGTTCAACCGTTTCCCAAGCTGAAGCCGGAACGAACGCGGAGGTCCTGGCGAGTTCGACCGCTTCTGGGCGGCGTCCGACCTTGGTCAAGAGGCGCCAATAATTAATATGCTCTGCCTGAGTGTCTTGGCGTTTCTCTTCCAACCGTTGCAGGGAGGCCTGATAGCGCTCAGGCTCAACCAATTGCAGGCTGACCGCCAATTGCAACTGGTGGGCCAGGATGGCGCAGGCCGGGTCCTGGAAAGCAGCTTCGAGTTTCTGCCGAGCTTCGGATTGGGATTGGACCGGGCCCCAACCGGCCAGGTAGGCAAGGTGATAATAGGGCAGTTCCTGATCGGCGGCCAGTTTCGCGCCGACCTGATTCCAGCGCGTGTTGAATTCCTGCACTTGACCGATGTTAAAAAGAGCCTTGAGATAAGTTGATTCCAGGGCGGGTGTGAATTTGTCTTTGTGAGATTGCAGCAGACTGATCAAGAATTCCGAATAGCGATAATGTTCGAAGAGCTGGGCCGTTAGTTCCAGGTCGCTCAAGTTGGTCTGCGCCAAGCGCAAGAGCCAGAAAGACTGTTGGAAAGCGGGGCTGGCTTTGGTGCGCGGGGCCTCACTTTTGAGGAAACAGCGCAAATAATTCCGCAACAGTTCGGGATCGGCCGGGTTGTTGGCCACAGCGTTCTGCCAGGCTTGGTTGGCATGCTCAAACTCGCTGACCTCCATTAATCTGAGCGCATTCCTTTTCAGGGACCAAGCCTGGACGAGGTCCAAAGCGCTGACTTTGACGATGGGCAGGAAACCTTTCGGGGAAGTGGTCCACATCTTCGGCAGAAACAGCAGGCCGCAAACGAAGAAGATGAAGAGACAAGTGAGAACAATCCGAAACCGAACATCAAAAAGCAGCAGTTGCAGCAATGGATAATCCGCGAACCGGGCGGATATTTGAGCTTTGGTTGGCAATCGCATCGATGTAACTATGAAACTGAAGGCGACTAAAGGCAAGCCCGGAGGCGGGAGGTGAATGGTGAATGGTGAATGGTGAATGGTGAATGGTGAATGGTGGAGGATGGAGGCGGAAGGCGGAAGGCGGAAGGCGAAAGGCGGACGCCGGAAGGTTGGGTGCTGGATACTGGATGCTGGATGCTGGAGGGTGGATGCTCGATACTGGATGCTCGATACTGGATGATCCTGGAAAAAGCAGTTGGAACCGCGAAATACGCGAACCACGCGAAAACAGAACGGATTGGAGAAAAAGATGGATTCACCCAACGGGAGAACGCGCTTTTCGAGGCAACTCCTTTTCCTTTCGCGTATTGGGCATGTTTCGCGGTTTGAACTGCCGGATTTAGGATGATGGATGGTGGATTGATGGAGGAGGGAGGGGGAAGGGCCGCGAAGAAGTGCAGCGCGGCAACGCCGCAACCGAAAGGAACGCAGCCTTTAGGCTGCAGGACGCCGCCAACTTGGCGGGGCTGGCGAATGGCTGAGGCGCTGCGAAATTCCAACGTGCCTGCAGCCTAAAGGCTGCGTTCCGTCCCTGCCTGAGATTTGCTGGCAGCTTGCGAACAACTTCGACTATTGCAGGAGGCGCAAGAAAGAAGCGGGGGAAGTGAGGAGGAGGCCGTGGTCTGTGGTCAGTAGTCAGTAGTCTGTGGTCAGTAGTCCGTGGTCAGTAGTTCTTGTCTTTGCGGCTTCTGTGTTCTTTTGCGGCTGGCTCAAGGGCCGTTTCCGGGGTCAAAGATTCGGAATCGAGAGCGGCAAATCTTGATGCAGATCGCCCATCGCCAATGCCTATCGAAGATGCAGATTGCAGAGCCGAGCGAGACAGCGGATGGTGGAAGATGGAGGATGGGGGATGGAGGAGGGAGGATGGTTGGTTGAAAGGTTAAATGGGTTAAATGAGTTCAAAGGTCGAACCGTAAAAGTCGAACGCCAAAGATCAACACTACCGAGGCATTTTCGGCTGAACGACTCGAATCGGGAGCGTCGCCTTTGCTTTCGTAGCAGCGGACGTGAATCCGCTCTAACTTCCGGCACGGCAAATAATTGAGCGGACTCACGTCCGCTGCTACGGATTGGGCAGTGTCGCTCTCGTGCTTACTTGCGCACGCAGATGGGAGCTTGGCGCTTATTTTCTTGGCCAGCAGAAGATTTGAGGCGGCGGCAGCTTTAAACCACGGTCGGGCCGGAGAAAGCGAGAGCTTCGTCGATCCAATCATCCATTTTCAACACGGCGCAGCGTTGCCGGAAAGCCAGGCGTTGCGCCCGATGTTGGGCATACCCAAAGGCGGTCTCGGCCACTTTTTGTTTTCTGGGCCAGTTGCCTTGCAGATAGTTGCGCATATATTCCGACAAGTTTTTTGGCAAGTACCGCCGCAATAATTCGTCCTCCGCGCTGACAAAAGCCTGGGCGCTGCCAGGGTCTCCTTGCCGGGCGCTGCGTCCAAAGAGCTGCCGGTCCACACGCCCGCTTTCGTGACGCTCCGTGGCAATCACGTGCAACCCGCCCAGCTCGGTCACGCCTTTGCCCAGCCTGATGTCGGTGCCGCGTCCGGCCATGTTCGTGGCAATGGTGATGCGCAAGGGTTGGCCGGCGTCGGCCACGATTTGAGCTTCTTCCTGATGGCGGACGGCATTGAGCAACCGAAAAACCATGCCCCGCTCGGACAACATGCTGCCCAGTTTTTCGCTGGCGGCCACGTTTCGGGTGCCGACCAGGACCGGCTGGCGCGTGGCGTGCAAGCGCTGGATTTCATCGACAATGGCCCGCCATTTGTCGTTTTCTTTGGCAAAAACCCGGTCAGGCCATTGCTGGCGGATGCACGGTTTGTTGGTCGGAATGGTAATGACGGGCAGCCGATAAATCTGCCAGAACTCACCGGCCGCTTCGTGAGCGGTCCCAGTCATTCCGGACAACTGGAAGTAAAGCCGGAAAAACCTCTGGAAACTGAGGCGGGCCACCGTCTCGGTCGGATCCGAAATGGGCACGCCTTCCTTGGCTTCGATCGCTTGATGCAAGCCTTGGCGCCAACTGCGCTGCGGCATGGGCCGGCCGGTGAATTCGTCCACGATGACCACTTTATCCTCGGTGACAACGTATTGCTTGCCGCGATGGAAGAATTCCCGAGCCGTGAGGGCCTGCCGGATCATGTCCATCCGGCGGTCCGTGCCCCGCCAAAGCCCCGAGCGGGAAGCGCATTTTTCCTGCATTTTTTGCCGGCCCGAATCGGTCAGATCGACTTCGCGATACTTCCAATCGACGCGGTAATCGGTTTCTGGCGCCAACGCGGAGACGATTTCGTTGGCGATGAGACTGGCTTCGCGGAGCACCTCATTCTTGTGCGGGGCGGAAATGATCAAAGGCGTAACGGCTTCGTCGATCAAGATGCTGTCGGCTTCGTCAATGATGGCGGTGTGCAGCCCGCGCAGGACCAGCCCGTCCTGGGCGGCTGATTGGGGAGCCAACATGCGCCGAATCAAGCGGCGCGCCGGATCGTACAGCCCGCCTAATTGCAGGCGGTCCCGGAGAAAATCGGCCAGGATTTCCTTGCTGGTGGTGTAGGTGACATCGCTGGCGTATCCCTGGCGGCGCGCGGTTGGGTCCATGGTGGACGTCACACAACCGACGCTCACGCCGCAAAAGTGATAGAGCGCCTTGAGCCATTCGGCATCGCGTTGGGCCAGGTAGTCGTTGACCGTGACGATGTGGCACGGCTGCTTGGTCCAGCCCACCAACACGGCGGCCAGACCGGCGGTGAGTGTCTTGCCTTCGCCGGTCGCCATCTCGGCCAGGAACCCTTGGTGCAAAGCCAGCGCGCCGACCAATTGAACCGGAAACGGGCGGAGACCAACCTGCCGGTCGGCCACTTCTCGAATGACCGCCAGAGCGTCGGTAATGAGCTCTTCCTGGTCCCGGCCCCGCCGGCGAAACCGGCTGCGGAATTCCAGGATGCGCTCGTGGAGCTTGTGATCGGAAAGTTTGCCCAACTCCGCGGCTTGAGTTTCGATCTGCGCAGCCCGCGCAGTCAAGTCCTCCAACACCCGAGAGCGGCGACGGTAATACCCAATCAGGCTATGGACCTTGGCGTCCAGCCCTTTAAACAGCCGTCCGGGCATCTGATGGCTCGTCCGGCGATACTCCTGGGTGGGAGTGGTGTGGATCATATTGGGGATTGGTGATCAGTGATCAGTCATCAGTGATCAGTGATCAGTCATCAGTCATCAGTCATCAGTGTTTGGTGATCACAATTGATACCGTTTTTGGATCAGTTGGCGGAAGCGGCGTATCCAACGAGGCAAGAGCGGCTCCGGTTCGAGATTAAAGCGAATCTTGCCCGCCCGGCCATGCAACAACGCGGAATCGCCTGCGGGCTGGACATCAGCCCGAACTTCAAAGAAGGGTTCGGCGGCTCTTTGACCCTGGGGATCGTCCGGCGCGATCGCCATTTCGCCTCCCCCCGCCCAGCCCAAGGCTGGCGAAGGGAGAATGCGGTGCTCAGCCGGAATCTTGCGAAAATTGGCGGCCGGAATGGCGGCCTCTGCCTGGCCAAAGAGACGGACTTGGGCGTTAGGTCGAATTCCGTGGGCGAATAGACTATCCACATCTTCCTGCACCACAGTCGCGACGAACTCAAAAGCCGCCGGGTCAACGATCAATCCCAGGGACGTGCCGCGAGCCAGCCATCGCCCAACAGCTTCATCCATCTGGGGAGCGACCCAGATGCCATTTTGGCGCGCTTTGACGGTCAGGTTGGCCCGATCCGATTCGATGCGCTGCAACCGTTTATTGATCGACTCGAGCCGGCTGGTTAGCGGCTTGAGGTTGGCGCTGTCGGTTTTCATCGCCTGCAGGAGCCGGGCTTGGATTTCCGCATAACTGGCTTGGGCCGCAGCGAAATCCAAATCCAGCTCCCGGTTTCGGAATTGGATCAGCGGCTGCCCTTGAGTCACGCGCGCGCCGGGCGCTGCCAGCAGCTTATCCACATAACCGCCGCTTTCATTGATCACCTGAGTCCACTGGCGGCATTCCAGAACGCCCGGAGCCCGAAAATGGCTTGGGAACGGCACCACTTGCAGAAGGAGAACCAGCACGGCGACAAAACCGGTCGTAATGGCGACAGCCCGGGCGCGATTCCGCTCGAGGCGCGGGTTGGAAGCCAGGTAATTAAAGAGCTTGACGGTCGGCACCAGCACCCAGGAGATCGCGCAGATGACGGCCATGATGATGCCGATCATGAGCAACCGGTCCGCCAGGAACAGGAGAATGCTGCCAAACACGATGATCCGGTAAATGCCGCTGCTGATGCCAAAGGCGACCAGCCAGCCGGCTTCACGGCGGCTTTGGGCCGGACTTTCGGATTTCTTCACTCCGAAAACGTAATGCTCGACGCCATGCCGGAGCTGGAGGAGCGAGCGCTGATGCAGGTTCGGAATATCGAGCAGGTCCGAGAGTATGTAGTAACCGTCGAACCGCATGAGCGGAATCAAGTTGAACGCCACCGTCGAGACGGAGGCGATGAACATCATGTTGTAGGCCAGGCTATGGATAATGCCGGGGGAGGTGTTGGCCCAAACGAAGGTGGCCAAAGCCGCGACAAACACTTCCACAATCATGCCGGCTGCTCCCACCAGCATCCGTTTCCAGCGGCTGCGGAAGCCCCAACTGGAAGTCGCGTCCATGTACGGCGTCGGCGTGAAGATGAGGAGCATCACCCCCATGACGTGGACTTCGCCGCCGAATTTCTTGCAGAAATAAGCATGCCCAAACTCGTGCAAGGTCTTGATAATGATCAATCCAACGTAAAGGAGGCCCAGGTTGCTCGGCGCCAAGATGCCCTGGCTTTGGTCTTTCAATTCCGGAAAGTGGTCCATCACCACTTTAAGAGCCCAGCCAACCACAGCCAACCAGATCAGACCGCCAATGGGACTGATCAATTTCCCGACCATCGGCATGGTCCGGGCCAGGAATTCATCCGGGTCGAGCAGTGGGAACCGCATGAACATGATGTTCAGCAGACGCGACCGGGTTTCGCGCTGTTTGGTTTTTTCAAAACGCTCGAAAAGCTTGGCGCTGTCGGAGGCCAGGTCGTACTGCAGCAGGTTCGAGAAGTAGAGCTGGGACAAGAGCTGAATAACGGCTTCCTGGCCGGGAGCATCGTCCGGAAAGCGGTCCAGGCATTCCTTCCAGACTTCCTGCACAGTGCGGTCGGGCCGCAGCCGGGCGACAAACTCATAAGCGGCGGGGCGCAGCCGGAAGAACTGGTTGCTAAAGGGGTTTTCGAGAACGATCCAGCGCTGGCCGCGGAAGTTCTGGCGCCGGGCTTTGACGCCGGCGCGGAGGCTGATCCGCTGGCTGGCAATGCGGTACCAGGACTCGCTAAAGGTTTGGGTTGCTTCGGACATTCTCTGCTAGTCAGTTGTTAGTAGTCAGTAGTCAGTAGCTGGCAGCGCAGTAGCTGGCAGGGAGCGGTTAGTGGTTAGTTGAAGATGCTTTCGGGCCGATGGATTTCAAGTAAGCATTCAACTGGGGACCAAGGTTGTCCACCAAGGTTTTGATGGTTTGGATTTGATGCGCAGCGAGGAGTTTTCGCCGATAAGCCCGGCGCAGCCAGTGTTGTGTTTCGTTCAGCGAACCACGTGCTATGCGGACAAAACGCCGGTTGTCCTGATACGTTCCACGTCCAGTGCCCTCGGCGATATTTGCGCCGATGCTGTCTGCGGCCTTGACAATTTGCTTGCCTACGGTGTCCTTTGCGAATGAATCCCAGCCAAGGACGACGTTCCAGATTTCATCTGCCAGATTCTCGGCCCAGCGGTACACTCGCAACTTTTCAAAGGCAGTTCTGCTTGTTTTCATAAAATGTCGGACTGATTTCTAGCTACTAACTACTGACCACGGACGACTGACCACGGACAAATACTCACCACCACAAGAACAACCGCAAAAAGTCCACCGTACGATGGGTCAGAATCCAGAACAAGGTCCGTTTGCCCGCCTCGAGCTTGACCAAGCCGCTCATGCCGGGATGCCACCAACTCTCCGGCGCTTTCGTCAGCGCACAGCGAACGATAAAGACGTTTTCGCCTTCTTTCGGGAAAGCAGCCGGTTCGATCCGCTCGATGCCCACCGGAAATTTCAGGCGCGGCTGGGTGACGAAAGCAATCTCGCCTTTGCTCGTGCCCAGGATTTCGTGAATGTCGCGCTGGTTCACTTCTGCTTCAACATAAAGGGAATCCATACGGGCGACTTTGAAGAGCGCTTCGCCCTGCTTGACGGGAGCGCCGATTCTCTCGCGCAAATCGCCCTCGACCACCACGCCTTTGAAGGGCGTGCGGATGGAAGCTTGGTCGAGGCGGTGCTGCACGAGGTCAAGGCGCGCCTTCGATTGGTCGGCCAAGGCCAGGGCAATCTGCTTTTCGGCCAGGGCTTTGGTCACCTCAGCCTTTTGTGCTTCGCGCAGGTAGCGGGTTTGATCAGCCAGAGCGGCGGCTTGCTCGAGCATCAAATCATCGGTATCGAGCTTCAACAGCACGCCGTTGCTGTTCACTTGATCGCCCGGACGGACCAGCACCTCATTGATGTAACCGTCAAACGGCCCGGTCAGGAACGAGACATCGTCACTGCGCAAGATGAATTTGCCTTCCACGCGGTAGTTGAAGGGAACAAAAAAGAGGATGGCCAACACCAAGACAATGGTGATGGCCAGGACTTTGGCCCAAGTATGCTCCGGACCGAGATGCTGGGCGAGCTTTTCGCGGGCGGCAGTGGCCAGGCGGGCGCCCCACCAGCGGTCTTCCCGCTTCAGATCGGAGAGGCGCCGGGCCGCTTGATCGCAGCAGAGCCGTATTTGCTGGAGCTCGGAGACCGTGAAGTGCCTGCCTTGGCGTTCGCAGGTCAGCACTGCCAACGGCTTGCCCTCGAGCCGGACCGGCAGCGAGCAGAGGTGGCCGGCGCCTTGTTCGCGAGCGAAGGCTTCGTGGTCCCGGCTCACGACGGAGGCGCCTTCGGCGGCCGGCCAAAGAATCTCATCATCCTGGTCAAACGACTCTTCCATGGCCGTCTCGAGGGCCTTCACGGCCGCCATATTGCGGTCAAAACGTTCGGTGCGGCTGATGGCGCGGAGGCGGATGTAACCGTTTTCCAGCCAGCCAAGGCTGACACGGTCGCAGTTGTAGCGCGTGGCCAAGGCGTTGCAGAAGGCCAGCGCGGCCGCCAAGAACCGCTTTTCCGAATTGAGCAGGACCATGACATCGAGCGAGGCGGCGAACTTTTCCACGTCGGCTTTGGCCTGGTTGCTGGCAAAATTGAGCAGATAGGAAAAAGGGGTGTCGGAGACCAGGCGCAAGCGGACCAGCGCTTCGCCGGCTTGCTGTTCGGTGACGTTGAGGAGCAGGAACGCCGCCACGCACAATTCCTCGGGCTTGTTCAACTGGAGGCGGACGGCCACGGCAAAGTGCTTCAAGGTGGGCGTGGCCGAATTCTCGATGACCTGGACGAAATTGCCTTCCTTGGAACAGCGCTCGGCGATTTCTCCCAAGGCGCGGGTGAAGGTGACGATGGAGCGGTCCGCGTGGCCATTGCTGGACCAGTCGCCCAGTTTTTTCCAGGTTTCCGGCTGATTGGGATCGCGCAAGATGAGGGCGCCTTTGGTGGCCTGGGCCAGGGTGGCCGCCGCCGCCAGGAAGGTAGGCCAAAACTCGCTGGGCGAACCGGTAAAACGCCGCAGCCGCCCCAGGTCAGCCAGGGAGCGATTAATGGTTTCCTCCGGTTTGATGGGCTCAGTGACCATGGCTATTTACTTTCTCCCAAAAGCATTCGACCCGCCGCGCCGGGCCGGATTTTGCCTTCTGGGTTCTCAAAAACAACTTTCACTTTCAGCAGGCCGCTGGCGGGGTCCACCACCGGCGCGACGAAGGAAACGGTGCCCTGGAAGGCCACCGGTGAGGCGCCGGCTTCGACTTCCAATTTCACCGTCTGGCCGGCTTTGAGCGCGTAGCCGGCTTTGGCATCGACGTTACTGACGAAATAACAGTGGCGCGTATCGACCAGGCGCACCATGGGTTGCTGCGCCTGGCAAGCCTCGCCCACTTGCAGGAACAGCTCGGTGATCGACCCTTCAAACGGAGCGAAAATCTGGCGTTTGCGCAATTGTTCCTTGGCCAGCTCGTATTCAACGGCGGCAACGTTGTATTCGGATATTTTCTTGTCCAATTCCTCTTTGCTGACGGAAATGGCGCTTTTCTGGGTGAGCGCGCGGGTGCTGTCCAGATCGGTCTTCTTCAGGTCCATGACCTCTTTGCGGCGGGCCACTTCGAGTTCTTCGAGTTTGTTGTCCAATTCGATAACGACCTGGCCTTGCTTCACGAAGTCGCCTTCCTTGCAGGGCCGTTTTCCGATGATGCCTGCCAAAGAAGTGCCCAGGGTGGCATCGTTGATGGACACTGTAATGCCATTGACCCAGAGCGCTTTGGCCCCTTGAGCCAGGCTCAAACCGGTGCTGAGTGACAACAGCGCCAAGAGAAGGATCAGCCGGTTTTTGATGTTAAGGAGGATTTGTTTCATATCAGGCTAAGCTGTGACAATTCAGCGGCGACCACGGAATACTCAGCGCGGCAGAGCCGCAACCAAAATGGTAGGGACGCATTCCACTGCGTCCCTGGAATTCCGGAC
>ERZ1292640.4307-Hain-H43-02um-R1-4307-length-10863-cov-5_pt1 | contig 10863 bp, 11 predicted proteins | sample MGYA00564404_ERZ1292640 | MGnify/ENA primary metagenome ERZ1292640 (study PRJEB36523, sample SAMEA6512636) | groundwater metagenome | collected 2019-01-08 | study: AquaDiva: Metagenomics assemblies of 32 groundwater samples | reverse complement strand
GGGAGAAAGGGGAAGGCCGGGTCGAGATGCCGCCCAAGATCGGGGTCCATCCGGCGCCCGATGACTTCCTTCATGCCATGCCGGCGTATGTTGCCTCGCCGCGCGCCGCCGGAATCAAGTGGGTCGGAAACTTCATAAAGAACCAGGCCCGGGGTCTGCCGACTATCAGTGGTCTCGTGATGTTGAACGATCCTGAAACGGGCCTTCCCATGGCCACCATGGACTGTACCTGGATCACTGCGAAGCGGACAGGGGCGGCCAGCGCCGTAGCGGGTAAGTACCTGGCCATCAAAGACGCCGCGTGGCTAGCCATCATCGGCTGCGGGGTACAGGGGCGGAGCCACCTGGAGGCCATGCTGGTCCAGTTCCCGACTATTCGGCTCGTCAAGGCGTACGACCGAGTCCGAGCGAACCTGGAGCGCTTTGTCCAAGAAATGCAGGCGACACATGGGGTCAACATGGTCGCGGCCGAGGACTGCGAATTGGCGGTGCGAAACGCCGACATCATCGTGACCGCAGCAGAGATCCTGAAGCACCCGACCCCGGTCATACGCCCCGAATGGATCAAGCCGGGCGCCTTCTGCATGCCGGTGGATTTCGACTCCCAGTTCACCCCGGAGGCCCTTGGGGCCATGGACCTTTTCTACACCGATGACGTGGCCCAGATGGCGTTCTATCGGACACTGGGATACTTCCAGGGCACTCCCGCCGTGCAGGGCGATCTGGGCGAGGTGGTGGCAGGGAGGAAACCGGGGCGGACGTCACCCGCGCAGCGGACGATGGCCATGCACCTGGGGCTGGCGATCGAGGACATGGTGACGGCGGTCCGGATCTTCGAGCAGGCGGCGATCCAGGGGATCGGCACGCGCCTGCCGCTCTGAGTCCCGCGAGCCGGGATTGGCGTCCCGCGCCCAGGGCGCGGGGGGTGCGCAACGGGGTAACCCCAGGAAACCGGGCGAGGCGCCTCGGTTCACGCGGTGAGGCAGGGGGGAGCGTCATGAAGGGATTCCCGGGCGTGGATTACTACGAGGTCGAGGGACTCCTCTCGGAGGAGGAGCGGATGATGCGGGATCTGGCCCGGGCCTTCACGGACGAGCAGATCCTCCCCATCATCACCCGGCACTTCCGCGAGGGGATTTTCCCGACGGGCCTCGTCCGGAGGATGGGCGAGCTGGGGTTTCTCGGCGCCAACCTCCAGGGCTACGGGTGCGCGGGCATCAACAATGTGGCCTACGGGCTGCTCCTAGAGGAGCTGGAGCGGGGCGATTCGGGCGTGCGGAGTTTCGCGTCGGTCCAGGGGGCCCTGGTCATGTACCCGAGCCCCACCTTCGGCTCCGAGACACAGAAGCCGCGCTGGCCGCCGAGGCTGGCCGCGGGGGAGGCCGTGGGCTGCTTCGGCCTGACCGAGCCGGACTTCGGCTCGGACCCGGGGAACATGGCCACCAAGGCCGTGCGGGTGGGGAGCGAGTACGTCTTGAACGGCACCAAGCTCTGGATCACCAACGGCAGCATCGCCGACGTGGCCGTGGTCTGGGCCAAACTGGACGGCGTGATCCGCGGCTTCCTGGTGGAGAAGGGGACGCCCGGCTTCACCGCCAGCGACATCCACGGGAAGCACTCCATGCGCGCCTCGGTGACCTCGGAACTCTCCTTCCAAGACTGCCGCATCCCGGGCGATAACCTTCTGCCGAAGACCGAAGAGCTGCGGTCGCCCCTGTCCTGCCTGAACCAGGCACGCTACGGCATCGCGTGGGGGGCCGTGGGCGCCGCCGTGGCGTGTTACCAGGCGTCCCTGACGTACAGCCGCCGGCGCATCCAGTTCGGGAAGCCCATCGCGTCGTTCCAGCTCGTTCAGCAGAAGCTGGTCCACATGCTGACCGAGATCACGAAGGCGCAACTCTTGTGCCTGCAGCTCGGGCGGCTCAAGGATGCCGGCCGGCTCCGGCACACGCAGGTGTCGCTGGCCAAGCGGAACAACGTGGCGGCAGCCCTGGAGATCGCCCGCCTGGCCCGGGACATCCACGGGGCCAACGGCATCGTCGACGAATATCCCGTGATCCGGCATCTGCTGAACCTGGAGTCGGTCTTCACCTATGAGGGGACCCACGACATCCACACCCTGATCCTGGGGCGGGACATCACCGGCATCTCGGCGCTGGAGTGACCTGATCGGGGCACGGTTGTCCCTCCCGGCACGAGATTTGCTTTACATTCCGCGCGCCCCTATGTTATAGCATTGCCGTCATGTGGCGGCTGATGCGCTGGGTTCCCCTGATTGCCTATCCACTGGTCCTGGCGGGTCTCGTCCCCACCCACGTGTCCGGGGCCGGCCCCTCTCCGCCCGTCTCCTCCCCACCCGATATCACCCTCCGGCAAATTCACATGATCGAGACCCGTGGCGGGTCCAGGTTATGGGAGTTGCGGGCAGACCGTGCGGAGGTGCACGAGCGTGAGGGCTACACGGTCCTCTCCCGGGTCACCCGCCCCGTGGAGGTCACGCTCTACTCCACCCAGGGACAGCTCACGTGCACCGCCAACAAGGCGACGGTGGACCTCACGACCAAGGACGTACGGCTGGAGGGCGGGGTCGTCGGCCGCTCGGACCAGGGAACGGAACTCCGGACAGAGGCCCTCCGCTGGCTGGCTGCGTCCCGGCGCCTCCAGACCGACCAGCCGGTCACGGTGAGCCGCGGCGGCTGGCTGAGCCGCGGCCGCGGCCTGGAGGCGGAAACCGGCCTGGAACAGGTTCGGATCTTCCAGAACATCACCTCACAACTGCGGTCGCCAGCGACCGCCCCGGCGCCGGCCGGGGCACCGGCGCCAGGATCGGCGCCGAGGCCGGCGGGGAGGAGCCTCGCTCCATGAGCTATTCGCGATGGCTGCCGCTGGTCCTCCTGCTGGGTGCGGTCGCCCCGGGGGTTCCCCGAGCTGCGGAGGAGGGCGCGCCCATCACTATCTCGGCCGACACGCTGGAGGTCAATCGCAAGGCCCGGGTGGCGATCTACCAGGGCAACGTGGCGGCCAACGACCGGGGTCGGGGCCTCAGCATCCTGGCGGACCGGATCGAATTCTTCTTCGATGACCGCATGGAGGAGATCGAGCGGGCGATGGCGGCGGGTAACGTCCGCCTCTCCTACGGCGAGCGGCGGGGCGTGGCGGAGCGGGCGGAGTACTTCCCGCGGGAAGACCGCGCCGTGCTCCTCGGCCATCCCAAGGTGTGGCAGGACAGCGATGTGGTGACCGGGTGCCGGATCACGCTGCTCCTGCGGGAGGATCGGAGCCAGGTGGACGGCTGCGATGGGGAGCGGGTCAACGCCGTGCTCTACCCGAAGCGGGGCGAGGCGCGAGAGCGGGGCGGCACCCGTCGATGAGGCCCCTCCTCGACGCCACCGACGGACCGATGACGATCGACACGATGGAGCACTCCCTGCGGACGGAGAAACTGGTGAAGGCCTTCAAGCAGCGGGTGGTGGTGTCGGATCTGAGCCTCTCGCTGGATGCGGGCGAAGTTGTCGGGCTCCTGGGACCCAACGGGGCCGGCAAGACGACGGCCTTCTACATGATCCTGGGCCTGACGCGTCCCGACTCGGGCCGGGTCCTCCTGAACGGGGAGGACATCACCTCCCTGCCCGTGCATCAGCGGGCGCGCCGGGGAATGGGGTTCCTGCCCCAGGAGCCGTCCATCTTCCGGAAGCTGACCGTGGAGGAGAATATCCTGGCGATTCTCGAGGCGCTGGGCGTGCCGTCGAGAGACCGGGCGGGGCGAGCCCGGGCCCTGCTGCAGGAGCTGAACATCGCCCACCTGGCCAAGAGCCCGGCCTACACCCTCTCGGGGGGCGAGCGGCGGCGCGCCGAGATCACCCGGGCGTTAGCCACCGAGCCCCGCTTCATGCTCCTGGACGAGCCCTTCGCCGGGATCGATCCCATCGCGGTCTACGACATCCAGGGCATCATCGGACAGCTCAAGGATCGCGGGATCGGGGTGCTCATCACGGACCACAACGTGCGCGAGACCTTGCAGATCGTGGACCGGGCCTATATTATTCATGAGGGACAGATCCTGCTGTCCGGCACGGCCGCCCAGTTGGCGGCGGACGAGGTCGCCCGCGAGATTTACCTCGGGGAACGTTTTTCCCTCTGACGGGGGCGAGACAGGCACCCATGGCGTTCGACATCAAGCTCCGCATGCTGCAGACGCAGCGGATGATCATGACGCCGATGCTGCAGCAGGCCATCAGCCTGCTGCAGCTCTCGCGGTTGGAGCTCGTCCAGGAGCTGGTGCAGCATCTGGAACAGAACCCGGTCCTGGAGGAGGTGCTGGAGGAGACGACGGATCCCCAGCTCTCCCAGGAGCAGGATCCGCCGGAGCCCGAGCGCGCGGAGGCGGAGAAGGCCGAGGACGAACGGGCGGACCGGATCGACGCCTTCGACTGGGAGAGCTACCTGCAGGACGCCTCGGACTACCGGCCCCAGATCCCGCGCGAGGAGCTGGAGCGGTTCGACGCGGAGATCAACCTCACCAAGCCCCACTCCCTCATGGATCACCTGCTGTTCCAGCTCCACCTCAGCACTTCGGATCCCGAGCTGTTGCGCCTGGGGATGCTGGTGGTCGGCAACCTGAATGAGTCCGGATACCTGAAGGAGCCGCTGGAGGCCCTGGCCGCCTCGGCCGGGGTCGGGATCCCGCGGCTGGAGGAGGCGCTGCGCCTGGTGCAGAGCTTCGAGCCCACCGGCGTGGGAGCCCGGGACCTGCGGGAGTGCCTGCTGCTGCAACTGGAGACGCGCCCGGACCAGCACCCCCTGGCCAAGGAGCTGATCTCGGCCCACCTGGGGGAACTGGAAGGACGGCAGTGGGAGAAGCTGGCGGGAACGCTGGGGGTGCCGGTCAAGGAGATCCAGGCGGCGGTGGAATACATCACCACCCTGGAGCCGAAACCGGGGCGGACCTTCGGCACCGAGGATCCGCGGTACATCACGCCGGACATCTATATCGTCAAGGTGGATGACCGGTTCGTGGTGGTGCTGAACGACGATGGGCTCCCGCGCCTCCGGGTCAGCCCCTACTATCGGACCATCCTGGCCAACAAGGCAGGGAACGGCCGGGAGGTCCGGGAGTATCTCGAGGGCCGGATGCGCTCGGCCCTCTGGCTGATCCGCAGCATCGAACAGCGGCAGCGGACCCTCTACAAGGTGGCGGAGAGCCTGGTGAAGTTCCAGCGCAAGTTCCTGGAGGAGGGGATCACGGCCCTGCGTCCCCTCACCCTGAAGGAAGTGGCCGAGGACATCGGCATGCACGAATCCACGGTCAGCCGGGTCACCACCAACAAGTACATCCACACCCCGCAGGGGCTGTTCGAGCTGAAGTACTTCTTCCACCGGGGCGTCCCCGCCACCAGCGGCGACACCGTCTCCTCCCTCAAGGTCAAGGACCTCATCCACAAGCTGCTCACCGTCGAGGACAGCGGCCGGCCCCTCTCCGACCAGAAGATCGTAGAGATCCTGCGACGAGAGCACGGGGTCGAGATCGCCCGCCGGACCGTGGCCAAGTACCGGGGCCAGCTCAGGATCCCCGCCTCCAGCCGGCGCAAACGCTACTGAGCTGCGCCCCCCGCATGCTCCGCAGCAGAGGATGCACGACCGACACATGCACACGCCCGGCAATCCGGAGAGTCCGCTTCTCGGCAGGGTCCCGGCCGACCGGCCAACCCCGGGAGCGGTCCACTCCGCCCGACCCGCAGTTTCCGGAAGGAGTCCGACCATGCAATTTTCCGTCACGGGGAGGAACCTGGACATCACTCCCGCCCTCCGGGGGTACGCCGAGGAGAAGCTGAGCCGACTCACCCGGTACCTGGAGGATATCGTTGCCATTCACGTCGTCCTGTCGGTGGCCAAGCACCGGCAGATCGCGGAGGTTACCCTGCGGGTGCGGGACCTCACCATCCGGGCGGAGGAGGAGAGCGACGACATGTACTCCTCCCTTGACCTGGTGGCGGAGAAGCTGGAACGCCAGATCCTACGCTACAAGGAGCGGATCGTGGCCCATGCGACCCGAGGGACCAACCGCGGGGGCCGCGTGGCCGCGGTGGCCCCGGTGGCCGAGGAGGAGCCGCCCGTGGTCAAGACCAAGCGCTTTGCGATCAAACCGGCCGGAGTGGACGAGGCCATCCTGCAGATGAATCTCCTGGGACACAGCTTCTACGTGTTCCGCAACGCCCTGACCGAAGAGGTGAACGTCGTCTATCGCCGGCGAGATGGCCACTACGGGCTGATCGAGCCCGAGGCCTGAGCCGCGGCGGCAGCCAGGGACGAGGATGACAGTGGAGGGAGCCGCACCAGATACCACGCTGCACGGGGTCCTGGTGGACGTGTACGGGATCGGCGTGCTGCTCTTGGGCGAGAGCGGGACCGGCAAGAGCGAGTGCGCTCTGGACTTGGTCACCCGGGGGCACCGCTTGGTGGCAGATGACGTGGTGGAGGTGGCGCGGGAGAGCGACCGCCTCGTCATCGGTCGGGGGCCCAGCCGGATTGGCCATCACATGGAGATCCGCGGCCTGGGCATCATCAACATCCGGGACCTGTTCGGGGTGGCGGCCATCCGCTACCGCAAGCGGATCGAACTGGTAGTCCGGCTGGAGGCCTGGCGCCCCGAGGACGAGTACGACCGGCTCGGCGTCGAGGAGCAGACCTACCCCATCCTGGGGGCCCCGATCCCGATGTTGCGGATCCCGGTATCGGCCGGGCGGAATATCGCCATCCTGGTGGAGGTGGCGGCGCGCAACCACCTCCTCAAGCTGATGGGCGTGCACGCCGCGCGCAATTTCGCCGCGCAACTCTCGGAGCGGCAGGCCGGCGAGACCCAGGACACCGATCTGCCCCGGTACAGCCAGGATGACACGGAGTAGCCCCGCCCACCGGGTGATGAGATGACCGGGATTGATTTCATCGTGGTGACCGGGATGTCGGGGGCCGGGAAGAGCGCGGCCATCCGCTGCCTGGAGGACCTGGGGTTCTTCTGCATTGACAACCTCCCGGCCACCCTGATCCCCAAGGTGGCGGAGCTCTGCGCCCAGTCCGAGAAGCGGATCGAGCGGGTGGCGCTGGTGGTGGACGCCCGGGAGGGACGCTTCCTGGAGGGTCTCTTCGACATCCTGGCGGACCTGCGGCGGGACGGCCACCTGGTGCGCGTGGTGTTCCTGGAGGCGAGCGACGAGGTGCTGGTGCGCCGCTTCAGCGAGAGCCGGCGTCCTCACCCCCTGGCGCCCGGCGGATCCGCCCCGGAGGGCATCCGGGCGGAGCGCGCGCTGCTGGCTCACCTGAAGGCCAAGGCGGACCTGGTCATTGACACCTCCAACTTCACGGTGCACGAGTTCCGGAAACTGCTGGCCGGCTCGTTCCTGGATCTGCCGGCGCCGTCCCGGACGGCCCTGTCCCTGGTCTCCTTCGGCTATAAGCACGGGCTGCCGGTGGACGCGGACCTCGTGTTCGATGCCCGCTGTCTGCCCAACCCCCACTTCGTGGAGGCCCTGCAGCCCCTCACCGGCCTGGCGCCGCAGGTGGGAGAATACGTCCTGGGTTTCGCCCAGGCCCGGGGCTTTCTGGAGCGGATCCAGGAGTTCCTGAAGTTCACGCTGCCGCTGTACGTGCAGGAAGGCAAAGCGTACCTGACCATCGCGGTCGGTTGCACCGGGGGCCGCCACCGATCGGTGGTGCTGGCGGAGGAGTTGGCCCGGCTCCTCCGCGAGGCGGGCTCCGAAGCGTCCGTGCGCCACCGCGACCTGGAGCGAACCCCCTAGCGGGCTACCGCCCGCGATTTCGAATTTCGGATGGCGGATTTCGGATTTCCCCAAATCGGCAATCCGCAATCCGAGATCCGAAATCATAGAGGGCAGGGATGGGGCCCCGGGACAGAGGGGAATCATGGTCGGCATCGTCATCGTGACCCACGGCGATCTGGGGGCGGAACTCCTGCGAACCGCGCAGGAGATCGTCGGGAAACTCCCTCGGGTGGAGGCGGTCTCGATTCACGCCGCGGAACAGATCGAGAAGGCGCGGAAAAAGATCGAGACGATCCTCCAGCGGGTCAACGACGGGAGCGGCGTGCTGATCCTCACCGACCTGTTCGGCGGGACCCCCTCCAACCTGGTCCTTTCGTACCTGGAGGTGGGCCGGCTCGAGGTCGTGACCGGCGTGAATCTGCCGATGCTGATGAAGCTTCCCTCGCTCCGCGAGGAGCGGGATCTCCGTGGCCTGGCGGACAAGCTGGCCAAGTACGGCCAGCGCAACATCCTGGTGGCCAGCGAGTTCCTCGCCAAGCAAGGGAAGCCGGCCGCCCCTGAGGGGTAAGCCCCGATCCGGGGACAGGGCCATGCACCGCAGCCGGAGCCAACACGCATGGACGGCATTCGATTCATCCTGGGCATCCACGCGCACCAGCCCGTGGGGAACCTTCCGGAGGTGTTCGCCGGGGCCTACCGGCGGGCCTACGTCCCTTTCCTCGACGTCCTGAGCGAGTTCCCGCAGATCCCCGTCTCCCTCCACTATTCCGGCGTCCTCTTCGACTGGCTCGAGGCCGCGCATCCCGAGTTCCTGGATCGCCTGGCGGGTTTCGTCACCCGGGGGCAGGTGGAACTGCTCACCGGCGGCTATTACGAGCCGATCCTGGCGGCCATCCCAGACGCGGACAAGGTCGGGCAGATCCGGCGGATGACCGCCTACCTCTCCCGTCGCTTCGGGGTGCGGCCCCGGGGGATGTGGCTGGCGGAGCGCGTGTGGGAGCCGCACCTGGCCAAGCCCATCGCCGAGGCCGGAGTGGAGTATGTGATCCTCGACGATAACCACTTCAAGGCGGCGGGGCTGCCGGATGCGGCACTGACCGGCCACTTCATCACCGAGGAACAGGGGACGAGCTTGGCCCTGTTCCCCATCAGCCAGCGCTTGCGCTACCTGATCCCCTTCCGGGAGCCGGCCGAGACGGTCGCCTACCTCCGCGAGCGGGCCGCGCTCGCTCCTGGAGGCGTGGCCGTGATGGCGGATGATGCCGAGAAGTTCGGCGGCTGGCCCGGGACCCACGACTGGGTGTATGGGCAGGGCTGGCTCAAGCGCTTCCTCCAGGCGCTCCAGGAGAACGCGGACTGGCTGCGCCTCACCACCTTCAGCCAGGCCCTGGCCGACCCGCCCCGCGGACGGATCTACCTGCCCACGACCTCCTACACGGAGATGACGGAGTGGGCCCTTCCCGCCGAGGCCGCCATCGCCTTCGAGGAGGCCCGGGCCACGGTGGATGCCCTGCCCGGCGCCGAAGGCCTCCGCCCGTTCCTCCGCGGGGGATTCTGGCGCACCTTCCTGACGAAGTACCCGGAAGCCAACACGCTGCACAAGAAGATGCTGCGCGTGAGCCGGCGGGTGCACGCGCTTCCGCGACGGAGCCATCGCCGCGCAGCGGCACTCCAGGCGCTTTGGCGTGGCCAGTGCAACGACGCGTACTGGCACGGGGTCTTCGGCGGGCTGTATCTCCCGCACCTGCGGCACGCCGCCTTCCACCACCTGATCCGGGCGGAGCAGGCGCTGGAAGCAGCGCGGGCCGCCGGGCCGGCCGTCCGAATCGAGGCCCTGGACTGGGACAATGACGGCGCGGTCGAGGTCCTGCTCGAGAGCCCCCACCTGGCCCTGGTCGTCGAACCGGCGCGGGGCGGGAGCGTGGTGGAACTGGACGCGCGCGCCAAGGCCTTCAACCTGGGCAACACCCTCTCGCGGCGGCCCGAGGCCTACCACCGGAAGGTGACGACGCCTGCCCACCGCGGGGGCGAGGGGGCGGCCACGATCCACGAGGAGCGGGGCGCGAAGGAAGCGGGCCTGGCGGACCTGCTTCACTACGACGCGAACCGCCGCGGCAATTTCGTGGATCACTGGTTGCCGGCAGAGGCCACGCTCTCGGATCTGGCCAAGCGCGGCGGCTCCGCTGGCCTGGCGTTGTCCGCCTACGAAATCCGCGTCGGCCGCACGCGGACACTCCCCCTCCTGGACCTGGAGGGCAGAGAGCGGCGGGGAGACGCCTCCCTGCGTGTCTGGAAGCGGTTTCGACTCGCCCCGGACGTCGCCCGCCTTGCGGTGGACTACCGGCTGGAGCCCGAGGGGATCGAGGCGCCCTCGCGTTTCGGGGTGGAACTGAACCTGGCCTTCTACATGGGACCGCCGCCAGACCGCTTCGTCGAGATCAACGGGGAACGGCCGGCCGACCCGTCGTTTTTTGCCGTCGCCGAGGCGACGGAGGTGCGAGAGGTCCGGATCGTGGACGCCTGGCTGGGGCTGGCGGCACACCTCGGGCTCGAGCCGCCGGCGACGCTGTGGCGGTGCCCGGTCCAGACCATCTCACAATCGGAGTCGGGGTACGAACGGGTGGCGCAGCAGATCGCCCTCCTGCCCCACTGGCCGCTGGGCGGGTCCGAGGGGGCCGCTGCCCTGAGGCTGGTCTTGACCATCGAGAGCTGGGAGGCGGCGGGCGGATGAAGGCCCCGGCGATCACGCGGGAGATCGTCATCCGAAACCGACTGGGGCTCCACGCCCGCGCGGCAGCGCAGTTTGTGAAGACGGCCGGGAGATTCAAGGCGGAGATCACTGTGGAAGCTGGCCGGCAGAAGGTGAACGGCAAGAGCATCATGGGGCTGCTCATGCTCGCGGCGGCGCAGGGGACGACCCTCAAACTCTGCGCCTCGGGCGAGGACGATTCGGCCGCCCTCCAGGCACTGGCAGATCTGGTGGAGGCGCGGTTCGGGGAGCGGGAATAGCTTGGACACGTGTCGCAGGCTCAAAGGAGGAGGGATCATGCAGAAGATCACCCGAAGGCAGGTCATCAAGCTGCTGGGA
>ERZ1292640.4306-Hain-H43-02um-R1-4306-length-10863-cov-9_pt1 | contig 10863 bp, 11 predicted proteins | sample MGYA00564404_ERZ1292640 | MGnify/ENA primary metagenome ERZ1292640 (study PRJEB36523, sample SAMEA6512636) | groundwater metagenome | collected 2019-01-08 | study: AquaDiva: Metagenomics assemblies of 32 groundwater samples | reverse complement strand
TGGCGCGCGCCTCCAGCCACTTGCCCAGCAGCACCAGCGTCACCACCACGGCCGAGGCCTCGAAATAAAGATGCGGCATCGTGTCGGGCTCGGCACTGAGCCACAGCCACATCGACAGGCCCCAACCGGCACTGGTGCCAATAGCCACCAGCAGGTCCATGTTGCCGGTCAGCGCCTTGAGCGCATGCCAGCCCGCCTTGTAAAACCGCGCGCCCAGAATGAACTGCACCGGTGTGGCCAGCAGGAACTGCTGCCAGGCCGGTAGCATCCAGTGTTTGCCCAGCAGGTCGCCGATCATGGGCACGACGAGCGGCGCCGAGAGCAGCAGGCCGATGGCCACCGGCGCAAAACCGGCCCAGGGCGAAAGGTCTTCGGGCATCGCCTCTTCCGGAGAGACTGGCTCGTAGCCGGCGTTGCGCACGGCACGGCGGATCTGGGCATCCATCTGCGCCGAAGGCGCGTAGACCACCCGCGCCGATTCAGTCGCCAGGTTCACGGTGGCATCCTGCACGCCGGGGACTTTTTTCAGGGCCTTTTCGACACGCGACACACACGACGCGCAGGTCATGCCGCCGACGCCAAGGTCCAGGGTGAGGGGGGAGGTGGTGGAAGTAGTCATAAGTGAATGATCAACCTTGCCATGATGGCAAGGTCAAGCCTTGATCCAGATCAACCCCACGCAGCGTATGGGTTTTCAGTGGCCATGGCTTGACCTTACCATGGTGGCAAGGTTCAGACTGCAGGCGTCCAGAACCTCATCCACAACGATCCAGAAGGAAACACCATGAACCAGAGCTTCAACGTACAAGGCATGACCTGCGGTCACTGCGAACGCGCCGTGACCCAGGCTGTCAAGACCCTCGACCCCCAAGCCACCGTGAGCATCGACCGCGCTTCCGGCAAGGTGGCGGTGGACTCCAGCCAGCCTCGCGAGGCCATTGCCGCCGCCATTGCCGAAGAGGGCTACAGCGTCGCACCATGAGCTCGCCCATGAACATCGGCGAAGCCGCGCGCCAGTCCGGCGTGTCGGCCAAGATGGTGCGGCACTACGAGTCGCTGGGCCTGCTGCCGCACGTGCACCGCAGCGACAGTGGCTACCGCCAGTACAGCGACGCCGAAGTCCACACGCTGCGTTTCATCAAGCGCTCGCGCGAACTTGGTTTCTCCATGCCGGAAATCGCCGAGCTGGTCAGCCTGTGGCAAAACCGCCGCCGCGCGAGCGAAAGCGTACGGCGCATTGCGCAAAAACACGCCGACGAGCTGGCCCAGCGCATCGCCGCCATGCAGGCCATGCAGCAGACACTGGGTCACCTGATCCACTGCTGCCACGGCGACGCGCGGCCCGACTGCCCCATCCTCGACGACCTGGCCGGCGCACGCTTGAGCCCGGTCCCGACAAAAAACTTTACGAAATCCTGACATGCGCCTCATGGCGCCCTTACACAGGCGGCGCAAACTTCCTTTCAACCTGACGCCACTCCCGGCACCGGGCTTGTCTTCTACCGAAAGGAAGCTTTCATGACCTCCATGTTCAAACCCCTGAAATCTGTCCAAAGCCTGGTTCTGGCCGGCATCATGGCCACCGCGGCCCTGGCCGCCACGGCACAAACCGTCGCGCCTGCGGCACCCGCCCCAGCAGTCGCACCGGCCAAAGCCGGCGGCCACCATGGCGACCGCATGGGCCGCCACGATCCGGCCCAGATGCAGGCGCGCATCGCCAGGCACCAGGCCGACCTCAAGGCCAAACTCAAACTCACGCCGGCCCAGGAAGGCGCGTGGACGAATTTCACCGCGTCCATGCAACCGCCGGTTCACGGCGCCCGTCCCGACCGTGCTGCCATGAAGGCCGAGTTCGACAAACTGACCACGCCCGAGCGCATCGACAAGATGCGTACCCTGCGTGCCCAGCGCATGACCGAGATGAACGCCGCCATGGACAAACGCGGCGATGCGACCAAAACCTTTTATGCCGCGCTCAGCCCCCAGCAGCAAAAAGTCTTTGACAGCCAGCGCATGGGCCGCGGCGGCAAGGGCCCCGGCGGACACCACGGCCAGCATCACAAAGGCTGAGCCCTCGCGGGCCAGTTCCCCCAGGGCGGCCTTCACACCGTCCTGAGCGCAACCCGACCCCGGCCTGCGTCGCGTCCCTTGCGGACACGGCGCAGGCTTTTTTAATGGCGGTTCGCGCTTGGGTTGCTATGTTTTCAGGAGCCGGTTGCGCAAGCAGCTATTGGGCTGGAGGCACTTTTTACTCATGATTTCCGCCTCGCCAGACGCTGACGCGATCGCGCGTAGGACGAGGTGCACGCCTGGTTTTTCCACCCGGCTGCGTGCATAAACTGGCGGCATGACCTCCATCCGCACAGGCCAGGCGCCGGCCGCTTTATCGCGCAGCGTGTTCCATGAACGTTTCATGGAATCTTTCATGGACCCGGCTTTTCAGGCCGAAGCCGAGGCGATCTCCCGCGTGGAAGCGATTGCCTGGGACGCCTACCAGGAAGGCCGCAAGGCGCCGCGCACGCGCAAGGCCGGCCCCGGTTATGCCGACCCGGACTACGACCTCTCTGTCGAGTGGCTGGCAACCAAGGCGCGCATTGAACAGGCCCAGGCAGCGTGGCAAGACCCGGCCACGCCCTCGCGCGTGCTGCTGGTCTGCGGCTCGGCCCGCAACGACGGCACCTGCCCCGGTGAAATATCGAAAACCTTCCGCATGGTGCAGTGGGCCGAAGAAACTCTCGCGCAGGCGCAGATCCAGACCGATGTGCTCGACCTCAGCCTGTTGACATCGAGCTACCACCTGAACATCCACCCCTGCAAGGGCTGCGTGTCCACCGCCATGCCGCTGTGCCACTGGCCCTGCAGCTGTTACCCCAACCACGCCCAGGGACAGACCAGCGACTGGATGAACGAGATCTACGAGCGCTGGACGGCGGCGCATGCGGTCATCATCCTGACGCCGGTGTACTGGTACCAGTCGCCGAGCCCGCTCAAGCTGATGATCGACCGGCTGGTCTGTGCCGATGGCGGCAACCCCGACCCCACCACCACCCACGGCAAGAAAGCCGTCGAGGCCAAGGCGCTGGAGCTGCAGGGCTGGGACTACCCCCAGCACCTGGCCGGGCGCGCCTACGGCCTGGTCGTGCATGGCGATGTTGCAGGCATTGAGGGCGTGCGCCGCGGCCTGTCGGACTGGCTCGACTGGATGGGCCTGATCGACGCCGGCAGCCAGGCACGGCTGGACCGTTATGTCGGCTACTACGGGTCTTATGCCACCAGCCACGACGCCCTGGACGCCGACGCGCCCATGCAGGCCGAGGTGCGCAATGTCGCCAGCGCGGTGGCCACCGCCGTCAAGGCCCTGCGAGCCGGCACCCTGTCGCAGCCCGACAAAGGACTTTCACGGCCTCGGCGGAAATAGGGGCCCCCACGTTCGCTCGCTGCGCGTAGCTCTCTGCCCCCCGAGGGGGCGCTGCGCCTGCGGCCCGGCAAAGCCGGTTCCGCGGCCCCGGCTGGTGAAGAGGGAGCCCCCACGCATGTGGTTAACGGTGCCCCCGCCTGAACTCCGCTTCAGCCGCCCAGCAGCGTCTTGAGTTCGCCGCTGGCGATCAGCTTGTCCAGGTCGTTCGCTCCGCCTATCAACGTGCCGCGCACAAAGATCATGGGAAAGGTGGGCCAGCCGGTCCACATCTTCAGGGCATTGCGCTCGCGCCAGGTGTTGAGGTAGTTGCCGTATTCCAGGTAGTGGTGCGCCACCCCCGCCGCATCCAGCGCGCGGCGCGCCTTGCGCGGAAACGGGTTCATGGCCATGCCGACCACCACCACCGCATGGGCGGCCACGGCGGCCTGCACTTCCTGCACGATGGCCTGCTCATGGCGGGCGATCTTGCCCTGGATGGCCGGATGGATGCGGGACTCATCAAGTATGGCGCGGGGCATGGGGCAATCCTTTCAGTGGTTGGGCGGCAGGGGATGGGGCCTGCGTGAGGCCACGCCGGAACCAGACGCAGCATACGGCACAGCGCGCAGACGCCTGCCAGGCGGGCAAAAAAATAGGGCCGGGTCACCGGGGACATGCCCCGGCGGCCCGGCCCCGCTGGACCGTGTGGTCAGCGCAGGCTTACTTACTTCGCCTCGAGCGCGCCCGAGCCCTGCACGTTCACCTGGCCATTGCCACGCGCACTGGCGGGCAGGGCGTTCTGGATGCTGTTGCCGGCACGGCGGGCCGTGTTGCCCACCGCGTTGCCGGCGCGCGCACCGACCCGGGCCGTGGCATTCGCACCGCGTTCAACCGCGTTTTCAGCGCGGTTGGCCGTGCGGCTGACCGTGCCCTTGACACCGCTGCCCGAGACCTGCGCACCGGCACGTGTGTCGGTGTTGGCACCCATCGAGCTGTCGCTGCGTGTGGCGGTTCCGTACGAAGAAGCGGTGGCGTTCACGCCAACGCCTGCGTTGGCACGCACGTCGCTGCTGATGTTGTTGTTGACACCGGTGCGCACACCGACGTCAGCGCCGACACCCACTTGGGCATGGGCAGCAAAAGCCAGCGTGGCGGTCAGGGCCGCAGCGGCAGAAAGGGAACGCATGGAAAACTTGGTCATTTCAAACTCCTTGTGATGAAACAGGCAGGTCAGGACAGGTCGTGACCTTCTGAAGTAGCTGCCAGCCTGCAGGGCGCCCGAAAGGCATCTGCAGGCGCCAGCACCTTGTCGGCACTGGGTAACTCAAATCTACTACCCTGCGCGGCCCTGCCCTGCCGGAAAGCCCCGCTGCTGGGCGTAGGACACCAACCTTTACGCACGCTTGACACAGGCATGACATGCGGGCGAACGCCCCGCCACACGGCAAATAAGCTTGCTGTCCTACAGCCTTTGGGCGCGGCCGCGCGACAATAGGGTTTTGCCCCTTTTTGCCGCGCCATGCCCTCCTCCGAAACACCTCTTCAGCCCAGCGAACCCGTCGCACCCGCCATCCCGGTGGTGGAAACGCCGCCCGACGAGGCCGACGCACTGGCGCAGACCCAGCAGGCGATTGCCACCGCCGCCCTGAGTTTTTCCATCAAGGTCCTGACGGTCAACATCCACAAGGGCTTCACCTTCTTCAACCGCAAGTTCATCCTGCATGAGCTGCGCGAAGCGGTGCGCACGGTCGGTGCCGATGTGGTGTTCCTGCAGGAAGTCACCGGCACCCATGCCAAGCACGAAAGCCGCGTCGCCAACTACCCGGCCACGCCGCACTACGAATTCCTGGCCGACACCATCTGGCCGCAATTTGCCTACGGCCGCAACGCGGTGTACACCAACGGCCACCACGGCAATGCCGTGCTGTCGAAGTTTCCCATCGTCCACTTCGAGAACCGCGACGTGTCCATCAGCGGCCCCGAGCGCCGCGGCCTGCTGCACTGCGTGCTGGAAGTGCCCGGTCGCGACACGCATGTGCATGCGATCTGCGTCCACCTGGGTCTGGCCGAATCGCACCGCCTCAAGCAGCTGCACATGCTTTGCGACATGGTGCACAAGGACATCCCGGCCAGCGCGCCGGTGATCGCAGCCGGCGACTTCAACGACTGGCGCCGCCGCGCCCATGCCGTGCTCGAAAAAGGAGCCGCCATGCACGAGGTGTTCGTCAATGCCAACGGCAAGGCGGCGCGCACCTTCCCGGCGCGCTTTCCGGTGCTTCCGCTGGACCGCATCTACGTGCGCAACGCGATCGGCCACTCGCCTGTCGTGCTGCCGCTCAAACCCTGGTCGCACCTGTCGGACCACGCACCGCTGGCTGCCGAGATCGAGTTCTGACATGCACCCGGGGCCTGCACGCGGGACCACCCCATGAACGGACGCTGGGTCGCCGGCAACCGCTTCACCTTGCTGGAAAACGGCGAAGGCTTCTTCCCGCGGGTGTTCGAATGCATCGCCGCGGCCGAGCACGAGGTGCTGCTGGAAACCTTCATCCTGTTTGAAGACAAGGTCGGCCAGGCCCTGCAGGAGGCCCTGCTCACCGCCGCAGGGCGCGGCGTGCAGATCGACATCACCATCGACGGCTACGGCTCCCCGGACCTCTCGCCCGCCTTCATCCTGGCGCTGACGCAGGCCGGCGTGCGGGTGCATGTGTTCGACCCCAGCCCCCGGCTGTGGGGCTACCGCACCAACCTGTTTCGCCGCATGCACCGCAAGATCGTGGTGATCGACGGCCAGCGCGCCTTTGTCGGCGGCATCAACTATTCGGCCGACCACCTCGCAGACTTCGGGCCCGAAGCCAAGCAGGACTATGCGGTTGAAATGGAAGGGCCGCTGGTCGCCGAGGTTCACCAGTTTGTCCGGGCCCAGCTGCTGCTCGGCCAGCACCCGCCAGGCAGCCGGTTGGCCCGGGTTCTCAAGCGCCGGCCGGCCGCCGCCGCCGCGCCTGTCGACACCCCGCTGCCGGCCACCGGCCCTTCCGATGCCATCTTCGTGACCCGCGACAACGTGGAACACCGCAACGACATCGAGCGCCACTACCGCATCGCCATCCGCGGTGCGCGCCGCCGCGTCATCATCGCCAATGCCTACTTCTTTCCGGGCTACCGCCTGCTCAGGCAGCTGCGCAAGGCGGCGCGGCGTGGCGTGGACGTGCGCCTGATCCTGCAGGGCGAGCCCGACATGCCGATTGTCAAGATCGCAGCGGGCCTGCTGTACCACCACCTGCTGGCCGCCGGCGTCAAGATCTACGAATACCACGACCGACCGCTGCACGGCAAGGTCGCGCTGACCGACGACGAATGGTCCACCGTCGGCTCCAGCAACCTCGACCCGCTGAGCCTGTCGCTGAACCTGGAGGCCAACGTCATCATCAAGGACCGCGCCTTCAACCAGCATCTGGGCGAGCACCTGGAGCAGCTGATGCAGGACAGCTGCACGCAAATTCACGCCAGGGACGTGGCCGAAACCGGCCTCTGGGTGAGCCTGCGCAGCTTTTTCGTGTTCCATTTGCTGCGGCGCTACCCGGCCTGGTTCGGCTGGCTGCCGGCCCATACGCCGCGCCTGACACTGGCCGAAAAACTGCTGGGCCAGACCGACGTGGACGTGAAAATCAGCCGTGTCAACGAGGGCCGTGTCTCATGAGCACCGCGCCCGCGGTGCCGGACCTGCGCCGCCCGAAAAAAGCCGGCATCACCGGCAAGGTCTGGTGGCCCTGGCTCAAACGGGTCGCCACGCTGGTTTTTTTTGCCCTGGTGGCCTGGCTGCTGGTCGAGCAGGGCCGTGCCATCGACTGGCAGGAGGTGTTTGCCGCGCTGCGCGCCTACCCGCCGGCGCTGCTGCTGGGCGCGGTGGCGCTGGCCGCCCTGAGCCTGGGCCTGTACAGCTGCTTTGACCTGCTGGGGCGGCACTACACCGGCCACACACTGCGCGCCCCGACGGTGATGCTGGTCACCTTCATCAGTTATGTGTTCAACCTCAACCTCGGCTCGCTGGTGGGCGGCGTCGCCTTCCGTTACCGGCTTTATTCGCGGCTGAAGCTGGACACCGGCACCATCACCCGCATCCTGTCGCTCAGCATGCTGACCAACTGGACCGGCTACCTGTTCCTGGGCGGGCTGATCTTCGCCTTTGCCACGCCCGCCTTGCCGCCTGGCTGGAAGATGGGCAGCGGCGGCCTGCAGATCCTGGGTTGTGTGCTGCTGGCGACCGCCGTGGCCTACCTGCTGCTGTGCGTCCTGTCGCGCCAGCGCAGCGTCACCCTGCGCGGCCACCGGCTGGAGCTTCCCTCCGGCGGGATGGCGCTGCTGCAGGTGGCGATGGGGGCAACGAACTGGCTGATCATGAGCAGCCTGATGTTTCTGCTGCTGCAGCAAAAAATCGCCTTTCCGGCGGTGGCCGGCGTGTTGCTGGTGGCCGCCGTGGCGGGCGTCATCGCCCACGTGCCGGCCGGTCTGGGCGTGCTGGAAGCGGTGTTTGTGGCCCTGCTCTCGCATGCCATGCCCACGCACCAGCTGCTGGCCGCCCTGGTGGCCTACCGGGTCATCTATTACCTGGTGCCCCTGGCGCTGGCGACGGTGGTCTACCTGGTCATGGAAGTGCGGGCCAAAAAACTGGCGCCAAAAACCCCTCAAGCCAAGCCTTCCCCGGCCGAAGCTTCCAGCTAGGACTGTTAACGGTGTTTAGGCACTGTTGCTCCGGTTTTTGGCACTGAAAGACAACACATGGCGGCAGTCCGGTCCGCCCCGGACTGGCCAAAAACCACAAACCACTGTATATTGATACAGTGGATACCCCGCAACAAATCGCCAAAACGACCACCGCTGCACCCTCCGGGGCCGCGTGCCCGCTCCGCCGCAATCGCCGCCGCCCGGTCGCGGGTCGGCGCCGAGCCACCGCTGCCGCACTTCCCTTTTTCAGCGCACCAGCCGCGCTTCAGCCTGCCGTGCAGTCAGCCTGCCGGACTACAGCGCCAGGCCCTTCACAACGCGCACCATCGGGACAAGGTGGCAACCCCCGCCACACAAGGAGCACGGCATGGGCATGATGAGTGACCCCCTGACGAATGACCTTTTCCCGCAGGCGCTGCTGACTGTCACGCTGCAGGGCCCGGGCGACCTGGAGGGCTTCCGGCGCGCCGCACGCGGCCTGCTGGCACAACAGATCCTGCCCGCGCAAGTCAGCTGGCAGTGCACCGGTTTGCCGGTGCAGGATCCGCTGACCGCGCCGCCGGAAAGCCACACCGCCGCCAGCGATGCGCCCGCGGTCCAGGTGCCGCCTGAATTTGTGGCCCTGTGCGAAAGCGCCATCCTGCATGCCGACCCCCGGCGCTTTGGCCTGTTGTACCGCCTGCTGTGGCGCCTGGTGCATGAACCCGGCCTGCGCCACGACCCGCTCGACACCGACCTGGTCGAGGCCCAGCACATGGCACAGGCAGTGCGCGACGAGATGCACAGCATGAAAGCCTTTGTGCGTTTTCACAGCGTGCAGGACGAGAGCTTTCGCAACCACCCCGAGGGCGGGCCCCTGCATGTGGCCTGGGTCGAACCCGAGCACCACCTCATCGAGGTCATGGCCGCGTTTTTTGCGCGACGTTTCGCGCAGATGCGCTGGGCCATCCTCACGCCCGAGCGCAGCGCGCAGTGGGACGGCGCCCGGCTGCATTTCGGCCCGGGCGTCCGCGAGGCCGACGCACCCCTGCCCGACGCCGGTGAAAAGCACTGGCTTGCCTGCTACGAGCACACCTTCGAGCCCGCGCGCCTGCCGGGTCGCAGCCTGCAAAAGTCCATGCCGCGCAGGCCGCGGCGCAAGCTGCCGGAAGCCGTTCGCCTCCACCCGCTGGCCTCGACCGCGCACCAGCGCAACCACCACCTGACCGCGCAGCCCGCCACACGCATGGCCAGACGTGTGCCGCAGCCCCGGGCCGCCCTGGCCGTCCCCGCGCAACCGCAGGGCGCGCCGGCTCAGCTGTCCCTCGACGAGTTCGCCCCCTCGCCGGACGCCTTGCAGCCGCTGCTTATTTGACGCTATTTATTTGATAGCTGATTACGCAAACCACATATGGGCTGCAAGCCGATTTGTCTTGAAAATCCGGATCACCGTCCCGGCGTGCCGGAGGCCGGCAGCGCCGGTGCAGAGGCGGGCGCCTGCGGCCCGGGCAGCGGCAGCACCACACTGCGGCCATCGGCCGGTGGCTGCTCGGCCGGCTGCACCGGCCGGGTGGTCGAGTCGCGCGGGTCCTGTGCCACAGGTGGCGTTGGCGGCAGGTTGCGGCGAAATTCCGGGTTGCGGTTGATGCGCGGCCCGGGCGCGGGCGGGTCTGCCGGAGGAGATACCTGTGCGAGCGCCGCGCCACCGGCCAGCCCGAGCGTCAATAACACCAATGGGGTCACAAGCATCTTTTTCATGGGAGCTCCTTCTGCATACGCCGGGCAAGGGGGTGGGGCAACGCGCTCCCACTACCAAACCAGTTTAAGACGGCGGCGGCCGCCTCGCCATGATGCAGCGCAAGCACGCACAGCAACTGTTGCAAGAGGTTTCATTCCCACACAACTGCATGCAGGCGCGCCTTGGGCCGCTGTTAAGATGCGTCCCTTTCAGACCCGTCTGAATCGCCCGTTTTTTCTCTCCTTTCCGCGACGACGCGACGCCTATCCCCCATGACCGTTGCCATCCCGGCCAGCACCCCCGCCACCTTCGAAATCAAAAGCGCCAACCTGCCCCTGGTGGCGCTGCTCCTCAAGTCCTCCGACCTCAGCGCCCTGTCGCGCGAGATGGCGTTGCGCTTCGGCGATATCCCTGATTTTTTCGACAACGACCCGCTGGTCATCGACCTCTCGCAGCTGCCTCCTGATGCGGCCATGGTTGATTTTGCGGCGCTGATCGCACTGCTGCGGCCCTATCGCGTCGCCCCCCTGGCCGTCCGCGGCGGCAATCCGGCGCAACTGGCCGCGGCCCTGGCGGCCGGCCTGGTCGCCGCGCCCGACGCACGTGTTGTCAGCGCTCCCGCTGCCGCCCCGGCGCCCGCTGCGCGCAGCAAGGCGGCGGCACCGGTGGCCGAAACACACGCCGCGCCGGCCCCGGGCGCACTGGTGATCGACAAGCCGCTGCGCTCCGGCCAGCAGGTCTATGCCCGCGGGCGCGACCTGGTCGTGCTGGCCATGGTCAACGCCGGCGCAGAGGTCATTGCCGACGGCCACATCCATGTCTACGCACCGCTGCGCGGCAAGGCCATGGCCGGCGCGCGCGGCAACACCGAAGCGCGCATTTTTGCGCTCAGCCTGGAGCCCGAGCTGCTGTCGATCGCCGGCATCTACCGCACCAGCGAAAACCCGCTGCCTGATGGTGTGTGGGGCCAGCCCACGCAGGTGCGCCTGGTGCCCGGCCCCGAAGGCGACAAGCTGGTCATGGA
>ERZ1292640.3443-Hain-H43-02um-R1-3443-length-12307-cov-5_pt2 | contig 10863 bp, 14 predicted proteins | sample MGYA00564404_ERZ1292640 | MGnify/ENA primary metagenome ERZ1292640 (study PRJEB36523, sample SAMEA6512636) | groundwater metagenome | collected 2019-01-08 | study: AquaDiva: Metagenomics assemblies of 32 groundwater samples | reverse complement strand
GGTTTATAAAAAGGCCGAGCGGAGCGCCGTCGAACGATATTTTTTTGACCGACGAAGTGGCCGTTATGCCGGCAATCGTAACGACAGCCGGCTCGCCCTGGATAATACTTTCCGGATACACCGTCAGCGAAAAGGGACCGGCAGCTGCAAGTACCGTATAGGGGAGTAACACGGTCGCCGCTAATAATATCCACTTACCCATGCGGAGGAGGTGGGATTCGAACCCACGATACCTTGCGGTATACTGGTTTTCGAAACCAGCGCGTTCGGCCTCTCTGCCACTCCTCCGTTACCCACTCAATCTAACAATTTTCCCGGCTTTTTTCCACCCCACTCCTTATTCCATTGTTCTGCAGAACTTGAGAATACTTTTTCCGCGGTTAGTAAGCGCGTGGCGGACAGCGGCGCCCTCGTGGCGTTTCATTACTACTCCGGCGATAGCAAGCTTACGCAAGTGTTCGGAAGCGGTGCGAAAGTCGATAGTAATACGTTCGGCAATCTCCGATACCGAAAGTTCAGGCTCTTTTTGGAGCAGTTCGGCTATTTGGAAGCGACGGTGGTTAGCAACCCCTTTTAAAATCCGCTCCAGCTCTTTGTAACTCTTTTTATCCATGCTGGGTATTATACCATAGTTCTGCAGAATTAGGGTATGTACTTTATGAGTAAGGACAAGTGTTGTATGCTAGATTCGTTAGGTATTGTTCGAAAAACTGGCCTCGTCGTCTAACGGTTAGGACATCAGCTTTTCAAGCTGAGAACGCGGGTCCGACTCCCGCCGAGGTCACATAATGCTTCAGGTGCTTAGTTTTTAGCTAAATTATTGCTTTACAACACAATAAAATCTGGGTTTGAAATATGAGATTTAGGATTTTAGATTTTTGCCACTTCTAGAGAGATTAAAAACCCACTTAACGATTTTTTGAACCCATGCAAAAAGGAGAATGCAAGTTATGCTTAGAACACAAAGAACTCTGTAGAGAGTCCCACATCATTCCCAGATTTATGTATAAACATATAACTGGGGACAACAATGAGCTAGTTTTTATTGGTGCTCAACGGGCCACTCACAAATTCAATAGTGAATACGAGGGAAATATTTTGTGCGAAGATTGTGATTCTGGACTCATCGGAAAATTAGATGATTATTTCGCAAAATTTATAAATGGGGAATTCCCGAGCGTTATACAGCCGAGGTTTGAGCGCATGGATAACAGGGACATTATAGTGAGAGAGAATGACCCTCATTATGACTACAATCGTTTCAAGCTTTTCTTACTTTCTCTATTGTGGCGGGCGAGTATATCTTCCAGACCAATGTTTGGACAGATAAAGCTACCGCCGGAAGTTGAGGAAGATTTACGACAGAGGCTTCTAAAGCACCTACCAGGTGAACCTGATTTATACCCGTGCTTCATTCATCTACCTCCAATAACTACTGATCAGGCAGGGAAGACGGGATTCCACACCTTTTATATGCCCACAATGTCTCCTATTTACATGGAAAAGGGGGACTTAAGAATGTGCGAGTTCATTATTGAGGGGGTTCATTACTACTTTATTATTTCTCGGCCCTCAAACATGAACATTGAACCAGCCGTTAGTAAAAACAAGTTAACTCTGGCCTTTAGCACTATTGAAGATCAGAACAAACTAATCGACCAGATTGTGGCATACGCGAAGAGTCACAAGAGAAAATAGCGGCCGCACCTTATTGAACCCGGAACAACTCCCAGTCTGTAAAATCATCGTTGATTTCAATAATCCATGTCGGGGAGTGGTCTGGTCTGAGGTCACTAATCGAGTAGCGATAAATTACGTCTTTTGAGGAAGTGAGGCCGATACAATACACCCGAGAAAAGTTGTGTTTTCCGGCAATTGCGCGACCCACCCGATTGGGATACCACTCCTCCGCGCCATCTAGGAACACAATGAGACTTTTACCCTTTGCATATCCTGGGTTTTTGAGATCTTTTTCAATTTTCAGATTTATTGCCCCAATAACCCTATCCTCATGCTTGGGGAGTTCCTTTCCCTTTGGGTAATCCATCGCACTTACATGTTCAACAGGAAACCAAAAGTTTTTAGTTCTATTTACGATAATTCCATCACCTGTATCGTCATCTTGAAACGTATAATCTTGTCCTTCCGTAAAACCGAGAATTGCACAAAAAAGAAGATTTGCCCACGCTTCACGGTACCTCATCCTAAACACGGTGCCATCAGTGACAGGGATGACGCCAGCCATACTGGGCGAGTTATTTCCATCTATTAAAAATAATCGTCCTTTCAGGTCTTTGCCCTTCACCATTGGCTCAAGCTGCTTCAAGGCCACCTTTAGGTCTTTTATTTGGTAGCCAACTTTGTCCGTGGGGTCGCTCATGTTGAGACTTTACCACTACAGCGTTCCTACGGATACTGGGTAAAATCCTTCCTATTTCCTTAAGCTGCTCAACAAGTGGTTTTGAGTTCTGTATCGTTAGAGTCACAAAGTCAGGGTCACAAATAAAACAGGTGTTAAACTTACCCGTATGAATCACGGTCTGCGGCATTTGAGCATGCGGAATAAAAAGAAGGTGAGGAGTTGGTTTGATTATCTTATGTATGGTGCCGCGATGGCGACGCCGCTGGTGTTGTTGCCGCAGGCATTCACGCTTTTTTCCGACAAAAGCGCGGCAGGCCTCTCTGTCGATACTTGGTTTCTTTTAGGGTTCCTCAACGTGCTTTGGGTTGTCTACGGCCTGGTGCACCGCGAGCCGCCCATATACATCGGCAACTTTTTGGTCGGAATTTTGAACTTTATCATCGTGTACGGCATCATACTGTACCGCTGAGCGGACAAGGTATACCCTGTAGTGAAGCGGAGCTCTACTACGGGGTATAATGGATTCATGGTCAAGAAACTACTTTCCTTTTTCGACAGGCTCGAGGACTATGTGCGCATCGAGCTTAGCCACAGCCCGATAATCTACGCGCTCGTCGGCGCCGTGGGTATCATTTTGTTGTGGAAGGGGGTATGGGAGGTCGCCGAGCTGATACCGGGGCTCCACGGCTTTGGCTCCATCGTGATGGGCGTCATCATACTGCTGGTGAGCGGGCTTTTGGTATCGATTTTTATCGGCGACAGTATCATCATCTCCGGATTTAAAAAGGAAAAGAAGCTGGTGGAGCGCAGCGAGCTGGATATTTTAAAAGCGGAACATCAGCAGACTAAAGAAATCGTCGCCAAGCTCGACCACCTCGAAAAAGATATCCACGACATCAAGGGCGACCACCACCGCGGGTTATAAAAAGCGCGGCCATATTATGGCCGCGCGCAGTTGGGGTTTGTCCATTCCCCGTAGCTTCTTTTCATGATGAAGTGCAGTTGCCGCGCGGTGCCGTCGTAGCGCCGCCGCATCCGTTGCCGGAGAGATTTTTTTGCTTCGCGCAGGGTCTCTCCGTTACACCGCACTATATTGGCGGGGAAATGGTAGAACAGGCCTTGGTCAGCCCGGTATATCCGCACCCGTTTGATGCCGGAGGCCAGCGCAAACTCGGTGCAGGCTTGGACAAAAAGCTTCGGCCAGTCCTGCAGATTTTTGTCCAGCTTGGTTCCGGCTATCCCTTGCAGTTGTCGTACACAGAGGGTCGCACCGTGGAACTCGACTCCCATTACAAGCGCCGGTTTGCCGGCGATGTAGACAGTGATTCCGACCGGTGTCTCCCAACAGGTGGGGTCTCTGTCCCCATTCGCTTGTACGCCAAAACCCGGAGTACTTCGGATGTTCCACCCGACCCTGCTGAACAGGCTAGTCCGCTCGCGGAAGATTTGTTCCACACACGCAGCCAAAGAAGATATTTCCCGTGTCCTTCGAAGTGCGACAGGGTAGAGAAAAAAGAACTCAACGTAGCGGCGCCCGAGACGTATCAGGGCGTCGGTAAGCGCCGCCGAAGCAGCGAGGTGTCCAAGTACCGCACCCAGGCTCATGGCGTACTCCCGTTGTCTGTTTGCCAGACATGAGTTTATAGACCGGCGGCAAAAAATACAAGGTCCGGCTATTTTGCCGCTTTTATATACAAATAGATGTCTTCGAGCGCTTTGACGGCGTCGCCGGCGGCGATGTTGTTTTGGTGGTACAGGCCGTCGGAGCAATCGCCCGCCGCCCACACGCCCGCCACGGATGCGCGCTGATTTTTGGCATCAACTTTAATTTTGCCCCACTGGTCGAGCTCGACCAGATCTTTAACAGGGTCGGTGGCGGGGACCATGCCTATCTCGACAAACACCGCCACAACCGGGACTTCGGTTATTGCGCCGGTGGCGTTGTCTTTGACTGAAATACTTTTTACAAACGTGTCGCCCTTAACCTCCACGGGGGTCGCGTTAACAATGGTCTTCATGTTCGGGTGGGCGAGCACCGTGTCGACGGTTGCTTTGTCGGCGCGCAGAAAGTCCGGTTGACGGTGTATAAGGGTGACCGACTTGCAGTAGGCGAGCAGTTGGGCGGCGGTCTCAAACCCGGCGTTGCCTCCGCCGACCACCGCAACATCCTGTCCGGAAAAAATCGGGCCGTCGCAGGAGGCGCAGTAGGTGACGCCCTTGTGCTCAAACTGCGCCGCGCCAACCGCCTCGAGCTTTTTGCGCGAGCCGCCGGTGGCGACAAAGACCGTTTGCGCGATGTAAGAGGTCTTGGCTGTCTGTATCGAAAAACTGCTCCCGTTTTTGGTGACCGCGGTCGCGCGCTCGCCAAGCGTAAGCTCGAGCATGTCGCCGGCGTACTCGCGCAGATGCCTCTGGAGCTGTTTTGCCATTTCCGTGCCGCTTATGTGCGGCGTGCCTATCCAGTTTTGAACATCCGGAGAGTCGGTCGATTGTCCGCCTATTGTCTCGGCTATCAGCAGTGTCTTCAGTTTTTTGCGCGCGGCATACACGCCCGCCGCCACGCCCGCAGGCCCTCCGCCGATAATCGCCAGGTCGTACATGTATGTCAGCTTACCAGCGAAACGGTCATTTTTAAAGTGCGCTCCGGGCCGCTAGGCCAAGTCTTACCCTTTAAAAACGACCGTTTCGCCTGCGTGCTATTTCATCTTCGGTCGGCGGAGAAATGACGGAACCGCGCCCCACTCGTCGTCCTCTTCCGCCGGCTTCGGCGTCAGTTTCGGTTCCGGCTCCGGTTTTGTTTCTTTATCTTTTTCCTTCTCGTCCTTTATCGGCGAGTGGAAGATTTTTCCTATCGGAGAGTCATCCTTTTCCCTAAAGGTGCCAAAGAGCGGCGTGCCGCGCGGCGCGACGCCCGCGGCCGGGAACCCGGTCGCAATGACGGTAACGCGCACCTCGCCCTTTTTGAGCTTTTCGTCGCGGACGGCGCCGAAGATTATTTTGGCGTTCGGGTCTACCGACTCGGTGATTATTTTTGCGGCCTCATGCACTTCGAGCATGCCGAGGTCGTCTCCGCCGGCGATGGCGAACAAAACGCCTTTTGCGCCGTTGATGGAGAGCTCAAGCAGCGGCGAGGAGACGGCGGCTTTGGCCGCGGCCGCCGCGCGGTTCTCTCCCGAAGCGACGCCTATTCCCATCAGCGCGGAACCGGCGTTTTCCATAACAGCCCTGATGTCGGCAAAGTCGACGTTGATGATGCCCGGGTTGGTGATAAGGTCGGAAATACCCTCGACGGCCTGTTTGAGCACGTCGTCACACATGGCAAAAGCGTGTTTAAGTGTCGTATCTTTGGCCACGGTAGCAAGCAGGCGGTCGTTCGGGATGACGATGAGCGCGTCTACCTCTTTGCGGAGGTCCTCAAGGCCCTGGTCGGCGATGCGCATGCGCTGAGCGCCCTCGAATGAAAATGGTTTTGTCACAACCGCCACCGTAAGAGCGCCCATCTCTTTGGCGGTGCGCGCGACAACCGGAGCGGCTCCGGTGCCGGTGCCGCCGCCCATGCCGCAGGCGACAAAAATCATGTCGCTGCCTTTTAGCGCCTGCTGTACTTCCTCTTTTGTTTCTTCGCTCGCGCGCTTGCCCAGCTCCGGGTTCATGCCCGCCCCCAGACCGCGGGTGAGGTTTTTGCCGATGTGAATTTTTTTCTTCGCCATCGAGTGATGGAGGTCCTGCGCGTCGGTATTGATGGCGATAAAATCCACTCCGCGCACCTTAGAGTCAATCATGTGGTTGACGGCGTTCTTTCCCGAGCCTCCGACACCAACGACCCGAATCCGTGCGAACGCCTCTATGTCTGGGTTTATTTGCGGCATAAATAATATGAGCTTGATCTCTGATAAATGGTCGCATCACTGTAACACTGCGATACTTGCCTATGCAAGCAAGTACAAGTCCACAAGCTACTGCCCGCCTGCTTAGCATTTAAAACGCTGTGGTTAAGCCGTTTTGTGTCTGTTCGAAAAAACTATTGACGCCTTATCCTTTTGTAGTATCGTCCGCTTTACGGCAGAAACTTTTTGAACCAGCGCCAAAGATTTTTAAAGAAATCGCCGATAGTGCTCTCCGCGTCGGCCTCCATTTCGCGCCCGCCGCCGAATCCCCATAGAGTGAGCCCGTACGCGACCGACCAGCTGGAGTCGCGCAGCTGCATCTTTTGCGCGCCCTCGGCAAGCGGTGCCGCGCGCGACGGCAGGCGCAGAACCGCTTTAGCCAAGTCGGCAACGGTTTGTATAGAGGAGCCGCCGCCGGTCAAAATGACGCCGGCGGGCAGGAGTTCGTCCTTTCCTATTTTTTTAAGATGGGCTTCGACAAGCTTAAACATGTCGCTGATGCGCCGCGCTATGATGTCGTCTATTTTGCGCTTCGGATACGGAGCGCCGAGCACCGCGCCGTGTTTGAGCTGTTCGGCGTCTTCGGGAGAAATCCGCAGGCCGAGCGCGAGGTCGTTGGTGATATCGGCTCCGCCGACGGGGAAGACCTTTATAGAGATAGGGACGGAGTTCTCGAACACCAGTATCGAGAGCGTTTCCGCGCCGATGTTGGCGAGCACGCATCCGACGCGTTTTTGCATCTTGGACAGCGCGACAAACGATGCCGCCAATGACGCCGCGCACACATCCTCCACCTCGAACCCGGCGTCTTCGACGGCGGCCTTGAGGTCGTTTATGTGCCGCTCCAGACAGGTGATAAAAAGCATTTCGACCGATACGCGCTGGCCCTTCATGTCCACCGGTGTTTTGCCCAGCACCTTCGCGCCGTCGACGCTGTACCGCAGAGGTATCGAGTGTATGACAATGCGGTTTTGCCTGGCGGCGGGCGATAGCGCGTCCAGACACACTTTTTCGGCGCGCGGCAGGTCGCGGGAGGTTATGATGGAGTCGCCGCGCTCTACGACCGTCTCGCCGCGCGAGAAGGCCTCTTCTATCCCGATGCCGCCGACGCCGAGGTACACCCGCTTTACCTTGACCCTGGCCGCTTTGCTTGCCTGAGCAACAGCCGCCGCGACCGAGCGCGACACCTCCGGTATGGACACGATATACCCCTGCCGGAGGCCGCGCGACTCGGCGTATCCGGTACCCAAAATCCGCGGCGGCAGCCGCGGGTCGTCCGAGCGCTCGGCAATCACCACTTTGACGTGGTAGGAGCCGATGTCTATGCCGGTTACATGATTAGCCATTACGAGCGAAGCCGAACCGCTTTAACAGGCGGTCCTCCTCACGCTCCATTGTAGCACTATGTTTTAACCCTTTTAGATGCAGAAGGCCGTGGATAAATAAAAATTCGATACTAAAAGGCTTGGCGGCGGCTTTGCATATCAAAATTTCGCCGGAGGTTTTGGAAAGGGGGAAGGAGAGTACGTTGGAGACTTTATTTCCCTTTTTTGTTCGCAGAGTAATCTTTCGCATCTGCGCTAAATTCAAAAAGGCGACCGACAAGTCATACTTGCGGCCGAGGACGGCGTTCTTTATTTTTTTAACGGCGGAATTTTCCACGGACCGGCTTTTCGAGCATTTTGCCGAGTTTTATAAGCTCCGCTATCTCATCGCGCCTTGTGATGCGCTTGAGCGCGCCCTTGCGGGACACGGCCTTGGACTTCGGCCGGGTGTAGTAGCGGTTGCCGCGCACGCGCGGGATAACGCCGGCGCCTTGTACGCGCTTGGAAAAACGGCGTATCAGATTGATAGCCGACTCGCCCTCGTTTTTAGTTACCTCAGCATTTGCAGCCATTGCCACAAGAGAGTAGCACAAACTTGCGCTTTAGCGCAAGGTTTTGAGGTAGCGGGGGAGGTCGGTCAGGCCCACGATGGTCTGGCGGCTGTCGTCCATGGTGCGCACCAGGATGGTGCCGTCGAGCGCCTCGCGCTGGCCCATGATAAGTAAGTGCGAGACGCCCGCCGCGCGCGCCGAGGCGAACTGCGGCGAGAACTTGGACGAGTCGAACGATTGGAGCACCGGTATGTGCGCGCGGCGCAGGACATCGACAACGCTAAGCCCCTCTATCTTCGCGCGGAGCCCTATTTGGATAAAATATACGGAGGGGAGCTGTGCCGTTGGCGCCAGTTTAAACTGTTCCGCGGTCATGCCTTTTTTGCGGAAGTAGATGCTTGCCGATACGCCCGCCACCTCGCGGCGCGGCAGGTAGGTGCGGAAGTGGTCGTCGAAGCGCCCGCCGGTACTGCAAAGCACCGTCGCGTCTTCGTCTTTAAGGTCGAAGGCAAACAGCATCCGCGGCTCGCGCTCGTCGCCCATCAGCAGGTCGTCAAACTCGTAGGGGAGTGCGAGCCGCTCCGAGAGTTCCAGCACCTCTTTAAAATGCAGGCGGCTCTTTTCCGACAGGAAGTTCATCGCGCGCGGGCCGCCCTCGACTATTTTTTTGCAGGAGTCGTCCGCGCAGTTGTACGGCGCCATCGGCTCGCGCGACAACCTCTCGCGGCACGCATCGTGCAGAGAGTTGGCGTGCTTGCGCAAGTAGACGGAGACCTCGCGCTCGAAGCGCATTTTTGAGTCTTTGTCGCCCAAAGCGTTGAGCCGCACGCGCCCTATGGTGGCGCCCCACTCGGTTATCACCGTCGCCACTGTTTTTAACAGCACCACCTCGGCGATGCTGTCCGGGACGCCGATGATATTGAGTCCGAACTCGCCCGTGTCGTTGTGCTTGCCGCCTTCCGTCCGCGCGGAGGCGGGCAGGTGCAGGGGCGAGTGCGACGCCCAGTAGGCGAGCACCGGCTCGTCTTGATGCAGCGAGTGGCACTGCACGCAGGCGTTGCCGGCGGTGGCAAACGAGTGCGCGCGGCGGTCGAGGTTCGGCACGCGCCGCTCTATATCGCGCAGCGGGCGGAACCCGTAAAAGGCCGCGACATCCGCCGCGTGTTTTAAAAATGATGCCGGGGCGGATCGCGGATGTAGTTGCATGTTAATTTTGCGCGGGAGTCTCGCCGGGGAAGATGCCGGCTGACTCTACCGGCAACAGGCGGATAAACGCTCTGCCTATGATGTTGTCGCGCGGCAACACTCCCCATACCCGGCTGTCCGAGCTCTCCGGCCGGTTGTCTCCCATGACAAAATACTCGTCGGCCTTAAGCTGGTGGCTCTCCGTGGAGCCGTTGCCGTGGTTGGTGACGTACGGCTCGCTCAGCGACACCGTCGAACCGTCTTTTTTGGTGATGGTGATGATGTCGCCTTTTATGGAAACGGTTTCCTCGGGCAGACCGATGATGCGTTTGATAAAAAATTCTTTAGGATTCTTCGGGTAGCGGAAGATGATGACATCGCCGCGCTCGGGGCTCTGCAGGCGGTAGGAAATCTCGTCGACAATGAGGTATTGCCCGTTGCGGAAGGTCGGGTCCATGCTGGCGCCCGAGACGATAAACGGCTGCGCGATAAAAAGCCGGATGGGGAAGACTATCGCGGCGGCGATGAGCACGAATTTTAGGAGCTCGGTGAAAAAATTCTCACTACTCTCCTGTGGCATGGATGTATTGTATGCGGTACGATAAAGGAGTCAATATGAAATGGACCATAGTAGGACTTGGCAACCCAACCGCGCAGTATGCAAGTACCCGGCACAACGTCGGTAAAGACTTTGTAGAGGCTCTCGCGCCCAAACTATCCTCCGCCAAGGTGGTAGACCTCAATGTCTACATGAACAATTCCGGACCGGCAATCAAAAAGGCCGTCGGCAGCGCCAAAAATTTGATTGTGGTGCACGACGAGCTCGATTTGCCGCTCGGGCGCGTCAAAATCTCCTTCGGCTCCTCGGCGGGCGGACACAACGGCGTTAAGTCGATAGAAAAAGCGCTCAAAACCAAAGACTACGTGCGCGTGCGCGTCGGCATCAGCCCGTCAACACCATCGGGCAAGCTCAAAAGGCCCGATGCCGAGAAGATTACCGATTTTGTGCTGGGCAAATGTAAAGCAAGCGAGCAGGAAAAACTAAAAAAAGCCCGCAAGATTGTCGGCGAAGCCCTCGAGCTGATTGTGACGGAGGGGAAGGACAAAGCGATGGGCGAAATCAACAGCAAATAAAAGGCGTCGCCTTTTTTCTTTTGTGTTCGAGGGTGGTTTGGTGTATAACCATCACTAGACACGGATTCGGGAGAAACAGGATGGACGCCATCGTACAAGCAGTCGCCGGCCCCTTCGAGGTGGTGGTGGGCGAGCTTACAATCAATCTGCTGCGCCAGAAAGCCGCTTTCAGAGGTCAACCTCTGAGATTGAGGCCATTTGAGTATCGTATTTTGGAATATCTTGCGTTACGCAACGGTAGTCCTATATCCGGTGCACAGCTTGAGGAACACTTACTTAAGCCGGGTGTAGAGATTTATTCCAATTTGGTTGCCACACAAGTGTGTCGCTTGCGTAGCAAACTAGAGCAGGCAGGCTGCTACTATCTGCCGTCTATTCCCGGCCGAAGCGGCAAGGGATACGTGCTCAGTGTTCCAAGA
>ERZ1292640.4305-Hain-H43-02um-R1-4305-length-10864-cov-3_pt1 | contig 10864 bp, 11 predicted proteins | sample MGYA00564404_ERZ1292640 | MGnify/ENA primary metagenome ERZ1292640 (study PRJEB36523, sample SAMEA6512636) | groundwater metagenome | collected 2019-01-08 | study: AquaDiva: Metagenomics assemblies of 32 groundwater samples | reverse complement strand
TTTGGAAAAACCGAAAACCAATTCGGTCGAAGTATAAAAGCTTACGCGAAGGGGTGTCACAATGGCCGGTCTAAATAAACTCGAATCCGTTAAAGATACAGAAAATACGATTGAGATGATTGATTTTCGCTTACTTAATCCACTTAAGCCTACAGGCCATCAGGAACAAATCTTCGGCATCAACGTTTACAAAGTCAAAGAAGTTGTCTTCAATCCTGAAAATATCTCAAAAGTTCCAAGTTCAAATGATTTCCTGGAGGGCATGATTAATCTTCGAGGCCACATCATTCCCATCATTAATCTCCGGAAGAAACTAGGGTATACCTTTTCCGGCAGCAGAGCGAACTATCTCATCGTCACCTCTTTCAACGATATTACTTGTGGATTCATGGTTGATGAAATCAAGAAGATCTGCCGCATTTCCTGGAGCGAAATCGTCAGTCCGCCAGAAGAGATCAGAAGCGAATTCGGGGATCTTGTGACCTCCATTACTCTGTTTGAAAACAAAGACATTATGCTTATCTTAGACTTTGAAAAAATCATCGGCGACATGAATCTTGCCTATGTGGACTCTCTCACGGACTCGACACCCAATCCAGTAAAAGTGGTAAAGCCGACCACCCTGCTTTGTGTTGACGATTCTGGTATAGCAAGGAAAATGGCGCGAAAAGTGCTCGAGGATTCAGGGTATACCGTTATTGAGGCAGTCAACGGTATAGAGGGGTTAAACATTTTACACGATCTTTCACAAAAGGCGGCCACCCAGAATCGCTCAATCACAGACGAAATCGGAATCGTCATCAGCGATATAGAGATGCCCCTCATGGATGGATTTACGTTCACCCGTCGCATTAAGGAAGACCCTCTGTTGCGCGAGTTGCCAGTTATCCTGCACTCTTCCCTTAGCCGATCAATCATACAAGATCGGGGTTCCGCTGTTGGGGCGACAGATTTCCTAACAAAATTTAATGCGACATCTCTCCTGGAGTCCATTCAAAAGATATTATGAACATTCTTGTGGTTGATGATAAACAAGATATCCTAACGCTTGTTCAAGCTATATTAGAAATAGATGGCTATCAAGTCACCACTGCAAACAATGGGAACTCCGCTATTGATCTTTGCCGTGAACAGTCATTCCCCCTTATTTTTTTGGATTTGATGATGGAGGGCAAGGATGGCTACGACACTTTAAAGGAAATTAGACAAATTTCACTAAACAAGGATTCCTACATCATTGCGCTTACCGCAAAAGCCTACGAAGGGGATAAACAGGAAGTTATTCGACAAGGCTTCAATGATCACTTCTCAAAACCGTTCAGGGCAACTGAATTGTTAGATAAAGTGCAACAGTCTCTCTCGATCTAAGGACTAACCAAAAGTACGAAGAGCTTCATCCTCTGAACCAAATATTTCGATCTTCTTTGAAATCTTCGTAATATCGAGGATCCTTCGAACCTCGATATTGGTGCTTACTAACTTAAACTGCCCACCTTTTTCAACGGTCTGTTTATAGCTATCAAAAATGGCACCCAAGCCTGATGAATCCACATAGCTTACAAGCTTAATATTAAGAAGAATTTTCAAATGACCTGCGGCCAATTCTCCCTCAACAGCCTCTGTAAGCTGATAATTATTATCAACATCAAGCTCAATCTCACCAGAAACACTCTGGCCTTCTTTTTTCGCTCCTAATATCACAACCGATACATTATTCCGAAATTCCTTTACAACTTCCAAGAGCTCACCCTCTTTCATTCACTTTATCTCTCTCAACATTGATACTATACTAGCCCCAACCCCTTGTCAATAATCTTAGGAAGCCTCTGTCCGCTTAATAACAACAATAGTCATGTCATCATGAAGGGGTACATCTTGGGAATAGCTCAGGATCTCTTCTGAAAGCTTATCAACAAATTGTTCAGCCGTCAGGGATTGATACTGCCTAACAAAATTGTGAACCCGCTCAGAGCCATAGTCCACACCTTCTTTATTTCTGGCTTCCGTTACCCCATCTGTAAACATCATAACAATATCTCCTGTCTCCATAAAGACGGACTCCTGCTCGTACGTACTGTCACTCATCGCCCCCAAAGGAAGCCCACCCTTATCCAACAGTTTAAAGGACTGAGTTCCCGCATGAAAATATAAAGGGGTTTCATGTCCTGCATTCGAATACGTGAAGGTACAGTCATCATCATTTATCAACCCAAAAACGCTCGGGATATAATTCTTAACACTCTTGCTCTTACATAAGTTCTCATTAATCACCGATAAAATCTGATCGGGACCGCCCTGGCCAAACACGGAAGACTGCATAATACCTTTAAAAAAAGCCATAATTAAAGCAGCAGGGATGCCCTTCCCAACAATATCTGTCAGCGTAGCCACCAACCGTGATTCTGATAAAGGAAAGAAATCATAATAATCTCCCCCGATGACTCGAGCAGGTAATGACATGGCAAAGATCTGAAAATTTCTGAGTTTCGGCTTAATTTTAGCTTGCAGGCCCATTTGGATGCTTTGAGCCACTTGGAGCTCCTTTTGGGTAATCTGTTCCTTGAGAGTTTGCTCATAAAGCCTATTATTCTCAATGGATGAAGCTGCAAGAGAAATAATAGTTTCAAGAATGGATATATCTGTATCAGAAATTTTCTCTCGAGCAAACATTCTTCGAATCACACATAGAAATCCAATTTCACGTTCACGGATGACCAGCGGAATAAACAACATTTCTGGGATAAGAATGTCAATGATGTCAGGATTATCTGAGCGTAAAAGCTTCACCGAGTTAAGCTTCAATATTTTTGTAGCACTGTTCTTTGCCAGCTCAAACATATTCCCTTTATCTTCTATTTCTATAGAAGGCAAATTATCCGGAAAATCACGCTCAAAGTGACTTATCCTGGTTTCAGTCACCTTCCCCAAGGGCGAATTCCAGCTGGCTCGCACCACAACCTGTTTATTTTCTCCCTCGTATAGTGCGAGGAAAGCCATATCCGCTTTGGCGTGCCCCAGAACGATGTCCCCTAGTATAGACAACATGTCATCAATGCTCATCACACAGTAAATCATCTCGCGTGCCTCATTCATGGCCTCCATTTTCTTGTAGAGCAAGGACTGATGTTTTCGAGAAATCATGAAATAGTGTTCCTGAAATACCCAGGACACCAGTTGATATTTATCATAATTCGGCAATATCCCCGTGGGACTATAGATGAGTAGTGCTCCCTCTAGTTTATTCTCAAGCACCATTGGAAAAAGAACCAAATTATCAACCTCAAAATTCTGATGCTGGTCCCCGTTCCGTTCCTCGATAAAAAGCATCAATTGACGATGCCTAAAATCTGCATTCCCTATCTTTTCAAAACGTGAGAGTATTTGCTCGCGTCGCTCACTGATTAACTGTGTTGGGAATTCGCTGTTACCGTAGAGAACACCACTACCAAAATGGTTAATGGTCAGAAATGCTGAAAAAGAGGTCATTAGATTCGCTTGTTTGAGAAAGTCAAAGACCACGCTCACAAGATCCTCTTCGCTTTTCAGGTTCTCACAGTCCTTGCGAAGTCTAACAATTTGGACATGAAACAGATCTTCCATATTCGAAAGTATCGTAGACTGGGATGGGGATGTCAATATTTTTATGAATAGGCCTATTCAATTCACACAGAGACTCCTTCATTATTTCTTTATTCACCTCTACCCCCCACTTCGACTTTCAGTTATAATATTCCCGCTAGAAGTCATTTCTAAACATTCAATAAAAGGAGAACATCATGATCCCAATTGCAAAAGACACCTACTTGTTCACATCCGAAAGTGTTTCGGAAGGCCATCCAGACAAAATAGCCGACCAAGTCAGCGATGCCATTCTGGATGCTCACCTAGCCCTAGATCCTCATTCTCGAGTCGCCTGTGAAACGCTTATCAAAACTGGCCTGGTCATCGTCTCAGGCGAAATCACCTCTAAGGGCATCGTGGACTATGAAGAGATCGTGCGACGTACCATTCGAGAAATTGGGTACTCCCACAGCGATGATGGCTTTGATAGTCAAACTTGCGGGGTCATCGTATCTGTAGGGAAACAATCTGCAGATATTTCTAGGGCGTTTCAGAAGGCCAGGGGCTTTTCTCAGAGCAAGGCGCAGGCGACCAGGGAATCATGTTCGGCTACGCTTCTAATGAAACCGCCGAGTACATGCCTCTGCCCATCATGCTTTCTCATCAACTTCTACACAAACTATCCGACCTTCGCAAGGATGGACCCCTCCCCTACCTGAAACCTGACAGCAAATCTCAAGTCACCGTGGCCTATAAAAATGGCAAACCAGATCATGTCTACTCCGTTGTTATTTCGACACAACATAGCGAATCAGCGATTCATGCAACCATTCGAAAAGATTTAATTCAACACGTCATTAATACCGTGATTCCTCCAAACCTCCGTGAGGGTCTCCAAGATAACCTCATTTACATTAACCCGACGGGGCGTTTCGTCATTGGTGGCCCGATGGGCGACTGCGGACTCACGGGACGGAAAATCATTGTAGACAGCTATGGCGGAATGAGTCGTCATGGCGGAGGTGCTTTTAGTGGCAAGGATCCCTCAAAAGTAGATCGCTCGGGTGCTTATGCCGCTCGGTATATCGCCAAAAACTTAGTTGCAGCGAATCTTGCAGATAAGTGTGAGGTTCAGTTGGCTTATGCCATTGGCGTTGCAGAACCTATTGCCATCTACGTTGAGACCTTCGGCACTGAGAAAATTCCAAACGAAAAGATTACGGAATTGATCTACAAACATTTCCCGATAAAACCAAAGGATATCATTGACGCTCTAGACCTTAGACGTCCTATTTATCAGAAAACAGCCTCTTATGGGCATTTCGGACGAGAGATCTTCTCTTGGGAAAAACTCGATAAGGTTAACGTTCTGAAAAAAGAACTCTAGTCCTTTTGTGAACATCGGCTTTATCAGCCTGGGGTGTCCGAAGAATTTAACGGACACCGAAACCATGATGGGCCAGCTTGGAAACAAGTATGTCCTTGTTAACGCCATGGAAAAAGCTGATATTATGGTGCTTAATTCCTGTAGCTTTATCTCTGCTGCCCGCCAAGAAACCATCGCTACACTTCATGAGTTGCAGTCGTGGAAAACAGGGAATAGAAAAATTATTTTAACCGGCTGCTTCGTTGAAGATCAGAAAGATTCTGTTTTTGAATCCTTTCCTTTCATAGATGGAATACTTAACACAGGAGCCCTAAATCAAATAACCTCTTTAATTGAAGGGCTAATCAGCGGATGTTCCCACGATTCTCGACAAGCCCACCGCAACCAAAACTTTGAAGGAAATCTTTACCGAAAACTAGCAACTCCAAGCCATTATGCTTACCTGAAGATCGGTGAGGGTTGCAGTAACGCTTGCAGTTTTTGCACCATCCCAAGACTGCGTGGGGCGGGCATATCCAAGCCTTTGCAGGCTATACTTGCCGAGGCGAAACAGTTGACTGGCCAAGGGGTTAAGGAGCTCATTTTGATCTCCCAGGACACCACTAGTTACCAGTCAAAAAATGCCGAAAGCCTCGCTGATCTCATTATGCAACTAGAAACGATTTCAGATCTCGAGTGGATCCGGCTCCTATACGCCCACCCAGGGAAAATAACAGCCCCTCTCATACACGCCATGCAACAGTCCAGTAAGCTTGTGAAATATATCGACATGCCAATTCAACACATCAATGATACAATATTAACTGCAATGAGACGTCATACTACAAAGAAAGAGATTACCAAGACTATTCAGGGTCTTCGCACTCTGATACCGGACGTTAAGTTGCGAACCACCGTGATGGTGGGGTTCCCTGGAGAAGATGAACGGTCGTTCCAAGAATTGTTCGATTATGTCTCCGAAACAAAGTTTGATCATTTAGGGGTTTTTGCTTATTCTAACGAATCCGAAGCACCGTCTTTTCACATGAGGGGTCAAGTGAGCGACAAAGCTAAAGAAGCTCGTGTGCATAAGCTCATGCTTTTGCAAAAAGGCATCAGCGCTTCCCTCAATGAGACCTATCTTGGTAAAACGATACCGGTAATGATTGACAACCATGAAGGGGGCCGCCGTTATTTTGATGCCCCTGAAATCGATGGGTTTGTCCATGTAAAGGATGTCAAATCCACTGATATCGGCTCTATCAAGCCAGTTCAGATCACTCAAGCCCATGAATACGACTTGGTTGGGATCGTGACGTGACCCTGGCCACACGGCTGACTCTACTCCGTATTGTACTAGTTCCCCTCCTGGTCATCTGTGTTTCGCACCCAAACTATTTCTCTGTACTTTTTAATTTAACCTTTTTCATAGCACTTGCCTTTACAGATTACTTAGACGGATGGATCGCCAGGAAAACCAATACCGTAAGCCCACTTGGAATGTTACTCGACCCATTGGCCGACAAAATACTCGTCTTTACGCTTCTGTTATTTTTTATGAACCAGGGCAAAATCGCCTTCTTAGCCGTAGCCCTTCTCCTCGGCCGGGAGTTTGCGGTTCTTGGACTCCGAAGTGCTGCGGCCTTAAAACAATCGGTCATGAAAGCGGATTGGGGAGGTAAAATTAAAACCATTTCTCAGTTTCTTTGCATCGGATGGCTCATCGCAGAGCTTCCTTTCGTAGACGTCCTTGTTTGGTTGACGGTAGCCCTTTCTCTTCTTTCAGGATTGAACTATTTTTGGGCATATCGTGAGGTGCTTCGTCATGGATAATTTCAAGGATATTCTAGCCTCCAGAGAGCTCCATCACCCCTCAACAAATCCGGCTACGGTGGCACAGTTATTAACTGACAAGGCCGCTACGTTAGCAATCGCCGAGTCAATTACTGGCGGGAATTTGTGTGCCAAGTTTGTGAAGATCCCAGGGGCATCGGACTTTTTGATTGGCGGAATTATCGCTTACAACAACCGCGTAAAGGTCTCCGAGTGCATGGTAAGCCCAAAAACCATTCAGCACTTTGGATCAGTCTCCAGCCAAGTGTGTCTTGAGATGGCAAAGGGTATCCATCACAAGTTCCAGCCTACAATATCGCTCTCCACCACTGGATTCGCTGGCCCGCAGCGAGAACAAGAGAAGGTGGGGCTCGTATACATTGGGCTGATCACTGGGCGGCAAGAAGTCGTCAAACCCTTCATGTTTTCAGGGAACCGTGTAGAGATCATTGAACAAACAACACTCACGGCACTAGATTTGCTTTGGTATCATGTTTCACGATTATATGCTGAGCTTGTCGAAGTATAAAAGATAAAAAAGGAGGAAAAAAATGAATGACACGGATAACAAGAAAGCTGTTGAACTGGTAATGAGTCAGATTGAAAAGAATTTTGGAAAAGGCGCTATCATGAAAATGGGAGAGAACACGACGCTACGTCTTGATGTGGTCTCAACCGGCTCATTAAAATTAGATGCCGCATTGGGCATTGGGGGGCTTCCGAAGGGTAGAGTTGTTGAAATTTATGGACCGGAAAGCTCGGGTAAAACGACTGTCTCCCTTCATATTATTGCGGAATCCCAAAAAAAGGGAGGCATTTGCGCCTTTATTGACGCAGAGCATGCACTCGACCCCACCTATGCCAGGAACATTGGGGTGAACACCAAGGAACTCTTGATATCCCAGCCCGACAATGGGGAACAAGCACTCGATATTGCAGAAACTTTGGTTCGAAGTGGTGCTATTGCAGTCATCGTCGTAGACTCAGTGGCAGCACTGGTTCCCAAGGCCGAACTCGAAGGGGATATGGGCGACTCCCATATCGGACTTCAAGCGAGACTAATGTCCCAAGCTCTCCGAAAACTAACGGCAACGGTTAGCAAGTCCTCGACCATTGTGATCTTTGTGAACCAGCTTCGCGAAAAAGTTGGCATCATGTTCGGAAGTCCTGAAGTGACTCCCGGCGGAAAAGCCCTCAAGTTCTACTCCTCTATTCGGCTCGATGTTCGCAAAAAAGAAAGCATCAAAAAGGGAGAGGACCTTATTGGAACTCTGACGAAAATAAAAGTTGTCAAAAACAAAGTAGCCATTCCCTTCAAGGAAGCTATGGTGGAAATCATCTATGGAAAAGGCATCCAAAAGTCTAGCGAGATATTGGACTTGGCTGTTGAACACAAACTCATTGAAAAGTTCGGCTCATGGTATAGTTACAACAGTGAGAAAATTGGACAGGGAAAAGAGACCGCACAATCTTTTCTCGAAAACAACCCTGAAATCATGGGGAACTTGGAAGGTAAATTGAAGGATATTCTCTGTATCCCCACCCAATAAAAAGGAGGTCAAAACAGAATGCTTATTACTACTTTATTGTTATCGTTTGCTGTTATCGCGATCCTAATCGCCCTGTATTTAACTTTTGTTAAGAATCGGAATCTTTCCCTGAAGGAACAAGAGAGTGAAAGCAAAATTTCTCGTCTCCTTAAAGACGCTGAGCGTCGTGCAGAAGATATCCGTCGAGAAGCACTTATCGAGGCTAAGGAGGAATGTCTTCGCCTTCGGAATGAAGTTGAGCATGAGCTAAAAGAAAGACGAGACAAACAACTCGCTCTTGAGAATCGCCTTCTCACTCGAGAGGAGCACCTCGATCAAAAAGAAGCCAATTACGAGTTAAAGGAGGGTGAAGCTGCGAAAAAGTTGGTTTTGCTTGAGCGTCGCGAGACTGAATTGGAGCTCATCTACAAGGAACAAGTTGACAAGCTTGAAAAAGTGGCTCAACTTAGCCGAGAAGAGGGTAAACAGCTCCTCCTGGATCATTTGGAACGTGAGGTTAAATTCGATGCAGCGAAAATTATTAAGGAAACAGAAGACCTTGCCCAGAAAACATCTCTGAAAAAAGCACGAGAAATTATCGCCACTGCCATTCAACGTTGCGCAGTCGATAATGTGGTCGAAATGACGACTTCCGTTGTCAACATCCCTAGTGACGATATGAAGGGGCGGCTCATCGGTCGTGAAGGTCGCAATATCCGTGCATTTGAGACCCTGACCGGCATAGACCTGATTATTGATGACACACCTGAGACTGTCATATTATCAGGATTCGATCCCATTCGACGAGAAGTCGCCAGAATGACTCTGGTCAAACTTGTTCAGGACGGACGTATTCATCCGACTCGCATTGAGGATGTTTATCACCAAGTTAAGAAAGATCTAGAAACAACCATCATGGACATTGGGGAACAGTGTGCATTGGATGCAGATGTACAGAATCTGGCTCAGCCCATTATCTATCTGCTGGGACGACTTCACTACCGTACCAGCTTCGGGCAGAATGTCTTGCAGCACAGTATCGAAGTCGCACATCTCTCCTCCTTGATGGCGCAAGAGCTAGGAGTCAATCCTCGGCTTGCTCGTCGGGCAGGTTTACTTCACGATATTGGGAAAGCCATAGATTTCGAAAAGGAGGGAACCCACGCAGGACTTGGTGCAGATTTCGCTCACAAAAACGGCGAAAATGAAGAAGTAGTCCACGCCATTATTGCACACCACGAAGAGGTCAAACCCCAAACGATTGAGGCCATCCTTGTTGCAACGGCTGATGCCATATCTGCCTCCCGTCCCGGTGCACGACGAGAATCGATTGAAGCTTACATCAAACGACTCGAAACACTAGAGAATCTCGCAACCTCTTTTCAGGGGGTTGAGAAGGCCTTTGCAATACAATCTGGGAGAGAAGTAAGGGTGATGGTCAAGCCAGATCAAATTAACGATAAATTAGCCTCTAAGCTCGCTCGTGATATTGTAAAAAAAATCGAGAGTGAACTCGAGTATCCGGGAACCATCAAGGTAACCGTCATTCGGGAAACTCGCGCTCAAGAAGTGGCAAAGTAAGGATCTTGAAGTGAATATACTTTTTTTCGGGGATATCGTCGGCAAAATAGGGCGTGACGTCTTTTTTGCCGAACTACCCCGTCTAAAAAGGAAGTTCAGCCCTGATCTTATCATTGTTAATGGTGAGAATTCTGCCAATGGTCGTGGCATTACTTCCAAAATTTACCATCATTTTCTGGATGAGGGTGTTCATTGTATTACCTCTGGGAATCATGTATTTGACAACAAGGAAATCCTTCCTCATCTCAGGAACTGCCCTGCACTGATTCGCCCGATTAACTATCCGGAAGTTACCCCAGGAATTCGTATTTTTACCACTCTCCTAGGGGGAACAAAAGTTGCTGTGGTATCCGTCATGGGACAGGTTTTTATGCCCCCCATAGATAACCCTTTTCACGCACTTGAAACCCTCCTAAAAAATGATCTCCAGACGTTCCCCGTCATCATCGTGGATTTTCACGCCGAAGCCACCTCGGAGAAGCTTGCGTTTGGACTCCATTTCGCGGGAAGAGTCAGTGCTGTGATCGGAACCCACACCCACGTACAAACAGCTGATGCCGAAATTCTCAACAGTCATACAGGCTACATCACAGATGTCGGAATGTCCGGCGCAAAACACGCGATCCTTGGAATGGAGCCCTCAGCAGTCTTGCGACGGTTTTTGACCTCGCTACCCGAAAAGTTGTCTCCTCCAGAAGAAGACACTCAGGGCATTTTAGATTATGTTTTTATGGAAATATCTTCAGCCGGACAAGCGTCTTCCATCCAAGCATTTCATGAGATCGTTGATTTGGAGTTCTACGTCGTAAAATAAATCCGATTGATCTTCAGGGCATACCGTTTATCCGAGATTCCAATTTCCCCCCCAAATTTATGGATCCCACCCACCTTGATCAGAAGATCCTGATTTCTCTTTGTCAACAACGGGATCACATCTCCCACCTCAATATTCAAAAGATCCATAACGGTGGCTTCCGTATGGCCAAGTTCAGCG
>ERZ1292640.4304-Hain-H43-02um-R1-4304-length-10866-cov-7_pt1 | contig 10866 bp, 8 predicted proteins | sample MGYA00564404_ERZ1292640 | MGnify/ENA primary metagenome ERZ1292640 (study PRJEB36523, sample SAMEA6512636) | groundwater metagenome | collected 2019-01-08 | study: AquaDiva: Metagenomics assemblies of 32 groundwater samples | reverse complement strand
TGGGGCGGCGGCTCGGCGAGTGGGAGCGCACGCCCATGTCGGGCGTGCGCGACGGCGGGCCGGCGCCGACCGCGCACGCGCGCTACGCGTCCGCGCGCGCCCCGGCGGGGTGGAGCGAGATGGCGCTGGCGCTCTACTCCGCGGCGCTGCTGGCGCTCGTGCTGGGTACGCGCGACTACGGCGCGGTGCCGTTCGCGTTGCTGCTGACGGCGGGCTTCGGGGCGGTGGGCCTGGGCTCGCTGCGCGCGAGCCGCGGCGCGCGGGGGGTGGACGCTACAGGCGGATGATCTTCTTCGAGCGGCGGCCCTTGAACGCGTTGCGCGAGTCCACGATCGCCTTCGCGTGGCGCAGCACCATGGACCAGGGGAAGGCCTTGTGCGCGGTCGCGACGACCACGCAGTCGAAGCGGCCGAGCCGGGCCGGCGTGAGCGGCGTGCTCTTCATGCGGCGCCCGAAGAAGTCGAGCGCCGGGACGTGCGGGTCGCTGTACTCGACGCGCGCGCCGCGGTCGGCCAGGGTCTTCATGATGTCGAGCGACGGGCTCTCGCGCAGGTCGTCGATGTCGGCCTTGTAGGCCACGCCCAGCACCAGCACGCGCGAGCCGCGCACCGCCCTGCGGCGCCCGTTGAGCGCGCGCACCGCGAGGTCCACGACGTGCTCGGGCATCTGCCCGTTGATGTAGCCGGCCAGCTCGATGAAGCGCGCCTCGAACCCGCTGGCGCGCGCCTTCCACGACAGGTAGAAGGGATCGATCGGGATGCAGTGGCCGCCGAGGCCGGGGCCGGGGTAGAACGGCATGAAGCCGAACGGCTTGGTGGCCGCCGCCTCGATGACCTCCCACACGTCGATCTTGAGCCGCGCGCACATCAGCGCCATCTCGTTCACGAGGCCGATGTTGACGCTGCGGAAGGTGTTCTCGAGCAGCTTGACCATCTCCGCGACCTGCGGCGACGAGACCGGCACCACATGCTCGAGGCGCTGGCGGTAGAGCTCCACCGCGACCCTGGTGCAGGTCGGCGTGACGCCGCCCACCACCTTGGGGATGTTGCGGGTCTGGTAGGTGGGGTTGCCGGGGTCCACGCGCTCGGGCGAGAAGGCGAGGAAGAAGTCGCGTCCCACCTTCATGCCGGTCGCCTCGAGCATCGGCAGGATCAACTCGTCCGTGGTCCCCGGGTAGGTCGTGCTCTCGAGGATCACCAGCATGCCGGGGTGCAGGTGCTTCGCCACCTGCTCGGACGCCGCCACGATGTAGGAGACGTCGGGGTCGCGCTGCTTCGAGAGCGGCGTGGGCACGCACACGTTCACCGCGTCGGCGCGGCGCAGCGCGCTGAAGTCGGTGGTGGCCTCGAGGTGCCCGGAGCGCACCAGCGCGCGCACCTCCGCGGTCGGCACGTCCTGGATGTAGGAGCGCCCGCTGCGGAGCTGGCGCACGCGCGGTTCGTCCAGGTCGATGCCGGTCACGTGGAAGCCCGCCTGCGCGAACTCCACTGCCAGCGGCAGCCCGACGTAGCCCATCCCGATGACGGCGAGGCGGGCCTTGCGGCCTTCGATGCGGCGGGAGAGGGTCTCGGCGGGGCTCGGGCGACTCTTCACGGGGCGTCGAGGCATGACGTGCGGCAGGCTAGCAGAGGCTTGCCGCCAGCGTCAAAGCGCGCCGGTTTGCCCACCGCGGGGCGAGGCGCGAGAATGCCGCGGTCGCTTCCCGAACGTTCTCAGCGCACCAACGGACCGGCACGACATGGACGAAGGTAGCATCCGGCACATCGCCCGTTACCTGGTGGGCGGCGACGCTCACTACGGCCGGCGCGACGGCGATGTGTTCGTGCGCCTGAGCGCGCCGCCGTGGCTGGGTGGCCGCGAGACCGGCGCGCGCGACGCGGCCGCGGCGGTGCGGCTGCTGCCGCCGGTCACGCCCGGCAAGATCGTGTGCGTGGGGCTCAACTACCGCGCACACGTCGCCGAGAGCGCGAGCGTCGTGGCCGGGCACCCGGTGCCCGACGAGCCGCTCATCTTCCTCAAGCCGCCGAGCGCGGTGATCGCGAGCGGCGAGGCGGTGCGTTACCCGGCCGGGATCGAGCGCCTCGATCCCGAGGCCGAGCTGGGCGTCGTCATCGGGCGGCGCGCCCGCGCCGTGAGCGTGGACGCGGCGCCCGCGCACGTGGCGGGGCTCACCTGCTTCAACGACGTGAGCGCGCGCGACTACCAGCGCAAGGACGGGCAATGGACAAGGGCGAAGGGCTTCGATACCTTCGCGCCGCTCGGTCCGTGGGTGGCGGTCGGGCTGGCACCCGGCCATCTCCAGGTCGAGTGCCGCGTGAACGGCGAAGTCCGCCAGCGCGGCGACACCGCCGACCTCCTCTTCTCGGTCCCGTTCCTGGTGAGCTTCATCTCCCGCGTCATGACGCTGGAGCCCGGCGACGTCATCGCGACCGGCACCCCGGCCGGGGTCGCCCCGGTGTTCCCGGGCGACACGATCGAGGTCGAGGTGGAGGGCGTGGGCGTGCTCGTGAACCGCGTGGAGAAGGGGGAGGCGTGATGCGCGTGACGGCCGACCTGCTGGTGACCCACGCGCGCCCGTGGTCCGACGGCGCGCCGCTCGCCGCCGCCGACGCCGTTGCGGTCGCCGGCGAGCGCGTGCTCGCGGTCGGCCGTGCCTCCGAGCTCGAGGCGCTCGCCGGGCCGCGCACCGTGCGCCTCGACGCCGGCGGCGGCACGGTGACGCCCGGACTGTGCGACGCCCACATCCACCTGGTCGCGTGGGCGCGCTCGCTCTCGGAGGTGGCGCTCGGCGGCGCGGCTACCCGCGCCGCGGCGCTGGCGCGCGTCGGCGCCTTCCTCGCCGCGCATCCCGGCGACGGCCCGGTGGTGGGCCGCGGCTGGGACGCGAATCCGTGGGACGAGCCGCCCGACCGCGCGGCGCTCGACGCGGCGACCGGGGAGCGCCCGGTCCTGCTCCACAGCAGGGACTACCACGCGCTGTGGGTGAACTCGGCCGCGTTGCGCGCCGCGGGCGTGACGCGCGCGACGCCGGATCCCGACGGCGGGCGCATCGAGCGCGACGCCGCGGGCGAGCCCTCCGGGGTGGTGCGCGAGCACGCGGTGCGGCTGTTCGCGCCGCTCGAGGCCGCGGCCGGCGCCGGCGACGACCTGGCGCTGGTGCGGGAGGCCGCGGGCCTCCTCCACCGCTGCGGCGTCACGTCGGTCCACGACTTCGAGGGCCCCGAGGCGCAGCGCACGCTGCGTGCGCTCGCGCGCGGCGGCGCCCTGCGCGTGCTCATGCACCTGCCCCACGCCGCGCTCGACCACGCGCTCGCGACCGGGATCGAGAGCGGCACCGGCGACGACTGGTTCCGCATCGGCGCGCTCAAGCTCTTCGCCGACGGCACGCTCGGCTCGCGCACCGCCGCGCTGCTCGAGCCCTACGATGGCACCGGCGCGGCTGGCATGGACCTGCTGCCCACGGCCGAGCTGCGCGCGACCGTGACGCGCGCGCTGGCGGGGGGGCTCTCGGTTGCGTTCCACGCCATCGGCGACCGCGCGGTGCGCGTGAGCCTCGACGCCTTCGAGGCGGCGGGGGAGGCGCGCGCGCGTGTCACGCTCCCGCCGCGCATCGAGCACGTCCAGCTCCTGGACCCCGCCGACCGGCCGCGCTTCGCGAGACTCGGCGTGGCGGCGAGCATGCAGCCGCAGCACTGCGTCTCGGACATGGAGCTGGTGCGGCGCTGGTGGGGCGCGCGCGCCGAGCGCTCGTATCCGTGGCGGAGCCTGCTTGAGAGCGGCGCGCTGCTCGCGTTCGGATCGGACGCGCCGGTGGAGCCGCCGCGCCCCGCGCTCGGGCTCCACGCCGCGGTGACGCGCCAGCGCCCGGACGGCACGCCCGCTGCCGGCTTCGTGCCGTCGCAGCGCATCACGCTCGACCAGGCGCTCGACGCCTGCACCCGCGGGGCCGCGCGGCTCGCCGGAGCGGAACGCCTCGGGCGCATCGCGCCGGGCGCGGCGGCGGACCTGGTGGCGTGGGACGTGGACCTCCACGCGCTGCCGCCCGCGCGGCTGCACCAGGCGGCGCCGCGCTGGACCGTGCTGGCGGGCGAGGTCGTGTACCGCCGCGGGCGCGACGCGGCGCGAGAGCCGGCGGCCGCGGTCCGGGAGGGGACGGCGTGAGCGGCGAGCCGAAGGACCCGGGGCGCTCGAGCGGCGGAGCGGCGCCGGGAACCCCGCCCGTCACTCCATCCGCGTCGCCCCGGCGCTACCAGGAGCAGGGCGACGAGGACCTGGTGCGGTTCGCGCAGGCCGGCGACACGCGCGCCTTCGACGAGCTGGTGAAGCGTTACCGGGACAAGGTGTACAGGCTGTCCTTCAAGATCCTGCGCCACGAAGAGGACGCCGCCGAAGCGCTCCAGGACGCGTTCCTCTCCGCCTTCCGCGGGATCCGGAACTTCAAGGCCGAGTCCACGTTCTCGACCTGGCTCTACCGCATCACCACCAACGCGAGCCTGATGAAGTACCGCAAGCGCCGCGACAACGTGGTCTCGCTCGACCAGTCGCAGAGCCAGAACGAGGACGCCGAGACGCTCCAGATCCCCGACTGGTCCACCCAGCCGGTCAAGGACCTGCTCGACGCCGAAACCCGCGAGGTCATGGAGGATGGCGTCCGCCGGCTGCCGGAGGACCTGCGCACCGTGTTCCTGCTGCGCGACGTGGAGGGCCTCTCGAACGCCGAGGTGGCCGAGACGCTCGGCCTCTCGGTGGCGGCCGTGAAGTCGCGGCTCCATCGCGCGCGCATCAGCCTGCGCGATCGTCTGAACCGCTACTTCGGCGACCGGATGACGCGTAAGGACCGGCGGCCGCGGCCGTGAACGCTCGACAGCCCGCGCTCGACTCGCGCCGCCGGGGGCGTCGCTTCAGCGGCGGGACAGGGAGAGGACGATGACCGCCGCCAGCGCCACGCGATACGCGAAGAACGCGCCGAAGCCCGCGCGGGAGAGCCAGCGGATGAGACCGCGGATGGCGAGCAGGCCGACCACCGCCGACGTGATCACGCCGACGGCGAGCGTGGCGGCCGGCAGGCCGTCCGGCAGGCGGCCAATCTCGACCAGCCCCGCGCCGAAGGTGATCGGGGTCGCGAGCAGGAACGAGAAGCGCGCGGCCGAGACGCGGTCGAGGCCCGCGGCGCGGCCCGCGGTCATGGTGACGCCCGAGCGCGACACGCCCGGCACCAGCGCCAGCGCCTGCGCCGCGCCCACGAGCAGGCTGGTGCCCCAACCGGGCGCGCTCTCGGCGCGGCCGCTCGGGCGGGCGCGGTCCACGAACCAGAGCAGGAAGCCGAACACCACGAGCATGACGGCCTGGAGCGGCAGGGAGCGCAGCGCCGATTCGGCCACGTCCTGCAGCAGCACCCCGGCGACCGCGCCGGGCGCCGAGGCCACCGCGAGGCGCAACAGCATGCCCCGGGCCTGGCTGCGGCGCGCGCCGGCGCCGGCCAGAGCGTCGCGCGCCAGGTCCAGCCAGTCGCGCCAGAACGCGGCGAGCAGCGCCACGAGGGTGCCCCAGTGGAGCACCACGTCGAACGCCAGTCCCTCGTACTTCCACCCCAGCAGCTCGGGGATGGCGTAGAGGTGGGCGCTGCTCGAGATGGGAAGGAACTCGGTGAGCCCCTGCACGGCGCCGAGCACGGCCGCGCGCGCGGGGGTGACCATGCTGTCGGCGACGGCCTGCGCGATCGGGATCGCAACGGCAACGAGCATGGCGTGGCACGCTAGCATGCGGTATCAGGCGTGACAAACGTCCCCGGGCCCTCCGGAGCGACCGCGCCCACCATGAGCGCCGAGCTGCGCGTCGCGCGCAGCGCCGGCGCCGTCGGCGCCGCGACGATGCTGTCGCGCGTCCTGGGTCTCGCGCGCGACCAGGTGATGGCCACGCTGTTCGGCGCCGGCTTCGCGACCGACGCGTTTAACGTCGCGTTCCGCATCCCCAACCTGCTGCGCGACCTGTTCGCCGAAGGCGCGATGTCCTCGGCGTTCGTGCCCACCTTCACCGAATACCACTACAAGAGGGGCGAAGAGCAGGCGTGGGCGCTGGGCCGCCAGCTCATGATCACGCTGCTCGCCGTGCTGCTCGCGATCTGCGCGGTCGGCTACCTGTTCACGCCGCAGCTGGTGCGGCTGTTCGCCGGCGGCTTCGGGCACGTGCCCGAGACCCTGGACGGGCTCACCAAGCTCGAGCTCACGGTCCTGCTCACGCGCGTGATGCTGCCGTTCCTGCCGGCGGTGGCGCTGGCGGCCGCGGCGATGGGGATGCTCAACGCGCGCGCGCGCTTCGGCGTGCCGGCGCTGGCGCCCACCATGCTCAACATCGGCATGGTGGTCTCGGGGGTGGCGCTGATCCCGGTGATGCAGGCGTTCGGCCAGCCCGGCATCGTCGCCATGGCGATCGGCGTGGTGATCGGGGGGCTGCTCCAGTTCGCGTTCCAGCTCCCGTCGCTCTTTCGGCTCGGCTTCCGCCTGCGCTTCGAGCTGCCGGCCTGGCACCCCGGCGTGCGGCGCGTCGCGTTCCTGATGCTGCCCGCCACCGTGGGGCTCGCCGCCACGCAGATCAACCTGGCGGTGAGCACCGTCATCGCCAGCCACTGGCAGGGGGCGGTCTCGTGGCTCTACTACGCGTTCCGCCTCATGCAGCTGCCGATCGGCGTGTTCGGGGTGGCGCTCGCCACCGTGAGCATGACCGCGCTCTCGCAGGCCGCGGTGCAGCAGGACATGAAGACCCTGAAGGGCACGCTCTCGGCCACGCTCCGGCTGGTGTTCCTGCTCACCGTGCCGGCCGCGGTGTGGCTCGCCGTGATGTCGCGCCCGGTGATCGCGCTGCTGTTCGAGCACGGCCGCTTCCAGGGCGGCGACACCGTCCAGACCGCGAACGCGCTCGTCATGTACTGCATCGGGCTTCCCGCGTTCGCCGCGGTGGGGGTGATGACGCGCACCTTCTACGTGCTCGGCGAGACCCGCGTGCCGGTGCAGGCGAGCTTCGGCGCGGTGGCGGTGAACCTGGCGCTCAACCTGATGTTCGTCGGGCCCCTGAGCTTCCTCGGCCTGCGGCACCTCGGGCTGGCGCTCGCCACCTCGGTGGCCGCGCTGGGGAACTTCGTCCAGCTCACGCTCTACCTGAGGCGCCGCGTCGGGCCGCTGGAGGGCCGGCGCATCCTCAACACGCTGGTGCGGGTCGGGCTCTCGTCGCTGGCGTTCGCCGCGGTGCTGCTCGGGCTCCAGCACCTGCTGGGCGGGCGCTGGCACGGCGGCTTCGCGCCGGAGGCGGCGACGGTGGCGGCGGGCTTCGCGGTCGCGGTCGCCATCGGCTGGGCGGCGATGCGGGCGATGAAGGTCGAGGAGCTGGCGACCGTCGAGTCGCTGCTGCGGTCGCTGGCGCGGAAGGTCGGGGCGGGGCGGCGTCAGCCCTGAGGCTTCCGCCTCCGCTCCGCGATCGTCCACAGGGTGGGGAACACGCGGAACGCGCGCAGCCTCCCCGGGCGCCAGGCGATCGAGACCAGCTCGAACGCCAGCCACGCCGCGTAGAACCAGCAGATCTCCTCGCGCCAGTGCGGCACCAGGAACTGCGCGAACCAGAGCGCGAACAACCCGAGCGCCTCGTGCGCGTGGAAGGCGAGGTTGGCCAGCAGCGCCATGCCGAGCGCGCTCTGCAGCAGGGTGAGCGCGAGCTCCACGCGGTGCTCGTGGAGCGGCACGCTCGACGCATGCCCGAGCGAGAGCGAGTAGACGAGCGGGATCATGGCGGCCAGGATCGTCCACTGGTTGATGTTGGAGGACACCATGTTCATGAGCGCCATGCCCGCCTTGCCGCGGCTGCGCGCCCAGTAGAAGGCGCTGGTCTTCTCGGGGAACTCCGAGAGGAACGGCGCCACCCACTGGACGAACACGAACTGCGACACGCCCAGCGTGATCGCGAGGCCCTTCAGGCTCTCCAGGAACGGTGTGGCGGTCACGTAGAGCAAGGCGCCGCCGCACAGGAACAATCCGACGATCGCGAGGCGCCGGGGGCCGGGGCCGAGCGTGATCACACGCCGCGCGACGGCCGCCACGTCCTCCAGGTCCTCGTGCTCGCGGGGCGGGATGCGGTTGAGGACGACCAGGTAGGCCACGTACAGCGCGACCAGCACACCCGCGTCCCAGCAGTCGATGGTGCCCTTGACGGTGATCCACGTGAAATAAAGCAGCGGCGGCACCATGCCGACGACTTCGACGGCGTGCTCCTCGTCGAGCCGGATGGTCGGCCAGCGCTCCCGGTGCCCCCGCCGGCGCCGGGACCATGCGAACACGATCCAGATCATCGGCCAGCCCACCCCGGTCAGCAGGCGCAGCGCGCCCGTGAAATTGGCGGTCATGAGCGGGATGTCGCGGTGCCACGCGATCACCGCCTCGACCGCGAACTCCGGGAGGGTCTGGATCCATGCCAGCAGCGCGAGCGCCAGCCCCTGCGACATGTAGAACTGCGCGGCCTCCGCGCCCCACGCCACCACGAAGGCGCTCAGGAGCATGGACGGGAAGGTCCATAGCGCCTGCAGCGCGGCGCGCGCGGGATCCAGCGGCGGTCCGGAGATCACGCGGCCCTCAGAACGGGCTCGCCCCGGTGAAGCGGAAGTCACGCACGAGCAGCGCCGGCGCCACCACGCAGCTCCCGCTGAAGTCGAACACCGTCGGCTCGGCGTCGCGGCCGAACGCCTCGGCGCGCTCGAGCACGCCCAGCACGCTCTCGTTGAAGCGCAGGTTCCTCACCCCGCGCGTGACGCGGCCTCGCTCGATCAGGAACGTGCCGTCGCGGGTCATGCCGGTGACCAGGGTCCTGCGCGGGTCCACCACGCGGTTGTACCAGAAGCGCGTCACCAGGATGCCGCGCTCGACCGAAGCCACGAGCTGCTCGAGGCTCCGGTCGCCGCCGGCGAGCACCAGGTTGAAGGGGAGCGGTCCGTCGGTGGCGGGTGGCACGGTGGCGTGCCCGGTGCTCTCCACCCCGGCCTTCTTCGCGGTGCGGCGGTCGTGCACCACCGCGCGCGCCACCCCCTGCGCGATCAGCTCGACCTTCCGCCGCGGCGTGCCCTCGTAGTCGAAGGGCCGGCCGAAGGCGCTCGGGTCCCACGCGTCGTCCGCGAGTGTGACGCGCTCCCCGGTGATCTTCTGGCCGAGCCTGCCGGAGAGGAACGAGCGGCCCTCCTGCTCGGACTGGGCGCCGAGCCCGAGCGTGCCGAGGAACGCGACCAGCTCGGCCACCGCGGCGGGCTCCAGCACCACGGTCCACGCCCCGGGTTCGATCGCTGCGGGGCCGCGCGAGTCGAGCGCCTTGCGGATCGCGGTCTCGCCGAGCACCGCGGTCTCGAGCGCGCGCACGTCGCGGCGGTGGCGGTCCACCCAGCCGCTCGAGTCCTCCGCGCGCACGGTGCAGGTGAACCGGGCGTAGGTCTCGGGCTGCCACGCGAACAGCCCGCGCGTGTTCGCGACCGCGAACGTCCCGGACGCGGCGCTCAGCGCGCCCGCGGAGTTCAGCCCCCGCGCCGCCGCGGCCTCCATCACCGGCCCCACGGCGGCCGCGCGCTCCTCCGGTGTCGAGGCCGCGGTGGCGGGCACGAACGCCTCGAGCGGCGCGCACGCGGCGGGCGGCGCGAGGTCGGGGCGCCCGGGGTCCTCGGGCGCCAGCCGCGCCATCGCGAGCGCGCGGTCCGCAGCCTGCGCGAGCCCGCTCGAGTCGAGCCGCTCGGTGGTGGCGAGCCCCACGCGCCTGCCGACGATGGCGCGCAGCGTCAGCACCTGGCGCAAGGACGTGACGTTCTGGTGGATTTCGTTGTTCGCGAAGCGCGTCAGGCTCTCGCGCCGCGCCTCGAGGACGGCCTCGGTGGCGTCGGCCCCGGACATGCCGAGCGCTTCGCGCAGGATCAGCCGCGCCTCGTCCTGCCCGATGGGGGGAGCCGCTTCGGCCGCGGCCGCCACGGTCTCCTCGTTCACGGCGCGGTCCCCACGCCGACCTGCACGTCGCGGAATCGCGCGGAGGAGGCGCCCTGCGCGGTGCGCATGGTCTGGGCCGGCTGGCCCTTGCCGCAGTTCGGCGTGCCCCAGATCTCCCAGTCCGAGAGGTCGCACACCGCGTCGCACTTCCCCCAGAACTCGGGCGTGATGCCGGTGTAGGTGCAGTTCTTCAAGAGCCGCGTCTTCTTCCCGCGCTTGATCTCCCAGCCCACCTCGGTCCCGAACTGGAAGTTGTAGCGCCGGTCGTCGATGGACCACGATCGGTTGGTCGCCATCAGGACGCCGTCGTCGGTGTCGGCGATCAGGTCCGCGAGCTTCCAGCTCCCGGGCTCCAGATTGATGTTGGTCATGCGGATGAGCGGGAGGTTGGCCCACGACTCCGCACGCATCGTGCCGTTGGGCGAGAGGCCGAGCTGCGAGGCGGTCTCGCGCGAGTTGAGGTAGCCGACGAAGCGTCCGTCGCGGACCAGGTCGGCCCGCTGCGCGGGCACGCCCTCGTCGTCGAACCCGAAGGTGCCGAGCCCGCGCGGCGCCGTGGCATCGGCCACGATGCTCACGACCTCGGAGCCGTAGCGCAGGTTCCCGAGCAGGTCGGGGGTGAGGAACGACGTGCCGGCGAAGTTGGCCTCGTGGCCGAGCGCGCGGTCCAGCTCCGCCGGGTGCCCGCACGACTCGTGGAGCTGGAGGCTCATCTGCGAGCCGTCGAGGATGACGGTGGTGACGCCGGCCGGGCAGGCCGGCGCGGCGAGCAGCGCGGCCGCGGTGGCCGCGGTCTCGGCGGCGTGCCCGGGCAGGTCGAGCCGCTCGACCAGCTCCCAGCCCGCGGCTTCGTACTGGCCGCCGA
>ERZ1292640.203-Hain-H43-02um-R1-203-length-47622-cov-7_pt2 | contig 10868 bp, 10 predicted proteins | sample MGYA00564404_ERZ1292640 | MGnify/ENA primary metagenome ERZ1292640 (study PRJEB36523, sample SAMEA6512636) | groundwater metagenome | collected 2019-01-08 | study: AquaDiva: Metagenomics assemblies of 32 groundwater samples | reverse complement strand
AACCGCCGTCCCCGTACCCGTCACCGTCGCTATCGGCGTACCAGACGCTCGCGTCCACGGCGTCGTTCTCATCGGTCGTTCCGTCGCAATCGTCGTCCATGCTGTTGCAGGACTCGGACGCGTCGGGGTTGACCTCGGAGAGCGTGTCGTCGCAGTCGGTCGCGTCGCTGACGTAGCCAGCCGGGACCTCGCAAGAGGTCCACGTCGTGCTCGTGTCGCCGTACCCGTCACTGTCGCTGTCGGCGTACCAAACGATCACATCGGCGGCGGAGTCTTCGTCCGTTTCGCCATCGCAGTTGTCGTCCTCTCCGTTGCACATCTCGGTCGCGCCGGGATTGACCGTCATGACGCCATCGTCACAGTCGGTCGCATCCGAGACGTAGCCGATCGGCTGATCACACGCGACTTCTGTCGTCGCGTAATCGCCGTACCCGTCACTGTCGCTGTCCGCGTACCAGATCAAGGCATCGACCGCATCCGACTCGTCGGTCAAGCCGTCGCAGTCGTTATCCACCGCGTCGCACACTTCCGTGGCGCCGAGGTAGGTTGCCGCGTTACCGTCATCGCAGTCGTCCGTGTTCTCGGAGTATCCCTCCGGGAGCTCGCAAGCTTCGATGGCGCTCGCCACGTCACCCTGTCCGTCGCCGTCGCTGTCAGCGTAGAACGTGGTGGTCACGCTCTCGTCAACGGCGCCGTCGCAGTCGTTGTCCGTGCTGTCGCAGACCTCGGTCGCATCCGGACTCACATCGGAACGCGTATCATCGCAGTCGGTATTGTCGCTGACGTAGCCGTTCAGCTCGGTGTCGGGCATCCAGTCGCACTCGGCGATGACTTCGGTCGCAGTGTCACCGCGCCCGTCGCCATCGTTGTCCTGAAACCATGCGACACCTTCATCCGCGTCGCCGTCGCAGTTGTTGTCAACGCCATCGCAGGACTCGGTCGCGCCCGGGTTGACGCTCGCGTCCGAGTCGTCGCAATCGTTTCCGCCGAACTCGTTCGCGTCGTAGCCGTCGCCATCGGCATCGGTGATCGGCGGCTCTCCCGTGTCGCCCGTCTCGCCGGTCTCCCCGGTTTCGCCGGTTTCGCCAGTCTCCCCGGTTTCGCCGGTGTCCGAGTCGGAATCGGTGTCCGAATCGGAATCGGTGTCCGAGTCGGTGTCAGTATCGGCATCCGCCGGGACGACGGTGTCGTTCTCCGCCGGATACGGATCCGGCATCAATTCGGAACAGCCCTGAAGAACCAGGGCGATCAAGATGGAGCGCATGGGCCGCTTCCTCCTTTTGGTTTGGTGTTCTCTGTCTGCCGACGCTCGTATCCCGCTCAGGCCGGAATAACGAGCTTGTAAAAGGGCGAAAACACGAATGCGCTTTCGTCCTGGCCACCCTCCGACGCCAAGAAAAAAGCCTCAATTTGCTAGTAATCTGCCAAATTTGAGACCTGTCTTTTTATCATATTTTGCAAAAATCGTCAAGCTCCTCCGGATGGGGTCAGGTCGAGTATTGTGCATTCTGCTATACTATTTGCATATGTCACGACCATTACGCATTGAATACCCCGGTGCTTTCTACCACATTACTTCTCGTGGCAACGCACGTAAAAAAATTTTCCGCACTGATAAAGATCGGAATCAATTCCTTTTTCTATTGGCCAAAATCCTTAAAAGACATAACTGGCGATGTCACACTTTCTGCCTCATGGACAATCACTACCATTTAGTGATCGAGACGATTGACCCCACATTATCCAAGGGTATGCAGAATCTGAACGGGCATTACACCCAATGGTTTAATACCGAGCATAATTCTGTCGGTCACATTTTTCAGGGTCGTTTTAAGGCATTCCTTATTGAGGAACATAGTTATCTCCTAAATGTGGCACGGTATGTGGTTCTGAATCCTGTTCGAGCAAAAATAGTGAACAGCCCTCAAAAATATCCTTGGAGCAGTTATCGAGCCTTGGCCAATCTAGACAAGTCACCAGATTGGCTAACGACAATCAATATTCTTGAGCAGTTTTCCAAGAAAAAAATATGTGCCAGTCACGAATATCAAAAATTCATCAATGATGGGCTCGCATTCCCTTCACCGTTGGATGATGCGAGAAAAGGAGGAATTCTTGGATCTCAACAATTTATTGATGAAATGAGAAACATGATCGATGAGAAAATAACAAAAAATGAAATGGACGTCATTACTCCGCAACGAATGGTTGGTAGACCAACGCTCAAACAGTTATTTGATAAAACAAAAGACGTAAGTGAACGCAATTCCGCCATCGCTATTGCTCTCAATCGTCTCCTTTACTCAAGTGTAGAGATCGGTAATTTTTTAAAGCTTCACTCCTCAACAATCCGTAGGATTGCTGCACAATACTCGACCTGACCCCATCCGGAAAAAGAAGCGACGCCCAGGGAGTTAACCTTGGGCGCCGGTGTTCTCGATTGTGGTGCCTCAACCGTAGCGAGGCACCGATGTTGTGGATCTAGTAGACCCACCCGTCACAGCCACCGGAAATGGTGGCGCTGGCCGAAGCGGTCCAGGCCACGGGATCGGCCTCGACCCAGGCCTCCCACGCGACGGGGCTCGCGGTCATGGCGACGCCCGAGTAGGTCCAGGAGCCGACAGCGATGCAACGCACCCCGACCGACCAACCATTCTCGAACGCGTACGTCGAGGCGTCCGCGTAGGCGTTGACGATCAGCCCACCAGCGTACTCCGTACACTGGGTGGTCGATCCGCTCCAGGACGACGGCCTGGAGTACGAGACATTGGCGCACGCGAGCGCCGCACTCGTCCCCTCATCGGTGCTACCGTCGCAGTCGTCGTCGATGCCGTTGCTGGTCTCGGTCGCGCCCGGGTTGACGCTCGCATCCGAGTCGTCACAGTCGGTATCGTCACCGACGTAGCCGGCGGGCTCTTCACAGCTCGTTGCCGAGCTGGTCGAGTCTCCGTACCCGTCGCCATCGTCGTCCTCGTACCAGACGATCGCGTCCTCGGCGGAGTCTTCGTCCACCGTGCCGTTGCAGTCGTTGTCCACGCTGTCGCAGATCTCGACCGCTCCGGGGTTCACGCTCGCATCCGAGTCGTCGCAGTCGGTATCGTCACCGACGTAGCCGGCGGGCTCTTCACAGCTCGTTGCCAAACTAATCGAGTCTCCGTACCCGTCACCATCGTCGTCCTCGTACCAGACGATCGCGTCCTCGGCGGAGTCTTCGTCCACCGTGCCGTTGCAGTCGTTGTCCACGCTGTCGCAGATCTCGACCGCTCCGGGGTTCACGCTCGCATCCGAGTCGTCGCAATCGGTGCTGACGCCGTACCCGTCGCCGTCCGCGTCGGTCTCGGTCACCAGGTCCGCGCCGTCGCAGTCCTGGTCGATCCCGTCGTTGGCCACCTCGACCGCACCCGGGTTGACCGCGGCGTCGCTGTCGTCGCAGTCGATGGCATCGGTGTACCCGTCGCCATCGGCATCAACAGGGCCGGTGCCCGTGTCGATGACGCCCGTGTCGACGACGCCGGTGTCGATCACGCCGGTGTCCGTGTCCGTGTCGCTGTCCGTGTCGCTGTCCGTGTCGCTGTCGCCGGTGTCGACGATGCCGGTGTCGACCGAACCGGTGTCCTCGGTGTCACCCGAGTCGCCGGTCTCACCGGTCTCATCGGTGTCGCCGGTGTCCACGGTGTCACCGGTCTCATCGGTGTCGCCGGTGTCGGCGATGCCGGTGTCGGTGTCCGAATCCGAGTCGGTGTCGGTATCGGTGTCGGCATCGGCGTCGCCAGCGTACGGCGCCGGCATGCCGAGGTTGCTCAGGGAACAACCGCCCATGGTGGAAACGAGGCCCACGAGGGCCGGGAGGAAAAGGTTGCGCATGGCAACCTCCTTTTTGGTGTTTGGTGAATGTTGAAACGTATGCTTCTCCAGCAAACGTTTGAAGGCTTTTTTGAATTTTTTGTGCTTCTCCAGCACTCACCCGTTTCCGATCCTTTTGGGTTTGAACCAGGACGGGCGGGTATCCGGTTGTAATTAAGTATAAGTAATAACCTAATTACTAGCCGAGTACCCGCCGATCCTGATCTGGTTTTAATGACCAATGTTCAATTTTTGGCACAAATTAGGCCACAAGCGAACGTCGTACTATACACAAAAAAAATAATTCTGTCAAGAGCGGTGAGTCCTAAAATAGCTAGATTGAGCGAAAAAAGCGTTGCGCCGCAAGGTGTTCCTTGCGGCGCGAGACGCGGTTGCAGTGGCCATTGGAGCTATGGCCGATTTTTTGTTCTAGAGGTTGTACCCTCCGAACCTCCATCCGGCACCGACCTGCACGCGGAAGTCGTGCTCGAGGCCCTGCGCGTACGCCGGGACCTCGCTCTTGGTAGCGCCCTTGAAGCCGATGTTCGCGTAGTCCGCGAGCAAGAGATCAAAGAGCAAACCGCCGTTCCGCTTCGGCATCATGTCAACCGAGGCCTTTGCCCCGATCAACGCGCCCGAGTACTCCCACTCGGACTGGCCGTCCGGCTCGCGGATCCCCACCATCAGCTGTTGCCAGCCGATGACGACGCCCGTGCGGAGCCACCTGGTCGGCCGTCCGTAGACCTCGCCGGTGAGGCCGACGGCCACGGAGCCCTGATCCCACAAGCCACCGAAGACCGAGCCTCCGGCGCCGAAGAGTTTTCCGTCGATCCCGCCACCGACGTTGAGGGTCAGACCCCCGACACCTTTGGCGGATCCGTACCCGACCGACGGACCTCCGATCGGACGCGAGTCCTCACGGAAGGCGGACCAGAGGCCCGCAACGTCGGCCCTGACCACGCCGAGATCGGTCTCCATCTTCGCCCCGAGCAGGTCGAGCTCGGAACGATTGGCCTTCGCTTCGAACCTGGACTCAAACGAGTCCTTCGCCTGCTTGAGCAGGTCGACGTCCCCGCGGATCGCCATGAACTCATCGGTCAGGTTGATCCGCTCGATCTCGAGCCTCGCCAGCTCCACCGTGTGCCGCGCCACGATCCCATTGCTGGAATCGAGCTCGGCCTTGAGCCCGGCGTCGGCACGCCGCAACTCACCGAACATGCGACCCTCGATCATTGCCTGGTAGTCGGCGCGGGTTCCGCCGACGCACCAGCCCCAGGTCTTGGACCAGTACTCGCCGGCGGGACAGGACACCCCGACGGTGAGGTTGGCGACCGGCTCAAGGCCGTTCAGCGCGCCGAAGGTCGTCACCGACCCGTCGGTCCGCTTGACCGAGGCCACGAGAACGCCCTGCGGCCAATCGGCGAACGGCAGGATGTTGCCGTTCTTTCCGCGGGGTGCGTGCTTCCACGCGTTCTTGAGCTCGATCGCCTCCGACGCGGTCGGCACAGGCGGAGGCGCCGGCTGGGCGGTGGCCGATGGCGGAGGCGGAGGCGCCGGCTGGGCGGTGGCCGGTGGCGGAGGCGGAGGCAGCGGAGCGTTCTGGGCGAACGCTCCGGTGATGCCCGTGAGGGCAAGGAAAAGGGAAAGAGGCATGGGTACTCCCTGGTTGGTTGTGCGGTCGTCGTTGCCGACGCCGCGTTTTTGATTTTTGCCGTGCGGAATGCACGCCCGTTTCCGATCCTTTAGGGTTTGAACCAGGACGGGCGGGCATCGAACTCGTTTATACGAGGCCCATGTCCGCCAATCCTGATCCATTTCTCTTCGTTGTAAATGAGCCCATGTGGTCCGACATCCTTCAGCCACGAGGAGGAGACGTGACGAGGGACATCGAACCGCACAAGATCACTTCTTTTCAAGGAGGCAAGCACCTAAAATGGACTCATGAAAATATCACAATTACGTAGAAATGTCAATACACGGCACGCCACAATTCGTACAGCCACAAAAAAAACAAAGAAAATGCCCCTTTTATCAGCCCTTGGGTCACTTGTCATGATGAGGAGGAGGCATCATGACCGTGCGTCCAAAGGCCGATAAAAGGGGCAGTGTGGCAGGACTTTAGCAGGGGGTAGAATGGGGTGTCAAGGAGATTTTGGAAATCTATTACTCATGCAAAAGTTGATGCCTCCTGCGAATACGATCAGCTTTCAAAAACACATACCCGATTCCAGCAAGTCCTCCCAAAAAAAATCCAGTAAAGGCATTGACGGGGATATTCGGTCGCATAGGCCAACGCGAGTTAAGCGGATCATCCACTTGCTGAATGCTGATACTTCCACCTGAAGTGAACGTCCAACCTTCTGACACGAGCACAGCCGTAACAGCTCGCGCGATGAGCTCGGCTTGCTCCACATCAGTGTGATAAACATTAATTTCCAAAAGCCCAGTACCGCGCGCCACAGTCGCGTCAACAGTTCTCCCCCATTTCTTGCGCAGTCTATGTTCATTGTCCCCAAAATATTCTTGATCTATGTTTGAGGAGGCAGAAATTACTTTGCCATAAAACGTCGTGGTGTAGATGATATTAGCAAGATCATCGGCAACACGCTCTGCGGCGCGCGAGGCGGTGTAAGCATCAACCGCGCCGATCTGCTGGAGGATCAAAAGACGCGTGGTTGAGCTGTACTCAAGTGGCCGTAAAAAGGACAGAACAACGCCAAGAAATAATCCAAGCGCCGCAAAAAGCACAATCGAGTGCCAAAAATTTGCAAGAGTTGTTGAGTAGCGACTCATAATGTTCCCAATTCTACCTCAAGTGTCAGTTGTTCGCCATTGCGGTCAACCAAAATGGAGACCCGTTTGCCTGGTTCATAGTTCGCCAATATTTCAGCAAACGACGTCTGCCGTGTGAGTGTCTGATCCTGAACGCGTAAAATAATATCTGATGTTCGCAAACCTCCTATTGACGCAGGGCCAGAAAATGAGACGCTCGTCACAAGTGCACCACGGGTGAATCCTCGGTTCGCCGTGTCTGGCAAATGGACAAAAGAAAGGTCAATCAGTTGAGCTCCGAATGAAGCTCGCGTATAAACACCTGATCGAACCGCAGTCGTCATGGCGTTTTTAATAAAGGAGAGTGGTGTATCACCGACTGCCACAAGTTCTCCACTCAAATTCACCACAGGCGCGCCATCAAGCGACAGCTCATCGTTAAATGTCAAAAATCCAGAAAATGTTTCTGCCGAACCTGCCACGCCAGGCAAACTCCACGCTGAAGGATCCGCGATTGTGGTTGCGAAAAGAGTATCAATACCACGTGCAACAAAAACTTCTTGTCCGCTCATCAACGTTTCGGAATCTGCAAACGCGATGACTGGCAATCCATTCGCCTCGAGCTTAATCAGCACACTATCTGTAAGCGCGTCGCGTACAGTATTCGTCATCGCATACTCCACGCCTCCGACAAAGGCTCTTGTCCCGATGGCAGAAGCGGTCGAGAGTACCCACCCATCGGATGTGACCACAACGCCAGCGCCGATCTCGCTACCGGGCAAAAGTGTTGCGGAACTCCCACTGTTATAAAACAACACGAGACTCGCGAACAACTCATCATGAGCAATCTGCAGTGCCTCCTCGTAGCTACCGGGTGTTGGCCGTGGCTTTTCTTCAGAAAGCTGTTGCTTCCACCATGTCGCTTGCTCAAGGCTATCTACGTAACGCTCAAGATAGCTCTGCGTCAGCACGGTTGCGACCGTGCCGGAAAACAGACCCATGATGAGAGCCAGAACCATGGTGATAAAAACTGGTTTGATCGTCATAATTACGTCCATTGAGCACTCAAGATTACAAGGAGAAGCATCCCAAATCCAAGCCCGAGATAGCGTCGCAGTAGCAACCGTGAGAGTTTGGCCTGAACTTGCACGCGCGTCAAGCCTAAGAATAGATAATAGAAGACGGCGAGCACGGCGGCGTTTGTCGTAAATGTTGAAGGGAGGTAGGAAAGCACAATAAAAAACTCAACAAACAGAAGTGTCCCGCCAATCGCGTATCGCCGAATAATTTCTCGCGGTGCTTTGCCCATCCACAAACTCATGGAAACAGAAGCAAACACATACGGCGCGTAAAAGATGAGCAGTGCGGTGATCGGAATAAATGGGACGAACAACAAAAACGCATGGGCGCTGGCGACGAAAAAAAACATCCCAAGCACCTGCAAAACGATCGTCAGATTTTGCAATGCGTGTGGTTGGTAAAATACAGGCAGATGCAAGAAGCCAAACAAATTCTCTGCGTAGAAATAAAGAAAAAATGCCGTAATAATTCCAAGCGCCACGCGTAACACGTCAGCATCAAGAAACAGAAAAACAAGGCTCGCAGAAAACAACAGCATAAGTGGCGTACCAATCAGAATCCATGACTCGATGTTGCGCACCTTGATATTTACAAGACGCGCAAACAAAATCGAACAAAGGATAAATACGACTGGCAAAAGCCAGACGCTCGTAAGCGGAAAGCGTGAAGCGAGCACAAAACCCACAAGCGCGATCGCGCCGATAACAAACGGCGTAAGACGATGAATGAGGATCATTCAGTTTTGATAAGTGTTTTGAGATCGAGTGTCATGGTGCCGTCGAGGGTTACACTTCCCTCTTGCAGAGTGACATTCTGCACGCTCACATAAGCATCGAGGAAGTCATTCAGTTGCGAAACAAGTTTATCAAGTGGCCATTGAACGGCAAACTGCAACCACGCTGGCACGAAGAGCTGGCCGACCTGTACACGCGTAACATCAAATGCAAGGCCTCCGTCTTTTGCTGTTGGCGCGACACGCAACAAGAGCGCTGAATTTTGCTCATTGCCAGTAAATGTCAAGTAGAGCTCCACTTCCCCGCTCTGCAAAATTACCACCTGCGCGGAGTCTTGAACAAAAACCTCTTGCGCCCCCTGCGCGATAGCAGAGCGCAAAGATGTCGTGAGCGTTCCTTCGGAAAAAACAAGTGTGGCGTCGGCATCCGTAAACGTGCCTGCGCTCAATTTTGATTGAAGTGTGGCCACAAGTTGCTTTTCCATTTCCTGCTCAACAGCGGTTCCAGATTCGACTGTCCGCTCTGGTGTTGGCAACGCATAAGCCATTGCCGTAAAAACCGGTACACGCACCAAGCCAGTTTTGGCAACAAGATACAATATCCCAAAACCTATGAGAGCAAGAATAACGCATGAGACAAAAAATTTGCGGATCATAACTACTCAATCCACGAATACTGCGAAACTAAATCCTCCCACCGACTACTGGCCGAAGTGACGCCGGCTATATCCTCCGCTTCGTATGCCGATGCCAACTGCGACAATGTGATAACCAGTTCTAAATGAATCTCTTTGTAATTTGATGGCACAATGAGCTCAAGCAACTGCCTCTGTGTTTGTTGGAGAAGGACGATGCGAGCTGTGTCATCTGCAGAGATTGCGAGATCCACGCGAAGATCCTTGAGAATGGCGTGCGCGTTAGACTGATATTCCACCGCATCCACGCGACCGTTGCCATTGTTGAGAGTCGCCTCAAACCGATCACGGAACGAGAAAAAGATCATCGCCACAAGCGCGAGGGTCATTGCAATTACGAGAAGCGGAAATAATGTGCGATGGTGCGTCATATATCAAGTATCACGAGATCCATTTCCAAAAATATCACTCATTAACACGCTTACGAGTGTCGCGGCCGGTATGGCCAAAGCCGCTCCAGCAATGCCAGCCACTTTAAATCCAACCAGCAAGGCGACGATACTGATGATCGGGTTCAGGCCCGTGACTTTCTGCATAATCTTTGGCACCAGCAAATTATTTTCAAGCTGTTGAATAACAACATAAAGAAGTAGCACCATGACGCCTTTCACCGGCGACTCCACAAACGCGAGCACGACAGCGGGAATTGCCGCGATATTCGGTCCAGCGTACGGAATGATCTCTAACACGCCGGCAAAGAGGCCGAGCACGAGGGCATACTCAACATCAAGCGCGAGCAAACCAAGATAAGTAGCGCTCCCGACAATGAGCATCAGGAGCAGTTGTCCGCGCAACCACAAGCCAATCTTTTTTTGCATGCGTGTAAAAAGTTGGGTGAGGTACGGCTGATACTCATCAGGCGCCACGCGATGAAAAAGTCGGCGCCAAGCGTTTTCCTCGACCACCATGTAAAACGCAAGTACCAACACAATGACAAACGAAATGGCGCCACCGACTAGTCCAGTGATCGTGCTGAAGAGGCCAGAGACGATACTGCCAAAACTCCCGCGCAACTCTTCGATACTACGCACGATATCTTTCTTAAACCCATACTGTTCGCTAAACGCGTAAAGACGAGAGAGAGTGTCACTGACGCCGACAAAAATAGATGAAAAATTTGTGAGCAAATTTTGTATCTGCTCAACGAGTGGTGGAATAACGAGGATGAGCGAGATGGTAAGCACCGCAAACAGAACGATGTAGACCACAAGCACGCTGAAGCCACGAGGGATTTTGTAACGATGCATTAAGTCCGCGAACGGCTCAACAAGAGCCGCGAGCATCAACGCCACAAAGAGCATCACAACGATCTCTTTCACGTACCAAAGAAAAAACAACACGGCCACGATGGCGAAGACGCGGAAGATGGTACCAGTTGAGATGTGGACAACAAGATCCTTATCACTACGCGACATAGGACAAAGAAATGATACCACATTTGACAATTTGGCGCATTTATGATAAATTCGGCCGTCCGAAACGTGCGGTTTTGATTCCAAATTAAACCGCAACGGGCGTGACGCACAAAAACCTAAAAAAAAAGGAGAGACACATGGACCGTGGAACGATCGGGGTCATCCTCGGCGCTGGCGGACTTCTCGCCAGCATATTCAACTCCTACCTCGACTACCAGTCGGGGCAGGGCCATCTGCAAGAGGATATCGTCGCCACCAACACCGCGCTCGCGATTGAGAGAGCGCGAGGCGACGATCTGGCGGCGGGCATCGCGACCGTCACGGAGAAGG
>ERZ1292640.4303-Hain-H43-02um-R1-4303-length-10872-cov-5_pt1 | contig 10872 bp, 11 predicted proteins | sample MGYA00564404_ERZ1292640 | MGnify/ENA primary metagenome ERZ1292640 (study PRJEB36523, sample SAMEA6512636) | groundwater metagenome | collected 2019-01-08 | study: AquaDiva: Metagenomics assemblies of 32 groundwater samples | reverse complement strand
AGGCCCTCTGGATTCCACGCCCGGTGACCCCAAGAATCTCACAGTTTCCCACGCCCCGGAGCCCAACATGTCCCTTGTGCACAAAGTGCGGTCCGCGTGGGAGGATCGCTTTCAGCGTCCGACCGTCGAGCAGATCCTCGCGGAGATTCCCAAACCCGCGTCGTCGCTCGCTTCTGGAATTCGGGATGCCTTTGTCAAAGATGGCGCGATGGTCGAGCGGCTGACCTGGCACGGCGTGCCGTGGCGATGGGCCTTTGATTATTCGACCCCAGGGGGCGAGCCCGCCGCCTACCTCATCCCCAGCCCGCAGCGGCTCATGGTCGCCATTCCCGTTCCGGTGGATCTGCTGGCCGCCCTGTCTCCCAAGAAAATGGCCAAGCCGATCCGGGATGTCGTCATGCTCGCCCCTGTTGTCGGGACCTCACGCTGGGCCCAGTGGGACCTGACCGCCCGCCAGCAGATCGACGACCTCACCGCCTTCGTCACGCTGATCCGCAACGCGGCCGTCGCGGCGGCCTGACCACCCGCGCCAAAGCGATTCGCGATCGGACGTTGATTCTTCCTCACCAACGGTTGCAGGTATTCAACGCCGATGGCCGATCCCTACCTTTCGTGCGAGGTTGTCCAAGGCCTGGAGGAGTTCCAAGAATGATCGGTTCCGCTCAACGTCGGGCGTTTCTTGCGCTCGCCCTCAGCTCGGTCACGATTATTGGGTCGACCTTGGTTGGGGGGCTCGCCCTCACCCCGGGGATCGCACTGGGTCAGCCGCTCAACGACGAGGTTGAACGACTGATGTCCAAGGCCAAGCTCAGCCCGGACCAGGTCGGCATCAGCATCGTGGAACTCGGCAAGTCGGTCGGTGCCGAGGTCGTGCTGGCCGACATCGAGTCCTCACGTCCGCGAATTCCAGCCTCAAACCAGAAGCTCCTCACCGCCGGGGCGGCTCTCTTGATCCTGGGCAAGGATTACACCTACCGCACCGAATTCCAGATGGTCGGCGACACGCTGGTGATCAAGGGCAGCGGCGATCCGTCGCTGGGCGACCCCGAGATGCTCAACAAGTCCTCCAGCAAGCTGACCCTGCCCGATCTCCTGGCCGCCATCACCGGGGCGATCAAACAGGCCGGGGTCACCAAGGTCACCGAGATCGTCGTCGACGACCGAATCTTCGACCGCACCTTCGTCCATTCCACCTGGAAGGCCAAGCACCTCACCGAGTGGTACGGTGCCCAGGTCGCTGGCCTCAATTTCCACGCCAACGTCCTCTCGGTCTTCCCCTCGCCTGTGAACAAGCGCGGTGCGGACCCAACCTACAAGGTCGAGCCCGAGACCGATTTCATCGAGATCGAGAACAGCGCCAAGAGCCTGCCGGGCGAGCCCAACGCCGTCGACATCGAACGCCTGGGCGAGGCCGACAAGTACCGGCTCAAAGGTTCGGTCGGCCAGTCGGCCCAGGGCCCCATCGAAGTGCCCATGCACAACAACCCACTCGTCTTCGGGCGCGTCATTGCCGAGCAGCTCGCTAAGCAGGGCGTGAGCGTCGGCAGCGGCGAAAAAGCCGGCATCAAGGCCGTGCGGGCCGTGAACCTTGATGAGATGTTCGAGAACCCGCGCGTGGTCGCGGTTGTGACCACCCCCCTGGTCGACGTCGTGAAGCGGTGCAACACCGTGTCCATGAACCTCTACGCCGAGTGCATGTTCAAGCTGATCGGGTTTGAGGCCGCCGGCCGCCGCCAGAGCGGCTCGTGGGACAACGGTGCGTTCGCGCTTCGCCGGCAGATCTCCGATCGCCTGGGACCCGAGGCCGCGGCAGGCACCGTGATCTCCGACGGCTCGGGACTTTCGGTCAATAACAAGGTCTCTCCCCGCACGATGCCCCGTTGGCTCGCGCTCATGGCGGGCGACGCCCAGGCCTCCGATCCCTTCCTCAAGTCCCTGGCCACTCCCGCCGAGGGCGGCCTGCGCAAACGCATGGGCAAGACCCAGCTCAAGAACTCACTCCAGGCCAAGACCGGGCACATCGACGGCGTCTCGTGCCTCTCCGGCTACATCACCCACGAGTCGTCAGGCACCCGCGTCGCGTTCAGTTTCCTGACCAACGACCTGAACAAGGGCGACAAGCTCGGCGCATCCATGGAGATGCAGATCGAGATGGTCAGAGTTCTCGACGCGTGGCTCACCAAGCGATGCAAGGAAGGCAAGCAGGCCGCCGCCGGCGGGTGAGTGGAGCGATCTGGCCCTTTGCTCAGTGCTTCTCTTCTGCGGCCGCGACCGCCTCGGGCTTGGAAAGGGCTCTCAGCAGCTCGCTCTGCCACGGGTGCTCGCCCATCCATTCAACCTTGCCCGTTGAGATGTCGCACACCGCTCCAACGACGCGCACGTGCCCCTTGGCGATCATCTCGCGGCACTCGTCGCTGGTTCGCATGAGATCGAAGATCGTCTGCCAGACGTTCTCCTTCACCGACGCCGCCGCAAGCTCCGTCCCGTCGAGCCCCGGATTCGCACGCCTGGTCCGCTCGACAGCTGGCATGATCGATTGGATGATGTCCGCGACCTTGCCGCCGACCTTGGCCCCGCTCGCCGCGGCCCCAACCGCCCCGCACTTGGTGTGACCCATCACCACCAGCAAGGGCGTCTTGAGATGCTCGAGGCCATACTCAACCGTGCCCGTCTCGCTCGTGCCCGCGATGTTCCCCGCGACGCGGATCGTGAAGACCTCCCCCACGCCGCGATCAAAGACTCGCTCGACAGGAAGCCTCGAGTCCGCGCACGTGATCACGGTGACAAAGGGCTTCTGCCCCAGGTCCGAGAGCCTCTGGCGCCGCGATGGCTCGATGTTGGGGTTGGTGACGTCGCCCGACACCCAGCGGGCGTTGCCCTCCTGCAGGAGCTTCAACGCCTGTTCGGCCGTGAGCGTGTCGTCGGCGCTCTCGGATCTGGCCGCAGGTCTCGCCGCTTTCACCGGCGCCTTGGGCGCTTCGGGCATCTGGGCGTGGTCCTTGTCGTCCACCGGCTTGGCCGGCAGCGCCGCGGGCTTGGCCTTCGCCTTGGAGGCCTCGCTCTTGGCCGGCGCGGCGTGCGTCGTCGTCGGCGCACCGTGAGCCGGGGGCTCGTGCGACTGCACGGGCGCGACGCCGACAACCAGGAAGAACGATGTGGTGGCGACCCCACCCGCGAGCGCCGCGATCAGACTTGCACGCATGTTCATATAGATACTCCAGGGTGTCGGCGCACAGGCCCGCCGGCCCAAGGACTATCGGGCGATTCCCCATGCGCGTTCACCGCGCACAAGCCACGTTCGGGTGCGCCGAAATTGCGCGAACCCGCCCCCACGGGCATCGCTCGACTGGCACGCCGTTTGTGATGGAATGGCAAGGGCCGTCGGAGACGCCCCGCACTGTCAGGAGGACCATGGACTACGGACTCAGCATCTCGGCCTCGGGCGCGCTCACAGCGATGTACCGCATGGACGTTCTGGCCAATAACCTGGCCAACATGTCCACCGCCGGTTTCAAGCCCGACGTGCCCGTGCAGAAACAGCGCCTCGTCGCGTCCGAGCAGGACGGCGGCCGGGTGCCCTCCAACACGCTCCTGGAGCGCCTGGGCGGCGGGGTGCACCAGGGCATCACCCGCGTCAGCTTCGAGCAAGGGGCGCTCACCGACTCCACCGGCACTCTCGACCTTGGCATCCAGGGCGAGGGCTTCTTCGTACTGCGGGAGAGGTCCGAGGGCAGTGCCGACGGCCTCCGGCTGACCCGCAACGGTCGCTTCACACTCGACAGCCAATCGCGGATCGTCCACGCCGACTCGGGCATGCCCGTGCTCTCGAGCGTCAACGACGCCATCACCGTCAACCCCACCGTGCCGGTGAGGGTCAACGGCGACGGATCGGTGTGGCAGAACGGCACACGGATCGCCAAAATCCGCCTGGCGAAGGTCCCCGACACTTCGCGCCTGACCAAGGTCGGCCAGAGCATGTTCACCGCCCCCGCCGAGACGCTCTCGTCCAAGCTCGACGCGACGGGCATCGTCAGACAGGGTGCCCTCGAGCAGTCGACCGTCGACCCGCTCTCGGCCACGATGCAGATCACCTCGGCCGCCCGGGAGTTTGAGAGCAACATCACGATGATGCAACAGGGAAACAGAATGCTCGACCGGGCGATCAACGGGCTGGGCAGGGTGGCGTGATTCTGGCGGATCTTGGGCTCATTTCGGCTAAGGAAACCTCATGGCAATTCTTGCTCTCCAGTCGGCGGCCTCGGGACTCTCGGCCCTCAACACGGCCCTGGACGTCACGTCCAACAACCTGGCCAACGTCAACACCACCGGCTTCAAATCCAGCCGCGTCAACTTCCAGGACCTGCTCTACGTCGAGCGCGCCCAGCCCGGCGTCGAGAACGCCAACGGCGACCAGCGCCCCATCGGCCTCTACGTCGGCCTGGGTGTCAAAGTCTCTGGAACCCAGATGAACTTCTCCCAGGGCTCCCCCATCACCGGCAACAACATGGACCTCATGATCAAGGGCGACGGCTTCTTCCGCGTCAAGGTCGAGGATTCGCTGGGCAAATACGCCTATACCCGGGCCGGGAGCTTCGTGCGCAACTCAACCGGTGAGCTCGTGCTCGCCAGCAGCGAGGGCCGCCGCCTGGAGCCCAGCATCCCCCTCCCCGTCGACGCCATCAGCGTCCAGGTCACCTCCGACGGCAAGGTGCTCTACACCACAGCCGGCGACCCCTCGCCCCAGGAGGCCGGACAGATCAAGCTCGTCACCTTCGTCAACCCCGCCGGGCTTAAACAAATCGGCGAGTCGCTCTACGCCGAGTCCGCGGCCTCAGGAAGCCCCGCCGAGGGCGATCCCGGGACCGACATGCGAGGCAGCCTCCTGCAGGGCTACACCGAGTCCTCCAACGTCGATCCGACCCGCGAGCTGGTGGACCTTATCCGGACCCAGCGGGCCTTCGAGATGAACAGCCAGACCATCAAGGCCGCCGACGAGACCCTCAGAACCGTCGCGCAGCTCGTGCGCTAACGCCGGGTCGGTGAATAAGAGGGTGGGGCACCTCTGAGCCACGCGTCGGCACGCGGTTTGCGATGTCTGCCTGTGACGTCAGCTTTGGGGGCCGGAGGCCCCGGGCGGACCAGCGGCGGGCGGAGTCCCGCCACGGAGGATCGGATGCGGACGAATCATGAATCCACGATCGGACGCCGGGTGGCATTTCTTGCGCTCGCGGTCGTGATGAGCGTGGTGTCCCTGGCACGCGGGCAGGACTCGGTGGAACTGAAGTCCAGCGCTCGCGTGGACGGCAAATCCGCCGTCCTGCTGCGGGATGTCGCCGACCTCAAGGGAGACGCCGCCAAGGCGGTGGGGAATGTGGTCGTCCTCGAGAAGCTGCCGGCGCCAGAAGGGGACGCGGCGACGACCTGGCCGACCGTCGATATCGCGGCCGTACGCCGGGCGCTGCAGGCCAGGGGCGGCGTGAACTGGGGGCGGCTGACGCTCCGCGGTTCGTCGTGCATTCTGAAACGTCCCGTGCCCGAGGTGGCCGCACCTTCGACGCCGGCGAGCGCTGAGCCCGTTGAGGTGGTAAAGGCTCTGACGGGCGCGCCGACGCTGCGCGATCTGATCGCGCCGCGACTCGCGCAAACCTTTCGACTCGACCTCTCCAAGATCCGCCTGACATTCGACGATTCGGCCAAGGAACTGCTCGACACCCCCGTGACGGGGCGGACATCCGAGATCACCCCGCTGGGCATCGCCGAGAGAGTGCCCGTGTCGGTCCGCGTCTACGACCACGACCGCGTGGCGGCCTCAGGGACGCTTCGCGTGGGTGTGCGGGTTCAACGCACCGTCCTCCTGGCGCGGACCCCGATGAAAAAGGGCGATGTGCTCGAACTCGCCAACGTTGCCAGCGAGGAACGCTGGGTCTCGCCCACCGCGGACATCGCCGATGTCTCCATGCTGGGCGGCGTGACGCGCGCCAAACTCGCGACCGGCCAATTGGTGCAGGCGAGCGACGTCGAGCCCGCGGTCGTCGTCAAGAAGGGCGAACTCGTGAGCGTGTCGTGCGTGTCGGAGTCGGTGGTCGTCAAGGCGATCGCACGAGCGACCCAGGACGCCCGATCGGGCGACGTCATCAAGTTCGAGCACACCGACAGCAAGAAGCGGAGTTTCCTCGCCCGGGTGTCGGGCCCCGGACGCGCGGTCTCGATCGCGGCCGGCACCCAGATGCCCGCGGACACCCTGCGTGGCGCGAGCGAAATCCCGAAGGATGAACCAGTGGCCTTGAGCATCGGAGCAACGAAATGAACAACGCGGGAACGATCGTGGCGGCGGGTTTGGCCCTGGCGCTCTGCCAGACGGCGTGGTCGCAGAGCCTCTTGCGCCCCCACGACGAGACGCCGGCTCCGGCCGCGATGGGCCCCAACGGCCTCGCAACTGTGCCGCCCAACGCGAGCCTGCGCGCCGTGAGCATGATGTACATCGATCCGCCCAAGGCCAGGGCGTTCGCCGTCCACGAGCAGATCACCATCCTCATCGACGAAAACTCCCAGCAGCAGAGCAAGGAAAGCCTCGAGACCAAAAAGGACGCCTCGATCGAGGCGTCGCTCAAGAAGTTCCCCGATATTCACGCGCTCCTCGACGGCCAGCTCCGCAACAAGAGCGGAACACCCCTGGGGGCCGTCTCGGCCTCCGACTCAGAGAAGTGGAAAGGCGAAGGCACCTACTCGCGCAACGACCGCTTCACCGCCAAGGTGACCGCCAAGATCATCGACGTGAAGCCCAACGGGCTCCTGGTGCTCGAGGCCCGCAAAACCATCCAGACCAACAGCGAGATCAAAACTATGGTGCTCTCGGGAACCTGTCGGGCGGCCGACATTACGAACTCCAACACGGTCCTCTCCACCCAGCTCGCCGACCTCGCCCTCGTCCAGAACACCGAGGGCGAGCTCAAGGACTCCTCCAGCAAGGGCTGGATCACCGGCGTGCTCGAGGCAGTATTTAACTTCTGAGCTCGGGAAGAGACGGAGAGACCGAGAGACGCAGTGAGTCAATAGCATCCACCGCGTCACCGCGTCACGAACTCGCGGACCGTGTGGCCACAGGCGTCACGGCGGCCGACGTCGTTTGCACCTCGGGCTTCGGAACACTCGGCGCCGCCGTCGGCTCCCCGCACTCCGGGCAGTTGGGCAGCGCGATGCCCGCGAGCTTGAACCCGCAATGCCGGCAGAGGTTCATCGCGGCGAGTCGCGCCTCGCGGGCGAGCCGCTGGGCCCGGAGCATCCACAAAGTGTGCAGCGTGCGGGCACAGGTGATGCCCACGACCCACCCGATAAGCATCGCCGCCACGCGATCGAAGTGGGCCCACATGAGGGCGTACTGGATGCCCAGCCAGACCGCGTAGAGCAGCGGGCTTAGAATCGCCCGCTCAAACTGCACGAGGCCCGCGTCACGCATGAACGACATGCCCTTGTGGGCTGGCTCAACAATCAGGTGCTCGGCCTTGTCGAGCCACTTGTTCTTCCAGGTGCCGTGGTTGGCGATCCAGTGCAGCCCGAAATAGATCGTCACGTCGAAGATGAGGTCGGTGACCCACGTGATCGCCAGGATCCACATCCGGTCCTCGTCGCGAATGCCCCAGTGACGCGTGAAGTTGACCACCAGCATCGTCGGCGGCAGAGCGAGAAGCCCCGCGGCAACAATGTTCACGTTCACGTTGACGATGCGACGGGCGTACGCCCTTGCGAACCACTGCATGGGAAACCCATCCTAGGCGGGAGAAAGAAAGACCGAACGCCGAAAGACCGAACGCGAAGTGCGCGAAGGGGAACGAAGGACGCGGAGAGGAAAGTGGGGCGGTGGGGCGGTGGGGCGGTCGGGGAGCTGGCCTTGGGCTCTTCAGACCATTCCACCCACTTCCTCTCTCCGTCTACCTTCGCTCCCCTTCGCGACTTCGCGTTCGCATTCGCCTTCAAGGTGCGTGCTCAGTGCTCTGTCAGCATGGTCACATCCCGCTTCTCGCGGACGAGAAAGGTCCCGACGATCAGCGTGACCGTCGCGATCGCCATCGGGTACCACAGGCCCGCGAAGCGGTTGCCCGTGGCCAGGACGAGGTACTGCGCCGTGAAGGGGACCATGCCCCCAAAGACGCCGTTGCCGATGTGGTAGGGGAGGCTCATCGACGTGTAGCGGATGCGTGTGGGGAAGAGCTCGACCAGGAACGCGGCGATGGGGCCGTAGACCATGGTGACGAAAATGACCTGGATGAAGATGAGCGCGATGAGGGCGAGGGCGGGGGGGCTGGTGAGGCCGGGGAAGGTGATGGAGTGCTTGATCTCGGTGCTGGGCTTTGTCTTCTCGTCGAAGGGAAGGGTCGCGGTCGTCTTCACGATGTCGACGGTGCCGTCGGCATAAGTGCGGGTCTCGGTGGTGGTGCTTTGGGTTGCCTTGGGCGTCGTGGTCTGGACCGGTTGGCCCACTGTGGAGGTCGTGAGCGTGAAGCGGGAGCTGTCCGAGAGGTCGGTGACCGCCGCCATCGACTTGTAGATCGGGTAGTACGCCAGCACCGCCAAGAGACACCCCGTCATGATGATGCCCTTGCGGCCCAGCCGATCCGAGAGCGCGCCAAAGACGATGAAGAACGGCGTCGCCAGCACGAGTGCGATGCCCACGATGTACTCGGTCTGTATCGCCTCCACGCCCAGGGTGAGCTTGGTGAATTGCATGGCGTAGAACTGCCCCGTGTACCAGACCACACCCTGGCCCGCCGTCGCGCCAAAGAGGGCCAGCAGCACGAGCCGCCGATTGACCGGGTTGACAAAGCTCTCCTTCAGCGGATTCTTGGTCGCCTTGCCCGAGTCCTTCATCCGCTGAAACAACGGCGACTCGTTCATCCGCCTCCGGATGTAGTACGAGAACACAACCAGCACCAGCGAGAGCCAGAACGGAATCCGCCAGCCCCAGGCCGCAAAGTCCTCCTTCGACAGCAGCGTGCGGCACGCAATGATGACCGCCAGCGAAAGAAACAGCCCCAAGGTCGCCGTCGTCTGAATCCAACTCGTCCAATACCCCCGTCGCCCATCCGGACAATGCTCCGCCACATACGTCGCCGCCCCCCCATACTCCCCGCCCAGCGCCAGCCCCTGCAGCAGCCTCAGCAGCACCAACGCAACCGGCGCCGCCCACCCGATAGTCGCAAAGCCCGGCAGAATCCCAATGGCAAACGTCGCCCCGCCCATGATGAGCAGCGTGACCATAAACGTGTACTTGCGGCCAATGAGATCGCCCAAAGCCCCGAAAATGAGAGCCCCAAAGGGCCGCACGACAAACCCGATGGCAAAGGTGGCAAGCGTGGAGAGGAGGGCGGTGGCTCCCGCCGACTCTGGGAAGAACACCGTGGAAAGCGTGGCGGCGAGCGAGCCGAAGATGTAAAAGTCGTACCACTCGATCAGCGTCCCGGCGGAGGCCGCGGCGACGATGGTGTAGAGGGAGCGGGGGGAGGCGACCGGCGGGAGGGGGTGCATTGGGGGGGAGGATACCCGAGGGGACGCCGCAGCGTGCCGGGTGTCTGTGAAGGCAGGACGAGTAACGCGAAGTCGCGGAGGTGAGCGAAGCGGAGGAGGTATGGGTAGTGGTGCCGTTCCCAAGAGTGCTGGGCAGTGAGGGAAATGGCCCCATCGGAGAGGCCACAAATTACGCGGAGCGCGGCAAGACGGCGTTCGCGCGGAGCGTTCACCTTGGGCTTCTTTACTGCGATCGATGACTGCCCGGCTTCTTCGAGTGTCCGCTCCCAACAGTGAAGACTCCATTCGGGCGCCCGCCATTGCCCGAGACGAAGTACGCCACCTTTGTACGCTGACTCAACTTCTGCCTTGCGAGGCACTGTTGCCATTCTTGAATTACCGCTTCCGTGACGCCCAAGAGGCTCGCAACCTGCCGAAGGTTGAGTATCATGGGTTCGCGGCCTCCGGGGGCGTACTTCCAGGTATTGGCGACTTCGGATGACAAACCTGGGAAACAAATCGAGTCAAGTGCTATGCGCTCTCTCAAGCCACGATCCGAAGTCGGCCCGGCTCGCCAGAGACGCTTGTCCCAAAACTGTCTGTATGCAAGCTCTCTCAGCATCGCGGGTCTCCAGAAAGCAGTCTTCGTGCTAAGTCTACCCCTCGCTTGCGGGTGGCAAGGGTCATCCACCTCGGCCAGAGATCATGGCGAGAGATTCACGGCGTTCGACGACCACCGGGCTTCCTCGCCTGTCCACTACGGACCGTGTAAACGCTCGCGGAGCCACCCTTTCGAGCCGCTTTGGGCTTTTCCAACCGCTTTCTTTTCGGCAGCTGCGGCCCGTATTGAGCGATCCAGTCTGTCAATGCGGAAGGGCTTGGTTGGCGTGACGTCGGCTTGCGATCTGGCTTATTGGCATTTGACGTTCTTTGGGCGAAGCGGTTCTGTGCCTTCCTTTCCGCAAGACACTGCTGCCACTCCTGAATCATCGCCTCCTTGACCCCTAGGAAGGCCGCGAGTTGCCGGCGGCTGAGAATCTTGGGCTTATGCCCGCGAGGCGCGTACCTCCACGTATTGTTGATCTCAGGCCACAGGCCCACAACAAAGATGCAGTCGAGCGGGATGCGCTTTCTGACACCAAGCGGAGACGTCTTCCCCACTCGCCAGAAACGCTTATCCCAGAACTCGCCATACCCGGTCTCTCGCATCATCGTGTGTCCTCAGCAAGTGGTATTTGCCACGATTCTACCCAGAACGCGTAGGCCCGGTCTCTGCGTCACTTGCGGCGCGGGAACTATGGTTGGGAGAAAGCGGGCACAAGACGCGGGAAAGGGGGGGGGGGGGGGGGGGGGGGGGGGGGGGGGGGGGGG
>ERZ1292640.4302-Hain-H43-02um-R1-4302-length-10872-cov-7_pt1 | contig 10872 bp, 2 predicted proteins | sample MGYA00564404_ERZ1292640 | MGnify/ENA primary metagenome ERZ1292640 (study PRJEB36523, sample SAMEA6512636) | groundwater metagenome | collected 2019-01-08 | study: AquaDiva: Metagenomics assemblies of 32 groundwater samples | reverse complement strand
GGATGAAGAGGCAAAACTCAATACGCTTATTATAAATTATACCGATAGCGTAGGCACAATCGCCAGCTTTGGTTATCCGCAGTTAAGCGGTTTTAATTACCGTAAAGAAATCTTGCTTAAAAATCCCAGCGGGCGGGAATTATTTAATCATCAAATAAATTTAAAAATCGGGGTAGATAAGAATACCAAGGGCGTTGATGTGCATTGTGATGGAAACTTGCGCCCGGATTTCCTGGATGTGCGTTTTACCGCTGCTGATGGCCTTACCCCTCTACCTTATTATCTTGAAAACCGAATAATCTCTCCTTCCGTCGCTGGTAGTGGCTCTATAGTCTCTTTTTGGGTTAAGGTCCCGCAGATTCCCAAAGAAGAAGCAAAGATCTATATTTATTACGGAAATAATCTCGCTGCGGATTTATCCAGCGCCAAAAATACATTCGATTTTTACGATGATTTTAAGGGCGATAAACTTGATGAAAATTCCTGGGTGGTTAAGGTAGATCCGAGAGGAAGCTGTGTTTTAAAAGACGGCCGGCTTAGGCTGGATGCCGCAGAGGTTATTGCCAAAGAGTTTAAATTTAAGCAGGGTGTAATTGAATATTCTGTTTTGGTGGAGAGCGGGTTGGAAAACAGTTTAAGTTTACGGAAAAAAATAGGAGATGCTTACGACAACCCGGATTTAATTCTTTATTCATCGGCTTATAAAGGGGCAGAGCAATGTATTGCCTTAGATGACATTGTTAAATCTAACGACGCCAAGGCTAGCCCGATTACCGCCGCCGGCAGATATAATTATCGCCTGATAGTCAATGATAAAGATATAACTTTCCAACGTCTGGATCCGGTAAGCGCAGACGTGCAGACAGTTGCAATTTATAGCGGTTCTTCGGCGGCTGAGGCCGGCTATCCCGGATTAAGATCCGGCGGCGACGGAAATGGCAGGAATATTATTGCCTATTCTGAAATCCGGGCGCGTAAATTTGCGAATCCTCAGCCACAGGTGGATAAATGCGGTCAAGGTGAACCGGTAAAACTGCCGGTATTTTCTAATATTACTCTTTCCCCGAAGGGCAGTTTGATGCTTGGTGATAATATAAAGGAAGGGATTTACATTAGTAAAAAAATTCCCGCGGCATTTACTGCGCGGATTATCGTTCCTACTTTTAAAGGAACTAATGCCGCTGTGGATGTCTCGGCGGATAACGGAGTAAATTATAAAAGAAATTGCTCAAGCGGGAATTATTATTATGCTTCACTTAAAGATTTTACCGCCGGAGAAGACGCTGTGGAGCAGGTTAAGTTGAAACCTGTGAATACAAAAAAAGAGATTTCGCAGTTAGAAGAAATAGGTTTAAACTACAGTCCCGGGGTAATTTTGGTGGTTAAGCCCAACGGCGCAGAGACCTGGCTTGCCGGCACGACTGAGGATATTTCCTGGTCAGCTTTAGATTATGAGAATAGCTATCCTTTGAAATTGGAGTATTCACCGGATAACGGGAAAAATTATAGTGTAATAGCGGATAGGGTCAGTAACAGCGGTTCGTATTCATGGTTAGTTCCGCAGGATGCTCAAACTAAAACAGCTTTAATCCGCGTCTCGGATAGTAATGAAATATCGGTAAATGACGTGTCGGATAGGGTTTTTACCATCTTAAAATAGAGTAGTTTGTGCAAGCGGATAGAGTAGTTTTACGCTGGTTAGAGTAGGGTACGAAATGTTAAGCTTACTTATGGATAGAAAAGAAATGAATCTCAAGGAGAGAAAAATGAAGAAAATAGCGATTATCGCAATTCTTTTATTAGTATGCGGAATCTATGGCTTGTTCTCTGCGCAGCTGATGTATGCGAGTAATGTACAGGTAACAAATGTACAGCTACTTGATGTTGGCAACCCTCCAAATTACGCAAGAATACAATTTACTCTTTCCCAGGATAATCCTTTTACGCCGTCAACAGGCGTTGATCCACAATATGACAATAATTTTTACAGTGATTATATTTGGGTTTTTGTGAAATATGCTGTTTTAAAACCAGATGGAACTGTAGATGACACAAAAGGATATCAGCATGCGACTTTATATCGATCAGGCAACACTATACCCGATGGTATTAAAGATTATAATTCAACTACCGGTGAAGGCGTAACAACAGATTTCAAGGGAGCTTTTATTAAAGCTTCTAACGCACCGGCTGGGAAAACATTTTCAGTCTACTGGCAATATGTTAATGATGGAGTAAAAACTACAGATAAAGTCAAAATAAAGGTTTGTGCCATAGAGATGGTAAAAATTCCGCAAGGTAATTATTGGTATGGTGTAGGAAATCCCAGTGTGGAAGGCAATTCAGTAACTAATTATAACCCGGATAATCAAGTGATACCTTATCAGAGCTCGCAAACCGGATATGAGATAAAAAATGCTAGTAGTGTATCAAGCGGCGCCGCAGCCGGATGGCCAAATGGGTATAATTCATTTTACTTAATGAAATATGAGATTTCTCAAGGCGCATATGCGGATTTTTTGAACATGCTTTCAACTACCGAGGCAACAAATAGGTTCTACGTCGGGAAGGATCATGAGTATGCCATTACTTTAACCAGCTCAAACCCATACGGACAGCGCTACGCCGCGGTTGTCCGTCCGCGCGCTTGTAATGATTTATCCTGGAACGATGATATGGCCTATGCTTCCTGGGCGGGCTTACGGCCGATGACCGAAATGGAATTTGAAAAGGCAGCCCGAGGGACAAGCACGGGGCCAAATGCCAAAGCTCGCTTTCCTTGGGGTTACACCTACCCGGATCAAGTAGATAACCCACTTTATACTCCCGGAGGGTATTGCTATCCCTATGACGCTTATGAATATTACACTAATCTTAACGATCAAGGTAATAATGTAGAAGGACAAGACGGCCCGACAAACGTAGGCCTTTACACATCAGGTGATATAACGCGCACTGCAGCGCAGACCGGGGTTTCTCCTTACGGAGTGGCGGATTTAGCCGGCAACCTCTGGGAGCAGGTGATTAATTGTTCCTCAAAGAATACTCCGCTTAATGGCGATGGAAAAATCTATACTGATTATACTAGCTTAGGTTGGCCGCAGGCTTCTACTACAGGCATGGGCCTGCGCGGAGGCGGATGGGCTCATGGTACTTGGAACTTGCTGATATCAAATCGTAACGTAGCACTGTCAATTTGGGGGGCTAGCAGAGTATCTTATTTTGGTTTTCGTTGCGCTAGGACTCCGTAATTTTTTATCGCGTAAGTGAAGGGGGATAAGATGAAAACAAAATATCATAAGAGGCAGGGGTTAAGAGTAGTAAGAATTATAGCGATATTATGCGGACTGGCGATGTATTATGCGGTTTGTATACCGCCTGCCTATGCAAATAATGTGCAGGTGGCCATCAGTGATACAAATATAACCTCACTCGATGAAGATATTTTAGCCGGGACATTAAAAATAAATTTCAAGCTTGCGCAAGACAATTCTTTTCCTGACGCTTTGACTTACGACAATATGTCATATAGTGATTATGTCTGGGTTTTTATCAAATATACCACCCTGCCCCTAGATATAAATGTCGGTTATAAACACGCAACATTAGTTCCCTTTTCGGGAATAACCGGTATTTCCGGAAGCTCTGTGGGAAAATACTATTCTACTACCGGAGAAGGGGTGGCAGGGGATGGGAAAGGGGCTTTTATTAAAGCTTCGAGAGCAGGCTCAACCGGAAGCATGTTCAGCGTGCTCTGGAAATTTACCGATGATCAGGTCCCGGCTGATGCCCAGGTAAAGATTAAAGTTTGCGCTATTGAGATGGTCAAGATTCCCACCGGCGCTTTTTATTACAATGTCGGAGCGAACAGCTCTTCCGTCGGAACGTATAATAATTTTACGGGAACAGGGGCGATTCCAACCTTAGTATCCTCGGCCGTAGATGTGCCAAGCGGAGCTGTACAAGGATGGCCAAACGGGTTTAACTCCTTTTATATTATGAAATATGAAATTTCCCAGGAGCAGTATATCAATTTTCTAAATACGCTCTCAGATTCTAATCAGAACTATTGGATTTACTGGTTTCCCTATTTTAATTACTCTTATAACCCTTATCCTTATTTTCATTGTAGTATTCAGCGTAATGATACAGCGGATGCGGACGGGGGCCACTGGGTTATCAGGCCCTGGAAAGCCGGCGATCCTGATACTGCCAACCGCGCCTGTCCTTTCTTAGCTTGGAGTTACGGTTCAGCTTATGCTTCCTGGGCGGGATTACGGCCGATGACCGAGATGGAATTTGAAAAGGCAGCCAGGGGAACAAAAGGAGGATTGAATAAGCAGGCAATATATCCCTGGGGCAACATAGATCCACTAACCGGAAATTCCGCTTATAATCCAGTTTTGGGCACTACGATCTATCAATATTATGCTAATTTTTCCATTGGTAGTGGGGTGGCTAATGTCGGCCAGTATCTATCCGCAGATATCTTGCGCACACCGGAACAAACTGGAGCTTCTCCTTATGGAGTGGCGGATTTAGCCGGTAATCTCTACGAGCAGGTGATTAATTGTTCCTCAACGCAGACTCCGCTTAATGGCGATGGAAATTTACATTCCAGCTATCTTACTGATTTAGCTTGGCCGATGTCAGCAGGTTTCGGTGTGCGCGGCGGTGTTTTTAATGCCGCAGGCGACGGGCTTAGAATATCAAACCGTAATTTGATCAGCCAGGGTAGTTATCAATCTAGTACTTTTGGTTTTCGTTGCGCCAGAACGCCGGGCTAATATAGCGAGGGAAAAATGAAAAAGAAAATCTTATTTACAAAATTGTTAATGGCCGGGGCAATATTATTAAGCTGCAGCTGGCCTGTCCTGGCAAGCGCTCCTTATGACGGAGGAGCAGGAGACGGCTGGGGAGCGGGTGTGGCTACGCATAATTTCGCGGATAATCCTAATAATCCTCAAATTGTTTTTCGTTCTTCTGTCAAGCAGGCTTTTTATAAAGGGGATATTGCTGCCGCAATTGCGCCAATTACCATAGCTCAGAATTCAACCTTAGGCATTACGGCGGCAAAAGGCATACTTATCCGTATTCCCCAAGGGCTAAAAATGGCCTGGGATACCAGTGTAACCACCATTAGTTTAGATCCAGCAACTACCGTAACAATGACTTTAAGTAAAGTTAATACTACGGTAAGTTATTCCGCCGATGCAAAAACTTTAATTATTGGAATAAAATCTGATTTTGAGATAGGGGATTCCTTTGCCTTTAGCGGCCCGAAATTCAATAATTTTATCGATTATTCATACGGAAAATTAAGCCTGGATATCTTTAATACCGCTTCTGGAAGCCAGTATTTTGATCCGACTTATAAAACCATCGGCCCGATGTATACTTTTGGCGATGGCTGGGCGCTTAATGAGTCTACCTCTAGGTTCATGGCTTCACCGGTAATTACAGCTCCGGTATTGGCAGACAGGTTAGTCGTAGGAAGCGCAAAAAATATAACTTGGAATGCCAATGGATTAACCGGAACGGCAAAGTTGCAGTATTCCAAAGATAATTTCGTCAATAATATTATAGATCTGCCCGGGGCGTCTGCTTTGGATGTTGCTGCCGGCACAACCGGATTTAATTGGCAGGTGCCGGATGATATTTCTGACGGGGTTACGGTGCGCATTATGGATAACTCTAATCCGGATATTTCTGCCGCATCTCCGGTATTTAAGATTATCGGCGATTTTACTTGGGGAATTCCTACCGGGACGGAAAGCTGGGCAAATACAAGTTCTCAGAATATCCGGTGGGCTACCACAGGAAAAGTTAATCTTGTTAAGTTAGAGTACTCCCGCGATAATTTTGTTTCGGATAAACAGGCCATAACGCCAACTCCCGTGAATCAGCCTAATGCGCAGACAACTTATCTCTGGGCGCTTCCGCGTATCGCTTCAGCGAATGTTACATTAAGGATTTCCGATGCCAGCGATTCGACAGTATATAAGGATTCTCCGGCATTTGCTATTACCGGATTGGAATTACTTTCGCCTAACGGGGCAGAAGAATGGGAGGTGGGCAGGCAGCATACGCTTAGATGGCAATCTAATGGTAACAACATAGGTAATGATATAATAATCCTACTTTCCAAGGACGGAGGCTCAACCTGGCCGATACAAATTGCTACTAATCAAGCAGCAACCGATACCTATCCACTTTACATTCCGCAGACTGGCGATGTTTCTTCTACGGCAAAGATAAAGGTTTATAGCGGTGGCGCACCCGGGATATATGATGTATCAAATGCCAATTTTACAGTAATAGCTGCGCCTAAAATTACAGTTACTGCTCCGGCAGCAGGGATCTCTCTTGAAATCGGCAGCAACTATACTATTACCTGGAGCAATCAGGGCCGTCTCTATAGCTCAGTAAATTTATTTTATTCTACTGATGGGGTAAATTGGGCAAAAATTAATTCTACGCCGGTAGCTAATTCCGGATCATCCGGCCAGTATAGCTGGACAAATATACCCGGCCCGGTAAGCGCAAATGCAAGCGTTAAGGTGGTTGAGGCAGGGGTTCCTACTCCGGCAAGAGAGACAAATACGCCAGTAGAAGGCGTATCCGGAATTTTCTCCGTAACTCAACCCAGCATTACCATCACTTCTCCGGCTCCGACGGATATTTGGGCTGCCGGAGATACGAAGCGTAATATTACCTGGACTACTAAAGGTACGGTAGGTACATTGTCAATTTATTATTCTGTAAACGGCGCAGATCAACTTATCGCCGGCAATGTAACGAATAACGGAACATTTAACTGGAGCCTAATACCTTCGGGCGCTGTTTCTAACAATACCAAAATTCGTATCGTTGACGAAAGCAGCCCGACGATTACCGCCGATTCCGCAGTATTTAAGGTTCTTTCCGGCCCGACTATTACCGTTAATTCACCTAACGGAGGGGAATCTCTAATTATAGGTAACCCCTATGATATTACCTGGACGATGTATGGGGAATTTAACCCGCCGCTTTCCAATAAGGTAAAACTTGAATATGTCAAATACGATGCTAACAATAATACCGTAAGCGCTGTGCCGATAGTATCTAATATATTTAACGGCGGCACATATCATTGGGCCAGTGTTAATGATGATACCTGGTCTAAAGTGAAAATACTCATTACTTGCCTTAATACCGATTATAGCGATAATGTAAGCGATACCTCCGACGTATATTTTAATATCATGTTGCCTTCAGTCAAGGTAGCTTATCCGAATGGCGGAGAAACTCTCTATGCCAACGGTAAATATGATGTTACCTGGACCAAAGACGGCGCCGTAGATAATTTAGTCCTAGAATATTCTATAGATAACGGTACGAGTTGGACAAATTTTGCCACTATCTCCGGTGCTGCTGCTGTTGTCGCAGGTAAATATACCTGGACAGTTCCTGATGTTTTAGCGGGGAAATCTTGTTTAATTCAAGCTAAGGATCCGGGGAGAGCTACGACCATTGATGCTTCAGATACGGCGTTTAATGTTGTTGCGCCTTCATTTACTTTAACTGCGCCAAAAACAGGTGATGCTTGGGTAGTGGGAACAGACAATACTATTACTTGGAAGGCGGTAGGCGATCATAATGCCATATCCAATAATCTAAAATTACAGTATTCTAAAGATGGCACAATTTTTACGGATATTACTATTGATCCGGTAAAGATTAATTACGGTACTCCGGATGTTAATGGCGTAGCTAATGGTTCGTATCTCTGGACAGTGGCTGATGCGGTTTCTGCAAGCGGCGCAGCCAAGATAAAGATATCCGATGCTAACCATACATCCACGGCTGCCACCTCAGCAGGGTTTACTATTGCTCCGCCGACGGTTTCTATTACTTCGCCTGCGCTTGGAGATAAATGGGTTGTCGGAACAAAACACAATATTACCTGGACATCAGCAGGCATATTCCCGGCGAATTCATTAACCTTAGAATATACTACTGATGGAGTTAATTGGCTCCCCATCTTGAACGGCAGCGGGGTAGATGTGAAAACCGGCTCTTTTGCCTGGGATGTGCCGGCTAATGCTGTGATTTCTGATACTTGTAAGGTAAGAGCTACCGATACCAAACGCGGGGATAACCTGCAATTTAGCTCAAAGATATTTTCCGTTTCCGTACCAATAATTACCCTCAATTATCCTAAAGGAGGAGAATTAGTAACTTTAAATGATCCTACTGAAAAGGTTAGTTGGACTACAGAGGGAAAGTTAGTAGGCGATTTAAAGTTGGAGTATTCTTTGGATAACTTTGCTTCTAGTGTAGTAATAAGCGCTACAATTAATAATGCGCTGACCGAGTATCCTTTGTTTCAAACCGGTGTGAGCTATCCTTTATCTGCTTCTTATAGGGTGAGGGTTACTGATACCGGCAGGCCCATAAGCACGGCAAAGTCATCCGCAAATTTTACAGTTTTGCCTGTTCCGGCAATTACGGTTACTGCGCCTAATGGCGCGGAAAACTGGATTATGGGCACTCAGCAGCAGATTACCTGGACGGATAACGGGGGGAAAATCAGCAACAACTTAAATTTTGAGTATACTGTCGACGGCACAAAATGGTTTGGCATTACTCCTAACGCGCCTTTTGATGTTACCAGCCACAGCTGCCTTTGGACTATACCGGATAAAGATATTTTTGGTTTATTCCAGAGCCCTTTTAATAATGTCAGAGTCAGAATTACCGATAACAGCAATACCGCAACCTCCGATATTTCAGATAATGTGTTTAATATTAAACTGCCTGCAATCGAGATTACCTCGCCGGCCGGAGGCGAATATTGGGCAGCCGGAGATTCTGCGCCTGTTAAATGGAAAACTACCGGCAGTGTAAGTAATAACTTAATCCTTTACTATTCTACTGATAACGGCGCCAGTTGGAGTGCTTCGTTTGCTAGCGGTGTGGCAAATACCGGCGCATATTTCTGGTCAGTGCCAAATGATCCGTCATCCTTATCTTCACCTTCGGCGAAATTTAAGATTGTGGATGGGGAAAGGCAAAATACACTCGCCATATCCAACGCCTTTAATATTATACCGAAACCGACGATTACTCTGGATTCGCCTAAGGCAGGAGATACTTATGTTTTAGGGGAAACAATGCCTGTCAAATGGAGCACAAAAGGATTGTCGGTTGGAAAATTAACGCTAACCTATTCTGCAGATAATTTTGTAACTGAAAAACAAATTGCCAATAATGTTGATGGCGCTGCCGGCAGTTATAACTGGTCCATTCCTCTAGATGCGTTAAGCAGCCCGAATATTAAGATAAAGTTAACCAGCGATAATCCGAATGTCGATCCGGTTGTTTCAGGGGCTTTTAGGTTAAGAGGCGGATTTACTTTCGTTGCGCCTAAACTAACAGATACCTGGGGAGCAAAATCACCTCAAACTATTCAGTGGGCCACAAAAGGAACGATTGCCAAAGTCAATCTGGATTATTCTTTAGATAGCGGTAAGTCGTGGAATTCAATCGCCGGATCTGTAGATAATACCGGAAGTTATCCTTGGGTGTTGCCTGATTTGGTAAATACCTCATGCCGCTTGCGCATCGCTGATTCCAGTGATTCTACAATTTATGCTGAAGCAGACTTTAAGATCGATTATTATACGATCAACTGGCGTATTCTTGATTATGATACTTACACTGATATCAGTACCCTCAGCGTCAAGGATGCCCTGTGGAGCGCAATAAGCATTGATTCTCCGACTGGAACTATCCATAAGTACCCTTATGGCAATTATACTACTTTCTGGTCGAAAGGAACCGAGTATCCTGAACGTTCCACTGTCTGGGTTGCCAACGCGGATAAGACGGTTACGGTTTATCTGGAATCGGCTATCTCGGCGCAAATCGAATGGCACGTTCTGTTAAGTACTTCTTATACTGCTGCAACGGATAGTTTGCGGGCTTCCTCTTGGTTGGAACGCAGAGGCAAGATGGTTGGACTTACCGATGTAGAGCGGACAGACCTTAAGAAAGCCATTCTGCAGGTTTACGACGGAGATACGCTGGCCAAGGAGTTGACTTCGACGACTCCGGATAGCCAGGGTGTATTCTCCTTTAACTGGGACAAAACCGGATTAACAACCGGAAAAACCTATTTTGTAAAGGCGCAAATTTTTTACCGGGAAGGATCATATACCTCCGGCGGTAATATTGATGTAACCGCGGCAAAAGAACAACAGGCGGCCAAAGAACAATTAAGCGGGCAGTTAGGGATATTGCAGGGTACCGCCGGTGAAATTAAAACTGCCGTCGGGGAAGTAAAATCAACAGTAGAGGCTAAAGCCGAAGAGATTAAAACTGCGGTAAGTGCGGTAAAGGCTGAAACCGGCCAGATCTTGACTGCTACTACCACTACATTGCCGGCTCAGATAAGTGCGGTGCAGGAAACAGTAGTTAAGGAGATCAAACCTTCAGTACAATCGGGAATTCTTAACCGCGAAACCGCAATCAAGACCGGCTCCTCGATTACTGTGTCTTATCGTACGGCATCCGGCTTAAGCCCGGTAATAAGTATATATGACCCTAAAAATGTTTTAAAAGTTGCCAGTCAAACCATGAAAGAAATCGGCTCAACCGGAGTTTATGAGTATAATGTAAAATTTGAGAATGGCTGGGGAATCGGAGATTTCACTGTTATTTGCTCTGAATCCACTCAAGGCACTGCCGATGCTTTAGCAATCAGCGTAACTCGCCACGATCTTGAAGAAATTTCCGGATTGGTTTCCGGAGTTCTAGGAACGACTTCCGGATTATCCGGTATTACCGATATTGTGGATACTTTGAATTCGCAATTCTCGCTGATTGATA